>Ga0315268_10006732_pt1 | contig 12202 bp, 7 predicted proteins | sample C1_top_MG_FD_204535 | JGI IMG/M metagenome (GOLD analysis project Ga0315268, IMG submission 204535) | Sediment microbial communities from Yellowstone Lake, YNP, Wyoming, USA - C1_top | ecosystem: Environmental > Aquatic > Freshwater > Lake > Sediment | place: USA: Wyoming | collected 2017-08-01 | reverse complement strand
ACACACATTGGAACAGCTATGGCGCTTTTGTCGCGTACCGGGAACTCCTCCGGCGGCTCGCCGCCCGCTTTCCGGCCCTCTCGCCCGCGCCCTTGTCTGATTTCATCCTCTTGACGACTGAACAGTTTGGCGGCGACCTGGCAATGATGGTCAACGGGCGAGATATTCTGCGCGATGAGGGCATCCGTCTGCTGCCCAAGCAGCCGAGAAAAGCTCGCAGCTTGGCCGTCCCCCTTCCTCCGCGGGCAGGCGTCGAGTGGAGCGCCAGCGAGCATCCGGACCGCGGGCTCCCCCGTGCCGTGATGTTCCTAGATTCCTTCGGCTTCGAGATGAAGGATTTTCTGTCTGAGCATTTCTCCCGCATTTTTTACGTCCGGGACCAGGATCTGGCCTTTGATGCGGACCCGGTGATGCGGGAAAAACCGGACCTCGTCATCGATGAGCTGAACGAACGATTTCTTCTGGGATGGATGCCTCAAAATCCGACGGCTATGCGCCGCTAGCCATGCCGGTCTCAGTTGCAACAACCTGGGGGCGCCTATTGTCGTTAACTTTTTTAGTCAAGCCTATCTGCCATTGCGTTTGGAAAGAGATGCATAAAAAACTTTACAATGGTATTATCGTTCTTCCCTGGAAAGGGCGTGGCATAGTTTTTGCATAAAGGTTAGGGGATGAATCTCCGACTGGCGGGGAAGCAAAGCCTCAAGGCACTCCGGAGAGGATTGTTCGCCGGGTCCCTTGCTTTCCTTTTTCTTTTATCCGGCCTCCCTGGCTTCGAGCTCCGGAAGGAAACTGGGTCTCAGATGTTCGAGCTCATGGAGGAGGTCCGCCGCCTTGAGGCACGGCCTCTCTGGCCTGGATTCGAGCCGGAAGCCATTCCCACCGCCCTTTTTGACGGCCAAAACACCTATCTTTTCAATTTTTCCGGTCAGCCGAAGGGATTCCTCCCGATCGAAGGCCGGGAAGGAGTTTTATTTTTAAAAGGCCAGCATCCTTCCGTTGTGGGAAACCGACGGATCAGGATGAGCGGCATCTGGGTGGCGACATCCGTTCCACAGGCTTTTTCTCCCATCACAAAGAAACGGTATACCCCTGCGGAAATGGCGGCGGTCATCATCCACGAAAAATTCCATGTCTTCCAAGCGCTGCGCCATCCTGATTGGCGGCCGAACGATATGGCACTCTTCGATTATCCTCCGGATACGAAAGAATCCGTAGCCCTGAGGAGGATGGAGATCGAGGCGACGAGGAGGGCGGTCGCCGCAGAACGGGACGAAGAAGCGGCCGGTTGGGCCCGCTCGACTTTAAGCATTCGGCGGCAGAGGCTTGCCGGCCTGCCGAATCGCCACGCTGTTTACGAGCGCGAACTGCAACGCCTGGAGGGTCTAGCCGAATATATCGAATACCTAGCCGGCGGACGGGCAGTTTTGGACGGCCCGCAGATTTCGGGCTTCGCTCCCAACGCCGCTCGAGAGATGGGATACTTAGAGGGACGCTGGATGGCCAACCTCCTGGACCGGATGGACACCGGCTGGAAAGACAGAATGGAGGCCGGAGAATTCCATTATCCAGAAGAACGATTGGAGACCGTCCTTCGGGCCGGTCCCAAACCCAGGGCCTTTTCTGCGGGCGAACTCCAGACCATTCGGGAGGATGCCGCAAGCGCTCTTGGGAACAAAGAAAAAGAGCGCGAAGAGCTGGCCGCGAATTTTTATGCCAAGATGGGGACCTGCGTAGAATTCATCGCCAACGAAAACCCTCTCCACCTGGAGATGTTCGATCCGTTCACCATAGAAGCGGTCGGCGCCGCGAAAATGATCCACAAGCAATGGCTGATCCTCAAGAACGAGAACGGCGTTATCGAAGTGTTCGACAAGCTCTGCCTAACCGAGGTCAATGACCGGGCCCAGGTCATTCGACTTGTCATCCCGGGAATTTCCAGGCGCAAGCCGCTGGCTCAAGGGCCGGGCTATGTTACCATGACCATGGACGGCGTCACGGCCACCTTTAAAAATGTCAGGGTGTCCGACAGGGGCAATCGATTCTATGTTTATTTGAAAAAATAGAGGCCGAGGCCTTAGGGTTCGCAGCGCATTTCAATTTGAATTCCCTTGGATTTTCCATTAGCATACACGGGGGAAAGGCAATCAAATGCTCAAAAATCATCCCAAGGGTCTCGTTTTCATTTTCCTCACCGAGATGTGGGAGCGGATCGGTTTCTATACGCTCATGGCCATCCTCGTTCTCTACATGGATAAGATCCTGGGCTGGCCGGATTCGCGCAAGGGGGATACCTACGGTTTGTTCCTGGCCCTCTGCTATTTTGTCCCCCTGCTGGGTGGGTGGATCGGGGACAGGGTATTCGGCCAGATTAATACCGTCAAAGCCGGCGCCGTGCTCATGGCCATTGGCTATGTGGGTTTGGCGTTGTCGTCGGCCTCCCAGCTAACCTCATTCTACGTCGGCCTGTTCCTGGTGGCGTTCGGCACGGGGATCTTCAAGGTCAATCAATCTGTGCTTGTCGGAAATCTCTATACGGACAAGGTCCATCTCAAGGACGCCGCTTTTAACATCTTCTATATGGGCGTCAATATCGGCGCCGCCATCGCGCCTCTCCTGGCGACATTCATCAGCGCCGTCTTTAACAGCTATAATATCTCGTTTTGGGTCTGCGCAGCGGGCCTCATCTTCGCCATCATCATTTTCCAAGCGGGAAGAAAGCATCTTGTCGCTGCCGACAATAAAATCGCCGCTCAGCAGGCCTCTCCCGGGACCGCCGCAAAGGAAAAGCCGGTTATGGACATAGGGGAGGCGCGGCAAAGGATTGCGACGCTCATCACCCTCTATCTTATCGTCATCTTCTTCTGGGTCGCTTTTTATCAGAATGGCTTTGGCCTGACTTTGTTCGCGGAACGCTCGACCAAGATCTTTAAATTCCTCCGGCCCGAGACCTACCAATTCTTCGAGCCCTTCTTCATTATCGTCCTCACGCCCCTCCTCCTCGTTCTCTTCAGCCGTTTGAACCGGCGCGGCAAGGAGCCCTCGACCGCCGCCAAGATTTTTTATGGGATGCTCGCCATGAGCTTATCGATGATCGTCATGGTTGTGGCCTCGCTGGCCGGGGGCAACCGGGACGCGAACATCATGTCGCCGGCCTGGCTCATCTCGACCTATTTCTTGGTGACGATTGCGGAGATCCTCATCTCTCCCATGGGACAGTCCTTTGTCTCCAAGGTGGCGCCGCTTCGGCTCCAGGGCTTAATGATGGGCGGCTGGTTCGCGGCCACCGCGGCGGGAAGCTACGGCTCGGGCCTCCTCGGAAAATCCTACAGCGCCCTCGCTCACCATCAATTTTTCCTTTGGCTGACGGGCCTGCTGGTCGTTTCGGCCCTTCTCGTGCTTATTTTTATGAAAAGACTTAAAAGATTTTCGGCCTAGGGAGTCCGCGCATGACGCTCATTCAGGAAAAAGTCAAACAAGCCGTCTGCCTTCTTAAGGAATTCGGGGTAGACTGTTGGATCACCTTCACCCGGGAAAGCCAGATTAACGGCGATCCGACGCTCGTTTTCCTGGCGCCGTCCGACATCACCTGGCATTCCGCCTTCATCATAAACGCCGACGGCACGACCCGCGCCATCGTCGGCCTCTACGATCAAAAAACAATCCAGGAAACCAGAGCCTACGATGACGTAATCGGATATGTGACCGGGTTCAGAGAGCCTTTTCAGGATTACATGAAGAAGCTCGCCCCGGCAAAAATCGCCGTCAACTATTCCCAGGGGAGCGAAATCTGCGATGGCCTGACCCACGGGATGTATCTCACCTTGCACGAGCTTCTTCAAGAAATCGGCCTGGCCGAAAAAATCGTTTCTGCGGAAAAGATCGTCTCCGCTTTAAGGGAGCGAAAAACGGCGGGCGAGATCGGGCAGATCAAAGAGTCGATCCGCGAAACCCAGGATATCTTTGAGAAAGTTGGCAAATTCATCAAGCCTGGTAAAACAGAAATGGGGATCGCCGCCTTCATGAAAGCCGAGGTCGAGCGCAAGAAACTGCGGCTCGCCTGGGGCGAATCGACGTGCCCTGCGGTCTTTGCCGGCCCGGAAACTGCCGGAGCGCATTACACGCCGACGACAAGAAAAGTGGAACGCGGACATGTGCTGAATATGGATTTCGGAGTCAAAGCCAAAAGCTACTGCTCGGATATGCAGAGGACATTCTACATCCTCGCCAAGGGCGAAACGGCCGCCCCGGCCGAAGTCAAAAAGGGATTTGCGACCATCCTCAAGGCCGTCGAAGCTTCGCGGAGAGCGATGAAGCCGGGCGTACGGGGAATTGACGTTGACGCCGTAGCCAGAAAAATTCTAGTCGAAAACGGCTACCAGGAATTTCCCCACGCCCTCGGCCATCAGGTCGGCCGGTTCCCTCACGACGGGACGGCGCTCCTCGGCCCCGCCTGGGACAAATACGCCCATAAGCCCTTCCGGCCCCTCGAGGAGGGAATGGTCTTCACCATCGAACCCAGGCTGACGGTTCCGGGACGGGGTGTCGTGACGATCGAAGAAATGGTCGTCGTCACCAAAACGGGCGCGCGATGGCTGACCGCGCCTCAAAAAGAACTCATACTAATATCAAAGCAATAAATAAAGTGACATGCTCGATCGGGCCGTGTTATTTGCGTCCGCCGCCCCCGGACCCCGAGGGAACCAGTCCCGTCGGATACTCTTGGAAGGAAACCCCTTCCTAGGGTTTCCTTCCAACACTCGCTTCGCTCACTGCCTTCCTTCCAAAGAGCATTTGGCGATGAATTCATGGGAGGATGCTCCTTGGAAGGGTGGCAGGGCAGGCGGCTGTTCCCGCCGCCCATTGGAGGGGGACCCGACAAAAGGGTCCTCCTCCAAGAGTGTCCGGGTCCCCCCTCCGCTACGGGGACTTGCGGACGCAAATAACACGGCCCATACAATGTCACTTTATTTATTGTGTCCGTATTAATCCGATAGAAGCTGGCCACTTCAATTTTGCCCGTTCGACCTTGAAATCGTTGGCGATGATCGATGATTCCCCGCTCGTCTCCTCCACGGCTTTAAAATATAGTCGATAGGGGCCGGATTCGATCTCGGGAATTTCGAGGCGGGCGAGGTACACCTTTCCAGACGGTTCTGCCTTATCCGAAAGAATCTCTAGGTGAACCGCAACGACCTCCCCAAGTTCCAGGTCCTGGAGATAAGCCGAGACCTTGATCTTCGGCGCCGCGGTTTTGGCCACGCCGCACCGGAACGAAACCCAAATCTCTGACGGGCTCGAAAGCGTTTTCTCCGTGTAAGGGACATACTGGCGGGTGTCGAAGCCGACGATTTCAGAGAGAGTCCGGGCCGGCGCCTTCCCCGTAGCCTTAGGAGTGGAGCTCTTAAAATACAACGATCCTCTCTCCGGCTTCCATAATAAAGGTGGAAGAAGCGAGATTCCGGAAACTTTTGTCTCAGGGACAGTCGTCGAGACTCCCGCCACCACCGCCGCTCCCGTCTCGAGGTTCCTCATGACGATCCGGCATTTGTAGTTCCCGGGTGAAAGGGCCAGGACGGACAACAAGTAGGCACCCGACGGGCCGACTTTCGTCAAATCCTCCTCGCTCCGGCGGAGCTCGACGATCTCGTCCGCCGGATTAAAGATAAGGCTCACCACCTCGACCTTTTTCCCGGAGATCTTATCGAGCTTATCCTTCGGGATTCGGGCTGCAAACACGAGGTTTCCGGCCGGGTCCGACGAGAAAGGCAAGGCCTCCATTTCGAACCTGGCCGGTGTCTGCGACAGGGGCCTATCGGCTAGGGCCAGGTCCACCAGCTGAATCATTTTCTCGAGGTCCGAGTAATCCTTGAACGGCTTCGGACTAAAATAGCCCCACTGGGCGCGGACATCGCAGCCCGGCCGCTTTACGGTCACCTGAATCCTGTGATATTTTCCATCCCATGTCTCGCCAATGGGATAGCCGAGGACATAATACGAACCGGTCGATGTCTGGACCTTTTCGACAAACGGTTCATAGTTATACATGTTGCCCCAATATTGGCCTCCCGTTTCGTAGGACGTTTTTGACAGCGTCCAGGCGCCCGTTTCCGGATCCTTGAGGGTAATCCCTCCTGTGTACAAGGCATGGACTGCGACGTTTGAAGTCTGCAGCTCCTTCAAAAGCATTTCGTATTTTTTGCCAAGTTCTGAGACCGCCACAGGCCAATGATACAAAACTGGGTACGGAATCCCTTCCGAAAAAAGAACGAGATGCTTCTGACCCTCGATTGAACGGAGCGCGTAAGCGAGAGCGGTGAGGGCCTCAACGTACACAGTTCCAGAAAGCCGCCACATCTCCGCCAAGTCGAGCGCAGGCATGTCGGGCATAGGTTGAGCAAATTTAGTTTCCGGCCGCGGATCGGCGAGACCAGCAGCCTCGAGTTCCCGTTGATATTTATCCTCCAGGTCTTCGAACCTGTCGGTCGCATCGCGCAGGCCGATTTTTGAGACGAGTCTACGGACCTTCTCGTGATCGGTCGTGAGATAGAGATGAAATTGGAGGCGCTTGAGGAGAGAATAGGAGACAACGCCGATCTCGTCAGTAGGCAAAATCTGTTTATCGAGGAAATTACGGGCCACCTCCCCCATTTTGCGGACGCCGGCCGGATTGTTGTAGGCAAAATCAAAAAAAAGAACAAACTTCCGGTTGAGAAGGCGCGGAGGGGGCAGCGGGGTCGCCGCGATGCGTTCCTCAGCGGGCTTTTCCGCCGAAGGGATGGAGAGGACATGCTTTTCAAACTCCGTGAGCTTCATCTCCTGGCCGTTGTCGGTGAGGATAAAATCTTCCTTCTTGAGGTCGGTAACCGGATTTCCTTGCTTATCCACGACGATGACCTGGATGAGCTTGAGCGTGACTCTAACTTCATACTGGAGCGGCTTTTGGGGCCGGACCACATCCTGCGGTCCAGTGCCTGATTGAGAGGAAAGCGTTCCGAAAAGATACAGGCTGCCGAACAAAACAAGACCACCGATTCTTCTTGCTGTCCTGAACCTTCGCATCCTACCTTTCCGGAATGTGGCGTTTTCTATAGTTGCCGGCGTCTTAGCGCCATGCTAACTGCTGCAATATAAAATTGTCCGTAATAAATCTCTTTAAGCCCGCCATCTTCTTATTTGATGATGCGAGGTTCGGTCGCCACCGTGAAGAACTTGAAGTCCTTATAGGTCACGTTCGTCTCGGACCGGACAAAGACCAATCCTCCCGGGCTGACGTAGGCTTCCTCGATGAACAGTTTGCTCGGGAAGCGGATGCCGTTTTTTTCGACCTGGAAATCCGAGCGGATGGTGAGACGGGGCGTACGATTATACTTTTCGCCTCTTTTGAGGGCGATTTCGACATGGTTGACCCGCTTCTCGCTCCACTGGATCTTGAGAATATCGCCCGTGGCCGCATCAAGCCAAGCCTTGCCGTATAGATTTTTCGCTTCAGGCGCGTCGGGCTTGGGCTGCACATCGACGATGACGACCGGCCGCCCTTTAATTTTATCCTTCCCCACGATCTTGTAATCATAATCGGGCTGTGAACCCTCGGCGAAGATGCCGACAGGGGCCATCAAGACATACCCGAAAAGGAAGTTCAGCGTCTTCAGCTTCGCGTTTGGCTCGTTTATTTTCTTGCGGTCTTCTTGGAGAAGATTGCGAACCTCGCGGATCTCCCCGCCGCCCCGAACGCATTGATAATCGTAGATAAGCGTCCGTTTAATCTTCGGGGGTGACGGCACGATGGCGATTGCAGTCCGGGTTTCACCCAGGCCCGCAGCAGCGTCGGACTGGGAGGGCACGGTAGTCCAGCCCATCAACGTCTGTTGGGATTGTTTCAGGTCAAGCCTGGGGTCAGTGGTCTCAACAATCTCTTCCCTGCAGATGTAATCGAGGGCGGCGGCTTCGAGCTTGCGACAGTAAGCCGCGGCTTTCTCGAGAAGTGCAGTCAGGTTTGGAGATTGGTCTTGGGAAAGCCCTGGGGCAGGAGGAATTCCGGATAGAGCCGCTACAAAAATAATAGTCAGTAGGTTTTTGAGAGTTCTCATATCAACCCTCCTCTCCCGTTTAGGGATCTCGGCTGACAGCGATTTTTTCCGGAAAGGTCGGCGGTCTCAATTTCTTCCGCTCGACCTTGAAATCATTGGCGATCGTTGATGATTCCCCGCTTGTTTCTTCCTCGGCTTTGAGGTACAGGCGATAGCGGCCGGGTTCGATTTCGGGAATTTCGAGACGGGCGAGGTATACCTTTCCCGAAGGTTCCGCCTTATCCGAGAGGATCTCAAGGTGAACCGCAACGACCTCGCCGAATTCCAGGTCTTGGAGAAAGGCCGAGATCTTGATCTTTGGCGCCGCGATTTTGGCGATACCGCAGCGGAACGAAACCCAAATCTCCGACGGGCTCGAAAGCGTCTTCTCCGTGTAAGGGACATACTGGCGGGTGTCGAAGCCGACGATTTCAGAGAGAGTCCGGGCTTGCGCCTTCCCCGTTACTTTCGGAGTGAAGCCCTTCGTATAGAAAGATCCTCGCTCCGGCTTCCATAAGAGAGGCGGGAGGAGAGAGATTCCTGAGGCTCCAATTTCCGGGACAGTCGTCGAGACTCCTGCCACTGCGGCCGCTCCCGTCTCGAGGTTTCGGATGACGATCCGGCATTTGAAGTTCCCGGGTGAGAGGGCCAGGACGGACAAGACATGGACGCCCGACGGGCCGACTTTCGACAAATCCTCCTCGCTTCGGCGGAGCTCAACGATCTCATCCGCAGGATTGAAGACAAGGTTGACCACTTCAACCTTTTTGCCCGCAACGTTGCCGAGCATGTCCTTTGGGATACGCGCCGCGAAGACAAGGTTTCCGGCCGGGTCCGACGAGAAAGGCAAGGCGGCCATCTCGAACCGGGTTGGAGTCTGCGACAGGGGCGTTTCGGCGAGGGCCAGGTCCACGAGCTGGATCATTTTTTCAAGATCCGTGTAATCCGTAAAGCGCTTCGGATTGAAATACCCAAACTGGGCCCGGACATCGCAGCCCGGCCTCTTAACCGTCACCTGGATTCTGTGGTATTTTCCGTCCCAGGTCTCGCTGATAGGGTAGCCGAGGACATAGTACGAACCTGTCGACGTATGGACCTTTTCCACGAATGGTTCATAGTTATACATATTGAGCCAGTATTGGCCTCCCGTATCGTAGGACGTTTTGGCCAGAGTCCAGGCGCCGGTCAGCCAATCTTTAAGCGTAATTCCGCCTGTGTACAAGGCATGGACCGCGACGTTCGATGTCTGCATCTCTTTCAGCATGGCGTCGTATCGATTATCTTTTGCCGATAGCATAGACGGGTAGGCCGTCGGGTAGGGAATTCCTTCAGAAAAAAGGACAAGATGCTTCTGGCCGTTGATGGAACGGAGCGCATAAGCGAGGGCGGTGAGGGAATCGATATAGGCTAGGGCTGAAAGGCGCCACATTTCCGCCATGTCGAGCTTTGGCATTTCGGGCATGGGTTGAGTAAATTTAGTTTCCGGCCGCGGATCAGCGAGACCGGCGGCCTCGAGTTCTCTTTGATACTTGTCTTCCAGGTCCTCAAACCTATCGGTCGAATCGCGAAGGCCGATTTTAGAGATAAGTTTACGGACCTTCTCGTGGTCGGTCGTGAGATAGAGATTGATCTGGAGGCGTTTGAGGAGCGAATAAGAGAGGACTCCGATCTCGTCGGTAGGCAAAATCTGCGTATCGAGGAACTTGCGTGCCACTTCCCCCATTTTCCGGACGCCGGCCGGATTGTTGTAGGCAAAATCAAAAAAAAGAAAAAACTTCCGGTTGAGAAGGCGCGGAGTGGGCAGCGGGGTCGCCGTGACGCGTTCTTCGGTGGGCTTTTCCGCTGCCGGGATGGAGAGGACGTGCTTTTCAAATTCGGTCAGCTTCATCTCCTGGCCGTTATCGATGAGGACGAAGTCTTCCTTTTTAAGGTCCGTGACGGGGTTTCCCTTCTTATCCACGACAATGACCTGAATGAGCTTGAGGGTAACCCGGACTTCATACTGGAGCGGCTTTTGGGGCCGGACCGCATCCTGGGGGACGGGTCCTGACTGGGACCGAAGCCCCAAGACAAAGCATAAGCCTGCGGCGAGAACGAGAGGGCTGAACTTCCAGGTTTTCGTTCTGACAATCATCAGAGAGACCTGTCTTCGTTCTGCATACGAATAGGCCTCCTCTTTCGTTTAGTCCAGGAGGAATCTTAAGGATCCCCTGATTTCTGTCCCAACATGTTCCGGCATTTCCGGATTATCGACGAGGTGAGGTCTTCGAGGAGGATATCGAAAAGGTACTTCCCGCTCTTCGGCAAGGGATAGGGAATCTCGAGCTGGAGGTCTTTTTTCTTCAGGATGCCTGCTTCCGTTTCCTCGACGCTTCGTTCCTCCATGAAGGTTTCCACTCTCCGGCTATCTTGATAAATATTGATCCGCACTCTAAACCTGGCCCGCAGCTTCCCCTCCTCTTCCTTGAATTCGACTCCAACGGCGGGGATGCGGATCAAGATTCTGCCTTGGTCATAGAGCGCTTTGAATCGAAGAGTCCTTCGCAGGTCGCCGCTAAAATTGGGATTGACGTAATTGAGTCTGGCGGCCTCCAGGACGGACAGTAGTTCCAGGCTTGAACGGGTCGGCACGATCGGAGACACCGACGGATATTCCACGGCCGGGTCCCCCACGCTCGGATCAGGAGGGTCGGCCGCTTTAAAAGCGGCATTGGTCGTAAAGCTCGTTCCCCGGAAGCCAACGGCCAGCCGATACCTGCTATAGAGCCAAACCTCTTCCCCCGAGCTGTGCTTGGCCTTCCAGCCGAAATCTCCCTCAAAATCATCTTGGCGGAGGACGCTCCCGTCGCCAAAATAGACGAGGTCCGGCGTCCCCAGGATGATATAAATCATTCCCATGTCTGTGTTCCAGCCCCTGTCTGATTTCGTCGGCTCGACGACCAATGGCCGGCTCCTGGCCGCTTTCCAGCCGAACCGGATGCTTGAGAACTTGACCCGCTTCTCGAATTCTATCTTGGCCTCGTTTTCTTCAGTGTCTGGATCGGGGTCACGGATCTTCCAGAATTCCCGGATAAATTCCTCCTTGGATTCGCGATCCTCGAGGAATTTATATATCTTTATCTCCTCTTCAGTCATGATCAGACGGGTTTTTTCATAGAAGGATTCATCCAGCGGGTCGATATTGACATTCCCGAAGATCGAACAGCCGACGGCACAGACAATCGCGACAAAAAGGACGAGGCTTAAAAGAATTTTATTTGCCAACGTTCAACCTCCCCTCGCCAAGGGGAGACGGCACTCTCAGTTCGTATTTATCACGTCAACGCACTCAATAAAGTGACATTCTATGGGCGGCGCTAAGTCCGTCCGAAGGCCCCCGTAGCGGAGGGGGGACCCGTCGGTTTTTCCGACGGGGGGAACCGACGGGACTGGTTCCCCCGGGGACCGGGGGCTCCGGACGGACTTAGTGCCGACCGATCGAGCGTATCCCTCTATTGATTGCGTCCGTATTAATTTAGGCCGCCCCGGCGCTCCTGTCAATATGATGTCCGGAGTTTGTACATCCTGAAGCCCACGTCCCGGCAGGCTCCGACCGTTTCGAGATAGGGCGTATCGGCAATGTCGACAAACCCGATCTGGTAATTTTCGCCGTCGCCGCGGCCGGTTGTCGCCTGGTCGCTGTACTGGAACCAGTGCGTCCCGACGATCAGGCGATTCCGCAGGGCGCCATTGACATAGCGCTTATAAGCGGCGGCCCGCCCCTCCTGAGTCTCCGTCTCCTGGAGCCCAGGATGGAAGAGGCCGCGGTCGAGGGCGCCGAAGTGGAATTCTCCGACGATGACCGGCCTGTCCATCCCGTCCGGAAGACGGAAATTTTCAATGTCCCGGACGTAAAGATTATAGCTGATCACATCGCAATATTTTTCCGCGGCTTTTGCGGCCAGCGGGTTGACCCAGGCGAAACGGCATCCGAGATACATGTTGTCCGGGGCGATTTCTTTCACGGCCCCGCGGACCGCCCAAAAATAGGTCTCGGCCGTTTTTGTATAAAAAGCAACAAGATCTTCGTAGGCTTTTTTCCTGTCGGGCGCTTGGCGGCTTTCGAGCAGGGCATCCCAGGAGGCATAGGCGGC
>Ga0315268_10006731_pt1 | contig 12203 bp, 17 predicted proteins | sample C1_top_MG_FD_204535 | JGI IMG/M metagenome (GOLD analysis project Ga0315268, IMG submission 204535) | Sediment microbial communities from Yellowstone Lake, YNP, Wyoming, USA - C1_top | ecosystem: Environmental > Aquatic > Freshwater > Lake > Sediment | place: USA: Wyoming | collected 2017-08-01 | reverse complement strand
TGCGGAACAATTTGCGATACAGGAGTCACTGTTACTGCGACCGCAGCATGCACAGGACTAGACATCATGACTGTGAGGAGAACTAGAGTCACGCCTAACAGAAGTCTTGACGGTTTCAAATCTGACCCCGTTTAGTATGTAGACTCCTTATTCGCAGCGTTGCGTTATTTAAGATAGGCGTAACATGAGAGCGGTTGTAACTCGCAGATACGCGTACCTCGCGACTCTTCCCGCGAGGATCCCACAAAGTGCAGAATGTTTAAACCGAATTGCAAGCGATGAGCTTTACTGCGGCGATGAGGGAATCAGAGTTAACCTGAACTAATTGTGTTGATAAGGCATTTACCCCGAGTCGCACCACGACGGGCCGTTCTCCGAAGGTCTTCAGTAGCTTGGATTATCTCTTAGTGCGACTTGCAGAAGAATTAATACTTTCAGCTCCATCCTACGCGCAGCAAGTGTGGCCGATGCCTTTCTACTTGTGTGAGAATTGCGCCCGCGACAAGGTCAAGCTTGACCTCACGTTCGCTGGAATCAACCAGCTATGGCTTAGAACCTCGCCCAGTCCGGATGGCTTCGGGCCCCCGTGCGAGTTCTGCGCCGAGCCAAAGACGATCTACCAAGTTCAGATCATAGGAACCAAGTTCGACACTGAAGGTCAGCATTTGGAGAAGATGAAAGCAGAGACGAAAGCTGCGTAGTCGAGGGCAACGTTCAATTCCGCAAGGATCGGAATCGTAGCTCGGAGTGCAGTGGAACTTGGAACCTGTGGGACTTCACAGGAAAGGGGAAGTTGAGCTTTCACAAATCCTCGCAGAGCTCTCGAAACATCCCTCCCACAAGTCAGCGGGAGCGATTGCGTCCTTTCTCGGCGTCGTCCGCGAAGATCCAGTTCTAGAATCGGACGCCAAGGTCACCCACTTAGAGTATGAGGCGTACGAAGAGGTGGCATTGAAGCGGATGATGGAGATTAGAGAGTCGATCAAGAAGCGCCCCGGAATCATCGATGTGTCCATTCATCATGTGATTGACAAGTTGAATGTTGGTGAGCCCAGCCTGTTCGTTGCGGTTCTTGGTGGGCACAGGCAGGATGTCTTCTCCGCCCTGTCGGAAACTGTTGAGCGCGTCAAGAATGAGGTTCCAATCTGGAAGAAGGAGTTCACGACGAAGGACTCGTACTGGGTGTCCACTAAAGGAACGCATTAACCACTTCCAGTTGTGAAATTCTTATATTCGAAATGTACCAACGCAACTCAAACGCGTGCATCGCCGGCGGTTGAGATTGTCAATTAGTGATAAAGCCAGGCGTTCGCTTCAGGAATTCGGCTTGACGGATTACGAGATTCGGTCATACAAGTCCCTTCTTGATATTGGCCCCGCAACAGCCAGTCAACTGAGCGAAGCATCTGACGTGCCTTACTCCAAGATCTACGAGGTGCTCGGCTCGTTGGAGAAGAAGGGCTGGATTGAGATGGAACACGGTCGCCCGAGCAAATACTACCCGAAACCTCCGTCGGTAGCGATGGAGATCACCAAATCCCAGCTGGAAAGCGCTCTCCAGAGCAGTGAAGCTCTCGTACTGGAAGAACTCCAACCGCTCTATGAGAAGAAGGGCGTCAGAGAACGGCCTGACATTTGGATTGTGAGAGGAAACTTCAATGTCCTCGCAAAGGTCCGCGAAACCATTGAACATGTTCAGAAAGAAATCTTGGCCGCCGTCCCCGCAATCCCCGACTCGGTCGCTGCGATGCTGATTCCGCCCGTTAAGGCAATTGTCGACAAGGGCGTGAAGGTGCAGCTCATGACCATGAAGGCTCCAATGAGTGAACCGATGGTCAGACTCGCAAAGCTGTGCGAAGTTCGCGTGCGGGAGCAGATGTTTGGCGGAGGGATAATCGCTGACGGCCGCGAGGTCATTCTTCTTCTAGGCCAAGAGGGCGACGAATCGATCGGCTTGGCGATATGGTCTGATCACATGGGACTCGCGAAGTTCGCAAAGAACTACTTCGAATATCTCTGGCTAGACTCGAAACCGACCGCAAACAACGAGAACTCAGAAAAGCCTAGGCGCTAAGTCGCTTGGGAATCACGCGCCTAACCTGCCAGTAGATCGAAACTGTGATCCTTTAACTCTGCTTGCGTTGCCTCAATCTCGTTGAGTGGCCTCGATAATAGAAGAGCGAAAGGAATCCAACGACTAACAGAACGGCCGGGAGTGGGTTGATATGTTCGGGAACAGATGTAACTTGGCTGGTTAAGGTCTGAGTGACACCTGTCGTGGTGTCGGTCGTGCTGGTTCTCTCATCGCCATAGCCGGATTTCACTTCTGGAAACACCGCAAGAGCAGGAACGATCGCAAGCACTAGAAGGCATGGGATCAACCAGTTTCGGCGCATCATACGAAATCTACTACGGGCGTAGTAGTAACTGTTTTTATCCTTATTCCCAAATCCGCTTTGAACGTGTTGAGCGCATTCTAGGATCGGCTGAGCATCGAGTGCCTCAACCGTAGCAAAGGAATTACCTGCTCGAGTTCCTCCGCGGAGCGAACATCCAACTTCGCGTAGCTCACCCCACCCAAGTCCTCAGCCTCTTTGACGCGGTTGACGACTTGACTGTCGAGGTTTTCGTCTTGAAAGACTTTCTTTGCGAAGCTTGGTTCAACGGGAACGCTGAGCCAGAGTTTCTCGTCGAAGTGCACCCAAGCTAGGTCCGAACCTCTGACCCTATAGGCAGGGCACCAGTCTCCGCGGATTTCGTCGATCTCGAGGGATTCCTCAACTTCGGGTAGGCCGATGACAGCGGTTCTGAGATCCGTGAAGTATCTCTTCTGCTTGGGTTTGACCCTGCTGAGAAATTCCTGCAACGTTGTTCCCGGTCCCAATTCGTGAATTCATCGGGTTAGGTTGGACTATTTGAATTTGACGAGTCACCGGCGGCCGGTGTGAAGAGTGAAAGCTTGCTGGTGGCCTAGCTGAATCTAGCGTACGCTTCCTGAAGTTCCGCCTTGAATTTTCGATGCCAGTCAGTGAAACCTTCCGGAGAAGTCGGGTAGTTCATGTAGTGCTGGATCAGTTTTCTGCTCTTCTCCGCAGTGTAGCGCAAACCCCTCGCTAGTGCGAGTCGTGGTAGTGCCCAGAGAATCTTCGCTGGCCCAAGGCCCACTCGTCTGAATTCGGGATGCTCCCGGCGGGTTATGCTGTCAATATCATCTTGCCCCAGGAAGTGTTTCATGCCGTAGTTCAGGTCTGCATTACTTATGATCTGTAGGAAGCGGCGGAGGATCTCGAAGCTCGCCATACGATGTCCGTAGGTCTTCACGTAGTCGGTGTTGAATCTCCAGAGCCCCCTCTCCGAAGAGTCATTGCTTTCAAGGGCCTCTGCCACCACCTTACCTGCGATCGCGCTCGCGTAGAACGCTGGACCGATGCCTCCTGCGTCAATTGGCCGCGGCATCCACGCCGCATCCCCGACAATCATGTAACCGTTGGCGACCATGCAGTCGTTTTGTCTTCTCACCGGAACTTGCCAACTACCCTTCGCATTCCCGGCATCTTCACTGCCCCCGGCAAGTTTCCAACTCTTGATAGCGGGGTTAGTGCGAACGTACTCGTCAATCAGCGATTGAAGCGTGTCATTGCGCCCCAACCTCTTGTTCCGGGACTCCAATAGTCTCTTTTGAACGCCCAATCCAATGTTGACCTTATCTTCGCCCTTTGGGAAGACCCAAGCGTACCCTCCTGGGGCGATTTCCTGATCCAAGTGGATAATGCAATATTCTGGATCGAAGTACGTTCTATCCGCCTCATTGTGTTCGAACGTGAGAATGTATCGACCCGTTGACTCCATGTCATTCTCTTTGTCGATCTCTTTCTCGATGTAGCTTCTAATTGGCAGGCTGGTTCTCAGTCGCGAGGCCGACCCTGTTGCATCGACGACAAGGTTCGCCGTCTTTTTCGATGTGGAGTTGTCTTTGGCGGATCTGCAGTGAACTCCTTTTATGAATCCGTCTTCGGCAATGAGTCCTTCCGCGTAGGTTTCGAACAAGAACTCTATGCCGAGTTTCTGGGCGTCGCTGAGTTGCTTCTGCGGAAGGAGCTTGCGGTTCAGGACGTAGCCTTCCCCGTCGAACATAGCCTTCGATTCGTGGTCGGGGGAATAGGCGACGACACCATGAACCGAATGTTCAAGCTCGGGCTTGCCGTATCGAATGCCAACCTCCTTTTCAAGAAAGTCAAGACTGTTCTTGCTCACCGCGTCCCCGCATACCCATCCGGTAGCAGTCTTCTTGCCAACCTCTGACCTCGGATTCCTGTCAATCACTAGAATGCGCAGGTTCTGGTTCGAATGTCTGGCGGCCGAGGTCGCGGTGATCATGCCCGCAACGCCCGCACCAGCAACCACTACATCATAATCCGGCTCCATCGCGAGGACGCATCCCAAGACGTGCGACTTGCTCTAGGTCAATGTTCCACACAAAAACGTTCAGGTTCGACTGCCAAGCCAAACCACCACGCCGAGGACAAGCGAAACAATAGAGGCGCGGAGAATGGCCTCACATGAAAAATGAAAAATGAAAAAGAGAACGATGAGTTGAGAGATTCTCAGCGTGAGTTTACTTCGTCTGGATCATGCCGTTCTCGATTGTTAGTAGTTCTGAGCTTGGTGTGTTGAGTGCCCCGAGTGGGCATCCGCATCCTGATGCGTGGCCTTTGCCCTTCCTCAGAGTGCCCTTGTACAATCCCTGTTCGAGCGTCGTCTTGTGTTCACTTTCCCATTGCGCAATCGGGATGCCGTACTTGGGTTGAATCGCATCTCGGTACCATTCTGGTATTACGTTGAAGGCGCAGAACGGGATGATCCTCATGTCTGGGCTTAGGTAGTGTATGTCGCATCTGCGCAAGCGTTCCTCGTCGTGGTTGTACTTGTCCATGAAGTGCATCATGCCTAGGAACATTGACTTGTGGTGGAACGCTCCGAGGGCACTGTAGTCGTTCTTGACGAGTGCGTTGAATAGCAGTTTGCTTAGCGCTAGGCCCTTGGGTTGCTTGCTCCTGTCGATGAACGTTCCGATCTTCGCTAGCACCTTCGCCACGACCAAATACTTGTTCTTGCCAGCCTTGAGCTCATCCGCCTTCTCCTCCAAGTACTCCAGGAGACCTTCGAGGTCGACGAACGAGGCGATTGGAACGAGCCTGTCGGCGTCCTTGAAGACGTAGGTTCCTGCACCGCAGGCGAAGTGAATTGAGAGCTCATAGCGTGGGCGCTTCGTCAACGCCTCTACGAAGTGCGTGATCGGGACGCAGCTTGGGACTGGGAACCATGACTCTCTTGGAACCTCCCCGTTGGTCTGTTCCTCGATTCGTTCGATGCAGTCGGGGATCGTTATCCGGTACTTCTCGCGCTCAGACTTGGTTAACCGGCCGGTCAACGATACGGGTTGGAAGTTGACCGCATGGATTGTGTCCATGTTTCTTTGGCCGAATCTGATTAGACCGCCAAGTTCATGATCGTTGATGCTCTTGATAACGGTCGGGACGAGAACGATTCCTAATCCAGCCTTTCTGCAGTTCTCGATTGCGATTGGTGCCTCCCAGTGGTTCTTCGGGTTGGTTCTGGGAGTGACGCCGTCGAAGCTCATGTAGACCGTGTTCACGCCAGCACGTCTCACGCGACCTGCGAGTTCTGGGTCCTGGGCGAGGTTGATCGCGTTGCTGTTCAGCTGAATGTGTTCGACACCTTCTTCCCTGCAGATCCGCACAATATCCTCCAGATCGTCTCGGAGGGTTGGTTCTCCGCCAGTGATTTGAATCGCGTTGCCTGGAACTGGGCGTTCGGCGCGCAGTGTCTTGACCATTTGGCGTATCGTGTCCTGTGTTGGTTCGTACACGTACGCGCCCTCCACTCCCTTCTTGGCGTAGAAGAAGCAGTACCAGCAGGTTAGGTCGCATCGGTTCGTGATTACGAGATTAGTTAAGCCCGAGTGGCTCAGGTGGCTCGTGCAGAGTCCACAGTTGGTCGGGCAGGCGCACTTTTCTAGGGGGACGTTCGGGTTCTCGATGCCCTTCCCGTTGTGTGAGAATTTGGCGAACTTGTAGTACATGTCCGCGGAGCCGAAGTAGAGCTCCTCGATCTCTCCGTGGTCTGGGCAGGTTTTGTCTATCCAGATTTTACCCTCGCGTTCGTAGACGTTGGCCGGGAGGATCTTGTTACAGTCAGGGCAGATGCTTCGGGTTTCGCGAATTTGTTTAGTCTCAGTCCTTTCGATCTGTATGGTTTCCAGTTTTACCACCCTGCTAGGTGAGTTAGCGGGCGGGTTGGGTTTCATGTATATTAACGGTTTCCAAACCAAAACTAAGGTGAAACGTAGGTTCCAGCCTTATTTCAACCCGCTATCTTGATCGCGTCTCCTTCATCTGGCATTCAACCACCTCCCATCCCAGATCCTTGCGTATTTCAACCGGAAGCATAAACTGTCCCTTTGACGTTATTTTCACAACTTGACTTGTAGCCACGGGGCTCGCCTCTTAGAAAGTAAGGATTCCACAAATACTTGACTTACCGACCGTAGACATTTGGGCGCTGACAGAGACTTGCCGCGGTACGTACGCCAGACAGCGTGGATTTTCGACATGAATATTACTCAAGAGAACCCTCCTCGCACGAGGATAGCGTTGGCTGCAATCGCGAAACTTCCCAGTGAGTCTTTGACAACTGTCTCACGAATCATGATGCCGATGGATGCTAATGTTTCTGGGAACGTTTTTGGCGGAACGATTTTGAGGTTGATAGATGAGGTGGCCTCGATAGTGGCGTTCAAGCATGCCCGAAAGAACGTTGTCACTGCGTCAATAGATCGAATGGACTTCCTGGCTCCCGTGTACATTGGGGATCTGCTCCGGCTTAACGCGTCGATCAACTATGTGCACAAAACTTCGATGGAGATTGGAGTCAGGGTGGAAGCGGAAAATCCGCTGACAGGTGACGTGAGGCATACGGGCACTTGCTTCCTCACAATCGTGGCCCTGGATAAGAACGGTCGCCCTTCTCCTGTGCCACCCCTAGTCCCCGAAACGGAAGAGGACAAGCGTCGGTGGGAAGAGGCTGAGGCCAGGCGAAGCTTGAGGCTGCAGCAGATCGGTAAGCGGTAGAGCTGAGCGTCTTTCGGAAAGGTTCAAGAACAAAGTCGCTCGCTACCTGTCTGTTTCCAGGTGCTTCCAATGATTGGTGTCGTGATTACGTTTGACGATGCCGAGAACAAGGCGTGGCTAACGGTTTCAGAGTCGGATCTTGAGAGATTGATAGGCCACGAGGCAAGCTTTCAGTTTAGCAAGACCAAAGACTTCAAGGGGAAAGTCATCGGCGTTGAAACGGATTTCCTCGTTGTAAAATTCGAGGAACCACCGCTGGGGCTCGGACAAGGAAGCCAAGTTTCCGTAGCAGACTAGCCAGTTAAGCTCACACCGGACTACGACGACGCGTAGTTCGAGAATCAGCGCGCTCCTGTCTTGCTTGGGCGAACGCTGAGTGGGGGTACTTATAATGCCGTGTGCATTCGCTGTAATGAAGAAAGCCAGCGTATGATGCGAATGCTTGGGGCGGCGCTTGTGATCAGGAACATCGACAAGGATTGGCGGGAGCGGGTTGTTAAGAACAACCTCGATTTGATCATACTCAGGCTCTTGCGCTCCAAACCGAGGTGGGGATATGAGGTGAACATCGCGATACGAGACAGGTTCCGTGTCTACCTTAGCGCGGGAACACTCTACCCGCTGCTCCACTCCCTTGAGGAAGAAGGCCACATACAAGGCGAATGGGAATCGGAGAAAGGTCGAGGTAGGCGCATCTACAAGATCACGGAAACCGGGATAAACTTCCTAGAATCCGGCGAAAAAGCCACACTCGAGCTAGCACGCCTCATGCAGAGTGAAGCTTCAGAACAGAAAACGTAGGCAGTCTGAGGAAAGCAATATCAATCGCTCGTTGATTCCCAAGCGGCGAAACTAATTGGAACAGCAAAGCACTGTCAAGAGAGCTAGGCAATTCCTCAGAAGGAATCCAACCGTACGAATCGCCATCGTCATCATACTTCTGTTCGTCATAACGTACGGTAGCGTCGACCTCCTCAAGATTGGACTTAGCACCGAGTCTCCGTTGATGGTTGTCTCTTCTGAAAGCATGGTACCTACCTTGAATGTTGGGGACATCATTCTCGTTCGAGGAGTGGACCCGCAGCAAATCACCGTGGGAACCATCATTATCTTTCACAGCCCGTCAAACTATGAGATGGCCATTGTCCATCGCGTGGTCCAGATTGACAATGAGGGAGGGGAGATCTTCTTCCGGACGAAAGGCGACCACAACCCTGGCCCGGATGGCTGGCAAGTCCCAGCAAAGAACCTAATCGGCGTCTACGTCGCGAAGGTCCCTTACGTCGGCCTGCTGAGCCTGCAGCTGCGCGGGCCGGTCGGCGTAACCATCATAATTATGCTCGTTGCGCTGATCATTGCGATAGAGTACAGAGAGTCAAAGGGACAATCGAAGAGCGAGCCAAGCTAGCTTGCCTAGTCGCCGGTGGTCACGAGCTCGCCGACTATGGCCGTGTGAGTCCGCATCACGCCCTCGATAGTCTGAATTCGAGTTCGCACGATCCCGGTTAGGTGGTTTATGTCAACGGCCTCAAGAAAGGCTATGATGTCGAACATTCCAGTAACGGGATGAGCGGACTTCACGCCCTCAATCTTCGCAATCTGCTCCGTTATCGTCCTTGACTTCCCAGGAGCGATTTTGATCAGAACGTAAGCACCGATCTTGCGCCTGTCAGCCATAGATCAATCGCCGGATTATTGCCAGTGCTGCGCCCCTATTTTGATTCCTCGGAGACGACTGCTTTCTCCTTGGATTCGTATGCGATGAGGACCTTCTCCTCGAGGGTGTCTTGGAGTTTGTTAACTGCCCTGTGAACTTCGGTCTCCTTCTTTGCTCCCGTGCAGACGAGTTTTCCACTCGCGAAGAGCAGTATGACGACCTTCGGATCGTCCATGCGGTAAATCAGACCCGGGAACTGTTCTGGCTCGTACATGGTCCGCTTCAGAGAGTATGTGGACTTCTCAAGGTCGATGTACCCCCCCAACCCGGCTGAGGCGACAATGTTCTGAATCTGAATCTCGGGCTTCCCAAGGATCACTATGCCGTTCCGTTTCAACTCGTCGACGACCTTCATCACAGCCTTCCTGGCTTGGCGTTCGGATTTTGCGCCGGTGCAAACCATTTTTCCCGAACTGAAGATCAAGGTCGCCGTCTTCGGTTTCTTCAGACGGTAGACCAAACCCGGAAACTGCTCGGGACGGTACTCGACGCCCGGGAAGACGCGCACGATCGAGTTCAGGTCAATATTCTGATGGAGGGTCGCGGAGGCGACGACGTTTTCTATGTTGATGAAAGCTTTCTTACCCGGCAGAACTGCCACCTTATATACTCTCGATTTAAGGCAGCCTAGCGCCCATTCATATTTAAGCCCTCTTTGAGGCGGCCTTTCCCATGCCGCAACCACGCAACAGAACCGCCTAAATGCCGTGAACTCGATTTCTCAAATGCGTATTGTCTAGCGAATTTCAACAAGTGTTCAAAGTATTTGCGACCGTACAGTGGTATCCCTACTCGCAGGGCTTGGATGGCGAAGACGTCACGTTGCTTCACCATTGATCCGAACTCTCTGGGAGTGTACGCTCGTGGTTCGATGTCGAATGGCAAACTTGGTTCCGCGAACTGCAAATACCGTTCAAGGGGGTTTCTTGGCAAGTCGTCCGCTATGATCAGAATGTCTGCGTCGGAGGTGCCTGTATAATCTCCTCTTGCCAGAGATCCTGTTAGGACAATTGTCCTCGCTCTGAAGGCGGCTCCTCTCTTCCGAGCATAACGCTTCAGCAGCGCGAGGGCTTCATCGAAGTCTATCTTGAGGTATTTTGTTTCTGCAGAATTCAATGATTCTCTCTGCTCCTTCCACCGCCTTCATGGCTTCGGTCTTGGTGTAGTAGTCCATGGGCGCACCCTCAGGATGAAAGTTCGGATATCGACTCGGGATATAGTGCTTGTCGAGCGCCTTCGCCTCCTCAACGAGCTCGCGCGTCGGTTTGACCTGTCTCGGAAGGTCCTGCAAGAGGCGAGAAACTGAGTGGCCGAATGCGTCCGTGTGTAGGCTTTGGTGGAGCGCTTTGACGGCTTTCTCAGCGGCCTGTTGCGAGGCGAAACATGCCCACTCATAGTCAGCCTGATCCCGCGCCCGCCTGGCATGCGCAAGGTCCTTCCCGGCTTGGCGAAACCAGTCCCCAGCTCTCATAACCAAAGCGGCCCGCCCACCTTAGCAAGTCAGTGAAACGAAGAGCCCTATTTGATTTCTCGTTTGCGCTAATTGATGGAAAACCGACCATTCTTAGTTGAAGATTGGTCTGGTACCGGAATAGCAGACCGGTATGCGGCCGCTATTGCTTGACGCGTTTCTTTATTGCCGCTGTTCCGAATAGGGCGACGATTAGTGTTGCTGCGAGTGGGATTGCGAAGGTTTCGTATTCTGGTAGTGGGGTCACCCAGTCGACGGTTATCTCGGCATTGCCGAAGTTGCCTGCGTTGTCGAAAACTACCACTGTGACCGTGTACTGGCGCGGTTGCGCATAGGCGTGGTATTGGACTTCGCTGACGGTGCTCCGGCAGCAGTATGGCACGTCGAGCACTGCTCCGTCACCGAAATACCAGACAATTCGCGTAATCGACAAGCCCGGATATGTCTGCGCGAAAACCTCGAACGTGTACGCCTGTGGAGGCGGATTGCTTAGCTGAACCGAGTTCAGTCGCACATACATGTTCCCGCCGGTTGTGACTTGGTAGACGGTTGTTGTGGTGCGGGTGAAGGAGACGCTCGCGGTGGCTTGCGAAACGTCCGTTGTTGCATGCGCGGCGAGGCTCATGAAGCCTAGCATAGCGGCTAGGACGATCATGAACGCGATGAGGGAGCGTGCTTTCAACTCTGATCGAGAGCAGACGAGGAAACTGCGCTGATAAACCTACCCAGAAACAGACACAAAGCGATGTCATTTTGAAACAAGAAACCCGAGGAGGGTTAACAGTGGCATTGCACGCATCATGTACATGTCTATGGCGCGCAACGCCCTTCTCGGAGCTACGGAAACCGCGGCTTCGCTAGGGTTGCTTTCTGTGGCGGCGGATGATGACAAGTGCCGTGAGACCTATGGCCACTCCCGCGATGATCGACTCGACTGGGAAGCCCGGCACAGCGGGCAACACCAACGGCGTCGTTGTCGAGCTTGAGGATTCCGTCACAGTTACCGTTGCACCTGAACTCGTACTTGAGGTCGAAGTCTCGCTGACTGTACTGCTCTCGGTCGTGCTGGTTTGAGCGCTGCTCGTAGTCGTCTCGACTGTGCTGGTCGCTGTAGAACTTGTCGTGCTAGAAGTAACCACGCTTGTGCTGCTGGTACTAGTCGCGGAAGTGCTTGACGTCGTTATCGTTGTCGTTGTCGTGCTTCCGCCACCTCCGCTTGTTGGCGGATTCAGTGGGTCGAGATGGAAGATTGCCGAAAGCGTTCCGGTGTTGACCGGTCTGCCAACAGCAAACCCATCTTCTGGTCCTCTGACGAACACCGAATACTGCTCTGTCCCGGTCGGGCTCGTTGCAATAGGTGGCGCAAGCGGAGTATTCGTCCAAGACGTACCGTCCCAGTGTGCAAAAATGACGTTTGCCGTCGGACCAGACCCATCATCTCCGACAGCCCAGCCGTCACCGTTTCCTGCCCCCACACCATAGGTGTCTACGTAAACGGACCTAAGGACCGTAGTAGCCGGCGCTCCAACCACCTGAGCTGTACCGCCGCTCCAAGTGGCGCCGCCGTCCGTGGTTGTTACTATTGTTGCCGAGGCTCCCACAATCCATCCGTGATTCGAATCCTTGAAGTAAACGGAGTACAGGTTCTGGGCAACGATTCCAGGTACACCCACAACTGCCCATGTGGGAACTCCCCCGGTAATTGAGAGCTTCAGAACCGTGCCGCCGTCACCTACCGCCCAACCTGCGTTGAGGTTGTTGCCAGGGTTGCTGATGAAGACTGAATTAAGGTTGTTAGCTGTTGGACTCAGTACTGTTCCCCAGCTTCCAGACTGGTACCTCCAGATTTTTCCGGTCGTACCGA
>Ga0315268_10006730_pt1 | contig 12203 bp, 9 predicted proteins | sample C1_top_MG_FD_204535 | JGI IMG/M metagenome (GOLD analysis project Ga0315268, IMG submission 204535) | Sediment microbial communities from Yellowstone Lake, YNP, Wyoming, USA - C1_top | ecosystem: Environmental > Aquatic > Freshwater > Lake > Sediment | place: USA: Wyoming | collected 2017-08-01 | reverse complement strand
ATTTGCCTCGGAACGGCAAATTTGAGCGCGTGGAGGCGTCGCTTCATCTGGGCATGGATCTGTGTGTCGGCGCTAGGTTCGCTTCTCGTTGCCCCCGTGGGTTTCGACCCTAGCCGCCCCACTCAAACCGAAAGCCAACTCTGGCGACTCCTATTCCTCACCCCCTTCCAACTTACCGCCCCCATCGGAATCGCCTGGCTAACTCAACTGCCAGATCGCCTTAGATCCAATTCGGCTGATGTAATGAAAAGCAACCTCCTCAGCCGCTTCCGAGGATTATCGTTTGCCGGATTGTCGATATCAGGGCTGGTTTTCAGTTTGGTGCCGGGTTGGGCGAGGCTTCTACTCGTCGTGATTCCACTGCTTACCGCCATCCTTCTTCGCAGGGTAGGTAGACTTGAGAGAGCGTTTCTTGTCGACTTGATTCTGGCTCTGTTCTTGCTGGTTGCTTTCAACAGCGTAGCTCGGTCGCTGTCCTTGTTGCTGATTGATCCGCACAATTACAGGCCTTGATTGGGGCATGACATTGGCATACCAGAACCGGTTCACATGCGACCAAAGAATCGGGCAAGTCTTTTATTCACACTGAACGTTATTAGTGCGAGACCGCCTAGACTGTGATTCGCCTTGAAGAGAAGCTTGGTTGCACTACTGGTGCTGCTAAGTCTTGTGCCCGTTTACACACGTGCCCTTGCATTGCCTTCGGTTCAGCAGACCGTGACGCCCGGTTGCCCCACTTACCAAGTGAATCTAGTGGTCGATGTTGTGGACTCTACACCTGTCAATGCCGTGGCGGGTGACATTGTAATCACAAGATTCCACGTCATATACGAGGATGGCACTCCTGTGACCCTGTCACCGGAAATAGCCTCTTTCCTATGGGCCGGCTCCTCGGGCGAGAAGCAGTTCGATAACGTGGCAGTTACTTACACGGGAATCCCAGGTTTCTACAACTATACTCAGGAAGTGACCGCTGACCTAGTCCAAACGGTTGGAATGGGAAAGGTCACGATTTCAGTTGTGGCCTGTTCTTGCTCAGATGGGCTGGGAAACCGTGGTCCCGTTAGTTTGGTCAATTCCGATTACACCCTGGCACCGAGCGATAATTCCATTATCGGGATCGAAACAACAACCACTCCCACTCAGCCGTTCAACTTTCTCGTTCCACTGCTGATCGCAATACTGCTAATCCTAGCACTAGCGCTCTTCCTAATGCGCTCACGTCGAAAGAAGAAATAGCCTGACCGAGCCTGCAAATAGGGCGCAGAGCGCCAGCTCTGAACCCTCGTGCTCGCTCAACAAGACTTTGAGGGCGCCGACTGGAGGAGAGCCCGCGGTGTTTGCATTCTTGTTGCTTCGCCGGTCAGATCCGATGTAGACCCTCGAATCCTTCTGGTCTCTCAGCATAGCTCCGACGGAATGAGACTACTCGAATTCGCCAGCACGGCACAATCTAATTACTCGGATACTCAATTGTTCTGTGTCGAACGACAGTACGTGACCTCCAATCTTGGTGCAGGATACCTGCTGGATCTGTGGCACCGATGTCCATCCAGAGGACAATTTCTGCCGCGCCTGCGGAGTAGAACTCAAGAGAACTGAAAGGGGAACAAGCAGAAAGACCAACCGTGCTGATAGCCGAGTCTCCGTTGGAATCTTTCTCCTGACCTTTGGCGTGCTGGTCAGTGTGATCAGCTACCTAATTGGAATAGTTGCGATGCTCGCGTTTGGCCTTGCCTGCTTCCTGATCGGAATTATGACACTTTACATTCCCGGCTCAGAGGATCCGGTTACGCGTCTGGTCACGGAGACCGAGTTCTCCTCGCTCCAGAACACTGAGAACCTGCTTGAAGAGCTCGACCTTGATCAGAAGGGAATCTACATTCCGGTTTCAGGACTCGGAGTGTCGCCAAAAGTGTTCGTTCCCATGGCGTTGACACCGGCAACCATCAGACCTCCCGTCGGACTGAATCAGAGCAGAAGGGTCTTCGTGAGCGTGGGAGGAAACCCGGAAGATCGAGGAATTCTGCTGGAATCGCCGGGAACCCAGATATTGGCCGTCATAGAACGGGTGGCACATACAGATCTCTCGAAGGTTGGCATAAACGATCTGCGGAACCACCTTGAAACTGGTCTGCAAACACTGAGGCTCGCGAGAGTCACTCAGTTCCAGCCAAGCGAATCGTCCGTTAGCGTCGGCATGGAATTGGGTACCCTTGACATGGATGAGAAACTCAGAAACTCAGCGCCTAGACTGAGTGCACAGGTGGGTGCGCCCATAGTAAGCGCCACTGCAGCCGCGGTCTCAAAGGCCACCGGAAAGTATGTTACCATCAAGAGCACCGTTCTCGACCCGCGAAAGAAAAAGCTCGAGCTCAACCTCAAGATCTATGCGTAAGGGTTAAGGTGCCTGTCTCTGAGCGCCCGAGATAGATTTCTTCTCCTGTACGCGGTGCTGGCTTTCTCGACAGTAATGATCCTAGCCGCGCTTCAGGAAGGCCGAATAAGTGTGTACCTTGCCCTCTTTGCCGCGGAGTATTTCGTCGCAACCCAACTCACTTCACCCTTCACTTACCCCTCGGACTGTAGAAAAACTATTATGGCATTGCTCATGCTCGCAATCTTTTCTGTTACTGTGGGTCAAGAAATCCTCAGAACGTTCGGAAGATGAGCGATAGGAAGGGAATGCGGCAAATGACAAGAGGTTTGAGAAGAGCACTGGTTGGCCTATTGTTGGTGGCCCTAGTCGTGCCAGCGTTGTATCTCGGATCCTCTCTGGTTGTTCGCCCGATTCCAAGAGATTACCAATATTCGAGCACGGTTGAATCCATCCCTGACGCTGGAGGAATACTGGCGCAGCTGGGGGCCCACATGGACTCAGCGCAATTAGGCATACTCAAAGGCATGCTTGGAGGGATGGCGCATATCCCCTCAGGCAAACAGTCCACCCTAGTCACGTATCTTGAGGAGTTGAACAAGTTGGCGAACAACATGGACGAGATAAGATCAAAGCTCCATGATGCGCAGTCGGCTCTCGCCTCAGGAAACAGAGCACAAGCACTCACCAATCTCCGACAGCTGAAGGATCTGCGAAATCAGACACAACTCCTGTTCAAGTCGCTGCCGAGTCTGCTTCAGCAAGTTGCCGACTCGTACGAAATCAACACCAGCGACCAGTCTCAGAAACTGAGCGATCTGGAGGCACAGTTCAAGGTATATTCACAGCAGATCGACGCGCTGAACGCCAGACTTGTGAGGCAGACCGCCCTCGGCGAAACCATGCTGTGGGCGAACTCATCAAGTTCCGAGATTTTCGTTGGCGACACCTTCTTCATCTACGGGGCTCTGAGCACGGTCAACGGAACGGCCCTGATCGGGAGAAATCTCACGATCGCGTTTCTCACCGGGGAGACGACCTCGATCTTGACTGACGTGGCAGGTGTGTTCAACGCATCGATCGTCCTGCCTGCGGGAACCCCCTCGGGAAAGAATGATGTGAAAGTCACCTACAACCCCACCGGCGGGGATGCAGAACTCTACTCGCCTGTCTCAACAGTTGTGCAAGTTTCCGCCGTCTACAGACAGTCAACATTAACATTGTCCATGGTTCCGACTAATCCACACCCGTTAGATGTCGTTGCTGTGACAGGAGACCTCAAAGAAACGTTCGAGAGAATACCGCTCACCAACCGGACCGTGATCGTTGAACTAGACGGCGCTTTCTGGGGAAACAGCACAACGAATCTCCTTGGTGCGTTCTCATTCAACGTAATGATTCCGGATACAATTGCGAATGGTACTCATCGTTTTGATGTCACGTTTCCGGGCGATACGTACGCACCAGCAAATGCGACTCTCATCTTCGACGTCTCGCTCCTGCAATCTCAAATCCGCATAAGTGCTGATCGCACATCCCTTCTCTCGGGCATGAGACTTACGGTAAGCGGGGACGTATCATACTCCGACAACAGAAGCGCAGCAGGATCTGTGGCCGTGTACTTGGATGACACTCAATATGGCAACGTGACACTTGGCGCAAACGGCACGTTCACTTCAAGCATTAATGTTCCAATTTTCCTGAACTTTGGAGCCCATGAAGTCAGAGTTGAACTCATTCCCAGTTCGGGGGTGCAGCCGTCATCCGCCACGGTAGGAGTGTTCGTGTATACCACACCGGTCATCGTTGCCTTGATAGTTGGTGTGTCAACAGCGTCTTCGGGCGGGGTCTACCTGCTCAGAAGAAGAAAACGGTTGGCTATGGTAACAGCTCCATCGGAGCTTGTCGAGTCCGTGGCTCATCGCGAACGAGTCGTTGTGCGACCATCTGTGGAGGAGCTCGTTAGAACGGTTGAATCAGACGCCGATCACGCCGCCAGAGTGAGCAGATGCTACCGGCTCGCTAGGTCTCTGATCGACTCTAAGTCTGGCGAGGAAACTCGCATGAACGAAACTCATCTGGAACATCTGGCACGAGTCTCCGATGCGATGCCCCAGCTGAGGGATCAAATGAAGCAGCTAGTCGAATTGTTCGAGGTTGCTGAATATTCACAGTATCCTGTTGGTCCAGACGCGAGCAAGAAGGCTCTGGAACTCTTGTTGAACATTCACGAAGCAACGAGCTAAAATGAAACATGCAAAAACCTTGGCATTAGCGGTTTTGTTATCGGCACTCTTTGTCCTATCCGCCAGTTACTATTGGCCTGTTCAGGAGGCCTATCATCCACTGAACACAGATTGGAACGGATGCAGCAGCATATACAACTCCTCCGAGAACAGCCACCTCGTCTTTGACTACAGTCAACCCCTATCTCCCACCTCGAGTGTGTTAACCCTAATTGGTCCGTCCACTGCTTTCTCGCCCTCTGAAGTGCGAGTGATTGAACAATATCTTTTGGCCGGTGGATTAGTTCTTTTGGCTGATGATTTCGGAACTGGAAACAGCCTGCTCCAGGGACTAAATGCTAGTGCACGGTTTTCACGCGAGCCTCTTGATGATCTTCTCTTCTACAGCCGAAATGAGAACTTCCCTTTGATCGTCAACTTCTCCCAGAGCAGAATCACTGCTAACATTTCGAGCGTAGTGATGAACCACCCGTCCTTCATTGAGATAAACGATCCGAACAATGTTGAGGCCGTTGCGTGGTCTTCCCCGTTCTCTTTTGTCGACTTGAACAACACCAACCGACCACCGCCAAACGCCACGATCGAAGCATTTCCTGTAGTTGCCTACACCCAGATTGGAGAAGGAAGTCTAGTGTTGGTTTCCGATCCTGGTATTTTCGCTAATGATCTGATCGATCTCTATGATAACTCGAAGCTCTTCGATGATCTGCGTGCCATGGGGAATCGATCGGTTCTCTTCGATGTCGCTCACCTAGTTCAGTCGCCGTTAAGTGTTGAACGGGTGAGAATGAGACTTGGCATCGACGCATTCCGCGACTTTCTAGGCTCAAGTATGGGGGCGTATATTCAAATAACCATCGCTATTGGGGTTATAATCGCTTTCTCACTCGAGATTGCAAGGCGAGTGAACAAACGGCGAATATTGAGCTCGCGTTGAAAGTTTATACTCAATATGCTAATTTAGGCCTCCCATTCACCCACACGGGGATCCGTTTGACCGACATGCATAGACAAGTATCAGAACCGGCGAGGAAGAAGATTCAGAGCCTCATCGCTGAGTGCCGAAAGATGATCGTTGGCAAAGAAGATCTCATGGAGGACTTACTGGCCGCGATCTTGGCTGAGGGACATGTGATGTTAGAAGGTGTCCCCGGAGTCGCCAAGACGACCCTTGCCAAGACGTTCTCTGGTGCCCTAGGTCTGAAGTTCACCAGAATTCAAGGTAGTCCGGATATTCTCCCAGCGGACATTGTTGGCACCCACGTTTTCGATCCCAAGACAGGGTCCTTCATGCTGGCGAAAGGTCCCATCTTCTCGAACATTCTGTTAGTCGACGAGATTAACAGGAATACTCCAAAAACGAACAGCGCTGTGCTTGAGGCGATGGAGGAAAAACAGGTGACGATTGAGGGTGAGACACAGAAGCTGCCCTACCCGTTCCTAGTCATAGCTACCCAGAGTCCAATCGAGTTCCACGGCGTTTTTCCTCTCCCCGAAGTGCTTGTCGACAGATTTCTCTTCAGTCTGAAGGTGGACTATCCAAGTCTATCGGAGGAGTTGGAGATAACAAACCACATCCATGCGCGCGAATCAACCACGATTGATCAAGTCGCGACCGGCGAGCAGATCTCAGATCTCGCCCAGCTAGTGAAGCAAGTCTATGTCGCTGCCCCAGTTCAATCATATATTGTCGATTTGGTTCGCAGAACACGGACCGCCGACGGCATCTCACTTGGAGCAAGTCCCCGAGCGTCAATATCTCTCCACAAGGCCTCTAGGGCCAGAGCGTTCATCAAGGGCAGAATGTATGTTCTGCCAGACGATGTCAAATACCTTGCACCACGAATTCTCAATCACCGAATCGTCATATCTACGTCCGGTCGAAGCGAACAACTCACCACAGAGTCCATTGTAGCAAGGATCTTGGAAGAGACAGCGATTCCCGAAAAGTTGCGCCACTAAAGGCTTGATTGATGCAGATTACGTCTATCGGACGCCTTTCGGTATGGCTCGGAGCAGCCCTTTTGGCGCTGGGCCTATTCTTCTCAAACTTCATCATTATCGCCCTGTCAGGATTCGTAATTCTGGTCATAGTCTATCACGGTTTCATTGTTCGTCGTATTTTCTCAGTGACTCACCCTCCCATTTCGGTGAAGATTCATGCCACGGTCGAACAGGCTTCAACTGAACGAGAATTCTCCGTCGAAACCATAATCCAGAGCAAGATCAACGGGGATCTGCGAATTGCTGAATTCGGCTTGGAAATTTCTGGTAAGAGTGATCAAGAGACCTTCGGATTAGGCCCATTGCTGAACGGGACTGAACGACTACTGAAGACAAACGTGACGCCCCATGCGGAAGGGGTGCTAGAAGTGACTGGTGTCACAATAGTTCTGGAGAAGAGGCCCTATCTCTTTTCACAAACGTTTCACGTTGACGAGAATCTCCGGATCACAGTTCGCCCCACGGGGACCGGACTCAACAGTCTGACAGGGCTGGATGCACTGTCAGATCTGAGATCCGACCCCCTTCGACGAGGTCTCGGATCTGAGTTCGCAGGAATAAGACCATTGAACTTCCTTGATGACTTCCACTCTGTTGACTGGAAAGCCACTGCGCGCACAGGCAAGATGATGACAAAAGAATACTTTCTTGAGAGAGAAAACCCAATCGTCCTCTTGGTCGACGTCTCCGTTCTTCAGAGATCGGACGCGTCTAAAGATGCAACGACATTGCTGAAGCAGCTCTGGTCAATGCTTGAGGATCATCAGCTCTCAGCAAATCCGTTAGGTCTAGTCTTGTGTGATCGGTCTAGTGTCGCCGTTGAGATCCCGCCGAGCACGGGGCTGGATAATAGAGAGAAGATAGGTGAAGCCTTGCTTGCACATGTTGATGCGTTGGAGAAGGCCGAGAAGCCTTCATACGGCACAGCGAAATCTCTCGCGATGCTTGTCGAACAGATTGACGCCTTGAAGAAGACCCGTGTGCAAGCCTTTGAGCATTCAGCGTTCAAAGAGAAGCTCAGCGCCTTGATTGAGATGGTTCTTCCGTTCTATGAGCGCAGCAGATCAAAGTATTTTTCAGAACTGCGAGGACAGGGCGTCTTCAAGGCGTTTGTAGCGATAAGTGCGTTCAGAGAGCCCACTTTGGTCGTCGCGATCTCCGATGGACGACGAAACATAAACGGCTTACTTGAAGGCGCGGATGTTGCTGCTAGGGCAGGTCACCGAGTTATCATTGCCTTTCTTGACGAAACACGTTCTGTACAGGATCTCAGTAGTTTCGCGAAAGAAGGTGTGCAAATCGTCATTTGCGAAACTGTCGCCTTGTGGAGTTCGGTCAGTGAAACAATTCTTGCCTTAGGTAGAACGCGAATGAAGCTATCTGCACTCGATCAGATGGCAAAGTCAAGACGTAACGTAAGTTAACATTCCGCCTCACTTGCAAGACCTTCAGCAGCAGAGAATAAGTACAGAATCATCCACGCTCTTCGAACGGGCTTCCTGTACTAACGTCGAGCTGTCGTCAGTTGTCGCACTTGTTGAGGCACGCTACTTCGAATGTTTCGTTCACAATTGCTGCATAAAGGAAGCTGCACCATTCGACGTATGTGAAAACAAGAAGGAGCCTTTTGAAGATGCACTGGATGTAGCATTGGGCGCACTCAGAACTTGGGAACCTAGATTGCCTCCCGAAAGAGATGGTGAGGACAGGAGGGCTGGAATGTTATGGTATTCAGTGTTGAACCCCCACCAGGCCCACCCGACTTGGTACTTGTCGAATAGTCCCTTTGCATCTTGCAGCCAACTCTGATATGTGCCGTCCTTCATGAACGCGCCGAACTCGCCTATCCACATCGGACGTTTGGATTTGAGGATGAACGTTTTGTACTTGGCCATGAGATCCTCATCAAGTATTCTTCTTGCATCAGAAGAATATGTCGAAGAGAAGGAAAGCGGGTAGAAATGTGGAGACCACACTATCTTCTCGCCGGCTTCGAAATTGGAAAACATGTTGGCGGGTTCAAGAAAGATGATGTGATTGGGATCAACGGTTCTGATTGACCTTATCACTTTGAGATAGAATTCATTGACGTGGGAGGCGTTTAGGTAAGAGATAACAGATGTGTAGACCATGGGTTCATTCAGAAGGTCGTATCCCGCAATGGTCGGATTATTGGCATATGTTCGCGCGACTTTGGTCCAGATTTCAGTCAAATGATTCTGAAGAGTGTTGTCAGCCCAGAATTTGGACACAAACTGTCGCATCCCAGCCTGTGTGGCAGGATAAGCTTGAGCTGCCCAGTCCGGCATTCCACATCCTCCAAATCGTTTTGCCCACCCAAACTGATGCATGTCAAGAATTACGTACAACCCGTATTTTCTGGCCCACTCAACATCTCGGCTAACATACCTAGTAAGATACGAAGCGTCAAACACTCCTGGCCTAGGTTCGAGCAGGGCCCACGAAATCGGCAGCCGAACAACATTGAACCCCATGCTCGCAAACAACCTGTAATTCGCCTCGCTGTGCACTTTGGGACGGTTGGTGCACTCATAACCCGGATAATTGACTCCTCTGAGAAGAACCACTTCCTGATCGGCATTTATGATCCACGTGCCACTGGTCCCCAGTAGGCTTGGCTCACTCGCGGCGTAGACAAGATTCGCTGTCTGGGCACCTATGACCACCACTAGCATTCCGACCAGAACTAACGCGCTAATGCGCTTGTGGCGTTCATCTAAACCTGTCAGTGCTTGACTGACCCCCAGTTGTCGCTCGTGGAGGTTGAATCGGTTCCACCGACTCAGAGCGAATGTTGCGCTAAGTTCGGATGAATGCGGTGTAACTCAGGAATCGATTGGGCAGTTACATCTTTGAAGACATGGAGGAAATCACGAGTCAGATATCGATCAGTCAAGCGTAGCAGTGCTTGAGGGCGATCTGCCAGTCTGCTTTATTACACCGAAGCTAGGCACAGAAAAACGCTGGTCTGTCTCTCGGTCGGTCCATACTCGGTTGTCGCCCGTGGATGTACTGCATCTGAGAACGACCAGCTTCAAACAAACTCAGCCAGAGTCCTCCGATCCCGAAGATCTAGAGGCGCGGAGAAGGGCTTCCCCAACTAGGCGATACTCGTTGGACATCATCTTCGCGGTGGCTGCACTCTTCGGAGCCATCCATTTCGCAACGCCACTGGCATACTACATGCATCTGAGGAGGTACCTTCGCAGATCTTGGAACCTTCAGCTGGATTCAAGCTACATCCCCAAAACTACGGTGATGATTCCAACATTCAACGAATCCGGCCTCATTGAAGCAAGACTCGACAACATCAAGATGCAACTATTCCCAAAGGAGAAGTTGGATGTGATAGTCATCGATTCGGGCAGCACTGATGGAACTGCCGAGAGGGTGAAAAGCTGGAGCACTGAAAACCCCGACCTCAAAATCACCCTCATCAGAGAGCCTGTCAGAAAAGGAAAGGCTCAGGCGCTCAATAGCGGATTGGGGCAAGCTACGGGTGATGTCGTTGTTATGACCGATGCCGACGCCAGATGGGACAAAGTATCACTGAGGAACGCTGTGTCCTACTTTTCAGACACAAAGGTTGGTGCGGTCACTGGAATCAAAGAACCAATATTCCAATCGGGCGGCGGCAAAAGCATAGAGCTGGCGTATAGGAGATCTTACAATGCTGTGAGGATCGCTGAATCGAAGATACACAGTACGCCAATCTTCAACGGAGAACTATCGGCTTTCAAGAAAGATCTACTAGACGAAATTGGAGGCTTTCAGACGAGCATCGGCGCTGATGACAGTCACGCAGCCGCTCTGGTGTCACTTAGCGGGTTTCGTTCAATCGCTGTACCCGATGTGCCCGTATTCGAATTTGCACCGAATTCATGGTTTGGCTATGTCAAATGGAAGAAGAGGCGCGCTCTCCACTTGATCCAACATTTCAAAGCCATAGCCAGAAGAATCCGAGCAGCGCCGCCGCGATTCAGGAGCATATTGGAAATTGAGATATTTCTTCACGTACTTAATCCGTGGTTCCTAGTGGCTGCCGTCGCATCTTTTGCCGCGTCTGTTCTCACGATGGGTTTCTCTCTGTACCACTTGACCCTGATACTGTCCTTGGGCGCGACTCAATTTGCCGGTGGCTCGCGGAAAGCACTCCGAACCTGGGTCGTGGACCAGTTGATTCTGGTCTATGCCTCTGTAAGCGGCCTTTTCTCAAGTGAGCTTGTCTGGCCGAAGATTCAGGAACTTAGAACTCCCACGAAGTCAGAAACGAGCGATGATACGACAAAGATACCTGCATACTAGGGCCTCCCATAGCCAACCCTGCTTTCTGAAGCGCCTCGACCCGCAGGCTAAATCATGAAGACTCTTTCTCTTGCACAAGTGTGCCAGAGTATGATTCTCTCGTACAGCAATCTGGGGTAAATGAACGGGAGAAGCGCGAAGTCCTGATTGGTTGCAAAACGGTATCGAAGCAACCTCGCGAATACTAAGGGTGGGAAAATTATCGTAAGTAGGTTCAGCGGTGATGTGATCCGCCACAGCGCGCTTGGTCTTTCCCCGAATTTCTTGTAAAGCAAGATCCTGTTTGAAATTGCCTTTGCCTTATTCACGTACTCTGCTGGTGTTAGGGTCACCTTTCGATGAAACACTATCATGTCAGCATTGAAATTGATCCGGCCATACTTAGATGCCCTTAGGCCCAGATCCCTGTCCTCAAGGTACGTGTATCTCTCGTCGAAGCCTCCGAGCTGTTCAACGATTTTCTTCTCATATGCCATGTTGCCTGCCATGAATTGCCCGCCCGTCCTGTTTTGTATAACATTGTCCGAAAAGGTGGGCCGGTAGTCTTCGGAGACGTAGTAGGTTCTGCCTTCCACAGCAATGCAACCGTATTTGCGGAATGATTCAAGCCCTTTTTCAATCCAGTTGCGCGATACAATGCAATCGTCATCAGTGAAGAAGACATACTTGCTCTTGGCCAGCTTCACGCATAAGTTCCTATTTCCCGCTATGCCCAAGTGCGTCAAGCTTGTTGTATATCGTATTCGTTCATCATCAAATTCCTCCACGATCGCTCTCGTTCCGTCTGGGGGAAAGTCCTCTACGATTACGAGCTCAAATTCATCAACGGTCTGGTCGAGAATGGCAGACAAAGCACCACGAATGTAAGGTTCAGCTCTATACGCCGACAAGGCAACGGTAACTTCGACAGGCATTGGGATATTATCCAGCTACTTGTCGTTCCGGATGTGCCTCAGAATTCTAGCGACCGCACTTACTTTAACATTCAGTACTAATTGCACAGGCTAATCCGGTTTTTATGGTTGAACTCTATCTTATCGTAACAAGAATAGCAGAGAGTGAACGTCTAGAAAGGCCCCTGTGGTCACACCATGTCGAACTCGCCCTTCTCATTTAGACTGCAGGCAGGCTTCAATCTGGGAATATCGGACGCAAGTTCGAGGCCGCGTCATGCGATCTAGCCCAGCAGTGTCGGTGGTTATCCCCACCAGAGGGCGAGCAACCTTCGTCTCCAAAGCAATCGAAGCGTT
>Ga0315268_10006729_pt1 | contig 12204 bp, 14 predicted proteins | sample C1_top_MG_FD_204535 | JGI IMG/M metagenome (GOLD analysis project Ga0315268, IMG submission 204535) | Sediment microbial communities from Yellowstone Lake, YNP, Wyoming, USA - C1_top | ecosystem: Environmental > Aquatic > Freshwater > Lake > Sediment | place: USA: Wyoming | collected 2017-08-01 | reverse complement strand
CTGAGTGCTTCCCCCCTCGGGGCTCGCCGGGAAAATAATGGTGCGGGAACACCAGTTTAACACCGGTGCTACCCGCCCCCTCATTATCGGTATGGCTATCATCATCACTTCTCACCCAGCGTGCAAGGTCAGGTTTCGTTGTACCATACTAATATTGTTAAGCACATAATGTGCCAACCAAGTCAATACCTACATTTTTTTCTCATACCAGGCGAAGCCTGAGTGTAGAATGACCCCTATTATTCAGGCACGCAAACTGGGAATGAAAATGAAGAAGGGGATTGCAGTGACCGAATGACCGAGGGCCAGAAAAAGACCGCTCAGAATAGCGTAGTCGAGTAGCGCGGGGGAGTTTCACCCCCACGCCCTCACAGTTCCGGACGTGAACCTCTCGGTTCATCCGGCTCCTATCGACCGGCCACAAGGTGCGAGGCCAGTTGCCAGTGAGAAAACAGCGAAGGCTGTTGGCTTCTGATGCGACTGAGCCAATAACCTGCCCGCCTCTGGCGACCCCGCAACCTCTTGTATTTCCGCATTGCCCATTTCTTTAGCGAGCCATCGAGCTGATCAAATAAGGGATAAAGGGCAGACTTGTAGAAGCTGCCATAATAGTTAATCCAACCACGGATGATGGGATTAAACATGCGGGATAGATCCAGGAGACACTTGTCGCTGAGACGGTGCAGGCGCCAGCCCCGGATGACGCTCCGGATTGATTTGGTCGCCTTCTTGCTTACTGCCGGGAGGAAGCTGACAAAGTAACTACCCAAGCGGCTCTTGGCTCCCCGGGGCCGAAACTCGAACCCCAGGAAATCGAAGCTTTCCTTTGGATAGTCGTCTGTCCGCTCCACATCCTTGCAGTAAACAATCTTGGTCTTCTCAGGATGGAGTTCCAGCTTGCACTGAGCCAACCGCCTGACTACAGCGGTTTTCACCCATAGGGCCTGCCGCTCGCTCTTGCAGTGCACGATGATATCATCGGCATAACGCTCGAAGGGAATGCTCGGATAGTACCGCTGCATCCAGACATCGAAGGCGTAATGCAAGAACAGGTTGGCCAGCAGAGGGCTGATAACCCCACCTTGAGGAGTGCCCTGCTCCCGAGCTACCAGCGTACCATCCGGTAATTGCGCCGGGGCTGTTAGCCACCTCGCAATATAGAGAATGATCCACCGGCAGTCGGTGTGTTTACGCACCGCCCGCATCAAGAGAGCGTGATCCAGGTTGTCAAAGAAGCCCTTGATGTCGAGATCCAGCACCCAGTCAATGCGCCAGCATCTCTGCCGGGCCACACCCACTGCCTGAATCGCCGACCTGCCAGGCCGGTACCCGTAGGAATCCTGATGAAAGTGAGGCTCCACCAGGGGTTCCAGGTACATCTTGACCACCATCTGGGCCACACGGTCGGTTACCGTGGGGATCCCCAACGCCCGTTTCCCGCCGTCGCTCTTCGGTATCTCTACCGTCCTCACCGGAGGCGGAAAATAACTCCCGGATGACATCCGATTCCAAAGTTTGTAGAGGTTATTGGTCAAGTCCCTCTCGAACTCCGCAATCGATTCTCCATCCACCCCAGCAGCACCCTGGTTTGCCTTTACCCGCTTATAGGCCTCCCATACCACTCGCTTGGCAATACTAAACGGCCTTGCCTTATTCAATGGCTCCTCCCATTTCTGGTTGACCATCCAATAAAGCCGATCGATACAACCCCTTCGCTCCATCCCCATTACGGGACTTCCTCGCTACTACGGGTTGTTCCGCCCCTGTGCCCCGCCTCGGTACTCTCACTCTCGTGGGTCCTCCACTTGAGTTTCTCCCTTCACATCGGGACGACAGGTTCCCACGTTCCGCCCAAGAGCCTGATTCAGGTTCACGCCACCTTTATGCCGGACGCCACCCAGGCAGTAAGCAGGTTCCCCCTGGGTTTATCCTGGAGTACAGATAGCCTCCAGTTTTGACGTCATCTTTATAGTTTCGACACCTCATCAGTGGTTCGCTGGTGCTCGTCTCCCTGAACCTCACCTGTCACAGTCTTAAGCCATGACTTTTCCTTAACGCTCACCACCCTGGCTCTTAACCAGCGCAGCTTAAGGTGGTTTGGAGCCTGCTCCTGCAAACCGGCTCCGGGGGGCCTACCCCCATCTCTCGTGCAGTTGCGCACGCTATCCCTATAACTCCAAGCGCGCTCGTGGCGCACTAACTGCCCTCTATCCGCAACGCCATGCCAAAAAAAATTGTTGCGATATTCTTTCGTTAGCTGGCGTTTCGATCCCGCCAGGGAATCATGTATTCTCATCATGGATTCTTTCAAATGCACAGGCATGTATCCGCACCTGGCCAAAATGGTGACGTTGGAATTGCGGTAACCTTTGTCTATTCCCAGGGATTATCATGGGTCTCGGGGGTGTCATTTCTTCAGATCCCCCGGCTTAACCCCAAACTCACCCATAAGCGTGCCGGCCGCTTGTTTCTTCAAGACGTTGTCGGCCAGGTGGTTCAGCGTGCCATCTGGCAAGATGACGCCGTTACCCTTCAAAACTTGCCAGCCGTTAATAACCTGGAGAGCATCTACCTGGGCCAGTTCCGCCCACCCCTGGAAGTCTACCTTGGTTTTCTGCCAGAGGGCTTCCAGGTCCACCTCCTGGCCCGGGGGCGGGGCGTCCGGGAGCTGTCGCTTCACCTTGGGCCACGCCGCGGCCAGGCTCATAAGTATGGGGTCACGGACCATGAGGGCCACACCTTGGTAGTTCTCGGCGGCCCGGTGGATTAGGAGGGCATCAGACCAGCTCATATGACCTTCTCCTTTTGGATGCGATTTCAAACCACATGCAGCGATATGTCGAACTCCTTGTAAATGAGCCCCTCCTGGCTGGGCTGGAAACACAGCATCTCGCAGAGCCAGGTATCCCGAGAAACTTTGCGCTTTTCCGAGATGGCGTCCTCGATGCTGTAAAAGCCGTCGGCGTGTTTCGCTTTGCCCTGGCAGTCCTCCCAGAGCTCACAAGTCTCGCAATCCCGGCCCTCGCACCGTTCCAAGACATCGAAGACGCACCACTTATAGACCTTGTAGCCGCTTTGCCCCGCCTCAGTGATGACCTGGTTCATCAAGCCGTAAGCCTTATGCATGGTGGAGTAAATCTGGACGCTGGCCTTGATGCCCCGCTTGGTTTTAGGGATCAGCAGGGCCGCCTCATAAATCTCGGGGTCCATTTCGTCCACCTCGTCCAATTTGAGTTTCTGGGGATGGGGGCCGCGCACCGACTTGGAGGAGGCGGTCAAGATATTAATGCTGGAGTTGTTCACCAGCGTTGTCTGCCCCGCCAGCATCTCCCCTTTGATCAGATGCCCAAAGTTTTTGGTTGCCAGGCCCCAGCCGTCCCCTCCACCGGTCAGGTGTTGGTACATCTTCTTGCTCTGCTCCAAAGAGCCCCCCAGGATCTTTGTCGCGCAGTTGCTTTTGAAGACCGTATCCAGCCAGGTTGACAGGGCCCCCAGGAGGGTCTTGCCGCCGCCTCGGTTGGCCCAGCACACCGAGTCCTGGACCGTTTCGAAGAAGCTGTCCACGATGTATGCGGCCGGCGGGGTGTGCTCCGGGCAGACCTGGACCTGCGGAATCCGCAGTCCCCAAAAGGCCTCAATGAAGGTTAGCAGCTCCTCTGGGCTGTCGAACCCCTCAGCCTGGTGATGTGAAATCCACTGAGCAAGCGTTTGGGAAATCGATGCGACGGAACTGGCCGGAACGGCCGCGGCCTTCATGCTCTGTCTCCCGTCTTGCCGGCATGGCGAAAATCAGCGTGTCGGTGAATTGTTATTTTGTCGGCCATAAAAGTTAAAGCAGATTTTGGTTCAGCTGCTCTTGTTGTATGAAAGCTCCTCGCCATTTAAGGACATAGGGGTTGCGCCGTTGAAAGGACATTCGCACGGTAGCAACCAGTGTGCCAAAGCCCTCGGAATGCTCTACCTGGCCCCGAAAAGCATCTCCCGGATACGCACCCCGTAAGGGGGGAATACGGTCTTTTTGGGGGCGAAGGTATTGGGTAAGGTAGGGTCGTGTTCGTCAACGTACGGGGCTTACACGGCCCCGGCAAATATAGAGTTGGTATGGATTTACTCATTTCGCTCCGGTTTTCCCAAAACGGTGGGACCTAAGTGGCACCTATGTGGGAGATACTACCCCTACACCCAGATTTTTGCTGGGCAGGTGGGTAATTGACAATTTTGCAAGAAATGGCCGACATAATTATAACTAGCCGGTTTGACATATTTTTTGAGATCGTCGGATTACAGACCTTGAATAGGCTCGCCAGCCTCCCGGGCCTCCAGCAATAGGGCTGTGAAACGCTTTCTGAAATGAGGATCAGTGAACGGATTCGACTCTACAAATTCGATCTTCCGGGCCACGACGGTGATCAACCCCGTGCTTTGGAACAGAGAGACAAGTTTGCTGGTGGTCTCGAGGGCCAGGCGCAAGAATCCGAGCTTAACTCCCTCCTGCCGAGCTGTGGAGAAGTTTCGCATTGCCGTGCGCCGGGTCTCTTCAAGGAAACTGATCTCCCGCCCCAGGGTCTCCTCAGAATCAAACTCTGCCACCAACGCTCGGCTGAGGAGCTTCGCATCCCGGAGGTCGGCATATACCTGTTTTCGGCTGAGGCCAAAATAAGCCGCCAGTTCAGTAACCTTCATCCCTCCAAAATATAAATTCTGTACCTCCAAAATCCTCGCCTGCCGCCTTTGGCTGATGCTGGGCAAGAAGGTTGTGTTGCTGGTGGGTTCGACTGGACCGCCGGTTATTGATACAATTTTGCCGTCGTCATTCATGGTAACACTCCTCTCTCGATCATGTTTGCCTCAGGACCTTACCATCTGAGGCCCAGGCGATGGTTTAAAGAGTGGCGAGCCCCCCCTCTCTGAAACCTTCTCGTATTCACAAAGGGCCGGTGTAATGGCCTGATCTGATGCCCCCCTGGGTCTGCAACTCCCTGACGGTGAAGTACTCCGCCACTCGGAAAATTTTAAAAACCTGTCGTTGGAGATGAACGGACATCAGATTCTCTTTTTTTGCCTTCAGTTACCTTGGGACCCTGGACCGCCCCAAGGGGCTGCTCAGCTATGCTCATAAACACTTCGCCGCGCCCGGGCCGCGTTCTCCAGGACGCCCACTTGGATGTCAACGTAGTCGAACACCCTGGCCTTTTCCTTCCCGGGTGCCGGCCGGAGCACCCGGCCAAGGTATTGGAGCAGACGGCCATTGAACCGGATAGGAGTTGCCAAAAATAAGGTTGAGAGGTCCCGGCAATCGAAGCCCTCGCCGATGAGCTGCCCCGTGGCCGCCAGGACCCGCACCTCGCCGGCATTCAGGGCCTCCACAACTTTGCGCCGGTCCCCCGCTGGCAAGTCACCTGTCAGCATCGCCGCGCTGACTCCACGGGCCTCCAGGAGATTCACCAGCGTCCGGCAATGGGCCACCCTGTCAGAAAGCACCAGGCACACCCCCAATGCTTCACCTTGGGCCTCCTGGGCCACATCATCGGCAATTAAGCCGTTGCGCTCGGGGTCCTGGGTAAGTTCGGAGAGCATCCGGGAGTATTCTTCGCTCGGGTCATGGATGGGCTCAAAGGACGTCTCCCTCCATATCACATCGGCTTGCAGCACGTGGCCGGCTTCCACCAAAGTCGCAGCGTCAACTTCATGGACCTTATCCCCCAAATGCCACCAAATCAGCCGGCTCAACTGGTCACGCCGCCAGGGGGTAGCACTCAAGCCGGTCATGTACCGGCAATCAAAGGCCGTGACCGCCTCCGAGAACGTACGGCTGGGGCACCGGTGGCACTCATCCACAACCAGGTGGCCGATGTGTAACGCCACCTCGCCGGCGCACTTGTAAAGGGATTGCACCAGGGCAACCGAGATCTTTTCCCCAATCCGTTTCTTTCCATTGCCGATGATTCCCACCTCCCGGGCCTGGATGCCCAGGAACTTTTCAATCCGGTCAACCCATTGCTCCAGGAGTTCTTTCGTGTGCACCACAATCAAGGCCGGTTGCTGCCGCCGAGCAATCAATGCCAAGGCCACAACCGTTTTGCCGCTACCGGTGGGGGCCGCCAAAACACCGAAGTCTCGGGTGGCCATGACGCCGACTGCCTCCACTTGAAAGTCTTTAAGCTGACCGGTGAAGGTGAAGTTAACCGGGGCCAGAGTCCGCCGCTGGTCGTCAAGCTTGAACTGCACCCCAGCACCCCGGAGAATGCCCACCAGCTGCCTGGCAAAGCCCCGGGGCACGATGAGCTGGTCGCCGGACAGCTCGTAGCCGCAGATGCACTCAGGCGTGTCAAAATTTGAAAATCCGCGCTTCTCGTTTTCAGCCCACTGCGGGTTTTCAAACGTGAGCCGCCTGGCGATCTGCTCAACCAGCTGCTGGTGGACCTGGACCTCAAGCGGGAAAAGTGTAGCTCTGTGGTCAATGTTGAGGGTAAGCATGTGATGCCTCTTCTTGTGAGAAAGCTTCCGCGCAAGCCGTCGCGCAGCCAAACCGGCCTCGCGCTCGCTTTAGACACTTTCCCCACCCTTGCCGGGGGTTCGATCCATTGTTGGGCTTGAAGTTGTGACAGTCTGCGCAGGTCAAGATGCGCTCCTGGGGGGCCGGTTTGCTTAGGTAGGTCAGCACATCGGGTTTGTGCGCCTTCACCGTTTCAAGCAGTGCCCGTACAGTGTCCGGGTCGGGCTTACCGTTGCCATAATACTTTGCCTTGATGGTCTCCCCGGCCAGCGTGAACTGATAGCCCAGGCTGGCCAACGTCCGTACTGCTTCAATGCCGGGGTTGGTTTTCATTAAAACCTCCCTAACTGTCTGCCTCGGGTCCGGAGAGCACAGGGCGCGGACATTGCAGACGTTGAGTTTTCAATGTCTGCATCCGCTACCCCTTGCCATTCCTGGGGTTGCAGACATTGCAGACGTACTCTCAGGAAGTCTTCGACTTTGATGCCGTGATGGGGTTCCATTAGATTTCTACATCCTTGAAATCAAGGTTGTTGCCCAGCTTAAATGCCTCCCCCACCCTTTGAGATATGACTTCAGTCTTGAACGAATCCTTGGCCTCGAAAGAGGGGCAAGGATGAATGTTATCAGGGGACTGGAATGGTTTGCCATTCCAAGATGACTTTGGGTAAAGTTGGCAACTGCCGGTTCCGCCGCCTTGGACTGGGCTTGGACTGAAATGCTGGCACCATCCACATTGAACAAGATAATGTGCATGCATAATCGACTCACCGGGGTCCTTGCCAACCGGGTCCCCCGGCTCAGGCTCACTTATGCCAGATGAGCGGTTCAATCCAACAGTATCTGCACCATCAGGCCATCTGGCGAAATTCTTTCCAGTAGCTATGTCCATACGAACGTCAGCACCTTGGGGTATGATCACACCTTCCGGCACTTCTTGCCATTTTGGTGAAGGGCTAAATGGTTCAGAGGCACTCGCACCCACGTCTGCAACGTCTGCAATGTCTGTTTGTCCACTACTGACGCAGGTTTCAGGGTGCAGACATTGTTTTCCAGACGTCTGCAATGTCTGCACACCCCCACACGGTTCAGATGAGGTTGCAGACATTGCAGACATTGGTTTTTCAACGTCTGCGTCATCAAACTCCTGCCATTCCTGGGTTTCAGCCTGTTGCAGACATTGCAGACATTGTTTGATGAAAGCTTCTGTTTTTCCATCCCAGTCAAGACACCTTGCCGCCCGCCTGCCATTGGCATCATGTTTGCCCGGAGAAATGGTCAGATTTACAGCTCGGAGCACCGCCCCCATCCCTCGCGGCTTGCCAATCCCTTGGGTCTGGGGGGCAATCATGTTGTACCGCTCGTGAATGAATCCAATGGACAATCGCCCATTCTCCAGGTGTGGCCGCAACTGGTCCAGGGTTTGGGCCAGCAACAAGGACCGTTCTGAGATTTCCGGCGGGGCATAGTCGTCTTCCTCAATCAACCGGAGGGCACCTTGAATCTGACCCAGGTAGAAGCTGACAGTTTTAATGCCCCGCTCCAGGTCTTCCACGGATAGGATTGCCTTTGGGGTCCTTCCTATAGAGAACATCTGAATGACATGTATTACCCCGGTGAGACGTAGAACGTACTCTACAGCTTTGGGTAGGAACCCACGGAGTTGTGCTGGAAGTCGGTCCTTGTATGAGTACAGTTGATTCCGCCATTCAAAGAATTTTTCTTGGGCCTCCGAGTCAAAGATCATTCGGGTTGGTTTCTCGATTCGTCCTTCATAGGCACAGATTTTCTCATCCACCCAGTCCATTGCTCGATGGAGCAGCGTCTCCCATGTATCCCGGTCCCGCTCTCCCCATGATTCTGGGGTAAGATCGTAGTAAGTCGGGGGCTCGCAGGTTGCCAGGAACCGAAAAAAGGTGCCGTCTGAAAGGTACAGCCCATCCTCTCCGCCAAAGAAAGTCTTAAAAACCTTGGGCTGTACTCCCCCAAAAATAGATACCCGAGCCCCGCTGATGTATACAGCCCTGCCGACGCGTACCACCCTGGTGGGATTTCCATCATAAAGGCATAGCCATGCTTCCCGATCGGTGCCTTTCGCTTTGTACTGATTCTGCCCGCTGAGAAAGGCGCTGATTTCATCCTGGATCACTACAAGTCCACCGTGGGGGGAGTTCACCAGGTCATCTCGCAGTCCCTCAAGTGTCAAGTCCGACACGAAGTATCCCCTGGGAGGTGGTGGGGGTGGTTGTTGGTCCCGCTCTTTCCGAGACAAACAATTATAGGCAGCCATTGCTTCCCTGTATTGTTTTTCTGCCCTTTGCTGCGCTTCGTTGAGGGCGCGAGCCATCAAGCGCACCGGCGGAGTCTTGCCATCCCCTGATTCCCGTATATCCAAATGCCAAAAGATTAAGGGAGCCTCCCAGCCTTCCTTGGGCGAGACCGCCAGTGCTATTCCTGTGATAGAACCTACCAGGCAAAAAGCCGCCCCTGGGAGAGCGTATGGTGAAGTAGCGCAAGCCCTGCCAAGTTTTTGGAGACTATCGGCAATGTCGGCGGGCAGCACTTCCCAGGGGAAGGGGATGCGTGGGAAAAGTTGAGCAGCCACCTGCCAGGGCGTTTGGGGGGGGGATGCGGGGGGTATTTCCGAAGCCTGTCCTGTTGAGCTCTTCTTAACATGGGCGGCGCCGATGATAAACTCGGTCAGCTTATCTTGACCGCTTATTGTGGTCCTGGCCTCGGCCCAGGTACGTCCTGAGCAAGAATTGTGAAAGCACTTATAGAACAGTTTACCGTCAAGACCCTGGCCGATAGCCGACTCGGCGCCGCTGTGGGAAGGGTCGAAAACGCACGCTTCCAGACAGTAGAGCGTTCCGTCGCCATGTGGTTTGACATTGACTAGGTTCACGCCGTAGTTCGCCAGATACGCCGCCACGTCCAGCTGGCCTTGTGCGTTCTCGGAGGTAAGGGGCCTGGGGGCCTTTTCTGCCCCGGCTTCCTGAGCAATCTTTTTTAGGAGATGGACCGGGACGTGAAGCCTGACTTCAGGTAGGGAAATGATCCTGGCCAGCCTGTGCGGTCTGTCAGCGGTGCTGTCCCCCTTCCTGGTCATCGTGCCGTAAAGTTTGGTGAGCCGGGCCGGGTTGAATACCACCTGGTCCAGTTCAAGGTGTAGGTGGGATAGCTGGTCAGCGTACCGTCGGGCCAGGCCAGCCAACACAGCTTTCAATAGCGCTTTTGTTTCGTTGGTGCGGGGCAGGTCCAAGGGGTAAACCAAGTGGGCCCCATTGCCTGAGTCCCCGACCAGGGGGTCCGGCCATCCCTGCTTGTCAAGGTCGCCCCGGATGATCTGGGCCATATCCAGGGCCGCTTGGTGCTCCGAGTCGGTGCTGCTTATGCCGGCAGGTCTAATGGGGTCGATGTCAACTAAAAGATTCTGGATGCGGTCGATGTGATCATCGGCTGTTCGGTCCACATTGGCCTTAAGCTTGTGGTCAGCTCGTGCAAGCAAAGCTTCATTGACCTGATTTAAGGTCGTGTATATTCCTTCTGCATCGTTTCGCGTTGCCAGGTTGACCGCCTTGCTCTGATCTCTGAACCAGCCGGCCACCAGCGGCTTTTTGCCGAACGCCTTGCCTTTCCAGTTGGGGGAAGTAGGTACTAAGGGATTAATCAGGCATAGCTCAAACACCCCCCCGTCCGGGTGGAGAAATTTCAAGGTATTCAAGGCCGTTTCGAGGTTTGGGTTAGACATGGTTCACGCGCCATCCCGGGGTTCGATCCGGTGACTCTCCGCGTAATTAAGAATATCTGCAAGCAGGTAACGAATGGCCCGGCCAAACTTGTGATAGGGAAGCCCAACCCCCCGGAATCTCTGGTTCGCGAGCGTCTGGGGGGCCAGGCCGAGGATCTTAGCGGCCTCAGGAGCCGGGATGTATTGGACCTTTTCCTTCATTGCGTTGTCTCCTCCTCATTAGGAAAGAGATCGGCCGCAGGCAATTTAAGCATTTCGGCCATGACTTCAACCTCTTCATTTGTGGGGCGGGCCCGGCCATGAATAAGCTTTGACAGCCTCAACTCCCCAACAACTTTACAGGCTCTCGAAAAAGCCAGTTGGGTTCCATACTGCCGAATGATCTCGGACTTTAGAATCAAGTTGGCCACGGACAACTCCTCCCAATGTCTATACAATTAGACATTAAACTGCAAAAAAATTAGGAAAGGTCAGCTTCCTTAATGCAGGACTGAACATAACTAATGATGACAGGTAAAAATAGTATTGTAACTGCTGAGAAATCTTGGTTGAGTTCAACTAATGTTTTTATTGTTGGAATATCTAACAAATGGAAATTCCCAACCATCTCAAACCACTTCCAATCTCTTCGTTTCTTATCTTTAAATAATATTAAATACTTGCTCATTCTGTCAGATTCACTTGCTTTCACATGGAGTTCTTCAGGTGGCTTTTCAATTACTGATCCTTCTTGGAGATGATCCTTAAAATATCGATCCATAATGATCCTGATCATCAGAAGAGGGACATTAAGCGCTGCAAGTTCTCGCACTATACCGATTTGATAGAGGTTCCAAAGTGAATATTCTTTATGGACTCCCCGGGCATCACTCTTTTCAGCAATCCATTCAAAAAGCCCGTCTTTGGCCCAAACAAAAAACGTCTTGCGTGATACATCGGGGAATATTTTCGTTAAATCCCCTTGACTAAAAATGTGGTTCATCATGCGAAAAGCACCTTTGAATATCTAATGTCTACTATGATAGACATTATTGTCTACCTGTCAAGAAAAAATGTGGGGTTCCTGGTTTTTTTTTAGGGGGCTTCAGAGGATAGTTAGCTCTTGTGTTTCTGGTCACTGGGCCCGAGTCGGCTTAGATTCTGACTATTCTTTCCGGTCCTTCAGGTTGGCCACCTCGGCCTTGGCTTTCTCCCCGTTCATCGCCTGCCCAATCAAATCCCCTGCCAAGTCGGACGCCCGGCGTAGGGTCTCATCCCTCAAGTGGGCATAACGCATCGTCATGGCGGTGCTCTTATGAGTCAGTAACTTTCCCAGGGTGTAGAGGTCCACCTGGCCGCTTGAGGCCAGCATGGAGGCGTAGGCGTGCCTCAGGCCATGCAGGGGCCGGAAGTCTTTGGGGAGTCCCGCTTTTGCCTTGATTCGATTGACAGGGGTTTTAATATCGGTTCTTTGTTTTCCTCCACGTCCAGGGAACACGTAAGGACTTGAAGCATCTCGAGGGTGATGTTCAAAAATATCACGGGCCGCTTGGTTCAACGGGATTGTCTGGTCTTTGCCGCCCTTGGGGTCATGCCTGATATGGATAAAATTCTTCTCGAAGTCAATGTCATCCCATTCCAGTTTGAATAGCTCACCCCGCCTCATGCCAGTTACCAGGACCATCCTCATTAAGTTCGCCGCCTGTATGTGGTGGTCCTCATCTATGGCCGCCATGAGGTTTGCAAGCTGCTCCGGGGTTAAATCCTCTGTTCTGAGGTTATTCACTCTCGGGTGCTCCGGTTTGAACCCCAGGCCAGCACATAAACCCTTTTTGACGCCAAAATTTGCAATCCGTTCAAGCAATTCCAGAACATTCTTTACGGTCTTGGGGGCCAGTGTCTTGGCAAGGGTGATCCTCAATCGGTGGGTATCTATCGGCGCAATGGCTCTGGGTTCCTTGCCCCCCAAGGTGGCTTG
>Ga0315268_10006727_pt1 | contig 12205 bp, 4 predicted proteins | sample C1_top_MG_FD_204535 | JGI IMG/M metagenome (GOLD analysis project Ga0315268, IMG submission 204535) | Sediment microbial communities from Yellowstone Lake, YNP, Wyoming, USA - C1_top | ecosystem: Environmental > Aquatic > Freshwater > Lake > Sediment | place: USA: Wyoming | collected 2017-08-01 | reverse complement strand
TATTCAATAATCTCACTGACTACACCAGCACCGACCGTCCGGCCCCCTTCACGGATAGCAAAACGCATCTCTTTTTCCAGGGCTATGGGGGTAATCAGTTCTCCGACGATACTCACTCTATCACCCGGCATAACCATTTCCATCCCCTCCGGCAACTGTACAGTTCCGGTCACATCGGTTGTCCGCACAAAGAACTGGGGCCTGTAGCCGTTGAAGAATGGTGTATGCCTACCGCCTTCTTCTTTGGACAAAACGTATACTTCCGCTTTGAATTTCGTATGAGGGGTGATGCTGCCTGGTTTGGCCAGTACCATTCCACGTTCTATTTCTTCCCGTTTCTTACCGCGTAAAAGCACTCCGATATTGTCCCCTGCCTGGCCTTCATCCAGAATCTTTCTGAACATCTCAACTCCGGTGGCCACAGTCTTTTGAGTATCTTTGATCCCTACAATCTCAACTTCCTCTCCTACCTTGACAACACCTCGCTCGACTCTGCCGGTTGCCACCGTACCCCGGCCTGAGATACTGAATACATCCTCAATTGGCATCAGGAAGGGTTTGTCGATATCCCTTTTGGGAAGAGGCACATATTCATCCACTGCCTTCATCAGATCAAAAATTACCTTGCACTTCGGGCAATCGGCTTTGCCGCAGCCGCACTCTCCAGCTTTCAGCGCAGAGCCTCTCACTACGGGAATATCATCTCCGGGAAAATCATACTGGCTGAGAAGCTCTCTTACTTCCAGCTCTACCAGTTCCAGAAGCTCCTCATCATCAACCATATCCACTTTGTTCAAAAAGACCACGATGTAGGGTACCCCTACCTGTCTGGCCAACAGAATATGCTCTCTGGTCTGCGGCATGGGTCCGTCGGCTGCTGATACTACCAGGATCGCTCCATCCATCTGGGCAGCACCGGTGATCATGTTCTTCACATAGTCCGCATGTCCGGGGCAGTCCACGTGGGCATAATGACGGTTATCGGTCTGATACTCCACGTGCGCGGTGGCAATCGTTATGCCTCGCTCTCTTTCCTCTGGTGCATTGTCGATCTGGTCAAATGCCCGGTACTCTGCATATCCTTTCTTGGACAATATCATCGTTATGGCAGATGTCAGCGTCGTCTTACCATGATCTACGTGCCCTATCGTCCCTATATTTACATGCGGTTTCGCCCTCTCATATTTCTCTTTTGCCATTCCTTCTTTCCTCCCAATTTCTCCTTTTTCATTTTAACTCGAACTTTGGAGATCTTCATTCATGTCTTTGTTAATTTTCAGGATTTAATGCCCATAGACCCTTGCAAGTATCTGTTCAGAAATAGTATTGGGAACCTCATTATATTCTTTGAATTCCATGCTGAAGGTGCCCCTCCCTTGACTCATTGACCGAAGACTTGTGGAATAACCAAACATTTCGGCCAACGGAATCTTGGACATAATTATCTGAACACCACTTTTTGACTTTAAGCTCTCTATTCTGCCCCGCCGGGCATTTACATCGCCTATAACCTCTCCCATATATTCCTCAGGCACGATAATTTCAACTTGCATCATCGGCTCCAGCAATATCGCCCCTGCCTGTTTAGCAGCATTCTGAAAGGCCATTACAGCAGCAATCTTGAAAGCAATATCTGAAGAATCCACCTCATGAAAAGATCCATCAAGGAGGGTCGCTTTTATATCTATCATCGGATACCCGGCCAAGATTCCAGTCTCCATACCCTGGATTATACCATCCCTGATAGCCGGGATAAATTCTTTTGGGATAACCCCTCCAACGAGGTTATTTTCGAAGATAACCCCGCTCCCCTGGGGAGCAGGCTCAATCGATAGCTTCACATGCCCATATTGGCCCCGGCCTCCAGTCTGCCGGATAAATTTGGCCTCACCATCACTCTTTTTCCGAATAGTTTCCTTATAGGCTACCTGCGGTTTGCCCACAGTCGCCTGAACTTTAAACTCCCGAAGCATTCGCTCGGTAATAATTTCCAGGTGAAGTTCTCCCATACCGGAAATAATCGTCTGCCCTGTGTCACTATCAATATGTACCTTAAATGTTGGATCTTCCAGGGCTAATTTATGAAGCGTGGAAGACAGTTTATCCTGATCCGCCTTTGTCTTTGGCTCTATGGCTACATAAATAACCGGATCGGGAAACTCCATTCTTTCTAGAATAATCGCTTCATTTTCATCGCAGAGAGTATCCCCTGTGCCTGTTTTCTTGAAGCCTACTACCGCAGCGATATCTCCCGTATGTACCTGACCAATGTCCTCCCATTTGTTCGCGTGAACATGGAGAAGACGGCTTACTCGCTCACGATAATCCTTATTCGCGTTATAAACATGCGACCCGGCCTCCAAGCTTCCGGAATATACCCGGATAAAGGTCAATTGCCCCACAAAAGGATCATTCCAGACCTTAAAGGCAAGTGCCGACAGGGGATCTTTCTCTGATGCCTCTCTTTTTTCCCTCTGATTCGTTTTAACCCCTATTCCTTCAATTGCAGGAACATCAACCGGTGCAGGAAGATAATCTATAACTGCATCAAGAAGCAGTTGAACCCCCTTATTTTTAAAAGCCGATCCACAGAGTACCGGTACTAAAGCCAAACTTAAGGTAGCTTTTCTCAATCCCTTTCGAAGATCAGCTTCGCTTAGGTCTCCCGATTCCAGATATTTCTCCATCAGCTCTTCATCTTCTTCAGCGACAACTTCGAGCAGCTTACCCCGATATTGCAAAGCCAATTCTCTTAACTCTTCTGGAATCGCATCATCGCGATACGTTGCCCCCAATTCATCCGTATCATAAACAATTGACCGCATTTTGATCAAATCCACAACGCCCCGAAACTCGTTCTCTTTTCCAAGAGGAATCTGCAGCAAAGCTGTTTTTGCGTGAAGTTTTTTTTCTATTGATTCTGCACTGGCAAAAAAATCGGCTCCGATCCGGTCCATCTTATTGATAAAGACAATCCTCGGTACATGATACCGATCACCCTGTCGCCAGACCGTCTCTGTCTGTGGCTGCACACCGCTTACGCCGCACACCACGGTAATTGCTCCATCTAGGATTCGCAGGCAACGCTCAACCTCAGCCGTAAAATCCACGTGCCCCGGAGTATCAATGATATTGATGCGGTTATCTCTCCAGTAGCAGGTTGTTGCCGCTGAAGTGATCGTTATTCCTCTCTCTCTCTCCTGCTCCATCCAATCCATTTCAGTTGAGCCCTCGTCTACATCGCCCATCTTATAGGTAATCCCCGTGTAGTAAAGAATCCGCTCAGTAGTAGTCGTTTTCCCTGCATCAATATGGGCCATGATTCCGATATTTCGTATTTTCTGGAGAGGAAACTTCTTAGTAGTCACCCTCCACACCTACCATTTATAATGTGCGAAAGCCTTATTCGCTTCAGCCATTTTATGGGTATCTTCCCGTTTCTTGGCAGAAGCTCCCTTGCCACTCGCTGCATCCAGTAATTCTCCTGCCAATGCTTCTTTCATGTTCTTTTCGTTCCGCTTCTTGGAAAAATCAACAATCCAGCGAATTGCCAAACTAACTCGCCTCTCTGTCCGGATTTCTACCGGTACCTGATAGGTGGAACCGCCAACACGCCTTGACTTTACCTCAATGATTGGCTTGACATTATTCAAAGCCTGCTTAAATGTCTGCATGGGCTCCTGATTCGTTTTTTTCTGGATAATATCCATCGCCCCATAGAATATCTTCTCGGCGGTGCTTTTTTTACCCTGCTTCATGAGCGAATTAATAAACCTGGTAACTAATGCATCATTATATCGAATATCAGGTACTGTTTCTCTTTTGGATACGATCCCTCTTCTCGGCATACCAATTTAACTCCCTATTTTGGCTAACTCCTTATTTAGGCGTCTTGGCCCCATACTTAGACCGGCTTTTCTTTCTATCCTGAACTCCAACCGTATCCAGCGCTCCTCGAACAATATGATACCGAACACCTGGGAGATCCTTGACTCTTCCTCCCCGCAGAAGAATAATCGAGTGCTCTTGCAGATTATGTCCTACTCCGGGTATATAGCCAGTAACCTCTTTTCCACTGGTCAGCCTGATTCTGGCCACTTTACGTAATGCAGAGTTTGGCTTTTTGGGCGTTACGGTATAAACCCTTAGACAAACTCCTCGCTTCTGCGGACAAGAATCCAATGCAGGAGCCGATTTTTTCTTCTGAACTTGCTTTCGACCCTTTCTCACCAGTTGATTAATAGTTGGCATCCTTACTTTTCCCTTTCTTCCTGTTATTATAAACAAAAGAGGACGTATTTTACTCTAATGCTAGCCGGTTGTCAATACTTTTTTATCCTCTAATTCGATCTCTTCAGTGATACTTCCCTTTTCAGAACCGCCATTTTCACCTTCAACGCTGATATTCCGATAAGTTTTCAATCCGGTACCAGCCGGTATTAAGCGCCCGACGATAACGTTCTCTTTGAGTCCCCGCAGTTCATCAATTTTTCCACAAACACTTGCTTCAGTCAAAACTCGAGTCATCTCCTGGAAAGAAGCTGCCGAAATGAAGCTCTCTGTACTCAATGATGCCTTGGTGATACCCAGAAGTAGGGGCTTGCCGGTACTGGGCCTTAAGTCTTTCGCCTTGACCCTGTCATTCTCCTCAAGGAAGCGGAAACGATCCACCTGCTCTCCAATGATAAAATCGGTATCACCGACATCTTCTATCTTGACCCACCGCAGCATCTGGCGAACAATAACTTCAATATGCTTATCATTGATATTAACGCCCTGCAGTCGGTAAACCTCCTGGACCTCGTTGACAAGATATTTTTGTAATTCTTTATCTCCAAGAACCCGCAAAATATCATGCGGATTAGGGGACCCGTCCATGAGCGGCTCACCAGCCTTGACTCTGTCACCATCATGTACATTGATGTGCTTTCCACGGGGAATCAGATATTCCTCTTCAACACCCATGTCGTTCTTGACGTAGACCTTACGCATCCCCTTCACTACTCCACCCAGGCGAACCTCTCCGTCAATCTCGGCAATCGTTGCATGTTCCTTGGGTTTTCGAGCTTCGAATAATTCCGCCACCCTGGGTAAACCACCGGTGATATCTTTGGTCTTGGTGGTCTCACGGGGGATCTTGGCAATGAGATCGCCAGGATAGACCTTGGCGGCGTCCATAGCCATTAAGTGAGCCTGTGCAGGCAAAAGATATGTAGCCAATACCTTATTGTTTGCATCATCTTTAATATGAACACGCGGCTGGCGCTTTTCGTCCTGATGCTCTATGATGACCTTCTGAGAGAGTCCGGTTACCTCATCAACCTCTTCACTCATCGTAATTCCTTCGACCACATCACGGTAATGGAGTTTTCCTTCAACTTCCGTCAAAATGGGAATAGTGTAAGGATCCCACTCGACCAGGCTTTGATCACTCTCGACCCGATGCCCCTCAGTGATCTTCAAGGTAGCTCCATACACAACAGGGTATCTTTCCCTCTCTCTTCCAGACTCATCCTGAATACCGATACTGCCGTTACGATTCATAACGACCAGATAACCTTCTTTATTCTTGACCGTATTGATACTGTGAAATTTAATGATACCGGCATTCTTCGCTTTTAAGGTGGTTTGCTCGACAACTCTGCTGGCAGTTCCACCAATATGGAATGTTCTCATGGTCAATTGCGTGCCAGGCTCCCCGATAGACTGTGCAGCAATGACCCCCACCGCCTCTCCCAGCTCCACCAGTTGGCCGGTAGAAAGATTTCGACCATAGCACTTAGCGCATACACCGCGCTTTGCCTCACAGGTTAAGACGGACCGGATTTTTACCTTTTTGGTGCCTGAATTCTCGATCTCAGCAGCTATTTCCTCGGTAATTTCCTCATTGGCGTCAACGAGTAACTCATTCGTAATAGGATCGCGAATCTCTTCCAGAGCAACACGGCCCAGGATACGGTCTCGAATAGAAGCAATAAGCTCTCCTCCTTCAATAATCGGAGTGACCGTTATTCCATCAATGGTCCTGCAATCATCCTCAGTGATAATAACATCCTGAGCCACATCGACCAATCGTCTTGTGAGATAACCGGAATCCGCTGTCTTCAACGCGGTATCAGCCAGACCTTTTCGAGCGCCATGAGTTGAGATAAAATATTGTAAAACCGTTAGGCCCTCTCTGAAGTTGGCCGTGATCGGAGTTTCGATAATTTCTCCTGACGGTTTGGCCATCAATCCTCGCATTCCTGCTAACTGACGGATCTGCTGTTTACTTCCCCTCGCGCCTGAATCAGCCATCATATAAATAGGATTGAACTCATCACCCCCAGATTTATCGGCTATCTGCATGGTGATCTCATTTTCCAGCTCCGTGAACATCTCATCAGAAACCTGCTCGGTGACTCTCGACCAGATATCAACTACCTTATTGTACCTTTCCCCATCGGTAATGATACCATCGAGGTATTGCTGTTCCACTTCGATTACTTCTTTTTCAGCCTTCCCAATCAGTTCATCCTTACGGGAGGGGATCTTCATATCATCGATTGAGATCGATATCCCTGCCATGGTGGCATAGCGAAAACCCAGCTCTTTCAAGTCATCTAAAAGCCGCAGCACCTCCTCATGCTCGCACTGACACACACAGGTTCCAATAAGCTTGGTCAATTCCTTTTTATTGAGCACTCTGTTTACAAAAGGAAGGCTCTTGGGAAGGATCTCATTAAAAATTACTCTCCCTGCCGTTGTTTCCATAATCTTACCGGCTAACCGAATCCGGATTTTCTCCTGCAAGTCAACCTGACCGCACTCACAGGCAATGACAACTTCATCCCCATTGGCAAACAGTCTCTTGTCTTCTCTCTGCTTTTTGCCCTCTTTCGTCAAATAATAACACCCTAAAACGATATCCTGGGTAGGGACCGTAAGCGGCTCACCATTGGCAGGTGACAGAATATTGTTACTCGACATCATGAGAATCCGTGCCTCGGTCTGAGCTTCCACGGACAAGGGAATATGCACGGCCATCTGATCTCCATCAAAATCAGCGTTAAAAGCGGCACAAACCAATGGATGAATGCGGATTGCCTTTCCTTCCACCAGCAACGGTTCAAATGCCTGTATTCCCAGTCGGTGCAGGGTAGGCGCACGGTTTAAAAGAACCGGATGCTCCGAAACCACCTCTTCGAGGATCTCCCAGATTTCATCCTTTTCTTTCTCTACCATTTTCTTGGCGCTCTTTATGGTAGTTACATATCCTTTTTCTTCCAATTTATGATAAATAAATGGCTTGAATAACTCAAGGGCCATCTTTTTGGGCAGGCCGCATTGATGAAGCTTAAGCTGTGGATCAACCACAATGACCGACCGGCCTGAATAGTCCACACGTTTTCCAAGAAGGTTCTGGCGGAACCGCCCCTGTTTTCCTTTCAGCATATCGCTCAGGGACTTCAATGGACGGTTGTTTGGTCCCCTCAGCACACGGCCCCTGCGACCATTGTCGAAGAGGGCGTCAACCGATTCCTGGAGCATCCTTTTTTCGTTTCTGATAATGACCTCTGGAGCCCGAAGCTCTTGCAGCCGTTTAAGCCGATTATTTCTGTTAATGACTCTCCGATACAGATCATTCAGGTCAGAAGTAGCAAATCGCCCTCCATCCAAGGGTACCAGAGGGCGCAACTCAGGAGGAATAACCGGAATCACGTCCAGAATCATCCATTCAGGTTTATTGCCTGAATGAAGAAAAGCCTCGACGACCCGCAACCGCTTAGCTACTTTTTTCTGTTGCTGAGCGGATGTAGTCGTTTTCATCTCTTCTCTCAGATCCGACGCCAATTTGACAAGATCAAGACGCTTAAGAAGCTCCTTGATAGCTTCGGCTCCCATACTCGAATTAAATCTATCGCCAAATTCTTCGATACAGCGCCGGTACTTTTCTTCGGTCAAAAGCTCATGCATCTGAAGCGGAGTATCGCCTGGATCAATGACCACATAGGCCTCGAAATAAAGGATCTTCTCCAATTCGCGCAAAGTCATATCCAGAAGATGTCCGATCCGGCTTGGTAACCCCTTGAAAAACCATACGTGCGATACGGGACAGGCAAGTTCAATGTGCCCTAACCGCTCGCGACGTACCTTCGACTGAATCACTTCAACACCGCATTTATCACAGACCACTCCCCGGTGTTTCATGCGTTTATATTTACCACAATTGCATTCCCAGTCTTTAGTTGGCCCAAAGATCTTGGCACAGAAAAGACCATCTTTTTCGGGCTTGAAAGTTCGATAATTAATCGTCTCCGGTTTTTTTACCTCACCATGAGACCATGACCTGATCTTGTCAGGCGAGGCAATTCCGATCTTGAGAAAATCAAATTCAACCCGATCCGATTTTCTTTCGGTAAAGCTTCTAAAAGTCCTCAAGGAGTCCCCTCCTTTAGAGTATAATATATGATATAAACCATTTTTTTTAATTACTGCCTTTTACTAATTCGATATCAAGGCACAGGCTTTGTAACTCCTTGACCAGGACGTTAAATGATTCTGGTATACCCGGCTCACTCAGGTTTTCGCCTTTGACGATTGCCTCATAAGCATCGGTCCTTCCGGTTACATCATCTGATTTGACCGTCAAGACCTCCTGCAAGGTATAGGCGGCGCCATAGGCCTCCAAAGCCCAAACTTCCATTTCGCCAAATCTCTGCCCCCCAAACTGGGCTTTTCCTCCCAATGGCTGCTGTGTAACCAGCGAATAGGGGCCGATTGAGCGCGCATGAATTTTATCATCAACCAAATGGGCCAGCTTTAACATGTAAATGTATCCGACAGTCACCTCCTGACGGAACGGCTCGCCTGTCCTGCCATCGCGTAAGGTAGTCTTTCCGGTTCCAGGGAGACCTGCTTCTATGAGTTGGTCGCGAATCTGCGCTTCCGTAGCACCGTCAAATACCGGAGTGGATACCACTATTCCCAATGCTTTGGCAGCCCATCCAAGATGCGTTTCCAAAATCTGCCCTACATTCATTCGGGAAGGCACTCCAAGCGGATTGAGAACCAGATCTACCGGTGTCCCGTCAGCCAGAAAGGGCATATCCTCTTCTGCAAGTATCTTGGAGACAACTCCTTTATTTCCATGCCGTCCGGCCATTTTATCCCCAACGGATAATCTTCGCTTAATGGCAATGTAAACTTTTACCAGTTTGATAACACCGGGGGGAAGCTCTCCTCCCCTTTCCAGACGAGAGATTTTATCTTCAAATTCAAGCTGCAATTCTTCTTTTTGCCTCTCGGCCCAATCAGTGATCTCATCAATTTGTGGCTCAAGCATGGGGTCGGTACTGATCTTATCCATAATCGCATTATCTTCCAGTTCTTCAAGATCAACCTCTTCTCTTTGCTCTTCCTTGATAAGCTCAAGAATCTTCCGATGTCTTGACTCTTCTACGATTTTCGTTTCATCTTCAAAATCTTTTTTCAGCCTTCCAATTTCATCCTCTTCAATTTCCGTTGTTCGCTTATCTTTTTCTACTCCCTTGCGAGAAAAGACCTTCACATCGACCACGATACCTTCCACCCCTGGTGGAGCGACCAAAGATGCATCTCGAACATCGGCAGCCTTTTCACCGAATATGGCCCGAAGAAGTTTTTCCTCTGGCGTCAACTGCGTTTCACCCTTCGGAGTCACCTTACCTACCAGAACATCGCCAGGCTTCACTTCAGCACCAATGCGGATGATACCGCTTTCATCAAGATTGCGAAGCGTATCTTCACCAACGTTGGGGATATCCCTCGTGATTTCTTCCCGACCAAGTTTTGTATCCCGTGCCTCGATTTCGAACTCCTCGACATGGATAGAGGTAAAGCGGTCTTCTTTCACTACCCGCTCACTCATCAGGATGGCATCCTCAAAATTGTATCCGCCCCAAGGCATAAAAGCGACCAGGATATTCTGTCCCAAAGCCAATTCTCCCAGCTCGGTAGATGATCCGTCTGCAATGATGTCACCTTTTTTCACGTACTCGCCCGGTCGCACAATAGGCCGCTGATTCTGACAGGTGTTCTGATTGGTCCGCTGAAATTTCACCAGCTCATAGACATCTATGATAGGCTCCTCGCCCTTCAGATCTCCTTCACTGTCTACCCTGACAATAATTTTTGTGGCATCGACCCTCTCGACCACTCCGTTTCTTTTGGCCAGGGTTACAGCGCCGGAGTCTCTTGCCACCACGGCCTCCATCCCTGTTCCCACGAGGGGTGCATCCGGCCGCAATAAGGGAACAGCCTGCCGCTGCATGTTAGATCCCATCAAGGCGCGGTTAGCATCGTCATGCTCAAGAAAAGGAATCAACGAAGCAGAGACACTAACCAGTTGCTTTGGCGAAACATCCATGAAGTTAATTTGCTCAGGGACGACCCTGCGCGGCTCACCGCCGGTTCTGGCTGCGATTCTCGAATCGATGAATCGTCCTTCCTCATCAACCCTGGCATTAGCCTGAGCTACGGAATACTGCTCTTCCTGGCTGGCAGTCAGATATTCTATTTCGTCGGAAACCCTGCCATCGGTCACTTTGCGGTAAGGAGTTTCAATAAAACCATAATCATTGACTCTGGCATAGGTAGACAGGGAAGCAATCAAACCGATATTAGGCCCTTCAGGTGTTTCAATAGGGCAAATTCGGCCATAATGAGTGGGGTGAACATCCCTGACCTCAAACCCTGCTCTTTCCCGACTCAAGCTCCCAGGTCCAAGAGCGCTCAATCTGCGCTTATGCGTTAATTCAGAGAGAGGGTTCGTTTGATCCAGAAATTGTGAAAGCTGGCTGCTGCCGAAAAACTCTTTGATTACAGCGGATACAGGCTTGGAATTTACAATGTCGTGCGGCATCACGGTTTCCATATCCTGAATACTCATCCGCTCCTTAATGGCCCGCTCCATGCGGACAAGACCTACCCTGAATTGATTTTCCAGTAGCTCTCCAACTGCCCGCACCCTGCGATTTCCAAGGTGATCGATATCGTCTACGTACCCAAACCCATTTGTCAACTGGAGAAGATAGCGGATAACAGCGACAAAATCATCCCGCTGCAGGAGACGATTTTCAAGATCGATATCCAATCCCAGCCTGCGGTTCATGATAAGTCTGCCCACTTTTGTCAAGTCGTAGCGTTTGGAATCATAGAACAGGCTATGGAAAAGAGCCTTGGCACTCTCCAGGGTTGGAGGATCTCCCGGCCGCATTCTTTTATATATTTCAATTAAAGCATCTTCCTGGGTCTTGATAGGGTCCTTTTCCAGCGTATCGCGCAAGGATGAGCCGATATTGCTTTCCTCAACAATCAGGAGTTGAATTGAAGGGATACTTTTCTCCTGGAAGGTCGCCAGTTTCTCCTCAGTGACCATCTGGTTGCATTCGAGCAACACTTCACCGCTCTCCGTGTCAATAATATCCCTGGCTGCGAACCTGCCGACTATCTGTTCAGTCTTGATCGGAAACTGCTTGATGCCACTTTCTTCCATGCGCTTCAGGATACTCCTGTTGAGTTTACTTCCTGCTTTTACCAGGAGTTGCCCGGTAACAGGATCCTGAATGTCCTTAGATACTCTTTCCCCTCCATGAACCTCGGGATCAAGGACTTTGTACCCTTCCCCCTCGAGAACAATCTTTTCCGTAGAATAGAATGCCTTCAGGATCTCTCCATCCTCTTTAAACCCCAGGGCGCGAAGAAGAACGGTAGCCAGGATCTTCCTTCTGCGATCAATACGCAGGTATAAGGCATCTTTAGTGCAGACTTCAAATTCTATCCAGGACCCCCGATAGGGGATGATTCTGGCAATATATAATATTTTTTGGCTCGAATAGGTCTTGCCCTTATCATGGCTGAAAAAAACCCCTGGAGAGCGGTGCATTTGACTGACAATAGTCCTTTCCGTTCCATTGATGATAAAGGTACCATGCTCAGTCATCAGGGGAATTTCACCCAGATAAATTTCCTGCTCTTTAATATCCCGGATCGTTTTGGTCTGCCTCTCCTTATTCTTCTGCCAGACAATCAACCGTACCACAACTTTCAAGGCAGCCGCGAATGTCATCCCTCTCTGCCGACATTCATTCACCGTATATTTTGCCTCCCCTAAACTATAGGAGACAAATTCCAACGAACAGTTATCCCCAAAATCGGTAATCGGAAAAATACTGGTGAATACCCC
>Ga0315268_10006726_pt1 | contig 12205 bp, 9 predicted proteins | sample C1_top_MG_FD_204535 | JGI IMG/M metagenome (GOLD analysis project Ga0315268, IMG submission 204535) | Sediment microbial communities from Yellowstone Lake, YNP, Wyoming, USA - C1_top | ecosystem: Environmental > Aquatic > Freshwater > Lake > Sediment | place: USA: Wyoming | collected 2017-08-01 | reverse complement strand
GCTGGGTCGATCATATCAATCGCGCCTATGCCAGCCTGTATACATCTTTTGTTGTCCATACCAACCGGGTGGGCTACGAAGATGGGCTGAACTTCTGGGGTGAGGCGACAGTCTACGACCCGAACGGCGACGTGCTCGCCCGGGGGCCCTACCATGAGGAGGCGCTGACTTTCGCGCAGATCGACTTGAACCAGCTCCATCGTACCCGCGCCCGCCTGCCGCTGCTGCGAGATGAGCGCACCTCCCTGGTGCAGCGTGAGCTCAACCGCATCCTGAACAGCCCAGATCGCGCTTCGGGGAGATAGACCCTGGCGATCAGCGGCGAATGGCTGAGAGTAGGGCTGTGTGGCCTGCCGCTTGTTGCCCGATACGAGGGAATTATGCTTGACTTGACCATTCATACTGACCTGACCCGTAAACTCCTGACTGGCTTCATCCACAGCGAAATCACCCGCATGGGCTTTTCGCGGGCGGTGATCAACCTTTCCGGGGGGATCGATTCGGCCGTTTCCTGCTTTCTGGCGGCTGAGGCACTTGGCCCACAAAACGTGCGTGCCATCCGCTTGCCCTATAAATCTTCCTTGCCCGAATCACTCGAACACGCCCAACTGGTGATCGACACCACCGGAGTGCAATCGGTCACCATCCCGATCACCGATATGGTGGATCCACTCCTGGAGCGTTTCCCGGAGATGAATGCCATGCGTAAAGGGAACATCATGGCCCGGATGCGCATGATCGTGCTGTATGATCAATCAGCGGTCTTCAACGGGCTGGCGATTGGCACCGGAAACAAGACCGAAATTCTGCTCGGTTACACCACGCTGTACGGGGATTCGGCCTGTGCCATCAACCCGATTGGTGACCTCTATAAAACCCAGGTGCGCCAGCTGGCGAGGGCGATCGGCGTCCCGGCGGTGATCATCGACAAAGCTCCCACGGCTGACCTGTGGGTGGGGCAGACCGATGAAGGTGAATTGGGTTACACCTACGCCGAGGCAGATAAGCTCCTTTACCTGCTGGTCGACCAACGCTATACTCCCCAGGAATGTGTGGAGGCAGGTTTCGGCGAGCCGTTCGTGCGCTCGGTGGTCGAGCGGGTGCGCCGCAACCAGTTCAAGCGCATCCTTCCGCCAGTCGCCAAGGTGAGCAATCGCACCATCGGCTATGACTTCCTATATTTGCGCGATTGGGGGACCTGAAGCTTGTCCAAAGCGCGCAAGAACATTCTCCCACCCGCTCTTCACTATCGTCCCTTCTTTCTGCTCTGGAGCGGGTTGTTGATTGCCATTGCGGGAGCCCAGATGCAGGCGGCAGCGCTGCTCTGGCATTTGCGCACGCTCAGCGATCAGCCGGTGCTGGTCAGTGGGATTGGCCTGGTGCGCTTTTTACCGGTCCTGCTGCTGGCTCCAGTGGGGGGCGTGGTAGCCGATACTTTCAACCGCCGTAGAATCATGTTTCTCACTCAGATCACCCAGATGCTGGTGGCGCTGCTTCTGGGGCTGTTGACCTGGACGGGGATCATCCGGATCTGGCATATCTACCTGCTAACTGCCATCCAGGCGGTGGCAGCCTCGTTTGACAACCCAGCGCGCCAATCGTTGACTCCCAACCTGGTGCCGCGAGAGGTTCTGCCCAGCGCCTTCAGCTTGCAATCCATCGCCTCCAACACCGGGGCTATCGTTGGCCCGGCCTTGAGTGGATTGGTAATTGGTTACCTGGGGCAGGCGTATGCTTATTGGATCAACGCGCTTTCTTTCAGTGCGGTGCTGCTGGCGCTGATCCTGATGGGCCCGGTTTCACAAGGGGTGCGCGCCGCCCTGCGAGGCGTGAACGAAAATCTGGGAGCGATCGTCGAGGGGGTTCGCTTTATCTTGTATCGGCCGGTCATCCTCTCCAGCATGCTGTTGGATTTCATCGCTACTTTCTTCGCCTCGGCCAACACATTGCTGCCTTTCGTGGCGCGCGATATACTGCACGTCGATGAGATCGGCTATGGTTGGCTGGCGGCTGCCCAATCAATTGGGGCAGTGAGCGTGGGATTGGTAGTGGCACAGTTCCACCAATTACGCCGCCAGGGGATTTTACTGCTGTCCTCGGTGACCGCTTTCGGCATGGCTACGGCGATTTTTGGGCTTTCGCGTACTTTTCTGGCTGCGATCGGTGCGCTGGTGCTGATTGGCGCGGGCGATTCACTCAGCACGATCATCCGCAACACCATTCGCCAGTTGCAAACTCCGGATTTCATACGCGGCCGGATGACCAGCCTGAACCAAATTTTCTTCCTGGGTGGACCGCAGTTGGGAGAGATTGAGGCCGGGTTGGTGGCGCAGGCCTTTGGCATCCCCTTTGCTATCATCTCTGGGGGGGTGGGTTGTATTATGGGTGTAGCGCTGGTTGCGGGCATCTGGCCTCAGCTGGCCCGCTATAACGGTGACGAGCTGGCGCCAGCGATGAGCACTTAGATAAGGAGGGATTCATGGAAATTGAAATTCTTCACGATGAACGGCTGCGATCCTGGTGCGCCAGGCTGGAGATGCCACTCAGCGCAATCGAAGAGCTGGCGCGGGTCGGCGGAAAGATCCGGGAAGAGACCAGGTTGCTTGAAATCTTTGCTGCGTTCCATGAAAAGACAGCCATTCATGACGAGTGGGAGCGCGAATGGGTTCACTTGGAGTTCGACCCTTACGTGGAAGAGCGATTGGGACAGAGCACCTCGCTCTTTTACCTGCTTATCTACCTGGCAGCGCTCCCCTATGCCGAGAAAGAATACCTGCGGCTGGGCATCCCAATGGATATTTTCCAGGCCACCATGCAGGATATCACGGTCTGGTTGTGCAACAACTCGGAGCTGTGTGATTACTGGCAATTTTCTCAGTTTCCGTGGATCTGGCGGCATCTCTCTTGCAGGCTGTTTCGCCTTGGCCGGTTGCAATATATGCTGGCGCCGTTTGAGGGGCATGCCACTGCTTTCAGGCGTAAGGACGGCGGTGATATTCGCTTGTTGTGCAGTCCCTGGGTGCCGCTGCGCGCCGATGGGTATGCGGAGGGGGCAGGCGGCAAGGAGACCGGCCAGGAGCCGTGGAATGCCATTTTCGCGGCATCTCCGGAGGGATGGCGCGGCAACCTGGTTTCTCCCTACGGATTTGTGGTGCGCGAGCCGATCTTTCTGCCAGCCAGCGAATGGGAGCTGGCCTTGCAGGAGGGAGATACCATCCTCGACCTGCATATTCCACGCGCCAAGAGCATGACTGTAGAGGAATGTCACGATTCCTTTCTCCAGGCATTTGAATTTTTCCCGCGTTACTTCCCTGAACGCCCGTTCAAGGCTTGCTACTGCCACACCTGGTTCTTCACCCCGCAGCTCCAACAACTTTTGCCACCCAGCAGCAACATTGTTCGCTTCCAGCGTGAGTTCTACCTTTTTCCGTATGCTGGGGGGCCAGGTTTCTTGTGGTCGTTCGTGTTTGGTGAGAAATATCCCGATCCGGCTACTGCTCCTCGCAATACCTCGCTACGCAGGGCAGTGCTCGATTGGTTGGCAGAAGACAAAGAATTGTTCGACCTGCCCGGGGTGATGTTCCACGGTCCGGAGCAATGGGGCAGCCAGCCATATATGAGCTGGTGGGATCTTTGTAGGAAAGAGACGGCCGGTTCAAAACGCCAATAAAGAAGGGGAATATTTCACCCTGGTAACCAGGCAGGTACTGGCAGGGACATACGACCGCCAGAGCAATCCCAACCTCATCCCGATCGACAAGTGGATAGGGCTCAAGGCAGAGGCGATCGATAACCCCGATGGGTCAGTCAATATCAAGCGGTATTCAGATATGGAAAGGACCGGCCTAATGAATCCGAGTCTACAGGCTCATCGATGGATGGCGGCTTGCGCCTGGACGATGGTGCGCCAGGTGGCATCCAGAGTGGCAGGAACTCGAGTCCGCTCACTTTCCGGTTTGCGGACCAGTGTCAAGGCGCCACTGGGGCAGGTCGAGACACACAAACCACAGCCAATGCAACGCTCTGTTTTTAGAACGGCATGGTGATCCTCAGCAGCCAGGGCTTGCATCTGGCAACGGTCCAGGCAGGTCCAGCAACCCTGGCAGGTTTCAGGATCAAGCTGAGCGATAAACGAGCTGGCGACCACATCGGCGGGCCGGGGATGGCTCTTGAGCCCTTCTAAGACGCCACAGCAGCAGCCACAACAACAGCAAATGAAGTCGATCTCCCTGGAATTGCTCGGTTGGAGCACCAGGTTGGCTGCATCCGCCTTGGCCAGGATTTCCAGTACCTCGGACTGACTGATGGAACGTCCCCGGCCGGTCTGCGCGTAATAGTCTGCCCAGTCACCGAATACCAGGCAACTCTCTTCAGGTGCCTGGCAACCTTTGCCGTGCATTTTCGCCGTGCGACGGCAGATGCAGGGAGCAACTGCAAAACGATCGTTGGCTTTAACCAACTCATTCACCTGCTCGTAGGGGAGGGCTTCCAGGCGGTGCTCAATACTCTCGCCCACCGGGATGGTGCGCATTTGGGGAATCGAATCCACCTGTGGCCTTTCCTGTGTGGTGCTCCAATAAGCGTCTAGATCATCGAGCAAATCCTTGCTCAGGTTGTTAATCTGCAATTCATAGATTCCAACGACGAAAGGTACAGCCTGGAACACAGCGGAGCCTTCCGGCGATGGAGCAGCAAATATCAAGCCTTTGTCGGCCATCCGGTGAAGCCGCTCTTCCACTTCAGCCAGGGGAAGACCAGCTCTCTCGGCGATGGCGGCGGCCTGCTCGCGATTCAGGGTCAGGTGAATGGCCAACTCGGCTTCTTGGGGTGTAAACAACCGCTCCAGCAAGCGCAGGTCTGCGCCGGTTTTGCTGGGAGCAAAACCATCAGGAAGCCGGTCCAGGTGTTCGGCCAGCTTGCGGTAAATTTCCTCTTTCATAGAACTCTCCTCTTTTTGGTTGGAAGCTTTACTGAACGATAGGGCGCGGGGATCGCCAGGAAGCCTCTCTATGGGGGCTGAGACTTTTAGCCTTTGGGGGCATTATATACTATTCGCTTTAAGATCTGGAGCACCAATATCGTGTGATATGATGGTCCTGTATCCATTCTACGGCAAATCGATGTCGATCACAAGTTTTTCGTAAACCGCTTGAGGCCTCAGCAATAGAAATGGTTGCAGTTGCTGAACTTGGGACTGGTTGTTCCTAGTATAATTTACTTGAGAAACCCTCTTGGAAATCCGGATTGATCTCACCAACAAGACTGTCCTGGAAATCGGCAGCGGCCGCGGGAATACCACGCGCCAGTTGGTCGCTCTGCTGGCGCAATATCCTAACACCCGCCTGGTTGTCACCGATGCCTCCAGCCAGTTTTTCTCTGAGTTGCAGTGCGAGTTTGAAAAGACCCCGGTCGAGCTTCGGTTTGTCTGCACGGATGCCTGCCAGTTGGCTGATATTGAAAACAATTCGGTTGACCTGCTGGTGTGCAATTACACCCTATGCGCCATCAACTCCAATCCCGGTAAAGCCGCCCTGGCGCTGCGACGTTTCTGTGAAGTGCTGCATCCTGGTGGCTGGATATCGATTGAGGAGGAATTCCCCATCCACTCTGCTCACACGCCCCTTCAGGAAGTGTGGGCAGAAAAATGGCGCATTCTGAAAGCTGCCACCTTGCTCACAGGTGGAGCGCCGTACACGGAGTTTTCCCCTGAGACGCTATCGCGGTTGTGCAGCCTGACCGGATATAAATCGATTACCTGGGAGGAAGACTTGGCGAAATATCCGCCTGATGCGCTGGATTTTTTCTATAAACGAGTGCTAAAGTTGGTGCCTGACCTGCCCAATCCATCCCTGCGAGCCGGGTTCCAACAATGGGCTAGCGAGCTTCTCGCCAAAGCACATCGCCTTGGTGGGATGGAGATTCCTTATTATCGGCTGGTTGCCTGGAAACCCGCTGCCGACACATAATACTGCGGTTTTCCCTATTCTAGGTTGTAAGAATGTCCTGTCGCCCTCAATATTCTTGCGTTTGGTGATGCTTATGGCTGTGCCAGGGGTTGGATTGTCTCCCATGTACGCCCCCCGTCCTTCGTTACCAGCAGGGCCACTGCGTCACCGGCACGCGCCACCACATAGCCATTCTCGGCGTCGATAAAATCCGGCGCGCCCAGCCAGGCCGGGCTGATGATCTGAGTCCAGGTCTTGCCGCCATCGCCCGTCCGGTAAAGCCCGGCACCCTCGACTCCATTGGTCTGCGGGGCACCCAGCCACCAACCTGCCAGTGGATCCAGGAACTGGTAATTACCAAACAAGCTGGGCGCAGCTTGAGGTGCCCAGGTTTTTCCCCCGTCCCGGGTGAAATACAACCAGGTGCGGGCCATCCCGGAGCCCGGTAGCGTACAGCGCACCACCAAGCGCCCATTTTGTGAGCCGCTGAATGACAATTGCTCGGCCATACAGGCATTCTCCGGGTATTTAAGGAGTCCCGGTGTATCCTGGGGGTCGGACAGGGAGACCAGGCGCCAGCTCTGCCCACCATCCGAAGTAGTGTAGAAATACACTCCCGGGGTTTTTCCGGAGCAATCGCCCGTCAACCAGCCGTGCTGTGGATCGACGAAGAACAGGCCGGACTTACGGCAGCGTATCCCCAGACCGCCATGCCGGATATCCGCCACTCGCCGCCAGCTTGCCCCGCCATCTGAGCTGGTAAAGATCGCAATGCTATCTTCATTTTCACCTCCCCCCAGATGCACCATCAGCCAGCCGTGCTGCAGATCGCTGAACCCCAGGTCGGAAGGGATGAGCATCTCCAGCGACAAATCGCCGAAGGAAAGCGGTTGGCTTTCCTCCCAGGTCTCACCGCTATCACTGGTTGACCATACTGCCAGCTGATTAAGAGAATAAGAGGGCTCCCGGCTGGCGTAAACCACCCAGGCGTGGCGTTCATCGGCAAAAGTAGGCACTGCCAGGCTGAGCACTGGTCGAGTCTGCTCCATCATGCGTTGGGGGCTGCGTTCCATCCAGATCTGACCGCCATCCACTGTGAACAGGAGATGATCCATCACCAGGCTCAGGTTTTGCCCAATCCCCCAGCCGCGGCGTGAATCCAGCATAGAGATTGTATATAGGGTCAGGGGCTCTCCAGGTTGGAAGTCCATTGGCAGTGGTGCCCTCCGGGTAGGAGTAGGCTTGCCGGATGGGGTAACTGCCGCAGGGGTAGGTGTGGCCGGTGAAATGCGGGATCCCCCACAGGCGGCAAGACTGATGGTAAAAATGAACAGTGTCAAGAAGAATCCTACCCAGTGAGGTACTGGGCATGGTTTTTCAATCAATAGATACCTCAACTCCTCTCTTACTTCACCAGTGGTTGGATCTCTTTCCAGCGTTTTCCGCCATCACTGGTGAAGACCAGCGCCACCGCGTTGTTGGCATGAGCAATCACCCAGCCGATCTGGGGGTCGATAAAATCAGGCTCACCCATCCAGGCGGTTTGGATGACCCGAGTCCAGGTGTGACCGGCGTCCCCTGTCTGGTATAGGCCAGTCCCTTGTGCGCTGCCGGATTGCGGTGAAGCCAGCCACCAGCCCCTCCCAGGATCCAGGAAGTCCAACTGTCCCCAGGGTAACGGCAGCAGGTAGGGGACCCAGATCCTGCCCCCATCTTCGGTCACATACAACCAGGAGCGTACCTTTTCAGTGGATGAGAACACGCAGCGCACCACCAGCCGTCCAGCGGCTGGGTTGCTGAATGAAAGCTGTTCGGTACCGCAGTAAGCGTCCTGGCCGTCGAACAGGTTAGGGAAATCCTCTGGCGGTGAAAGCTGCACTTGCTGCCAGGTCTGACCACCGTCTTCCGTGCTATAAAATAGCACCCCGGCCATCACACCGTGGCAATCACCGCCTGCCCAACCGCGTTCTGGCGAAATGAAAACCAAACCGGTTTTGGAGCAACTCATCGTCAGGTTATCTTTTACGGAGTCAACCACGCGCTGCCAGGTCTGTCCACCATCCGCTGTGGTGAAGATGGAAATATAGTCGTGGTTCATGCCCACCCCCATGTGCACCATCAACCAACCATGCCTGGAATCGCTGAACCCGGGCTGGTCTGGATAGACAAAATCCAGGGGCAGGTCACTGAGATCCAGGGGTTGGCTGGCTGTCCAGGTATGGCCGCCATCCTGGGTGAACCAGACCTTGAGTGGCGATTCCGACGAAGTGTTAATCTCCGCGGAATAGACCACCCAGGCCGTCTGGGCATCTTTAAAGTACGCCTCGGCCCGAACCAGGGTGAGGGCGGATTGAGCCAGGATCTCAACCGGCGTGCGGTCCTCCCAGGTCAGGCCACCATCGCCAGTGAGCAGGACGTGATCGAGTGCCACACCTTGCGACCGGCCGATCGCCCAACCTTCATTGGAATTCAACATATGGATCATGCTGAGGGTGAGTGACTGGCCGGATTTCAGGCTGAGCGGCAAGGGAGGAGTGGGGGTAACGGGAGTGGGAATCTCGATGGTGGGTGAAATGGTGAAGGTGGGAGAGACCTCCATTGTGGGGGTCGGTACCAGGGGAGTGATGACCAGAGGAGCGGGGGTCGGGGGAACACCCTGGGTGGGCGTGACTTCCACCGATGGTGTTATCCGACAGGCGATAGATGTCGCCAGGATCAGCAGGATAATGAAGAACCATTTGAGTTTCATATTTCTGCCTTTTGGGGTTCACGGATATAAAAGATCGTCAGGGGGATGGAGAACAGTGCGGTGATCATCGAGAAAAACCAGGGATAAGCCGGGTTCAGGGTATAGAGGTATCCACCAGCCAGCGAGGAGATCATCACGAGCGGGATAAACAGGTATCCCATGCTTGGGCCACCAGCACCGCCCCCGGCCGGGGCGATCATCAACCCACCCTGTCCAATGGCGGCCATCAACTGGCCGCGCAGGGCGCGCGGAACCAGGTCAGCCATCAGGGCAGTGCTGGCAGGGATTGCAAGCGCAAAGGCTAGTGCCAGGGCCATGCGGATCAACAAGGTGGCCGCAAAGCCCTGCCAGAGGACGAACAGCGGCTGGGCGACCAGGGAGATCACCAGCGCGGCCAGAAGAGCGTTCTTCCGTCCCCAGCGATCGACCAGCAAGCCAGCCGGTAGGAAACAGGCCAACCTCACCACCGATTCAATCAGCATAATCAACCCCCATTGGATGGTCGAAAGCCCAATCTGATCGGTGGCATAGACCACCCAAAACGGGCTGGCCACCGCAATAGCCAGGAAGCTCAGCAAGATGACCAGCGCCAGTGCTTTAAGAGAGGTGGACATCTGCCGGATTAGCTGTGGGATGGCCTGGTAGGAGCGCTCCAACGCCAGGGTGAGGGCCGCGAGTTTCAATGGGTTCCGTGGAGAAGAGGAGTTCTCTCGTAAGAAACGCAGTTGGATAACTGTGGAGCACAGATAGAGGATCATCATCGCGGCATATAGCAAACGCATGCCCAGGTTGGCGCTGTATTGGTCGATGACCATCCCCGCCAGATAGGGAGCTACGATTGCCAGCGAGGAGGAGACCAGGTTCATCGCGCCAAAACCGCGCCCCCGGTCCTCCGGCTTGAGCGAATCAGCAATCAGTGAAGCATAGGCAGGGAATTGAAAGACAATCGAGCCAAACAACAATTGCGCTACGGCTACCGACTGCCAATTGGGGGCGAAAATCACCAGCAACAGGAGCAGACTGGAGAGGAAGCCCGAAAGGACAAGCAGGCGGATGCGGTCAGCATGGTCGGTGATGTGCCCGGCAATGGGGAGGATAAACAAACCGAGTAGCAATCCCAAAAAGCTGACCAGGCCGATATCAGCAGCGTTGCCACCCAACGCCAGGATATACAGGGAGGAGTAAGGGAAGACCAACGAACGGGCAAAATTGCCGATCATATCTGTCAGAGCGAAGATCAGGATGTTGCCAGAAAGGATGTGCAGGTTATTCCGAAGTATTCTGTAAAGTTTCCTCACTCGCCTGTTCCCACTCCTGTATTTTCTCTTCGAGCTGGTGATGCAGGTCGGCATAGTCCTGGCTCAGCTTATATAATCGCGCTGGATCGACAGACGGACTTTCGAGCTGGCGGGTGACCGAAGCCAGTTGGCGCTCCAGCGCTGTGACTTCGACCTCCAGTGCTTCCAGGCGAAGTTGGCGGCGGCGTAATTCGTGTTTGGAAAGGGACGCGCGGCGTTCAGGGATGGGTACTGGTTGGGGCTCGGCTCTTGCAAGGGTCTCAACCGCCCGGGAATTATCGCCAGTGGATGCAGTAGCCAGGTCGGCTTCAGCCTGGCGGCTGGCCTTGTATTCGCTGTAGCTGCCATCAAAGACGCGTAGCTGGCGCTCCTCCGGCAGCACCTCCCAGATCTGCGTGGCCAGGGCGTCAATCAGATAACGGTCGTGAGAGACAAGCAAGATGGTGCCGCCAAAATCGGCCAGGATAGATTGTAATACCTCCTGTGAGGGCAGGTCGAGTTGGTTGGTTGGCTCATCCAGGAGCAGAAGGTTGGCCCCCTGGAGCGCCAGACAGGCCAATGCCAACCGACCGCGCTCTCCACCAGAAAGCACTTCGACTGTCTTGAACACATCATCCCCGGTGAACAGAAATTTGGCCAGGTAATTGCGTGCCTCAGCGGGCAACATCCTGGGCGCCTGAGCGGCAATCTCATCCATCAGTGTCCAGCTCGGGTGAAGTAACTCGTGAGCCTGGGCAAAGTATCCTACCCTCAGGCTGGCGCCCAGGACAACCTCACCTTCGAGCGGCGGGACCTGTTCGAGGATAGTTTTGAGGAAGGTGGTTTTGCCGGCTCCGTTTGGCCCAAGGATGGCGGCACATTCGCCGCGCCTCAGGATCAGGTCGGGGACTGTAAAAAGCGGACGGCCTTCATCGGCGTATCCGATGCTCAGCCCATAGGTGCGCAGCACCAGGTCACCCGAGCGACCGGCAGGTTCCAGCCGCAGATGCAGGCGGCGTGGCTGCTTGGGCGGTGCCAGGCGGACTTCCTCCAACATATGCTCCAATCGGGTGCGACGGCCCTGCGCCTGGCGGGTGTTCTGCCCGGCCAGGTTGCGGCGGATATAGTCCTCTTCCTTCCCGACGAACTCCTGTTGAGCCTGGTATTCCTCTAACCGGCGCTGGTAACGTTCAGCACGTTGCTGGAGGAAGGCGCTATAGTTTCCGCGGTAAAGCTCCAGGGCCGGGGTCATCTCCCAGATTGTGTTGACCACCTGGTCGAGAAAATAACGGTCATGCGAGACAATCAAAGCTGCTCCCTCCCAATCGCGCAGGTAAGCTTCCAGCCATTCGATGGCCTGGATATCCAGGTGGTTGGTAGGCTCATCGAGCAGCAGCAAGTCGGGCTGCGAAAGGAGCAGTCGCGCCAGGTACCCTCGGGTGCGTTGCCCGCCGGAGAGCTGGGAGAGCGGACGGTGGTAGTCATTGGGCGTAAAGCCCAGCCCGGTCAGAGTTTGCCGGATGCGCAGCTCGTAAGTATAGCCACCCAGATGGTCAAAACGGTTCTGCAGACGCCCATAAGCTTCAATCGCCCCGCTGGCTTGCTGCGGGTCGCTCATGGCCTGTTCCAAGCGGGCCAGCTCTGCTTGCTGCGCCAAAAGGTCACGGAAAACTGCCAGGCACTCGAACCATAGGGTGCTTTCATTAGGCTTGTTTGGGTGTGGGCTGGAAGGCGCATCTGGTGCCGCCTCAGTCGGTTCTCCTTGTTCAGCCACCACTTCTTGCGGAAGGTAGCCTATTCGCAGGTTGCGAGCGCGATGGATGGTTCCGCTGGATGCTTCCTCCAACCCGACCAGGATGCGCAGCAGAGTGGTCTTGCCCACGCCGTTGGCTCCTACCATGCCGATGCGCGCCCGGTGCGGAATCGAGAGGGAGATACCGCTGAAGATATCCTCTGGACCGTAGGATTTGCCCAAATTCACCGCGCTGATCAGAGGCATGCGGGAAGAGCTCCGGGAGAAAGGTGGGCTTTCTTCATCTGGTAAATCCTGACCATTTCAACGCTAACCTGACAACTTGTTTGGCCGGTTGGATATCCAGTATAGCGGCATGCGCTGGATTTATCAAGGAAAGGGAGTATGAATTGAACTCACAACCTTCCAGGCTGAGCAAAAACCGTGGGGAGCACAGCGTGTACTCCCCACCTCTGTTCAGAATTTAAGGTTGTGAGTTCAA
>Ga0315268_10006725_pt1 | contig 12207 bp, 9 predicted proteins | sample C1_top_MG_FD_204535 | JGI IMG/M metagenome (GOLD analysis project Ga0315268, IMG submission 204535) | Sediment microbial communities from Yellowstone Lake, YNP, Wyoming, USA - C1_top | ecosystem: Environmental > Aquatic > Freshwater > Lake > Sediment | place: USA: Wyoming | collected 2017-08-01 | reverse complement strand
CCGGACCGATTTCGTGGCGAACGTAACCCATGAGATCCGGACCCCGCTCACGGCAATCATCGGCTTTGTGGAAACCCTGCTGCAGGGCGCTCTCGACGATCGCAAGACGGCCCGGAAATTTTTAGAAACGGTCCAGGAAAACGCCCAGCGCCTGAACCGCCTCGTCGACGACCTCCTGACCCTCTCCGGCTTCGAGCTGGGTGAGATGACGCTGCATCTGGAGGATCTCTCCCTGGCTGATATCCTCGATCAGGTCCTGACCGTTGTCACGGCAAGTGTTTCCGAGAAAAATCTCAGGATCGTCAAGGAGATCCCGGCGGAGGCGCCGCGGATCATGGCCGATCGGGATCGGCTGGCGCAAATCCTCTTGAACATTGTGGACAATGCCGTTAAATTTACGCCGGCCGGGGGGACGGTGGCCATCACGGCCTCGTCGGAGGAGCAGGGATACCTGACCGTCCGAATCGCCGATACGGGCGTCGGCATCCCGAAGGGTGAAATTCCCCGGCTGGGGGAGCGATTCTACCGGGTGGACAAGACGCGTTCGCGGGAGTTGGGCGGCACGGGGCTCGGGCTCTCCATCGTCAAACATCTGATGAAAGCGCACGGCGGACGGGTGTCCATCGACAGCATGCTGGGCCACGGCACGACCGTCTCGCTTCACTTCCCGATTTTTTCGGAGCTGAAATGACACTCAAAAAGATCCTTATTGCCGATGATGAAAAGGATATTGTCGAACTGATTGCTTACAACCTGGAACGGGAAGGCTATGCCGTCATCAAAGCCTTTGACGGGCAAAAGGCCTGGGAGATGATCAACGCGGAGAAACCGGATCTCGTCATCCTCGATCTGATGATGCCGGAAATTTCCGGGATGGAGGTTTGCCGGATGATCCGTCGCCAGGACGCGACGGCATCCCTGCCGATCATCATGCTGACGGCGAAGTCGGATTCCGTCGACAAGATTCTGGGGCTGGAGGTCGGGGCGGATGACTACATCACCAAACCATTTCACGTCCGGGAACTCATCGCCCGGATCCGCGCGGTCCTCAGGCGTTCGGAGCGGCTTCCCGATGACGATATGCCCGAATCGCTGGATTATGCCGGGCTCCATGTCGATCTCAAGTCCTACCAGGTGACGGTGGACGGCAAACCGGTCGACCTGAGTTCCCGCGAGTTCAGGCTGCTGCAATTCCTCATCAGCCACCCCGGCCGGGTGTACAGCCGGGAGCAACTGCTCGACCGCGTCTGGGGGGACGAGGCCTTTGTGGAGCCGCGGACCGTGGATGTCCATATCAGCCGTCTCAGGGGCGCAATCGAAGCCACCAAGGAAAACCCGCGATACATTCTGACCGTTCGGGGCATCGGTTACAAATTCACCGACGAAAAGCCACCCGCATCGTCCGGCAGAGCCCTCCAATCCGTATCTGCCGGTTCCCGCCGCCATCATTCTTAATCATTTCTTCATACATCTTTCATAACGGCGTCACGATCCTGTTCTATAGTGACACCTTCGGACGGACAGTAACGCCATTCGATCACGTGATCGCCAATCTTCGACAGGCGGCGTGTGGATGGGACGATACTAGCATCAATGCGATCAAGGAGATTTGACTTATGGATGGACAACTGCTCGCGCTAACACACCCGGGGCTCAAACTGATCCCCCGACCCCGGTCAACAGACATGGAGGATTCCGTGGGCGATTTTATCAAATCGGTGCAGATACGGCCCCATTTTCACCCTATTGTCGATCTTTTTGCCGCCTCGGTCCTCGGCTTCGAAGTCCTTTCGCGGGGAATCCCTCCCCTGGCGACGCCGCGGGAGATGTTTGCGGAGGCCAAACGGCTGGGGGCGACCTGGGACCTGGAGAGGGCCTGCCGCGTCGCCGCGCTTCAGGAGATCTCCCAACTGCCGGAGGCGTTTCGGTCTCTTCTTTATTTCATCAATGTCAGCCCGGACATTTTCGGCGACCCGCGCTTCGTGGAGAAGTTCACCCAAGAGCGGCTCCGTGAGTTCGGCATCGATCAGAAACAGATCGTCATCGAGATTACCGAAGAAAAATCCTTCGAAGATTACAAACATTTCGGGGCGCTGATCTCCCATTACACCAACCAAGTCTTTAAAATCGCCATGGATGATTTCGGCTCGGGCTATTCCGGCCTGATCAACCTGATTGCGGCAACGCCCCATTACCTGAAGCTTGACATGGCCATCGTACGAGATGTTCACAAGCACGATTACAAGCAGAAGCTCGTCAAGGCCATCACGGCGTTCGCATCGAGCGTCAACGCCAGGTTGATCGCGGAGGGCGTGGAGCGTGTGGAGGAGTTGGAAGTTCTCGTCCGATACGGGGTCCGTTATGCTCAGGGGTTCCTCTTCGGGATGCCCGAAAAAAAACCCTATCTCCTTCCGGAGGAGTGGAAGCGGAGCCTGAGGGACCTGGTTGAAAAGTATGACCTGGCCGCAGTCGATTTGGACGAGAAGGTCAGCGGCCTGGTCATTCGCCCCATGACGATCGCCCGTGAAAGCATGCGTTGCCGGGAGTTGGATTTGATCTTTAAGAAACAAAATCATCTGGATCATGTTGTCATTCTCGACCGGAACGGCATTACCGGAGTGATCACGCGGCAGTCTTTTTATGCCGAAACCGGCGGCGCCTTCGGGTATCAGCTTTCGCAGAAGAAACCCATTGAAACAATTTGTAAAAGGAGTCCCCTGATCGTGGATGAGAACATGACGGTCACCATGATGGCGAAGCTGGCGATGGACCGGATGGCGGACGATCTCTACGACCCCGTTCTGGTGGTGGATGATCAGGGAGGCTTTCTGGGGACCGTCACGGTGAAACAGCTCATGACCAAATCGATCGAACTGGAGGTTCGCTCTGCGACGGGCGTCAATCCGTTGACCGGCCTGCCGGGAAACAACATGATCCATCGCTGGATCCACGAAGCCCTGACGTGGGTGGAATATTCGATCATCTACGTCGATCTCGATCAGTTCAAGGCCTACAATGACACCTATGGCTTTCTCATGGGGGATGAGTTCCTGTGTTTCACGGCGGAACTGATCTCCCAGTGGTTGAATCAACTGCCGGAAGGCGCCCGGTTGGGGCACATCGGCGGCGACGACTTCGTGTTGGTCAACCGGGGGATCGTCGGGGAAGGCTCTCTGGCGGAACTTTGCAGGCGTTTTGATCAGAAAAAGCTCGACCTCTTCAAAAATGCGGATATTGAACGGGGGTACATCGAGGCAAAGGATCGCCATGGCAACAAAATGAAAATGCCGCTGGTCACCATGAGCGTGGCTGTCATCGACAGCAACAAGGTTTGGACGGATCCGCACCCGGCTCTTTTTTCCGAAGTGGCCGCCTCGCTGAAGAGCAAGGTGAAGCGGATGACGGCCGAGACGGGAAAAAGCGGGTTCTTGTGCGAGCAGCGGCTGCATGTCTAGCAAATTCAAACATCGCCTTGCCGTGAACCGATCGGCGCCAGGGGATTATCCGGAAGATGAAGAAGCGATGGATCGTCATAACTGCCGCTGTTCTGATCGGCCTTTCCCTTGTGATCCTCTATCAGCGACCCAATAACGTCGATCCGGAATTCACCTGCGCGCCCGAAACCGCCCTGGCCAGCGAGAGATACTCCACGCGTTGGTATTACAAGAGTCCCTTCAAGCGGAGCCGGGGTGTCGCCCTCGTCGTTCATGGTCTGAATCTGAAGCCGGAAAAGATGGAATCCATCATCCGCCAGCTAAACAGGGCCGGTATCGACGCCCTGAATGTGTCGCTGCACGGGCACGGTGACAATTATGTCCGGAGCGACCGGGGCGACCAGAAGGAAGCGAGGCTGGATTCGTTTCGAACAGTGACGTACAGCCTTTGGTCATCCGAGGTCCGCCGGGCTTATCGCAAAGTCCTGGATAGGGGGCGCCGAAAGAACGTTCCCCTCTCCCTGGTAGGGTATTCCCTGGGCGGCCTGTTGGGTTGCGACCTGTTGGTTTCCGATGCGGAGGTTCATTTTGACCGGATGGTTCTGTTCGCCCCCGCACTAAACTCCACGAGCGAACCTTACCTCTTGAAAGCCCTCATGCCCTTTCCCAATCTCGTCATCGACAGCTTGTCTCCGGAGAGTTATCGCAGCAACGACGGCACCCCCATGGCCGGCTACAAAGCCCTGTTCGAAGCCTTCGGTCATTTTCACGGGCGCATCAATACGGCGCTGAATGTTCCGACGATTGTCTTCATGGATCGGGAGGATGAGTTCATCTCCCCTGACAAGCTTCAGGAGATGGTCAGCAGAGGCAACCTTGATCGATGGAAAGTCATAACCATCCGCAAGGCATCGCCCGAGCTCGCTTCCGCTGCGCATCATCTTCTGATCGATGAGGCGGTGACCGGAAAGGAGGCGTGGGCGCAGATTGTGAGCTCGTTTTTGACCCACCTGCTCCCCGCGGATCACGCGCGGGGGACTGCCCGCCCTCCGGGAAAAGCATCCGGCGCCGATCGTCTCCCCTGACCGCACCGGCGTAAGGAGGGCTGCTTTTCTAAACCGGCGAATGCACGCCCTCCTCCAACAGGTCAAGCCGGCATCTTTTTCGCGGTTTATCCCGCCCGGTAGTCCTTGCCCGGTCATCATCCATCACCTCCCCGATTTTTTCCGACAATCTCGCGATATCGAAAGGTTTCTGGATGAACCCGCGGCAGCCCCGCTCGAAGATTTCCCTGGCTTGGCCATTGAGGCTGTAGCCGCTGGAAAGAATGACCTTGACCTCCGGGTTCAATTTTTTCAGGACGTCGAAGGTTTCTTTCCCCGTCATCCCGGGCATGATCATATCCAGGATCACTAGGGAAATGTCATTCTGTCGCCTTTTGAAGAGTTCAATGCCCTCCGGGCCGTTGTTCGCGGTCAATACCCGGTATCCGATTTTTTCAAGCAGCTCCTCGGTCACCTCGACAATCGGCGCTTCATCATCGATGAGCAGGATGGTTTCGCACCCCCGTCTGAGAGGAGATTGGGGCGGTTTTACCTCCCGGGGCTTCGTTTTGTTTGATGCGGGCAGATAGAAGGTCACCGTCGTCCCGCAACCGATTTCACTGTACACCTTGATGATGCCGCCATGGTTCTTCACGATGCCGTATGCGGAAGCCAGGCCGAGGCCTGTGCCTCTGCCCCTTTCCTTGGTCGTGAAAAAAGGCTCGAACACCCGGTGTTTGGTCTCCGCATCCATCCCGACGCCATTGTCGGTAACGGCAATTTTCACGAACGACCCTGGTTTCACCGTGGGATGGGTTTGCAGGAACCGGTCATCCAGCATGACGTTTTCCGTCGTCAGGTAGAGATTGCCCCCCTCGGGCATGGCCTGCCAGGCATTGATATAGAGATTCAGGAGAACATGCTCGATCTGGCCGGCGTCGACCTCGGTCGTCCAGAGCGTTTCCGAGTAACTGCCGTGGACCTTGATCTCTTTGCGGGTGCGCCCGAAGATCTTGGCGCTTTTTTTGACGAGGTCATTCATATCCGTGGGCCTGGCCTCGTACTTGCCGCCCTTTGCAAAACCCAGCAGCTTTTTCGTGAGATCCGCGCCGCTTTGAATTTGCTGTTCGATGCTTTTGAGCAGTTCGTAATGGGGATGTTCCGGGTACACATCCAAAAGCATCAGTGACGTGTAGCCCTGGATTCCGGTGAGCAGGTTATTGAAGTCATGGGCAATGCCGCCGGCGAGGGTCCCGATCGCTTCCATCTTCTGAGCGTGGCGCAACTGGTCTTCGAGTTTCTTTTTTTCAGTGATGTCCCTGACCAGGAGGATGGCACCCAGTTCGGGATCGCCGCCATTCACGAGCAGGGATGCGGATACATGGACGTGCAGAGAATCTCTATTTTTCCGCAATAAAACCATTTCCCGGTTTTGCAGTTCCCGTTCGATAGCCAGATATTCCATGATGTCGGTTGCATGCTCTCCGCCAGCGTCGAACAAGGTGCGGATATTGACCCCCTGAAGCTCTGAAACTCCACAGCCCAAGATGAGTGCTACATTGGGCGATGTTAGGCGGATATTGCCCGACGGGTCGGTAGCGATCAGAAAATCAGAGGTGTTTTTGCGAACGCATTGGAACAGATGGTTCATGTCGAGAACGATCCCCCTGCTCCCTTTTGCCCCCGGGACATCGTTTTCGGTTACGGTAGCTGTATGCATGTTTCTTGAATCCTTTCATTTTTAAAATCAGTGTTCTTTCCCGCCATTCCGGATGAGGGAGGCAGCGGGTCCCTTGTAAAGACCGCTTCTAACCGATGACGGTGAAGCGATGATGACGTTCGCGTGAAGTCTGCGTGAAATGATCTGCAATATTTTCTTAACGCCGTTGTCATCACTCTGAAATATTGATCCGGTATTCAATAAAAAATTCATGCAAATCCGGAGAAGGAGCTGTCGATGCAAAAAACGTATATCCTGGATACGAACATTCTCCTCCACAATCCCCAAGCGATTTTTTCATTCGAAGACAACGATGTGGTGCTTCCACTGGCAGTCATCGAGGAAATCGACCGCCAGAAGAGACGGCAGGACGATGTCGGAAAAAACGCCAGGGAGGTGTCCATGGCGCTGGACGATCTTCGCGGGCAGGGAAGTCTGGCCGACGGCGTGACCCATCCCGGGGGCGGGACGGTCCGAATCGAGGTGAACCACTGGGATACCGCCAAATTACCCTCAGGACTCGATTGGAGCAGGCATGACAACAGGCTCCTGGCCGTTGCCTATCAGCTTCACCAGGAAAAAAACAACGTTCATCTCGTGACCAAGGATCTGAATCTCCGGATCAAGGCCGATGTGATCGGAATCCCGGCGGAAGATTTTTACCGGGACAAGGTGCAGTTTTCCTCTCTTTACAGCGGTATCGGAACGGAAGCCATTACGGACGAGCAGTTCGACCTCTTTCACCGAAGCAAGCAACTACCCATGGCGGACGGATGGGGGGGACATCCGCATCAGTTTTTTATTTTGCGGAATCCGGATAACCCTTCCCAGTCTGCTCTCAGCAGACACTTCAATCACCTGTTGCTGCCGCTGATCCATGGAGAGCTGGATTCTTTCGGGATCCGCGCCAGGAACAAGGAACAGAAGTTCGCCATGGAACTGCTGCTCAACGATCAGATCAAGGCGGTGACCCTCGTGGGGAGGGCGGGGACAGGCAAGACCCTGCTGGCAATCGCCGTGGGATTGCAGAAGGTCCTGGATGATAAAGTCTATTCCCGCCTCCTGATCACCCGGCCCATTGTCCCGATGGGGAATGACATCGGCTTTCTGCCGGGGGATAAACAGGAGAAGCTGCGGCCTTGGATGCAGCCTATTTTCGACAACATCGAGTTTATCTTCAGTAATGCCCAGGAGACGAAGGATGGCCGGAGCAGGATGCCTTCTTCGGGAAAGAATGGCAAGGAAAAGGAAGCGGAGGCAGAGCGGACGAAATCCATCAGAATAGTCGAGCATCTGATCGAGAGAGGCGTCCTGGAAATGGAACCCCTGACCTACATCCGGGGCCGGAGCATCCCGCGCCAGTTTGTGATCTGCGACGAGGCGCAGAATCTCAGCCCGCAGATGATCAAGACGATCGTGACACGGATCGGAGAGGGATCCAAAGTGGTGTTTACGGGCGACCCGGAACAGATCGATCATCCCTACCTGGATGAGAGCAGCAACGGGCTGACGTATCTCGTGGAGCGGTTTAAAGGTGAAAGCATCGCCGGGCATGTGACCCTTTCCAAAGGGGAGCGCTCCGCGCTGGCGGAACTGGGGTCGCGGATCCTGTAGCGGCGGCCCGCAAATCGGTCGGAAGCGGGGCATGAAATGCCCGAACGAAAGGGGAATAACGATGGATGTTCGTATTCATGCGCTTAAATTAGGGATCGATTGGTGCTATCTCATTCAGGGCGCGGGGATCGTCATGATCGATGGCGGATGCCCGAAAAAAGCGAGCCGATTCCTGGCGGCCATGGAAAAACTCGCTTTGCGACCCGATGAGATCGAGCTGATCATCCTCACCCACGGACATTGGGATCACATCGGATCGGTCAAAGTGATCAAGAACATCACCGGAGCCAAGGTTGCGATGCACTGCGAGGAAAAGGAGTGGTTGGAACAGGCCCTGACACCCCTACCGCCGCGCGGCGTGACGGCTTGGAGCCGGTTTCTCGCGGGCGCCATAGCGATGTATCTGCCATGGGTGGATGTCCCGGCCGCGGAGGTCGATCTGGTCCTTGAAGACCGTGCATTCTCTCTTGCGGACTATGGAATCCCGGGTAAAATCATCCCCACCCCGGGCCATTCCGGCGGGTCCGTCAGCGTCTTGTTGGATACGGGGGATGCCTTTGTGGGAGACTTGGCGATGAATCTCTTTCCCTTGCGCCTGGGTCCGGGGCTGCCCGTCTTTGCCGAAGACCTTCAGCAGGTCAGGCAGAGTTGGACATTGCTCCTGGACGAAGGGGCGAAGATGATCTATCCGGCGCACGGGAGATCCTTTCCCGCCGACGTGATCCGCAAGGCCCTGCGTTGAAGAACGATGCGCCTCACGTCGGAAAAACAGAAGCGGTTTCCCGATTCACCGGGGAGCCGCCCTGTCTTTTGCTGGGGCTTCCGTGACAAACGACAAAAATTCAACTGCCGTTCATACGCCTGAAACATTGGAGCGGTATGTTCCTTTCATGGGTGAACCTATGACAAGGACTGACTAACGCGTATGAATCTCTTTCGAAAAACCGTCGACATTCTTATCAAGATGATGATCCCCCTCGTGATTCTTGCCCTCATGATGGGGATTGCCCGGATTATTCTCGATTTGCGAGTGGTATTTGCGAGCCCGACCATCGCAGAGGGCTTTGACCTCATGGTCACCAATATCCTCTCCATGTTTGTAATCATCGAGCTGTTGCGGAGCATCATCGAATATTTCGAGTTGCACCGTCTCCGGATCACGTTGATCGCCGACGCCGCAATCGTCTTCGTGTTACGGGAAATTATGATCGGACTGTACCAGCACTCGCTGGCGTCCATGGATGTCATTGCTCTGGCTGTGCTGATTTTGATTATCGGGGGCCTGCGGACGCTGGCCATCGTTTTTTCGCCGGAAAAGGCAAGGGAAGGATAAGGTATGAATAAGGAACATTTAGGAAAAATCGAGGAGATCGTCATCACGGTGGTTCTGATCATTGGCATTTTATTCATGGTCATGCACTGGCGCTGAAAAAATATGATCGAACAGCTTCCCGAATGGCGATTGTGGGCGGCGTCAGTGTCCCGGCGATTCACCATTTACCCGGTTCGTTTCATCAAGAATTAACGATTCATACATCTTACTGTAACAAAAGAGCAGTAGACTTCCTTCGTCGAGATAATTCCAGATACCCTGGAGGGGGAGATGTTCAAGGATGTTGCCCTCCTTAACCTTGAACAGGATCCCCCTCCTTGATAAAAGAGGAGTCTGTCGTGAGTAGAAATGAAAACCCACCCTGTTTGCCCATGACGCCCATCCAACTATCCGTGGAGAGGATCCACTCGTCCCGGGAAGCCATGGAAAAACTGGATGTATACAAACTTTTCGGAGTCGATGTGGAGGGTCTGCCGTTTTCCCTGTACGACACGACCGCCGGGAGCGAAACGGAACTGCAGGCCGTCGTTATCGGAAACCGGGAAGACGTCGATCTCCCCATCACGATCGTGCAATCCCATTACTTCGCCAATATTATCAAGCGAAGGGCCGCCGGCGAGCTGCCGGACCGTGCGATGACCGAGTTGGAACGGTACCTTCATGAAAACCTCGACGATGTATGGGAGAACAGCTGGGTCCGCTTCCCCAAGGACGCGTTGGGGCCTTTCGCTCGGCAGATCTTTGAGGGTGATCTCCTGGCGGATAAGGCCGATCCGGCTCAGGGACGCCGGACCGATCTATGCAGATTTATCTTCCAGCAGGGGAACCGAGAACACATCCGCATCCCGATCAGCTATCTCCTGAAAATCTCCCTGGCCGACGCGATCGACGGACAGCCGCCCGTTGTCGCACAGACAGGACGGCGGCTGTTGGACCATTTTCTTAGCGACAATACCTCGCCGGAAGTCTGCTCCTTCCATGTCTCATCCCTCTGCCCTCAAACCAATATGGGCCGGGAGGTGGCCAGGGAATCCGCGAAACGGTTCCTCTTGACACAGATGCTGGCCCTGTATGCCAATAGCCGTTTCGGCCTTGCGGACAGCGGCCAAAAAGCGATGGTCTTCTACTCGCCCCATCCGCCGATACGCCAGAAAAGGCTTAACGCCTGCATCTCCGATGCCTTCTACCGGGAGCTTTTCATGAACCCCTGCCTGTCGGGGTGGAATCGCGGCGAGTTGAAACAGGAATACATGCATCTGTGCCACCGCGTCCTGAGCCGCAGCCAGCTCAACGCTCTGGGGAAGCTCCGCGAATCGGGCATCATCACCCGGAATCTCGTCGTGCTGCCGAACACCTCCAACATCAGCCTCGCCAACAACGGAACGCACGTCAGCCTCGGCAGCCGTAAACTGACCGCACTCCTCAAGGACCCGGCTTCCGGATTTACCAGCCGTCACGAGAAATATCTGGGGGATTTGGTCATCAAGATCAATGAGCATTTCCTTCCCCTTTTTGTCGGCACTTACAGCGCCACACCCTACCGGCTTGATTTTTCGGAATTCCACCCCGAATGCGTCCTCGGGTTTCTGCCCCATGAACTGGATTTCACCCATCTGCGCATGCTCTGGCGGCGCTGGCAAAAAAAGGCGGATATCAACGTCATCAGTAAAACCGTGACCCCCTTCGGACCTCCCTGGCTCGACAGGGCGATCAGCGCCCTATTTTGGCTCGGCGGAGACTTCATCCCCGATTTTCGCCTCATCGATTATCTGGTGGCTCTCAGAAGCACGGAGAAGAGCCCGGCCCTGGACGGGACACTTCACAATCATGAACGGCTGAAACAGGACCTTTCCGAACTCGGCATCTTTGACAAGAGGATGTCTCTTTATCTGTTCAACAAACTGCGCGAATTCGCCGTCATGGGGTTTTCAGGTTTCGAGGGTCGTTCCTACAGTCTGTTTTCCAGCTTTGGGGATGATATGGCCAAAGCCGTGGACCTGCAGAACCTCCTCAACGCCCTGGCGTTCAAATACATCGCCGAAGAGAGCGTCACTCACGCTGATATCCCCGACGATCCGTTCATCGAGAGCGAACGGCGGCAGATCATCTTCGGACAGGCCGTGGGCATCCCCACCTTTTTCGTCCGTCAGGACACGGGAAACCGCTTCCTGCAGCGGATCATCGAGAAAACACAGAGGGTGAGGCCCAGCCGTCGCTATCCCGGGTATCTAAGGGTCTACCACCGGGAATATTGCCGGGCCCTTGTGCGAATCATCAAAGATGACGCGGCGGAGCTGATCGAACTCCTCCGGATGACCGAAACGATCACCGATCTCGAAAAAAGATTGGAAGATCCGGAGCATCATTCCGCCCTGGGAAAACTGACCCGGGCCATCCTGCAAAAGGCCAAGGCCCCGTCCCCGATGGAGATGCAGGCTGCCGATTTCAATCGGACCGCCGAAAACTACTACCGCAACGATCTGAGGAAAAGCCACGCGATGGAGGGTGTCCGCTTTCTCGAAGAAGATCTGGGGCGCATCGACTCGACCGCCTGCAGCGAACGGCAGGGCGTGCGCAACATCCTCCGATCGATCGACGGGGACCGGTCGGCCGCTGAATGCTTCATACAGGTCTTGAGCGATGCAAACGCCACCCCGGAGCTCCTTCAAAAACTGATCTCCATCCTGCTCATCACCATCGGCTTCGATCGGCGCGAGGCAGAACATCCGCCATTTCAGGCGACCGGCAGACACCAGCGCGCCGTCCGCGCGTGAAGCGATGCCGCACGCTTTTTTCTGATCCGATGAAACCAATCTTCGCTTTGATCACATTCGGAAGTCTCTTTTTGTCACTCATCCTCTTCATCAACACCCATCACACGAAAGGCGAGGCCGAGGCGGATATCGGCGAGATCTATTTTTCCCCGGAATGAAGAGTCCGCTCCTTGGACCTGACTGCAATTTAACCGCTATTTAACGGTCCTGTAATGATGCCTTAACCTTTGCTGAATATGGTGGCAGGCAAAAGGCGGCTGCTTTTGGGGTGCGCATGAGCTGACGTCGC
>Ga0315268_10006724_pt1 | contig 12209 bp, 8 predicted proteins | sample C1_top_MG_FD_204535 | JGI IMG/M metagenome (GOLD analysis project Ga0315268, IMG submission 204535) | Sediment microbial communities from Yellowstone Lake, YNP, Wyoming, USA - C1_top | ecosystem: Environmental > Aquatic > Freshwater > Lake > Sediment | place: USA: Wyoming | collected 2017-08-01 | reverse complement strand
CGAGGGCCCGCTGACCCTGCTTTACAACTTCGGTATAGTCACCGAGCTCTTTCCCCTGCTGATCTTCATCGCCATCGGAGCCATGATAGACTTCGGCATACTGCTGAAGAACCCCAAGATGTTCCTGTTCGGCGGGGCGGCCCAATTCGGCATATTCTTCACCATCACGGTGGCCGCTTTACTGGGCTTTGACCTGAAGGAGGCCGCCTCCATCGGCATCATCGGCGCCGCCGACGGCCCCACCTCCATCTACGTGGCCGCCAAGTTCGCCCCCAGGCTTTTGGCCCCCATCTCGGTGGCGGCCTACACCTACATGTCGCTGGTGCCCATCATCCAGCCCCCGGTGATCCGTGCTTTGACCACTCTGGAGGAGCGCAGGATAAGGATGCCCTACCGCGAGGCCGGGATCTCCAAGACCGTCAAGATACTGTTTCCCATACTGATCACCGTCATCGCCGGCATCGTGGCCCCGGTCAGCGTGGCCCTGGTGGGCTTTCTGATGTTCGGCAACCTGCTGCGGGAAAGCGGTGTCACCGAGCGGCTGGGCAAGGCTGCCCAGAACGAGCTGGCCAACCTGGTGACAATTTTGCTGGGGATCACCATCGGCTCCACCATGGCGGCCGAAAGCTTTTTGCGCTGGGACACTTTGATGATCATCGGGCTGGGTCTGATAGCCTTCATCGGCGACACCGCCGGGGGAGTGCTGTTCGCCAAGTTCCTCAACCTTTTCACCAGGGAAAAGATCAACCCCATGGTGGGCGCGGCCGGGATCTCGGCCTTCCCCATGTCGGCCCGGGTGATCCACCAGGAGGCCCAAAAGGCCGACCCGGCCAACTTTTTGCTGAACCACGCGGTCAGCGCCAACGTGGCCGGGCAGATCGGGTCCATCATCGCCGGAGGACTGATACTGGCGCTGGTAAAGTGATGTTTCCCTCTCCGCAACGGGGAGGGATCAAGGGAGGGGTCAACCGTCTTTGCGAGGCATGTCCCGAGCGACCCTACATGCTTTGCATGCGAAGGGATGGCATCTTGCCTGACGGACGACACAAACCAAGCTTGGACCGACCTAACCCCTACCCCTTCCTCGCAGGGAAGGGAATTTTAGTAAGATCGCTTCGTTAGCAAATATAATACGACCCCTCGCGATGACACGGAAGCAACAATAAGGAGTTTTAACAGATGGACTGGACCAACTTCAACCAAAGCCTTAAACTGATGGCCATGGGCATGGCCGGCATCTTCGCCTTCATCCTGATCTTCTACGGCCTGGTGATGGTGCTGATCAAGGTATTCCCCGAAAAACCACAAACCGACAACAACTGAGCTTAATCCTCGCCTCCTGCTCCCCTCGCCTGATCGAAGTATCCGGAGAGGGGCCGGGGGTGAGGTCCACACTATGCACAAATATCTCTCTATCGCCAGCCTCCTGGCCATCTCCCTTCTGGCTTTGAACCTCGGCACCGTCAGCGGCCCGTACCAGTCGCCCTATTTCTCGGTGGACAAGACCGAATACTTCCGCTACGAAATGGTTTCCCTGAACTTCAAGCCGGACTCTTCCCGTAACATCAACCCCGATTCCGCCGCCGTCAGCGTAAAATTCTTCTTTGCCGACACCGCGCTGATCAGCGCCGGGGACTGCCGGGAGATAACTCTGCGCTATGATCCGAACCTAAGCTCCTGGCGCGGCACCTGGCCCCTGCCCTGGAACCCGCCCCTGGGCGGCTACAAGGCCGTGCTGTCTGTGATCTCCAAACAAGCTAAGGTTGACTCCACTACTTTACTACCGTCCTACGTTTATACCGTAATAAGCTCCGACTCTACTATTTTTGTAGTCAAGTCCCGCGCCCCAAAGCCCATCCCAGCCGGGTTCTGCGTAATGACCATCGAAAGCTCCTGCGACGTCTCCCGCACCGCCCTGCGCTCGCCCTACAACGCCAGCCGCAAATGGCAGAACTTCGGGGACTGGGCAAAGTTCCTGGGGGCCGACGCCGTCTGGTTCTCGCTGGGCTGGACCATCGAGGGCCGCCCCGGCACCAGCGACAAGAATCCCTGGGTCAAGGACAATTTTAAGGCCCTGCCCCGGCTGGCCAAGGAGGCCCACGATCAGGGGCTGCAGTTCGGCGGCTATGTCGGCAGCTACCTTTTATGGGGCCCGCCGCTGAAGAAACTGAAATACGAATATTCCATCGAGGCCGGCAAGGGCGGGGTGTTCCGCAACCACCATGTGAACCTGGATGACGCCAAGCGCCGGGACGACATCGTCAGCGTGATGAAGGTGCTGGAACAGGAGCCCAACGTGGATTTCATCGGGCTGGATTACATCCGACCCGGGGCCGGCGGCTACGAGACGGTTAACCAGTTCGTGGAGCAGATGAACGTGGAGACTCCCCGGGACTGGAGGAAATGGCCGCCCAACCAGAGGATCATGTGGGTGGCCAGGCAGGTCCGGGTCAACCAGGTCAACACCGTCCACGCCCGCTGGCAGTGGTGGCAGGCCCACAGGACGGCCCTGGCCGTGATTAAGCTGATCGAGGAATCCGGGGTCACCAAACCGGTCTGGGGCTTCACCCTGGGCTGGGACAAGGGCCACGAGCACGGCCAGGACCCCGCCATGATGAACGACGCCGGGCTGGACATCGACGCGGTGATGATGTACGAGTCCACCGCCAAGCATTGCTGGCAGATGACCAGCGACTGGTCCAATTACCTGAAGGGGGACGAGGCCCAGCTTTTAGTGGGCCAGGAGGTGGATTTCCCCCTGCTGCAGAACAGCATCAACCCGCCGGCCCCGGAGGAGATGTACTGGCGCTGGACCGACGCCATCAAGGGCTACACCGACGGCGGCCGGCTGAAGGGGATGTTCTGGCACGACATGTTCCGGGGAATGCGGGGCCGCAAGGGTCCCTACAGCAGCCAGGAATGGCTGATAACCGGGGCCGCTGGGTTCTCCAAGTTAAGACAGGAACTGGGCCTCTATCCCCTGACCGCCCGTCTGATGGCCGCCGATAATTCCCTTTCGCTGAGCCTTAAACTGCTCAGCCCGGTCAATAACCTCAAGATCGAAGCCCTGACCCCCAACAGTCCCTTAAGGCAGAAGGAATTTGATTTGGCCTCCTCCCTGCCCGACACCGTGATCCGGCTGGGGAACATTCCCAAAACAGGGATGACGGCCTACCGCATCACCTGGGGCAGCGCTGACCACCGGGATCAGATCGTGGTATTTTCCTATTTCCCCCAGACCTATCTGAACCAGCCCTTCCGGCAGTGGCAGGCCTTCCGTTCCGGCGGCGATATTCTGTTTGCCCACCAATCTGAAAGCAAGAGCTATAAAATGGCCCTGCAGGCCGGCCAGCTGGCCCGGGCCAAAGGTTTGGTGGTCAACCACACCGGCATCGACAGCCTTTTTCCCAACCTGGCCTACAAATATTCCCGGATCGTCATTGCTTTGGCCGACAGCCTGACCCCCAGCCAGCAGCTCGCTTTAAGCAAATGGTTTGGCACCACCGGCAATTCACAGAACACCAGCCTGATAAACTCAAGATCCCCGAAGTCTCTTCCCTTCCCGGCCGATCTGAAGGTATGGGAGAATAGTTCCCTTGTTTCTCTGGATTTCGCCCGTTTCCTGCAGACCATTCCCGCCGCCCCGGTCAAACCGGGAATGAAAAGTATTATCCGGTTGGCCAATCTTGACAAAAAGTGATTTTTAGGGTATATTTAATAGATAATTACGGAGAATATCCTATCGCTGATTTAAGGTGCGGAACACAGAAAAACTGATTTTCTTTTTGCCAGCCGGAAGGCCGTTTGAACATCTGTTCCACGGTGCTTAGCTGTTTTTCTGTTTTCCCAAAACCTTAAACGATAGAATATTTTTATGTCCGTGGTAATATAATGCGCAAACCTTTTATTATAGTCCTGACGCTGGCCCTGCTGGCGCTTCCCGCTCTGTCCGCCAAGTATGCCGGGGAATTCTTGAGTTTTGGTTTGGGCGGCCGGGCCTTGGGCTTGGGCGGAGCCTACGTTTCCCTGGCCGACGACGGGTTCTCCTCTTATTGGAACCCTGCGGCCACCGCCCTTTCCAGCCATCAGCTGATATTCAACCATTCAACCTATTTTGATTCCCTGGCCGCCTACGACGCCCTGGGGTACAGCCGCCCCCTGAAGAACGGCGGTCTGGGGCTGATATTTGTCAGGCTCTCGATTGCGGGCATCCCTTACACCAACAATGCCCTGGTGGACCTGAACGGCAACGGGCTGATGGACCCCGGCGAAAGACTGAACGTGGATTCCATCACCTATATCCAGGATTCCGAATCGGCCCTTTTTCTGAACTACAGCCGGAAACACTGTAAAGATCTTTTCTGGGGCGCCAACCTGAAGCTGGTGAAAAAGTCGGTGGGTTCGAACAGCGCCTGGGGCCTGGGCTTGGATGCAGGTATGCTGGCTCTGCTGCCCCACCATCTGCGTTTCGGCCTGAATCTGCAGGACCTTACCACCACTTACCTGGCCTGGGATACCGGAGAAAAGGAGATCATCTCACCGGCCGCCCGCCTGGGGCTTTCCTGGAATCCGGAATTCTCCGGGGAAAAGGCCCTGACTGTCTCCGCCGGGTTTGATCTCAGGTTTGAAGGGCGGCGGACCGCTTCTCAATACTATCTGGGTGATTTAAGCGCCGATTCCCACTATGGCCTGGAATACATCCTTAAGCAGCGGCTGGCCCTGCGGCTGGGGTCCGACCTGGGCAGGCTGGCGGCCGGGGCGGGCCTGAAGCTGGGGCGTTTTTGCTTTGATTACGCCTATCTGGGAAGCCAGGAGCTGGGCAACAGCACCAGGCTCTCGGCTTCATTGAACTTTTAAACTCCCAAAGCTTTCAGAGCCACCAAGCATGTCCTGAGCCCTGTCTAATGTTACCCCAAGGAACCGGCTTCGTTGATTGCATTTGTGTCTTAGTACCACTTCGGCCCTGCTCAGTGCAAGCTTTTGTGTCTGAACGATCACTTAAAAAACATGACCACCATTAATCTGCAGCGTGAGATCCGCCGCAAGGCTTTTCATATGCTGGCCGGACTGTCAGTCCCATTTCTTTACTACGGGGCCTTGGTGCTGGAACAAAGCACCGGCAAGCCTTACACCTATCTGGCCAAGTGGGTGCTGCTGGGCGCCGCCGCAGCCACCTTATGCCTGGACGTCGTCCGTCTGCGCCATCAGTTCATCAAGATAATATTCATCGACATCTTCGGCCCGCTGCTCAGAAGGCACGAGATAGACGCCCTGACCGGGGCCACATATCTGATGCTCTCGTCTTTGGCCTGCGTTCTGCTCTTTCAGCCTTTCATTGCCATGGCTTCGATCTCTTTCCTGGTGATCGGCGACGCCCTGGCCGCCATGGTGGGCCGGAACCTGGGACGGACCAAGTTCTTCCTGAAATCATTTGAGGGCACAGCCGCAGGTTTTGCCGGCTGCCTGCTGATCGGGACCGCCATCATCTTCCTGCCCTTTTCCGACCTGAGTCTGCCGAGGATGGTCATAGGCGCGGCCGTGGCCATGATCATTGAACTGCTGCCCATTCCCCTGGATGACAATATCCGGGTACCTTTGGCCGCCGGGGCGGTGATGCAGTGGCTGGTGCATTGACATTTCCTTAGAGATATAAACTTATCACTATTAACCATTAAAAACCAAATTTAGGAGGCAGCATGTCCCCGAAGAAACTATTGACCCTGGTCCTGGCCTTGTCGCTGATGCTGATGTCGTCTTTGGCCCTGGCCGCCGACAAGAAAAAAGCCGCCAGCCCCGAAGAGCTGATGTATAAGATAGCCCAGCTTAACTTGAACCACCAGCAGTATGCCGATGCCATAGCGTCTTTAAGCGATCTGCTGGAGAACTACCCCAAATCGAACATGGCCAAGGATTATGCCTATTACCTGGGGCTGGCCTACGAACGCTCCGGAGATTATCAGAAAGCGGCCGAAGTATACCAGAAAGTGGTTACCTTGTATAAAGACAAACCGTCCCGGCTGGCCCAAGCCGACAGCCTGGCCATGGAAGGGGTGGGACGCTGCTTCAACAAGAATTTCAAGGAATATTCGGTGATCATCAACGGCCAGCCCATCACCAAACTGGAGTTCGATGCTGAATTGGAAAAGGTCCCTGCTCAGTACCGTCCGCAGTTTGAGAACGAGGCCGGCAAAAAACAGTTCCTGGAAAGGCTGGTCCAGAAGAAACTGTTATATGACGAAGCCGTTAAGACCGGGATATCCAACGATCCGGCCGTAAACCAGCAGCTGGTTGACAATCGTTACGACATTCTGATCCGCGGCCTTTACAATAAGGAGGTCGTTCAAAAATCACAGCCTACCGAGCCGGAGATCAAAAAGTACTACGAAGCCAACAAGAGCGCCTATAAGATACCGGAGCAGGTCAAGGCCCGAAACATAGTAGTGAATACCAAGGCTGAAGCCGAAAAGGTCCTCAAACTGGCCCAAGCCAAAAAATCATTCTTTGACAGCCTGGCCATGAAATACTCTGTGTCAGACAATTCCCATAAAGGCGGAGATATGGGTCTGATCAACCGGGGTGACAATTCCGATCTGGACCAGGTGCTTTTTGTCAAAACCCCCAAGGGCAAGATATCCTCGGTCACTCCCATCTCCCCCAAATTTGCGGTGGTCAAGCGGATCAAGAAGGAAGGCTCCAAGCTGCATCTGCGCTGGATGGTTTTCAACAGCGAGACCGAGGCCGTCAAGGCTATCTCCGAACTTAAAGCCAACCCCGAAAAGTTTGACAGCCTGGCTGGTAAGCTTTCAGCCGACGCCGCAACCAAGGACAAGGCAGGCGACCTGGGGCTGGTTGACAAATCGCAGGTCGACTCAAAAGTATTCGAGGCGGCCGGCAAGCTTAAGGACGGGGCCTGTACCCTGGCCCCGGTAAAATACTTCACCCAGTATGCCATCTACAAGGTCGAAGAAAAGACCCCGGCCGGATTCAAAACCCTGGATCAGGTCAAGGGACAGATAGCATCACAGATGCAGCGGGACCAGCAGAAGGTTTTATTTGACAATCTGATAAACCGCCTCAAAACAGAAGCTTCAGTCACCTACCCCGAAGAAACACCGGCGGCCCCGGCCCAGCCGGAGCAAAAAGAGGGCGATAAAAAATAATCCCTTAGACCCCGATCATATTCCAAGAGGCCGGTCCTGCGACCGGCCTCTTATTTTATTGACTTTATGATTATTAGCAGATATAATTTAACTTTAATATTACAGGTCATAAATCATGCCCGAACTTCGCAAGGACCCCATCATCGGCCGCTGGGTGATAATCGCCACCGAACGGGGAAAACGTCCGATGGACTATGAGATACCAGCGCCGGCGTTGAATCACGGCTCCTGTCCCTTTTGTTACGGCCAGGAACACCTGACCACCCCGGAGATCCTGGCCGTCAGGCCCCCCGGCTCGGCCCCCAACTCCCCCGGCTGGCAGCTGCGGGTGATCGCCAACAAGTACCCGGCCCTGAGGGTGGAAGGCGAACTGGAGAAATCAGGCGAAGGCCTTTACGACAAGATGTCCGGGATCGGGGCCCATGAGATAATCGTGGAGATGCCGGAGCACAACCGGCTGCTTTCCGACCTGGACATCCCCCATCTTCAAACCATCCTTTCAGCCTATGTCTCCAGGATGCTGGACCTGAAGCGGGATACCCGGCTGAAATACCTGATGGTCTTCAAGAATCAGGGTTACCGGGCCGGGGCCTCCCTGGAGCACAGCCACAGCCAGCTGATAGCCACGCCCATCGTTCCCAAGACCATCAATGAGGAGATGGCCGGGGCTTTGGACTATTACAACTACAAGGAACGCTGCGTCTTCTGCGACATCGTAAAGCAGGAGACCGAAGACCGCCGGCGGCTGGTGCTGGAAAACGACAGCTTCATCTCCATCGCCCCCTTTGCCGCCCGCTTCCCCTTTGAATGCTGGCTGCTGCCCAAAAGGCATGAATCCAATTTTGAGAACAGCACACCGGACGGCCTGGGCCTGCTGGCCAGGATATTGAAGGAGACCCTGCTCCGGATCAAAGCCTCTGTCAACAATCCACCCTACAACCTGGTATTGCATACAGCGCCCTGCCAGATGTCGGGCCTCCAGCATTTCCACTGGCACATCGAGATAATGCCCCGGCTGACCAGGGTGGCCGGATTCGAGCGGGGAACCGGGTTTTATATCAATCCCACCCCGCCCGAGGAATGCGCCCAATTTTTGCGGGAGGTGGATATCGGTTGAGCCGCCGGCCGCTGCATATAGTGACGGTTTCCTCCGAGGTCCATCCCTTCGCCAAGACCGGAGGACTGGCCGACGTGGCCGGGGCCCTGCCCCAGGCCCTGGCCCGGCTGGGACACAGGTGCACCATGATATTACCGGGCTATCAAAAGATCGATCTCCGCAAGTACCATGTGGCTGAGACGGGGCAAACAGTAACCTGCACCATCGAACATACCAGTCACTCTGTTAAAATCCTTAGATCAGATCACCTGCCTGGCATCACCTCCTTTTTCCTGGATCACCCTGTTTTTTCTGATCGGCCAGAGCTGTACGGCACTTCTTTGGGAGATTACCCTGACAATGCCTTCCGTTTCTCGCTTTTCTGCCGGGCGGCCATGGAATTGATCGAAAGTTGGGAACATCCTTCCAATGTGGTCCACTGCCACGACTGGCAGGCAGGGTTGATCCCGGCTTTAATAAAATGCTCCGCGGCGGCGGATCCAGTCTGGGAAAAGGTCAAAACTGTTTTTACCATCCATAACCTGGCATACCAGGGCCTGTTCCCAAAGGAACAATATGCCATGACCGGGCTGCCCGGCAGCTGTTTCGGACTGGACGGACTGGAGTTCTACGGCCAGGTTAATTTTTTAAAGGGCGGCATCTTTTTTGCCGACCGGCTGACCACGGTCAGCCCCACTTATGCCAGGGAGATACTGACCCCTGAACAGGGCTTTCAGCTTGACGGAGCGCTTAAGTCCAGGGAAAATATCCTGACCGGCATCATCAACGGAATTGACTACCGGGAATGGGACCCCGCTGCTGACAAATACCTGACGCTGAACTATGATCCGGACCGGATAACCAACAAGAATACCCTTAAGCGTATCCTCTACAAAAAGCTGGGATTGGTCCATTCCGGGAACCGTCCTTTGCTGGCCATGGTCACCAGGCTGGCCGGCCAGAAAGGCTGCGACCTGGTGCTGGAGGCCGTGGACGAGCTGGTGGAACTGGGCTGCGACCTGGCCGTGCTGGGAACCGGGGAACAAAGGTATCACGATGCCTTTGAGAAGAAGAAACGCCTCTATCCCCAGAATTTTGGCCTGAGCCTCGGCTTCGACCCCGCCCTTTCCCATCTGATGTACGCCGGATCAGACATGTTCCTGATGCCATCGCTCTATGATCCCTGCGGCCTGGGTCAGATGATCGCCCTGCGGTACGGCAGCATCCCGGTAGCCCGAAGAACCGGCGGCCTGGCCGACACCATAGTTGACTATCAGCCGTTGTCAGCAGATTCCAACGGTTTCCTGTTTGACGGATTCAATTCCCCGGAAATGATAGCGGCAGTCAAGAAGGCTTTGTGGGTCTATCGCAGCCGGGATAAATGGGGCCAGTTGATCAGACAGGCCATGTCCGGAGACTTTTCCTGGGATCAATCAGCCATAAAGTATCAGGAGCTGTATTACTCGTTGCTTCAGGAATAATACAGCCTTCAGAATATATTGCAAATCCCGTCGATCATGTTAATCCTGTCTTCTCTTAGGTAAATAAGATAATCATTCATTTTTAACAGTGATACTATGGCTCTGATCAATCAAGCCTCTCACGAAATAAGCTGCAAGCTGGTGTTTTACGGCCCGGGGCTGGGCGGCAAGACCACCAACCTGCGCTACATCTACGAGAAGGTCTCCCCCGGATCAAAAGGACAGCTGATCTCCCTGGCCACCGAACTGGACCGGACCCTGTTCTTTGACTTCATGCCGCTGGACCTGGGAAGCATCCACGGTTATAAGACCAAATTCCACTTGTATACCGTGCCGGGCCAGGTATTCTACAATGCCTCGCGCAAATTAGTCCTTCGGGGAGTTGACGGAATAGTGTTCGTGGCCGATTCCCAGACCGAACGTTTTGGAGACACTTTGGAAAGCTTCAAGAACCTGAGGGAGAACCTGGCCGAGATGAAACTGACCCTGGAAAGCCTGCCTTTGGTACTTCAGTATAATAAGCGGGACCTGCCCAATACCGTTACCTTGGATGAACTGAACACGAAGCTCAACCCCCAGGGTTTCCCCTATTTTGAGGCTGTGGCCAACCAGGGCATCGGGGTGCTGGATACCTTGAAAACCTTGTCCAAGCTGGTACTGGGGAATATTGGGAAAAGGCTCACCTGACCGGTAAATTGATAAACTTATACATTAATAAGTCTCTGTAACAATATTACTGTTAATTTGTTACAATATTCATAAAACCGAGGGGACACCCCTCGGTTTTATTCAAAAGTAGGGCGGATATCGTATTTTGACCGAGATCCAATACATAAAAGGGGTCGGCCCCAAGCGGGCGGAGCTTTTCCACAAGCTGGGCATCTTCACGGTGCGCGACCTGTTTTACCATGCCCCCCGCCGTTACATAGATCGCAGCATCTTCACTAAGATAGCCGACCTCCATCCCGGACATGAGGCCACGGTGATAGGAAAGGTCTCCGGCAAAAGCATTAATTACGCCCGGAGGGGCTTTACCATTTTCAATCTGATGGTCAACGATGAATCAGGTTTTTTACCGGTCAAATGGTTCAACCAGCCCTATTTAAAGGACAGGTTTGACATCGGACAGACCGTGGTCTTGAGCGGTTCCGCCAAGTACGACCGGGGGCTGGCTTTTTTGAACCCCGAATACGAGGTCATAGACGACGAGGACGCCGAGCTGATCCACACCGGGCGCATCGTTCCCCTGCATCCCTCCACCACCGGACTTTCGGCCCGGCAGATCCGGACCGTGCTCAAAACCGCCATGGAAGGACATTTGTCAGAACTGGCTGAATCCCTGCCCGAAGCCGTGATCCAGAACCGCGGACTGATGCCCCTGAAGAATGCCGTCCAGGTGATGCATTTCCCCCAAAGCGCCCAGTTCGCCCAAAAAGCCCGGGAGCGCTTGGCCTTCGAAGAGCTGTTCTATCTGCAGGTTCTGCTGTTGCAGCGCCGGAAGAATTTTTCAAGTCTGGCCCGGGCAGTTCCCATAAAGCCGTCAGACTGGAGGAAAAGATTCGAGTCGGTCATCCCCTTCACCCCTACTGCCGCCCAGGAACGGGTGATGCGGGAGATAACCGGCGACCTTGCGCAGATCAAACCCATGCACCGCCTGCTTCAGGGCGATGTCGGCTCCGGCAAGACCCTGGTGGCCTTTGCCGCCTTGATCCAGGCGGCAGGCCAGAACCTACAGACCGCCTTGATGGCCCCCACCGAGATCCTGGCTGAACAGCATTACGCCGGGATCAAGCCCTGGCTGGACAAGCTTTCCATCTCTTCGGCCCTGTTGACCAGCAAAACTCCGCTGCCCGAAAAAAAGGAGATATACCGGAAGCTGGAGACCGGAGAGATCCTGCTGGCCATCGGCACTCATGCGTTGATCCAGGAACAAGTGAACTTCAAGTCCCTGGCTTTGGCCATCATCGACGAACAGCACCGGTTCGGGGTGGCCCAGCGGGCCAAGATCCGGGCCAAGGGAAAAGATCCCCACCTGCTGGTGATGACCGCCACCCCCATCCCCCGTACCCTGGCCATGACCGCCTATGGCGACCTGGACGTCTCGGTACTGGACGAGCTGCCCCCCGGACGCCAGCCAATTGTCACCAAAGCGACATCAGAAGCCAATAGAAGCAAGGTCTACTCATTTTTAAGGGACCAGATGAAATCCGGGCGGCAGATATATGTGATCTACCCCATCATCGAGGAATCGGAAAAGAGCGACCTCAAGGCCGCCATCAAGATGCACCGGCACCTTAGCGACGAAGTCTTCAAGGATTTCAAGACCGGCCTGATCCACGGCCAGCTGGCCTTCGACCAGCGCCAGCAGGTGATGGAGGAGTTCCGGCGCGGTGTCATTCAGCTTTTAGTGGCCACCACGGTGATAGAAGTGGGCATCGACGTACCCAACGCCACGGTGATGGTGATCGAGCA
>Ga0315268_10006723_pt1 | contig 12210 bp, 9 predicted proteins | sample C1_top_MG_FD_204535 | JGI IMG/M metagenome (GOLD analysis project Ga0315268, IMG submission 204535) | Sediment microbial communities from Yellowstone Lake, YNP, Wyoming, USA - C1_top | ecosystem: Environmental > Aquatic > Freshwater > Lake > Sediment | place: USA: Wyoming | collected 2017-08-01 | reverse complement strand
TTTTGATGACCTCGGCCCCCAGGTCGGCCAGGAGCTTGGCGCAGTAGGGGGCGCTCACCAGCTGGCCGTACTCCAGCAGGCGTACGCCTTGCAGTGCTCCGTCGGTCATGCAGTCGATCCCATGCAGTGGGTGAGGGTCAGAGTGACCGTCGCCATTGTATTGGGGCGGCGCACTAGGAGCAAACAAGTTCGCTTGCCCGACCCGCGGTGCGGCCCGTACAATGGCGGCGTGCTGGAAGGCGGTTCAGTTCTGGTGGGGGGTGCTGCTTCGTGAAGGTCCTCTTCATCTATCCCGACTTCACTCTTGACATCGACCCGGTGACAAAGCGCGTCCAGGGCCTGGAGGAGGGCGGCTGGTACATGGAGGGCCTGGCCTGCATGTCGGCGGTGCTTAGGCGAAGGGCCACGACGTCGTCCTCTACCACCTCACCCGCCCGGCGGATCGTGAAGCGTTCACCCGCCGGCTGCGCAGGGAAGAGCCGGACCTGGTGGGCTTCACGGCCGGCACCCGCAGCTTCCCCTTCGTCAAGGAATACGCCCGCTGGGTGAAGGACAAGCTGGACGTGCCCACCATCTGCGGCGGCTACCACCCCGATTCGTTTCCGGAAGAGGTGGCCGCCGTACCGGAGATCGACATCGTCTCCCTGGGTGAGGGTGAGGAGACGATGGTGGAGCTGTGCGAGCGGCTGGCCGCGGGCCAGCCCTACCTCGACCTGGCGGGAGCCTGGGTGAAGGCGAACGGAGAGGTGGTGCGCAATCCTTCCCGTCTCCTCATAACCGACCTCGACAGCATGCCACTCCCTGATTTCGCCCTGTTCAACTTCGACCGGCTTGTGGGCACGGCCATCGGCTCGGGCATGGCCGTTCTCTCTCGCGGCTGTCCCTATAGCTGCGCGTACTGCATCAACCCGCGCACCCGCGCGCTCTTTCCCAACCCGAAGCACTACTGGCGCCAGCGCAGCCCTCAGCGGTCGCTGGAGTACGTGGAAGCGCTGCTCAGTCTGCGTCCGGGGCTGCAGGTGATCCAGTTCTGCAGCGACATGTTCGGGCCGGATATCCCCTGGCTGACCGAGTTCAGCCCGCTCTACAAGCGCAAGGTCGGGCTGCCCTTCACCTGCAATCACCGCGTCAACCTGATCACGCCGGAGCTGGTGCGCCTGCTCAAGGACGCGGGCTGCTATCAGATATTCCTGGGCATCGAGAGCGGCAACGAGCGGGTCCGCAACAAGGTACTGAACCGCAACCTGTCCCGCCCGACCATAGTTCGCGCGTTCAGCCTGTGCGCGGAGGCGGGCATCAAGACGGTGGCCTACAACATGGTGGGCGTGCCGTTCGAGGACAACCGGGCGGTGCTGGACACCATCAAGCTCAACGCCGAGGCCAAGGCCGACCACTCGCTGTGCCCCGTGTACTATCCCTTCCCCGGCACAGGTCTGTTCGAGGTGGCGGTGGAGAACGGCTTCGTCCCCGCTACCTTCGACTACCGTGAGAACAGGTTCCTGGTCCAGCCCACCCTTCCGCCCAGCAAGCTCTTCTTCGCGCGCTATTACTTCAAGGCGTTCGTGCAGGGGTATCGGGCGGCCTTCCGCTTGCCCGGCCCGCTGCGTCGCCTGGCCGAGGCGACGTTGGACGGCGTATTCCTGTCGCGCTTCTTGCCGCGCGGCCCGCTCACGACGCTGGCCAGGCGGTGGGAGGCGGGATTCGTGGGGCTGAAGGGCCTGCTGCGGCGGTACGTGCCTCGGCTCTATATGTTGGGGCGCAATCGGTTGCGGGGGGTGCGCAAGGCGGACCGGCCACAGGCGTCAGGGTAGTCGCGCGAGTTGCGGAGTGGGCGTAGCGGCTGGCGTTAACGACGGCTCAGCAGGGATCACGTGGGCGGGATTTGCTGAGTCCGTCTGCCCAACCCACCCCGCCTGAATCATCGCTCCAATGATAGTTGACCCAGCGATTGCGACCGTAACAATGCCGCCGAACACGATCAAGTCCCACCGATGGTGCCGCCTAAGTGTGTCGAGTTGCTCGCGGTGGCGCTTGTCGTCCTCACTGCGCGCTGAGCCTCTCGCGACTCCAAGTCTAGACGTCGCTGCTCCTCGCGCCACGTTCTATCCTTTTGTCGTTCTGCCGCCTCAAACTTGAGCCGCAATTCCCGATCAAGAATCTCCCGATGCTCCTTCGGGCTGAATCCTTGTTCCCATGGGGTGAATTCCCCGCATCGACGACGTGCGTGTATTACGTGGTAGAAGGCGTCGACCTTCACTTGGGGAATATTCGCGTTCTGAGTGCCTACAGCCTGCATCATTTCTCGGCCTAGCGGATGGGCGCGCTGAAAGCAGATAGGATAGACCGGGTACATTGGTCGGAAATCCTTCAGCTGATCGTCGTACACTTGCGGAAATTGCGGGGTCTCCCGGCCGCGGGGTTCCACCTCGATCAATAGCCGACTTTCTGGATCGCGCAGCGCCAAAAAGCCACAATCGGCACAAATGTGGTTCTTGGTACCCATCTGACGCTACTTTATCACGACCTACGCATGGGATGTACGATTCCCGATTCTTCGCTTCGCTCAGGGTGACGGCAGGGTTGGCCTACGCCACCACCTTGAGGCGCTGGCCCGTCATCTCGAAGGTGGCAGGCAGCATCCCGATGGGCTCGCCCTCGACCTCGATGAGCACCTCTTCCTCTGAGCGCGCCTCGATGCGGCGGGCGGTGGTGTAGCTCACGCCGGGCTGGTCGACGAAGTCCCCGCTGCGCAGCTTGCGCAGCCGGACCATCTTCTCGATGGGGCGCATGTGGGTGATGATCACCACGTCCAGGAGGCCGTCGTCCAGGCGGGCACGGGGCGCCATGTGGATGCCGCTGCCCGAGTACTGGCCGTTGGCCAGCCAGGCGTTGTTCAGGTGGATGCGCCGGGGCTCGCCGCCGTCCAGGGTGAGGGTGACCCAGCGGTCGCGGTAGCGGAGCATGGTGGTCAGGGTGCACCACATGTAGGTGAGGCGGGGCCCCAGCCGCTTGGAGCTGCGGTTCACCGCCTGGCAGGCGGCCGGGCCCAGCCCGATCTCTCCTTCGTTGATGAAGAAGCGGACGGTGTCGTGCCCGGTGAAGTCGCGGAAGTAGACCTTTGCCAGGTCCACCTCGAGCACGTTCCCCTGGGCGATGCGGGCGGCGGCGCCCTCGAGATCGCGTGGCAGGCCCAGAGTGCGCACGAAGTCGGCGCCGGTGCCGCGGGGGATGATGCCCAGGCGCAGGTCGGGGCGCAACGGGCCGCCGTCATCTACGAGGCCGTTGACCACCTCGTTGGTGGTCCCGTCGCCGCCCACCGCCACGATGCAATCGTGGCTGTCGGCTCCCTCGCGGGCCAGAAGGGTGGCGTGGCCAGCGTGCTGGGTGAAGGCGACATCGAAGGGACCGCCGATGTGCTGGCGCAGGCGCGACTCGATCTCCGTCCAGTTGCGGCCGGTGGCGCCGCCGGCCGAGCGCGGGTTGACGACAAGGAGCAGTTCCGGCATCAGTAGGGTCTTTCCGATTGTCTATTGCTCGAACTTGACTAGCGGCCCGAAGTACTCGAACTTGCCCTTCCCCTTCTCGTCAACGGTCGCCTTCAGCATGCGGCCGGCCTGGAGGCCGATGTGGTCGGTGTTGGAGAAGGAGACGGTGACGCCGTCCAACATCAGGTCGCTGTGGAAGTCCTGGAGGGACTCCACGGAGTTCATCAGGCCCTCGCGGGTCAGGTTATCGCAACTGCGCTTCAGAATCTCAACCGCGGTCTCGGCCAGTGCCTGAGCGTAGATGGTGAAGTTGGTTGGGGTGGGCCCATCGTACTTCTGCATGAGCTCGTAGTGCCTGGCGACCGCCGGGTCGTCCCGCCAGGCGGCCAGCTTCAGGGCCTGGAAGGTGATGGCACCCTCCAGGAGATCCGGAGGGACGAACGAGAACATCATGTCGTCGGAGTTGATGTAGCTCATGAACCACTGGGGGTGCCAACCCAGCCGGTCTGCAGTCTTGATGGCCTGGGCGGCGAAGCCAGGGCTGCTATGGAGCACGACCACCTCGGCCTGGGAGTTCTTAAGGTTAGTCACCTGGGAGGCGATGGAGATATCCGCGATGTTGTAGGACTGTTCGGCGACGACCTCGTTCTTGCTGGGGTCCAGGCCCTCCTTCAAGCCGGCCAGGCCGTCGATGCCCGCGGCGCTGTTCTCCCAGAGGGCTGCCACCTTCTTGCCGGGCATGTTCTCCGAGATATAGTGGCCAAACAACGTTCCCTCGACGGTGTAGCTGGGGATCATCTGGACGGTCCAGGGGTACTTCTCGGGTTCGGCGCCGAAGCGATGACCGCCCGCGGTCAGCAGGATGTCCGGCACCCCCTTCTCGTTCATGTACTGCCAGGAGCCGGCATGAGGCGCGTCACCTCCTGAGCTCACCATGGCGAACACCTTGTCCTGCTCCACCAGCTTGCGCGCGGCCTCGAGCGCGCGGGCTGGGTCGTCGAAGTTGTCCTCCACTTTGTAGACGATCTTGCGGCCGCAGACGCCGCCCTGGGTGTCGTTTATGTAGTCGAAGTAGGCGCTGACGGTGTTGGGGATAGTGGCGTATACCGCTCCCATGGAGCCGCTGAGGATCGTCTCAGACCCCAACAGTATCTCCGTGTCCGTGATGCCCGGCGTTTCCCCCGATGCCGTCGTTGTGTCCCGAGGCGTGGCCGCAGTTGCCCCTAGCGAGCCGGCAGCGGCTGCCGTGCCGGTACCGGGGGGCGTCTCGTCCTCTCCTCCTCCGCAGGCGGCGGCCAGGGCGGCCAGGAGCAAGGCCACCAAGATGCCAATGGCTAGGGCCAAGCGGCGGCCGGTTGAGCCGGCAGCCGAACGTGGGTAGCCCATGATGCGCAGGTTCGGCATTAGGTGGTTCCTTTCTCGCGGGCGAAGGCGGTCATGGCGGCGACGGCCTCCCGATACTGGCGAAGCTGCTGGCGACGAGCGCGCCAGCCCCAGCCCAGCACGCCGCCCATCAGGCGGGCGACAAGCGCGGCGGCGCCAAGGCCGCGGTCGCGGTCGAAGAGCATGAGGTCAGTGCGCCGGGCGAGGAAGTCCTCTAGGGTGACGGCCATCTCCTCCTCCGCGGCATATAAGGCCTCGGCCCGCAGGACGGCCGTGCCGGACGTGAGGGGCTCCAACAACCGCTTGTCACGCAGGCCGTAGGCCAGGATTTTAGCGTGCTCGGTGCCGTAGGTGCGTACCAGTCGTGAGGCCACGGCCGGAGGGAGGCCCCAGCCCTCTTCCAGGGCGGCGACGGCGCCCTCGGCGTAGCTGTCGAAGCTCTCGACGTCGCCGCCGGGCAGGGGCAGGTCGGCGGTGCAGCAGGGGCGAGGCGACCAGCCCAGGCGCCGTCCCTCTGCCGCCACCAGGCGGTCCAGCAGATCCTGGGCCATGGATCGATAGGTGGTGAGCTTGCCGCCGGCGATGGACACCAGGCCCGGTGGTTCGCTTTGGATCTCGTAGTCGCGGGAGACGTCCGAGGGAGTGGGGGCGCCCTCCTCGGCCACCAGGGGGCGGACGCCGGCCCAGGTGGAGACGATGTCACCCGGCACGATGGCGCGGCCGGGGAAGGCGTTGTTCGCCGCCTCCAGCACGTAGGCCACATCGGCGGCGTCGGCGCGGGCCTGGGCGGGGTCGCCCTGGTGATCGGTGTCGGTCGTGCCCACGTAGGTCCAGTCCTCTTTGGGCACCGCGAACAGGCTCCGGCCGTCGCTATGGAAGAAGATCACGATGTTGGTCACCGGCAGGCGGTGGCGGGGGAAGACGATGTGGACGCCCTTGGTGGGGCGGAGCATCGGCGGCAGGCTCGTCATCGCCCGCAGCTCATCGCACCAAGGGCCGGCGGCGTTGACCACCACCCCCGCTCGCAGGAGGCCCGTCCGGCCGTACAGGAGGTCGCGGAAGTGCACGCCCACGACCCGCTCGTCCTCTCGCTCCAGGGCGGTGGCCTGGACGTAGTTGGCCACGGCCGCGCCCTGGCGGGCCGCGGAACGGACGGTGGCTAGGGTGAGGCGGGCGTCGTGCACGAGGCAATCGAAGTAGCGCAAGGCGGTCTGGAGGCCGTCCGGGCGTAACGCGGGCTCCTGCTGCAACACCTCCTGGCGAGAGAGCATGCGGTGGCGTTCCAGGTTACGCCGGCCGGCCAGCAGATCGTAGGCCGTGAGGCCTACCTTGAGCTGAAGACGCTCCTCCAGCCCGCCGCCGTAGACGGGCAGCAGGAAGGGGAAGGGGCGGGCCAGGTGAGGGGCGATCTTCAGGAGCACGCCGCGCTCGCGCAAGGACTCCCGCACGAGGCTGACGTGACGCTGGCGCAGGTAGCGGAGGCCGCCGTGGATCATGCGCGAGGACTTGCTGCTGGTGCCGCTGGCGAAGTCGCCCTTCTCCAGGAGGGCGACCGATAGCCCCCGCAGGGCTGCGTCGCGGGCGATGCCGGAGCCGGTGATGCCACCGCCCACAATGGCGATGTCGAACTTGTCCCGCTGGAAGCGCTGGACATTGGCGGCGCGGGTGTGAACGGAGAAGCGGCCGCGGGGCGGCCCAAGCCTAGCCACGTGCCGTCCCTTCGTCCATGGGCGTGAGCTTGCCGGGGTTCATGATGTCTTGGGGGTCGAGGGCCTGCTTGAGGGCGGCTAGGGCGCGGGCACCGCCCGGCCCCAGGTAGGCGGCCATCCAGGGCCGGTGGTCGCTGCCGATGCCGTGATGGTGGCTCAGGGCCGCCCCGTGATCGATGATGGTCTGGGTGGCGGCGGTCTTCGCTCGCTCCCATTTCTCGATCTCGCGGCCCTCCTCCTGGCGGGCGATGAAAGTGAAGTAGATGGAGCCGCCGTGCGGGTACGAGTGCGATAGGTGGGCCATCACCAGAGAGCGGTCGCCGAGGGCGGCGGCGATGGCGTCGCGGACGACGGCGTGGAGGGTCAGGTAGCGATCCCAGGTGGTGGCGGTCTCCAGGGTGTCCGCCAGGATGGCGTGGTCCAGGAGCACGTCGCGCAGGTAGGGAGCCTCGTAGCGGCTGCGCTCCCAGGCTCGCCCCGGGCTCTGCCCGACGGAGACGCCGCCGCAGCGGCGGAGGATGGGCTTGGCGCGCTGCCACTGAGAGCGCACCGCAGCTTCTTCGCCCTCGAAGCCCAGGATGAGAAGAGAAGCGCGGTCCAGGCTGACGCCGTGGCGGGCCAGGTACCAGCCGCCCACCTTCTCGATGGCGGCAGCCAGGCCGCGAGGCGTGGAGCGGAAGACAAGGTTGATGGCCGTCTCCGGCTCATCGGACAAGCGGAGGACGGCGGGCGTCAGCTCGCGCTGCATCATCTCGCGGGCCGCCTCCACGCCGGCGGGGAAGGCAGGGAACAGATAGCCCCGACACTCGCTGCGCTGAGGGAACGGTGCGAGGCGCATGGTGGCCTGAGTGATGACGCCCAGGATGCCCTCGGAGCCGGTGATGAGCTGGTTCAGGTCGGGTCCGGCGGCGGCGGCGGGCACGTCGCGGGTGACGATGGTGCCGCCGGGAAAGGCCAGGCGCAGGCTCTGCACCCGCTCCTCGATCTTGCCGTAGAGGGTGGACTTCTGGCCGCCGGAGCGGGTGGCGATCCAGCCGCCCAGGCTCGAGAACTGGAAGGACTGGGGGAAGTGGCCCAGGGTGAAGCCGCGAGCGTTGAGTTCGGCCTCCAGGGCGGGGCCCAGGATGCCCGCCTCCACTGTGGCAGTGGCCGATACGGGGTCGATGGCCAGGACGCGGGCCAGGCGCTGGAGGTGGAGGGTGATGGTGGGGCGGTCGCCGGTAGGCTCGACGCCGCCCACGACCGAAGTACCGCCGCCGAAGGGAATGACGGCGATCCCTCGGCGCGCGGCCTCGGCGAGGAGGGCTGCGATCTGCTCATCCGTTTGGGGCCGGACGACGGCGTCGGTGGGATGGGGCACTTCGCCGCGGCGGATGCGAACCGTGTCGCGATAGCCCTTGCCCAGGCTGTAGATGGCCCGCTGGGCGGTATCGGCGGCGACGGCGTCCTCGCCGACAATGCGGCGGAGGGCGGCCAGCGCCTCGCCTTCGAGGCGGGAGGGCGGCAGGGCAATAGCGTCGGGGGATTCGATGCGCGGCGAAACGCCGGGCTCTCCCAAGCGGCTGGCCACGAGACCCCAGAATCGGTCAGGATCGGGCAAGGGGAAGGTTCGGCCTTCTTCTCCCCAGCCCCACCATTTCATAGTCATGGGGAACACCTGCCCTCTGGCCCTTGACGGCTTGGGGGCCGGCACCAGCATACTAGAATGATCGTAACGGGCAAGTGCGAGCAAAGGAGGACTGGATGGCGGAGAAAGCGCCTCTGAGGACAAGACTATCGGTGCCGTACGAGAAGGCGCTGGACATGGCCAAGGCCGCTCTCAAGGCGGAGGGCTTCGGCGTCCTCACCGAGATCGACGTGAAGGAGACCCTAAAGGCGAAGATCGGCGCCGACTTCCGCAAGTACGACATCCTGGGCGCCTGCAATCCCACGATAGCGTTCATGGGCCTACAGCGCCACCTGGAGTTGGGGCTGCTCCTGCCCTGCAACGTCATCGTCTACGAGGAGGAGGGCGGCTCGGTGATCAGCATTCAGGACCCCGGCGAGATGCTGGCTGTGACCAAGAACCCGGAACTGGAAGAGGTGGCCGATATCGCTCGCGGGCACCTGGAGCGGGTGATCGCGGCGTTGGAGGGTGCGAAGTAGGGGCGCACGGCCGTCGGAGCCCGGCTCAAGTGGGCCGATGTGGAGGAGACACCCCTGAGGGTTTCCGCCGAAGGCGGATCCGCCTCTGGCGGAGAAACCCTCGGCTCCGAGGAAGCGGCGGGGCTCCGCTCCCAGAGTCGCCAGGAACGGATCCAATGTAGGCGAGGGTCTTCAGACCCTCGCGGAATGCCCGTCGGGGTCTGAAGACCCCGACCTACATCAGCCTTCCACCGGTGGAGGCCTAAAGGTCCCCTCTACATCCTTCGACAGGCTCCGGCCGGAGGCGGGCAGGCAGGATGAGCGGAATCGTCGAGCCTGCCTAGAGCACTTCCTCCACGGGAGTGTAGGGCAGGCCTAAGGCCTTCGCCAGGCGCTCGTGGGTGACCTTGCCCTTGATGGCGTTCACCCCCGCCGCCAGTGATGGGTCCTTGCGGATGGCGTCCAGCCCGTCGTCGGCCAGGGCGAGGATGTAGGGCAGGGTGGCCGACATGAGGGCCTCGGTAGCGGTGCGCGGCACGGCGCCGGGCATGTTCGGCACGCAGTAGTGGATCACCCCCTCCTCGATGTAGGTCGGGTCGGCGTGGCTGGTAAGGCGGGCGGTCTCCACGGCGCCCCCCAAATCGATATCCACATCGACGATGACGGCGCCGGGCCCCATGGAGCGCACCATCTCGCGGGTGACGACCTTGGGGGTGACGGCGCCGGGCACCAGGACGCCGGTGATGAGGAGGTCCGCCCCTGCCAGCTCTTCGGCCAGGGCGACGGGCGATACGGCGCGGGTGGCGATGTGCCCTCCAAAGAGCTCCTCAAGATACGCGAGGCGCCGGAGGTCGGGGGACATGACGGTGACGCGCGCCTGGAAGCCCATGAGAGCGCGACAGGCCGCCGTGGCCACCGAGCCGCTGCCCAACACCACCGCCCGAGCGGGGGCCACCCCGGGCGCGCCGGCCAGCAGCTTGCCGCGGCCGGGGCCCGGCCGCTTCAGCAGTTGGGCTCCGATCTCGGCCGCCATGCGGCCGGCCACTTGGCTCATTGGGGTGAGAATGGGGAGGGAGCCGTCGGCCTTCTGCACCCCCTCGAAGGCGATGGCCGTGGCACCGGAGGTGAGGACGGCGTCGGCGAAGTCGGGGAGGGCTGGCAGGTGGAGGAAGCTGAAGAGGATGAGGTCTTGCCGCAGGAAGCCGAACTCCGGCGGCAGCAGTTCCTTCACCTTGACCAGCAGGTCGCACCGGCCGACCACGTCCTGGGGCGACTCCGCGAGGGTTGCGCCTGCCCGACGATACTCGTCGTCGCTGAAGCCGCTGCCCTCGCCGGCGCCCCGCTCCACTAGGGCGGCGTGGCCAGCCTGCACCACTGCGCCTGCGCCCGCCGGCGTCAGGCCCACGCGGTCCTCTTGTTCCTTCGTCTCTTTGATGGTGCCGACATTCATCTGACCCCTCCCGCGAATCGCATGCTTTCCTCCCTCGAGATTCTACCTGCCCGGCGGCGTCCTGGGAACAAGCAGTGCTGAGTTTTAACACGGCGTTAATCGGCGTTGAAGTCCCCCTAACGTGCCAGACTCTATGCTTGGGCTAGACATGGAGCAAGTACTGTTCATCTGCGTCGGCAATTCGTCCCGCAGCCAGATGGCGGAAGGCCTCTTCAGGCACCTGTCCTCAGGGGGGGCGCGAGCGGTCTCGGCAGGCACGCAGCCCGCCCGGGCCCTTGATCCCAACGCTGTGGCGGTGATGGCCGAGCTTGGGATCGACATCAGCGGCCAATGGCCCAAACTCCTGACTCAGGAGATGGTGGACAGCGCCGCCCGCGTGATCTCGATGGGCTGCGGCGTCGAGGAATCCTGCCCGGCCTGGGCCCGGCCCGACGAGGACTGGGATTTGGATGACCCATACCATCAACCTATCGAGGTGGTGCGGCGCATCCGCGACCAGATTCGGGCGCGGGTCGAGGCGCTGGTGAAGGAACTGGCCTAGTTGCCCCCTAACAACCCGTCAGAGAAGAATCGCTACCGCCAGAGCGAGGGCAAGAGAACAACCTAGGAGGTATGTGGATGCACATAGTACGCCGACTGACCTCCGCGAAGAGTTACCGTAAGCCCCTCACGCTGCTGGCAGTGGTCCTGACCACGGGCCTGGCGGCCTTCTTGCTGGCTGCTTGCAGCAGCGAGAAGGAGACCACTTCTAGCCCCACCCCAGCGGCCAGCAGGACCGCGGCCGCCTCGCCCGCCTCGTCGCCCGCGGCCAGCCCGCAAGTCGCTTCTACCTGCCCACCAACCGGTTCGGCTGACGCCTTGACCGGTGCCGGCGCTACGTTCCCCGGTCCTCTTTACTCTAAGTGGGTGGACGAGTTCGACAAGAGCTGCAAGGTGAAGATCAACTACCAGGCCATCGGCTCGGGCGGTGGCATCAAGCAGATCACCGAGAAGACGGTGGACTTCGGTGCCAGCGACGGCATCATGAACGAAGAGCAGACGGCCGCCGCCGAAGCCGCCGGCGGTCCCATCCTGCACATCCCGATGACCAGCGGCGCCGTCGCGGTTGTGTTCAACTTGTCGGGCGTCAAAAGCGGCCAGCTCAAGCTCACCCCCGATGTCCTTGCCGACATCTACCTAAAGAAGATCACTAAGTGGGATGACCCGCGCATAACGGCCCTAAACGCCGACCTCAAGCTGCCCAGCACAGATATAGCGGTCGTTCACCGCTCCGACGGCTCGGGCACCACGTTCATCTTCACCAACTACCTGAGCAAGGTGAGCCTCGAATGGCAGGACAAGGTGGGCTTCGCTACCTCTGTGAACTGGCCCGGCGATATCGGCGGCGAAGGCAACGCCGGCGTTGCAGCCCAGGTGGCCCAGATTCCTGGCGCGATAGGCTACGTGGAACTGGCCTACGCTATGCAGAACGACTTGACGTGGGCAGCGATAGAGAACAAGAGCGGCAAGTTTGTGGAGCCCGGCCTCGAGGCGACGACGGCGGCGGCCGTAGGGGTCACCCTGCCGGACGACATGAAGGTGCTCTTGACGGACTCGGATAACGCCAACGCCTACCCCATCGTCGGCTTCACCTGGATCCTCGCCTATCAGAGCCAGCCGGACAAGGCCAAGGGTCAGGCCATGGTGTACTACCTCTGGTGGTCCATCCACGATGGCCAGAAATTCGCAACGGATTTGTTGTACGCGCCGCTGTCTGCCGAAGCGGTCAAGAAAGCTGAGGCGGAGATCAGATCGATTACCTACCAAGGACAACCCCTGCTACAGGTCCCGTGAACAAGTGAGGTTTTCGGCGAGGGAGGGCTGCTCGGAAGCCTGTCCTCCTTTGCGTTCCTGGAGCCAAAACCGGTGGAGGGATGCGACTAGATAAGAGAGGGGCCCCAGAAAGTGGGGCGGCGCTGACCATCAGGCGGCCGTGGCTAACCGGCAACATGGGAGATGCGATAGCGCGCGTCGTCGCCGTGGGTCTTGGCTTGTCTGTGCTCGGCTTGGCTGGCCTGCT
>Ga0315268_10006722_pt1 | contig 12212 bp, 10 predicted proteins | sample C1_top_MG_FD_204535 | JGI IMG/M metagenome (GOLD analysis project Ga0315268, IMG submission 204535) | Sediment microbial communities from Yellowstone Lake, YNP, Wyoming, USA - C1_top | ecosystem: Environmental > Aquatic > Freshwater > Lake > Sediment | place: USA: Wyoming | collected 2017-08-01 | reverse complement strand
AATACCGCACCCAAACCTGACTCAGGATTTGGGGCGCCGCCCAGCTGAACCCCGTGACATCATTATTCATGGCGCTGCGGAGAGGGAAGCCATAGGTGCGGCTGAGCTCTTTCGAAAAGCGGACCGAGCGAATAAGCTCTTCATGCGCATAAAGGTCGGATTGATTGAGATACCAGGCCGAAAGTTCGACCCGGCCCGATTTTAAAAGGGCGATAAGGTCTTGGACTTTCGCCTCCGGCCTGTTCTTGATGTAATTCTGGAGGCTCCAGGAGACCTCGATATTCCAGCGGAACTTCGCCTCCTCGGGATAGTTTTCCGTAGCCTTGCAAAAATCGATCACAGAATCTAGGTAATCCATATGATTCTTGGCAACGCGCGTTTGGAGGTCGGTGTAGCCGATGTCGGTGTGGGAATGGGGCAGAAGGTAGAGGGTCCATTTTTTGCCCGGCTGGAGCTGGACTTCATGCTTGATGATCTCTTGCCCGATCTTGACCGTGAACGAGGCCTTGGTGGGTTTTTGAATGTCGGGGACAAGAACGGAATAGATGTTCTTGCCAGCCGCGATTTTTTCGAGCGGCATGCTGAAGGAGACCTGGGGCGTCTTGACCACAAGCTCGCCCGAAGTCTCCGGCCCGGAGTTCTCGATCTCAACCTCTAAGCGCTGCTTGAGGACGTTCATTTCCTGGGTAAAAAGTATAGTCGGTTTGACAGCGATTTTAATGGCTGGGACGGCTTTTTGGGCGGGAGTGATAAAGCCTCCCAGCGCTAAAAAAATTGCCGCGAAACTGATAGACCTTCGTCCTCGCATTTCCGTCCTCCTCAAAAATCGGGGATTGTTCAATCTTTTCTTATTTATATCCATTTGACGGGCTCAAATCAAACGGAAAAAGAGGCGTGAAAATGCTAAGCGGAGGAATCAGGCCGTTTAGGACGGGAAGAAAATCCTTCTGATTTCGATCCTGCAAATAAGATGGCGCTGCTCCCGAAACGTCTTGCTCAGGTGAATATGATGTGGCCGCCGGCCGCCTTATCGTAGAAATCACCGACGGTGATAATGGAATCCACCTGCGGACAGAAGTCTTCTTTTTTCAGCTTGAACATGTCCACGGTGGCCTTGCAGGCATAGAGCTTGCAGCCGGCGTCATAGATCATCTCGATGAATTCGGGGACGGGCGGGATGTCAAGCTTGTCCATCGTTTTTTTCATCATGGCCGTGGCCATGGCCGACATGCCTGGAATAACGCCGAGGAGCGAAACCATATGCATGCCGGGATTGCCGACGGTGGCCACTTTGATTTTACCCATTCTCTTCTTTATGATCGCGTCCATGCCGAAGAATGTGAAAAAAAGGGATGCTTCGATCCCTTCCATGCGGGCGCCGTTGGCCATGATCAGACCGGGGTAGACACCGTCCAGGCTCCCTTTCGATACGATGATGGAGACTTTTTTAATTTTCTCTTCCATGGGTTCCTCCTGTGGGGGCCGCCGTCTTAAACGCAGCCGGCAGGCTTCGTCAATCCGGCGATCTTTGCCGCCTTCTTGGCCGGGCCGCCGGGAAAAATATCGTAGAGTTCCTTGGTGCTAATGACGCCCAACTTGTTGAGCTTCCTGATGGTGGGGACAACGCCATTTTCTTTGAAATCCTTCTGCATGAACTCGATGACCTTCCAATGAGCTGGGGTCAGCTCGGCAATCCCCTCTTCCTTGGCGATGACAGCGGCGACATCTTTGTTCCACTGGGCCAGATTGGTCAGAAAACCTTCGTCATCGACATCGATCGTATAGTTTCCTATTTGTTTCTTGGGCACATTCTCCTCCTATGGCTAAGATTGGTCAGGTCTTTTCTTCCCGGCCAGACGCATCCGGGACGGGATGAACGGAATCGGCTTCCCTTTTAAAAGCATATGCCAATATATCCAGCGAAAGGCCAGCTTCCCCATATGGTTCAGCCGGCTGGGCTTGAGCAGCGGCAGCGGCCCGATGACAGGAAAGGGGAAGCGGCCGGGAAGCGGTTCCAAATCATAGTTGAAATCGATGAGGATTCCTTTCCGGCGGCCCGTCTCGATGAAACAGTTGGAGTGGCCGTCGAAACCTTCTTCCAACGGTTTTTTCTCGATGGCCCGCACGACGTTCGCGGCCAGAATCTCCGACTGGAAATGGACGACGGAGCCGGCTTTGGAACTGGGCAGGTTGGTGGCATCGCCAATCGCGAAAATATTTTCATGCTGTTTGGACCGCAGCGTATGGGGATCGGTCGGAATGAAGCGTAGCTCATCGCCCAATCCGGACCTTTCGATGAGCTCGGCTCCCATGTTGGTCGGGACCGTTACGAGAAGGTCAAAAGATACCTCTCGGCTGTCATAGGAGATGAGTTTTTTGTGAGTTGCGTCGACGCGTTCAGCGCTGAAATCCGTGATGGTCCGGATATTCCGTTCTTCAAGCAAGGCGCCCAGCTTTTTTGCCGCTACCGGTTTGGTGAAGGCGCCGGACAAGGGAGTGACGAAGACAAGCTCGACTTCCCCCCGTCTTTTTTTCCTGTGCATACACCAGTCACAAAAGAAGGCAAACTCGAGAGGAGCAACCGGACACTTGATGGGCATCTCGTTGATATGGACGACAATCGTTCCGCCCTTAAAAGTCTTGAATTTCTCGGCCAGGGCCAAGCTTCCCTCGATCGTATAAAAGTCGAACACCGACTCCCGCCAGCCGTCCCGCATGCCCGGCGTCTCATCGGGTTGGATATCCGCTCCTGTGGCAACGATTAGAAAATCATAGGAGATTCTTTTTCCGCCTGGGAGCACGACGGCGTTATTTTTAGGATCTATCCTCTCTGTTTCCGCGACAATAAATTCGACGTTCTTGGGGAGGAATTTCGCTTTTTCCTTCGTGATTTGATCCGCCGTATAAAAGCCAAAGGGAATGAACAAAAATCCGGGTTGATAGTAATGAACGTTATCCTTGTCGATCACTGTGATGGACCAGTCTTTTTTATCGAGGCGCTTGTTCAACAGATTGGCCATGACGGTGCCGCCCGTGCCGGCGCCGAGAATCACAAGCTTTTTCATGGCGATCGATCTCCTCAAGACAACATCATTTCTAAAAGGGGCAACTTATTATATAGAACCAATCAGTTTTTGCAACCGAAAAATCTGGTCTTGCCAGACCGAATCAAGCGGGCGTCAAATCTTCAAATCGCGCCAAAATCAGGGTGATTCTCTTCCTTTCCCATTGGGCAAGACAGGAAAACATCTGCGAGGCCGAGAGTTGAATGGATTTATTTCTTAAAAGTTTCGCGTTGGACCGTCGCTTTCCGGATCCTGGATTCGACCGGGTTCACGCCCATTCCGGGCCCCTCGGGGACCTTGATGGCGCCGCCCTTCTCGAGAATAATCTCCGGGTCGATCAGGTCCTGCCGATAATACCGGTTGCTCGCCGAAAGATCGTTGGGGAGCCGGAAATTTGGCAGCGACGCGATGTGCAGGTTATGGGCGCGGCCGATTCCTGACTCGAGCATCCCCCCGCACCAAACAGGAAGACCATGGGCCTGGCAAATATCGTGGATTTTTTTCGCTTCGACCATGCCGCCGACGCGGCCGACCTTGATGTTGATGATCCTGCAGCTTTGCATCTCGATGGCCTGACGGGCCGTCGTTTCAGACAGGATGCTTTCGTCCAGGCACAAAGACGTTTTCATCTCTTTCTGCAGCCGGCTGTGGTCCCAGAGGTCATAGGGAGGAAACGGCTGCTCCACCATCAACAGGCCAAACGCGTCCAGCTTCTTAAGATGATCTTTGTCGGCGGGACTGTAGGCGCCGTTGGCATCCACTTGGAGGGAAATCCCGGGGAATTTCTCCCTGACCGCCCGGCAGGCCTCGACGTCCCAACCCGGCTTGATCTTAATCTTGATCCGCTGGTAGCCCTCCTGGAGATAGGACTCTATCCTCGTTAGAAGCTCCGGGATGGAGTTCTCGATTCCGCAGCTCACCCCGGCCGGGATCAAGTTCCGGACGCCTCCGTACATCTTCCAAAGGGGTAGGGTGGCCTGTTTGGCTTTGAGATCCCAAAGGGCAAGCTCCAGCCCGGCCTTGGCCATCAGGTGGCCTCGGAACCTTTTTGCCGCCTGATAAAAATCTTCGGGAGCCGACAAGGATTTTTCGAAAACAAGCGGGATAAGAAATTCCTTGAGCACATACCAGGCCGTCGTCGTGGTTTCGGAGCTGTAGAGCGGCGCCTGGGAAGCCACGACCTCGCCACAGCCGGAGACGCCTCCCCCATCGGCTTTGACGATGATGAAGGTCCGGTCGTACTCGCGGCTGAAGCTCGTCTCAAAAAAATGGACGTAAGGGAGTTTGAGCAGAGCCAGCTCGATGCGGTCGATTGTCATCGCGGATTCCTTTCTTTATGGAGAACGTAGAACGACCTGTCGCCCAGAATAAAATCATCGACCCGGTAGCCTCGGGTAAAATAATGCCGGGCTGTCGTCCGGATAGCCTTCTGCCAGGCGGCGATGAGAGCCGGATCGTGGCGAAGGTCCCAGATAGTCCTTGGGACTTCTACCAGGACTCGCCGCTCCGCGAGTGACAAATCGGGCCTCTTCGGTGTCGCGTTCCCGGAGGTTACTCCCGGCTTTTGCCTGACGGCTCTCGATAAGGGTGTCGGATCCAGGCTTCTCGGCGTTTGTTTCTCTCGCTGTTTTACGCGCTTGGTCCTGATCCACCATTCGGCGAAAAACCGGTCCGTGGGCACTCCTGGACCGAGCATGAGCGACGGCGTGCGGCCGTAAAGATTGGGCAGATAGGATCGGATAATGGCGCCCAGGCTGTGGAGGTTGAGGTTGGCATTCCTGGCCTGGAGCGGGTCGAATGTCCAGGTAATGAGGTTATACCCGCGCCGCAGGCATTCCGCCCGCTGCGCCCACTTGAGCCTCTTCCCGATCCCATAGCCTTGCCAGTCGGGGAGCACGGCCAGGAGATGGGAATGCTGGCAAAATCTCTTTCTGAACACGGCCGGGAATGAATAAACAAAACCGGCCATTTCTTTTCCCAAAAAGGCGCCGAGCAGAACGGCCCCGGTTTGGATGGAGATACAGAAATGATGAACGGGCGTCAGATGAAGGTCTTCAAGGAGCCAGACCTTCTTTTGGATGACGAGGCAAGTTTCGAAATCAGCCTGGCTCCTGAGCGGCCTGATCCTAAGGTTGTCCATGGAGCCGAACGCCCTTCCGTCTGGCGATCTTTTCGTAGACATCGATGATCCGGCCGGCCATGGCTTCGGCGGAGAACTTTTCATGGACGACTGCATAGCCATTGTGGGCGAGGCGCTGGCCGAACTCCCGGTCGCCGTAGAGTTTGAGAATGGCTTCGGCGAGCGCATGTGGATTGCGCGACGGGACAAGGATGCCCGTTTGATTGTTGACGACGATTTCCGGGATGCCCCCCACGGCCGTGGCCACGACCGGGAGGCGACTGGCCATGGCATCCATGATCGACGTTCCCAAGCCTTCCAGATAAGAAGACAGGACGAACAGGTCCAGAGAGGCCATAATCCGAGGAACGTCATCTCGGAAACCCAAGAAATAGACAAGGTCGTTGACATGGAGATCCCGCGCTTGCTGGTCGAGCTCGAGCTCGAGTGAGCCCTTGCCGACAATGACGATTTTGATTTTGGAGGTGCGTTCTTTCAGGATTTTGGCCGCTTCGATGAGATAGCGATGGCCCTTGTGGTCTTCAAGCTGGGCGACAATTCCCACCAGGAAATCGTCCGGGGCGAAGGAGAATTCCCGACGGAGAAAATCCCGAGACTCCACCTGCTCGAAGGGCGAAAAATCGATCCCGGAGGGAACGACTTCGATCACCTCGGGGGCAATGCCGCTCTTGACGAGGACGTCTTTGACACCCTCCGAGATGGCGATGATGACATCCACGTTTTTTCTGTATTTGCTCCGCGAGAGCAAATTATTCTTGAGCGGGAAATCAACGCGCCGGGAAATGATGCGAATCGGGACTTTGGCCCAATTGGCCGCGACGGCGCCAACCGCCGCTCCGTGGGCATCATGGAAATGAGCCAGGACGCAGCCATGACGCCGCATCGCCCGGAAGAGCTTGAAGGCGGCGCCGAGATGCGATTCGCTCTTGATCCGGAGCGGCAAAACCGGCAGGCATTCGGCCGATGCTTTTTCCATGAGGGGGCTGCCCGGCTGAACAACGAACTGGAAGGGATAGCCTCTATCCCGGAGTTTCCGGGCTAGGAATAAAGCCTGGCGCTGCCCTCCCCTCCACTCCCGGCCGGCATCAATCTGGAAAAGGCTCAATGCGCTCTCCTTTTTTCCAGATCTCCCGGAGCTTCGCGTACCGGATAAAGATCGAATAACCGTTGAGCACGGAAATCACCAGGCCGGCAAAGCCGTCCAAGAAACCGAGCTTTAGAAAATAGGATTTCATGAACCTGAAAAAGGGAAGGAACAAGAGGTGATACCACCGGCATTTTTTCTTCTGGGCATAAAGTTTGTGCGCTCCAAGGTCGGAGAAATGGTTGATCCGGGCCAGGTGCTCGCCGATGTTGCGGTACGTGAAATGGTGAATCGCCCCTTTAAGCTTTTTGACCTTTCCGGCCACGACAAGCTTTTCGTGGATATACGGCCCCTCCCAGTGGGCTTGGTCCTTGCGGAAGAGGCGGATCCTCCGGTCCGGATACCAGCCGGAATGGCGGATCCATTTGCCAAGATAAAACACGCGCCGGGCGACCGAAAAAGCTGAAAAATCCGGCTCTTTTTGCTTCAGTTCAAGGAGCTCCGCGCACAGTTCGGGAGAGATTCGTTCGTCGGCGTCCAGGGATAGAATCCAGGGGCCGGCGGCTTGGCTGTTAGCGAAGTTTTTCTGGTCGGCATAGTTCGTCCATTTCCGTTCCAAGACTCGCTCGGTGTACTTTTTGGCGATCTTGATCGTCTTGTCCGTGCTGAGGCTGTCGACAACGACAATCTCCGAGACGATGCCGGCCAGGCTTTGAAGGGCGGCGTCGATATTTCGTTCCTCGTTATAGGTGATGACAACCGCCGATATTTTCATGGGGGAATCTTAACACATGGACAAAACCGGGGTCAAACCCACTCGTTGCCCACCCGCCCCTGGAAAATTATACGGGTCAAAGCTGCTCATTTCGCATATGATAGGGGGCCATAGACCTAGAATGATGGCCTGAGTAATGAGTAGCTTTGACCCCGAATTATCTCTTAACAATGCCCGAAGTCACTGAAGCTTTTATTCCAGACTCGACGTCGGTCAGCGAAAATTCCAAATGATATGCTCCGGGTTCAAGATTCGGAAGGCCGAGTCCGATCAAGAAATAACCGATTCGTGACGGCATTATCTTGTTATCGATAACGCCCCAATCGATCGAAATTTCTCGACTGTCATCCACGCGGACCAGCCTGACGTCTAGGTTCGATTCGGATCGCTGCCCGGTCCCATCATTAAGGGGAAGAAGGGCCCATATCTTTTTCGCGTCGGGCGGCATATCGCCGAGCAGCGGGGAGCAGTTTCCAGGGAGGAAGGGATAGAATTGAATGATGGATGTTGGACCCTTTTCTTTCTTACTCGGGCGCGACATTCGGACAAAATCGGGCTTATGGCCGGGGACGAGGAGCAATGGAGAAAATAAAGACGTCCCGACTTTTGCCGTCGGAATTGGAATCACGAACGAAAGCCGAGCCGCTGCCGCCTGCCCAGTCTCCATGCCCCGCGCAGCGACACGGCACTCGTATTCTCCGGGCGGCAGGCTTGCCAGGAAGTAGGGATACAGCGTCTTTTGAGCATGCGGCGCAAGATCTATCTCCCCGCGTTCCGCCAGGACGATTTTATGGCTCTGGTCGAAGACGAGCGTGAAGATCTCCGCTTTCTCTGGAGGCACGCCGGTTCGTTCGTCCACGGCCAGTTGCATCAAGACGGCCGCATTGACTTCCGCGATCGCCGAACCGAACAGGATCTCCACGGGCAGATCCAGAGCATCCGTGGCGGCCGGTTTGTCGGACAGCGTCAGGTCAAAAAGCTGTAGCTTTTTCTCGAGGTCGGAAAGCTGGGCGAACGGCTTCGGATCATTGAAGCCTTTCTGGGCCAGGACCTTGAAGCCTGGCTGTTTGACCTCGACCTTGATGTCATGGGACCGGCCATCCCAGGACGGCTTAATGTAATAGCCAAGAACATAATAGTTGCCGCTCAAAGCCTCAACGTCGGCGGCGATCGTCTTGGCGTCTTTGACATCGGTAAAATAATGCCCGCCCGACGCTTCGGCAAAGCTTCTCAGGGCTTCACCCTGTTGCTCCTTCATCTCCCGTCTTTGCCCGGCGCCCGGTCCACCACCTTTCGACGGCACACTGTTGGTGTTGACCGCGTAGATCGCTGCATTTGCTTCGGCGAACAACTTCCCCACTTCTTTCCCCGGGATCCGCGTCGAAAAATAGACAACGCTTTTGCTCCCGGGCGTATATTTCATTGCCTTGGCCAGCTCCGCCATGCTTGTATCGAAATCCGTCTTGTTCCGCGTCGTCCCAGGCGGCAGGCCAGGAATTTCAATTTGAATCCCCGTCCTGATTCCAAAAGGCGTGTCGGCGGCTACGATGCTGGCCACAGAGATTTTTCTTCCACTTCCCTGAGTGTTTTGTCCACCGATTACCGAGACTTGTTCGCCGGCACTGCGCCTTTCGGCGATTTCCTGTTCCTGATCAGCGGCCACCGCGCCGCCGCCTGCACCCCCGCTTGAAACGGTTATTCCTCCGCCTCCGGCCCCGCCGCCACCCATCTCGATGGACCGGCTGATGGCCTTCTTGATTTTATCTAAGTCTGATGTCAGATACTGTCTTAACACCAGCCCGGTCAATGCCCCAAACGTCATCACGCTGGCCTCATCCCCTGGCTGAAGTTGCGTCTCGACAAATTCGAGTACGGTCTTTTTAGCATCCCGACGTCCGGACATGTCGCTCCCCTGCATGTCCAGGACGAAGAAGTACTTGCGATTGGCCTCTGGCTGGACTTGCCTCTCGATCGCGCCCGCCGGTTCCGCCGCGATGCGGCTCCCGCGCGACTCGTGGGTCTCGAATTCCGTGATCAGCTTTTGCTCGTTATTATCGTAAAGGACAAAATCTTCTTTCCTGAGTCCGCGGACAGGCCGGCCTGCGGCATCGAGAACGCGCACCGGGACCAGCTTAATGACGGCGGCTGCATCATGACGGAGAACTTTCTGCGGCTGATTTTGCCGGGCATCGACGGCGGCCGAAAGACTCAACACAAGAGCCGCCGCGGCGAAAAATAAAACGCGTCCCGGTTTTTGCTTCATGCACTGGCTCTCATTTGAGGACAACCTCTGTCTTAACCGTAAAGAATCTATACTGGTCATAAATATATTCGCCCTCGTATTTCGTGTGTTCTTTCCCGTTCTTGGTCACGTAGATTTCTTTGATCGACTGCGCACTGGGAAAGCGGACGCCGTTCTTGACGACATCGTAGGCGACCGTCCAGACGATCCGTCTCTTAAGCTCTCCGATCGGCGAATCGACGGTTTCTTTGAAATTGGCGATGGACTGCGGCTCCCATTCAATCTGAAGAATGCTCGTATCGTTGTCATCAATCCAGATCCGGCCGAAACAATAATTCTCGGGGGTGATTTCCCGGGGCGTAGCCCTGATCAGGATGGCGTTCCTGTCATCGATTTTCCCGGCGCCAAGGAGCTCGTATTGAAAGTGCGGCTGCCATGCTTTGCTCAGGAATCCAACGGGGCCGAAGACCAAATATTTCGCCGACATCCTCAACGTTTTCGGCTCGACATCTTTCTGGTTCCTTTTTTTTCCGTTCTCCTCGAGAAGGTCTCGGCGTTCCTTGAAATCTTCGCCCTTTTTGATCATCTGATAGTCGTAAACATACGAGGTCTTGACGGTCTTGATCGTCTTCAGGTCCTCGACGGCTGATAGGGGGGGTTTATCCGAGCCGAGCCGGAAGAAGAGCGTTTTGCGGAATTCGTACGTCTTTTCTTTGATGTTTTCATGGCAAAAAAAATTGAGGGCCATATTTTTCAATTTTTCGCAGTAATCCCCCGCCGCTTCGAGGACTTTATTGAGTTTTGCCTGATCCTGGCTTTCCGGAAGCCTTTGGGGATGGATAGGATTGGTGACGGTTAAGATAACGATGATAAGGAAAAAATGCCTCAAGAGAGAGAGGACCTCGGCTCGGAATCTGCTGACAATCATTTCAAAGCCGCGCCCACTCTCATGTATCGGAAAACCTCCAGCTGCCACGTTCGGAGTTCCCTTCCATCTTTGATACGATTACACCCCTCGGGACGTTTATAAAGACCCGCTCGATGAATGTCAATGGGCTCAAGGGGCGTCGCCGTTGGGACCTAACGAGCTTCCTCGGAGACAGGCCCGGATACGGACTCATTGACTCCTATCAAAAATTCAATATAATGACAGAATATTAAGAAAGCAAGGCGAGAAATCTTTTACCTTTCTATGAAGCCGTTAAAATCCCATGACACATAAGGGGAACTCAATGAAACCAATGGTTAACCTAAAACTCGAAGAGATGCCCGATCGCTGGTACAACATCCTTCCTGATTTGCCCGAGCCGCTGCCGCCGCCCTTGGATCCCAAAGACGGGCCTTCGAGAATCCAAAATCTGCCCAATCTTATGATCGGAGAATGCCTCAAGCAAGAATTCTCGAATGAAAATTGGATTGATATCCCGGGCGGGATCATGGATTTATACGCCAAGGCCGGCAGGCCGAGGCCGCTCTTTCGAGCTACGAATCTCGAAAAGAGGCTCAAAACGCCGGCCAGGCTTTATTATAAAAGCGAATTTTTCAGCCCGACCGGAAGCCACAAAGTCAATACCGCACTGGCCCAATGCTGGTATGCCAAACAACAAAAATTTGAGAGGGTCACGACGGAAACGGGCGCCGGACAATGGGGAACCGCTCTGGCTTATGCCGCGGCGGTCACCGGCTTGAAGTGCACGGTCTTTTGGGTTCGCAGCGTCTACAACTGGAAAAAAGATCGCTTGAATTTCATGAAGCTCTTGGGGGCGGAAGTCTTCGCTTCGCCGAGCCCGATGACTGAATTCGGCAGGTCGTTGTATGAAAAAAATCACGAGCATGTCGGTTCTCTGGGCATTGCCATCTCCGAAGGCCTGGAGGATTCCCAGAAAGACCCAAAGGCCACCTACAGTCTCGGTTCAGTCTTAAACCATGTCTTGTTGCACCAGACGATCATTGGGCTCGAGACACAAAAACAGTTTGAGATTTTCAATGAATACCCGGATGTCATCATTTCCTGCCTCGGCGGGGGGTCAAACTTCGGCGGGTTTGCTCTTCCATTTGTTGGGGACGTCCTAAAAAAGGGGAAAAAGATAAAATTTATCGCCGCCCAGAGCCAAGTCGCGCCCAACCTTCAAGGCAAATATGATTATGATTTTGCCGATTACGCCGAGATCACTCCCCTCTTGAAAATGTACACGTTGGGGCACAAAACAGATATGAAGCCGATCAAGGGGGACGGATTGCGCTACCATGGCTGTTCGCCGATCATCAGCCTCCTGCGCGCGAAAGGCTATCTTGATACGGTCGCCTATCCGGATGACGAAAAATATGTTTTCGAGCAGGCCAAGCTTTTTATGGAGACCGAGGGCTGGCTGCCGGCGCCCGAATCTGCCTATTCTGTTTGCTGCGCCATCGAGGAAGCTTTAAAATGCCGGGAATCCGGCCAGAAGAAGGTCATCGCCTTCAATATCAGCGGCCACGGATTTCTCGATATACCGGGATATCAGTCTGTGCTGAAGTTTACCTAGGAGACTTAGCACCGAAATCCAACCAACGCGTTCTTTTTCCAAGCCCGAGCTGTCCATGCTCGTTTGGGAAGATAAAGGGCGAATGATCGTCATAATAAAAGAAAGGAAAATCTATGCGCAAAAAATCAAACCTTTTTGAAAAATCCGGATCGTATCCCCGGAGGCGATTTCTTAAGCAGACGGCGCTGACAGCGGCCGGGTTGGTAGCGGCTCGCAAACTCGCGCCCGGCTTCGAAGGCTGGCTCAACGTCGCTCCGTCTTCGGAAAAAAGCAAAATCGTCCTGGTCAGGCACAAGGCCGTCGTGGATGCGTCGGGCAAGGTCCAAAACCCTCTCCTCCAAGAAATGCTCGACAAGGCCTTCGCGACGTTCACCGGACAGT
>Ga0315268_10006721_pt1 | contig 12213 bp, 8 predicted proteins | sample C1_top_MG_FD_204535 | JGI IMG/M metagenome (GOLD analysis project Ga0315268, IMG submission 204535) | Sediment microbial communities from Yellowstone Lake, YNP, Wyoming, USA - C1_top | ecosystem: Environmental > Aquatic > Freshwater > Lake > Sediment | place: USA: Wyoming | collected 2017-08-01 | reverse complement strand
CATGATAGGAGCTGTCCACCAGAAATATTTAATATTTTTACTAATTCTATACTTCCAAAATATTAACACAAATATTGAGAAGAATAGATACGAAAACAGCTGCGGCCTAATATTCGCAGAACCGGCACTTGAAAGTGCGGCGAGAGAAGTCACTAAAAAAACCAAGTTATAATTATTCGAATTCAGTTGACAGGTTTTCATAACAATGACAAAAGTTAAAGTGAAAAGTAACCCGCCGAAAAGAATTAAGCGATTAAATCCTAAATATTTGTCGAAAAAATAAAAAATTACACAGTTTAACCAATCATATATAATCCATATTTTATTATTTGTAGTAAAAGAAAAGCAATCTCTGATAGGAAAAGTTTTAGTTTCAGAGATTATTTTACCCGTTGTAATATACCTATAGGTGGACGGGTCGCTATGCTTATTTTTTAAACTAACAAAAAATATAGCTGTAATCAAACAGAAAGTCATTAAAAATTTGATTCGAAATTCAGATGATCCAAGATAACCTGACAAGTATTTTTTTATCATACTTGATTCCTAAAAAGAATTACCCCGCATCAAGATGCGAGGAATTCTTTAACCCAGCCTTTTCTGGAAAGGCCTTTTAGAAAGGGCTGGGTTAATTAGAGCACAGTCAAAGGCACGGTTCAAATTATTGTTTTCCTATGATATTTTTTGCTTTTGCTATGTTCCTTGTCGCTTTGTGGTTGTCAGGATTATATCTAAGCGCAAGTTCCCACGCACCTATGGCATCGTTGATTTTACCCTCGGAAAACAGCATCAGCCCCTGGTTGTAATATTCGTTGGACTTGTCAACATCCACAGCCACATACTGCTTTTGCTGAACGACCGGCTCATGTGATACCGTCACCGGTTTTTGCTGTTTCGGTTTGGGTTTCACCTGAGGCGGCTGATTGGCCAGCCGTTCTCTTTCAATATAAGTGTTCGCCCTTGAAATATAGTCCTGTATCTCCGACTCCGTCAATGAAAACACCTTGGATCCAGTGGTCAAGGCAATGGCTTTTCTCCATTCACCGATCGCTTCGTTGTACTTTTTCTGGTTATAATAAAAGAAACCTGAGGCATAATACGACTCCCTGCTGCCGGATTCGTTGTCAATTATCCTTTTCAGTTCCTTGTCTATATTGCCTAAATACTGCCTCGCAAACGGGCACTCGGGGTCTATCTCGAGAATCCGCAAAAACCCGTCATTCGCTTTCAGCCAGTCCTTTTTCTTGTAGCTCTGTTTCGCCTTTTTATAAATCGGCTCTATCTGGACCGCAGCATCAAGCCGCTGTGCCGCCTCGGTGTTGGAGGGCTGAATGGAGAGAACATCCTTCCATATCGACATTGACTTTGCAACATCACCGTATGAATATTTTTGATATGCATTGGTCATCTTGCCATCAATGGCCTTGCTCCTGCCCTTTGAGTCCTCCTTATCCACATACTGCTTAGAACGTCTTCCCTCGTCGGCAAGCATCATCTTCCTGTCATTTTCAAGACGCTTTCTGGAAAGTTCTGCTATCTGTACTGATTTTTTTGCCTCCTGATTGCCCGGCATAACAGCAAGCACGTCCTTCCATATCTTTATTGCCATATTGAAATCGCCGGAGGAGTAATATCTGGAGGCATCATCGAGTTTCTTTTTTACATTATCCGACACAATCGTCTTTTCCTGTATTTCCTCGACTGCAGACCTTCTTTCCTGCTCCAGTTTTTTCCCTGTAGATGCCGCTATCGTTATTGACCGTGTCGCTTCAATATTATCGGGCGCTATTTCAAGCACCTGCTCCCACAGTTTAATTGCCTGGGGGATGTTCCCGGCAGAATAAGCGTCGGATGCCTGCATCAGTTTTTTTTCAACCCTTACCGCCAATTTGCTGCTCGAACCGGTCTGGACCGTCCTTTTGGGGCCGGCTATACTCCTCTGCTCGCCGCGTCCAGATGAAAGCTGCTGGCCTTTCTGCTCGAACAGCCGTTTTCTTGCTTCTTCGCTGTATTTGAGCGCCTCTTTATTGCTCGGGTCAAGGAGCGAAACAAGCACAAAATCGTCAAGGGCCGCCTCGTAATTGCCAGTGCGATATTCATCCACACCTCTCTGGAATACCTCATCGGTGGTTTCGGCAAAAACCAGTGTAACAGAAAAAAACAACATAAAAATTATTTTATATATCATAAAGTTTATAAAATGAGCGCGCACTTACTAAATAATCCACCGCTCTAATGCCGAAGCGAGGGGTTTATTGAAGAAGCCCTAATCCTTCATTTCATTCAGGATAAACTCCACATCGCTTAAAACATCCAGCGATGCGAGTGGGGAGCGGTGCCTCTGGGCAACCGCGTGCTGATGAGACAAACCCCGAGCGACCTTTAAACCTCAAACTGCGCCACCCTGTTTTTGCCTTCCTTTTTTGCCGTTGATATCGCTTCGTCCGCCCATGAAACAAGTGTCTGTGCATCAACGGGATTATCTATATTCCATTCCGCTATGCCGGCGCTTACAGTAACCCTGAATTTCTTAAACTGATGGACATACTCAAATTCTTCCACTTTTGAGCGAATTTTTTCTGCGATTACAGCCGCACCTTTCGCATCCGTTTCCGGAAGAAGTACTGCTATTTCCTCGCCGCCATAACGGGATATTACATCGACCGATCTGGCCAGAAGTTTTATCATTTTTGCGGTTTCCTTCAAAATAAAATTGCCGGCTAAATGCCCGTGTTCATCGTTAAATTTCTTGAAGTTGTCGAAATCAATCAGTATCACGGACAGTTTCTTCCCGAACCGCTCCGCACGGCGGATTTCTGAAGATAATTGTATTTCAAAATATCTGTACACATAGAGCCCGGTCAAACCGTCGATTATTGCGTCGCGATAAAGACGGGCGTTTTCTAATGACATTGAAATCTGGTTGATAAGTGTTTTAAGGAACTCTTTGTCGTTGGCCTCGGCATCCAGCATTATGATTCCCCTCATTTCCCGTTTTATCATAAACGGGGCGATAAGGGTCATGCCGGTTTTTTTCAGCCATCCCTTCACCTGAGACAACTGAGGAATGCTCTCGACCTCGATAACGGTGTAGATATCGGGTTTTGACGATAGAAAATCCACCACGCTGTTGTCCGGCTTGAGCGAGAATTTGTCCATTTCGACGAAAAATTCCTCTCCCACTACTTTGGCGGTAGCCATTCCGCTTATTGCACCTATTGAAAAAATATTCTCTGCTTTATTATATAAAAATATTATGCCTTTTGAAGCCCTCACTATTTCAAGAGAGATGTTCATCGCAACTTTTATGGATTCCTCATAATCAATATTCATCGCAAGGGTTTCCGCGGTCTTATTAAGCGTAGTCAGTTTCTCGATTGTCATTTTGATGTTCTTTGACATTTCGTTGACCGACTGTATCAGAGCCCCCATTTCATCCTTTCTCTTCTTTGTCGTCAGGAACCCGAATTTACCCTGTGAAATAAGTTTTGTTGTATCTATTATCCTGTTGATAGGGGACGCAACCATATATGATATGAAGATGCTGACGATGAGAGAAAAAACCGCGGAGCCGAGCAGTATGGGAAGAATCCTTTTTCCCATGTTGAAGAATCCCTCTGCTATAGCTCCGGAAGACGGGTCCACTGAAACGTCCAGCCGGACCACAGCCACCGTCTGCTTCCTGTGGTTGAAAATCGGAGCATATGCTGAAATATACGTTCCCCACTCGTCGCTTTTAAGTCCCTTTTCGGCAACCGGTTTATCGAACGCATTGTTGAGTTCCGGTTCCATGGAAATGTCATACGGGGTGCCTACCGGTATCACTTCCTCGTTTGCGTTGATCTTTCCGTCCCCGTTTTCATCCTGAGCGTTTTTCGCATCTATTATATACTTCCATTGCGTCGGCACTTCGGTTCTGGCATAAGTATAGATGTTTTTTACCTTAGGATACATCTCGAGATAAAGGTGAAGATTCGCCTTTATCGCAGCATAATCATCGCTGTACATGTCGTCCTTTGAGAGCAGCATCATATGCTTTTCCCCGTTGACGGAAAGCGCCACAGCGTACGCTATGTCGCAGGCGTTGTCCCGAAGTTCCTCCCATTTGGAGGCGGCGCTCTGCTTGTAGAAAATATACGACATCAGCCCTGAAATAAACAGGCTGAGACAAAAAAGCACAAGAAAAAGTGTTGTTTTTATCTTCATATCGTTAAATTTTTAAGCCATCCACCGCTTCAATACGGGAAAACAAAATTACAAATTACAGATGGAGAATGGAAGATTCAAGGATTTCTTTTAATTTTCCTTATTCCTTCTTCCTTTTGTAATCGCATCCGCCGACGCAGAGCTGATGAGACGCATCCCGAGCCCGCCACAAAGCGTTGGCGGGCGCAGCGACTATTTATCCTGCTTCTGCCAGTCCCTTTCAATCTCTGCCAACATGTCTTTCGCCCTGAAACCTATGCTTCCCTGTGGGTTTAGCTTTACGGCTTTCTGTGCGTTTGCGAGCAGCAGTTGCTCGTTGCCGGAGTAATAATATGAAACAGCCAGATTGAAGTAGAATTCCGCGAAAGTGGGATTGTTCTCTATGGCTTTTTCGTAATACTCTATTGCCTTGTTGTAATTCTTCAGGCAGAAATAGACGTTCCCGAGCCGGAAATATGACTGTGCGTAATCCGGTTTAATCTCTATTACCTTAAGGAAGCATTCTGTTGCCTTGTCGTATTCTTTTTTGGTAGTGTACACAATACCGAGATTCATGTACGCAAATATGTTTTTAGCGTCTATGGCGATGACATTTCTGTAGTGGTCCAGCGATTCGTCATCGTTGCCCATAAGGCTGCTTATGAAGCCGAGGAGCATCTGCGGCATCTTCTGACCGGGGTATGACGCATTGAACTCCTCGCACCAGCCGTAAATTTTCTTCCAGTTCTTCTTATTTTTCAGCGCGAGGTCAAATTCAATCGCCTGCTTGTCGTACTCGCCGTTGAAATAATATACCGCAGCCATTACGAAATGAGGCACAGGGTTCTGCGGGCTGCTTTCGACCCAAATATTCCCGCTGTCGAGCACGCTGCTCCAGTTTTCTTTTATGAGGTCTTCTTCTATCGAGCCCCTTACTCCCTGCGACGACGCCAAGCAGGCGCAGAAAACAATCAATGCCAAAATAGCCGTGGGCTTTTTCATATTTTGTAACTCACCTTTATCATATAATTTCTTCCAGGCAGTTCTGTGTCAAAATATTTTGGGCTCTCGTCCGGTGCGTACTGTTTTTGGTCAAGCAGGTTATACACGGAACAAGAGATCTCCGTATCTCCGGATGTAATTATCCCGGTTAAGTTCACATTGAAATACTCGGGAATATCCGGACGTTTTTGCCCTAATGGATATCTGGGGTCAGCAATACATGCCGGAACTGGGTTACCATTTTTATCCAGCTTATATGCATTTAAATCAGCGGCATATCGCGGTACTTTTCCGACATAAGCGACGGTAGAATTCAGTTTTACATTTTTCAATACATTATAAGTTAAACCGGCATTTGCCGTATTCAACGGGATACTGTCAAGCAATTTATCCGTATCTCTATCCCTCGCTTCGCTGTATGAATAATTAAGGAAAGCGCTCGTTTCAAGAAAATCGAATTTCAGGACATATTCCAGCCCTTTGATTTCAGTGCGGCTTGCGGAATTGATATATCGTTCATTCCCGGATACAATTTCTGTTATAATCATATCGCTGATAGAACTTTTGTATAAATTGAGACGCGTCCTTATGTTTTTGCTGATGTCGTAATCCAGTTCCACTTCCGGCGTTTGAATCTTCTCCGGCTTCAAGTCCTCGTTGCCGCCGGTCCAGCTCCCGGTTTTGACATAGAGCTGCCTGTAATCCGGCGCTCTGAACGCCTGCCCGTAAAGGAGTTTCACGCGGGATTTATTGCTTGGCTTTAACACTATCCCTCCGCGCGGATTGGTAGATTCCCCGTACACCTGATGGATGTCCGCCCTCACGCCCGCCGTAATGTCTACGAATTCGGCCGGAGTGAATACATCCTGAAAGTAGACAGCAAGGTTGTTCCCCTTTTTCTCAGGCGACCAGTAAGACGAAGGCGTCGTCTTAATATTCGTCTTTCGGTCTATCACAACATCTTCAACATAATCTATGTGCTCATAATCGTACTGGCCGCCTAAAATAAAATCCTGCAGTATTGAAGGCATCCTGTGCGTTGCCTGGACTTGAGCGCTTGCTACCTCAGTCCTTTTGTATGTCCAGACATCTGCTGTTATCACCGTTTCCGTCGGCTTTGACGAGTCGTTATACTGGTAGAAAGCGTTGTTGTCATAGTACTGCCACCATGTCTTGAACATCAGCGCTGTGGACTCCGCTATATCTTTTTCCCATCCGAGTTGCAGAAAATAGTTTTTATAAAAGAACCAGTTGGAATCCCACACCGTCTCGGGTATATCCCTGTTTGTCGGGAATTTATGCTTGAAATCCACTAAAAAGGCGCTGAAGTCAAAATCGCTTAATGATGTCTTAACCAGCACTGAGGATGACTCCGCCGGGTCTAGGTCAAACCGGTTTCTTTCGTGTTTTCTTGAGAAAGAAGGCCCGTCCCCGTCGGTGTTGTATCTTCTGGCAAATACAAGAACATCGGCCGGCTTAGACCTGCAACTTGCCAAAGCGCTAAAAACGGAAGAGCTCCTGCTTCCGATTCCGCCTGTAATTTCCGTTTCTTTGACGTCCGAGGCATCCTTTGTTATTACATTCACAACACCGGCAAAAGCGTTGGTCCCATAAAGCGCCGAGCCGGGTCCCCTTACCACTTCCACCCTTTTAATGTTCTCGACCGGCAGATATTCGTCTATAAACGCATGTCCGTAAAGCGGCTCTCTCTGCGGCACGCCGTCCAGCATAAGGAGTATCTTGTCGTTATAAGACGAAGATGAGCCAACGCCGCGCACATACATCTTTTGCAGATGCCTCTCCGAAGGTACCACATATACGCCCGGCACCGTCTTTAGTATGTCGGCAAGCGTCCTCGCACCTGATATTTTTATCTGCTCCTCGCTGATGATTGTTACCGAACCGGGAGCGTCGGAAAGCTTCTGCTCCATTTTTGCGGCAGTGACCACTACCTGCTCTTCAGGAAACAGCATAAGCTCCGTCGGAGTCATTATTATATCAAACCCACCGGCAGATAATTCCCCGCGTATAAGAAGCACGGCAGCTAAAACCAAACAATTTTTAAAATTGGTCTTCATTTTCCCACCATGAGGTCAATCCGTATTTTACTGTCCTCTCCGGCAAGGAAGAATATTTCTTTTAAAATTTTTACAACGTCTTTCCCGACAAGTTTTTCAATTCCGGTCCAGTCCCTTATCGGGATTGACTGTTCCTGCATCTTGAGTTTATAGTAGGTTATTTTGTCCGCCACATCCGGCATCAAACCCGCCTGCACGAAGTTCACCCATGTGCTTTTTTCAAACGAGATTTTGTCCTCTTCTACGATAGTGCTGATGTCAAATTTTTCCCGGATTGAACCCAAATAAGGGGAGACTCCCGGTATTGCCGAGACTTCCTCCCAGTTAGAGAAATATCCTTTCCTGTCTCTCTCTATAATTATCTTTTTCGCAAGAGAATAGGGCATTCCGATGGACTTAAAATCTATGACTGTACCGATGTTCAGGTTCGGCTTCGAGCCTTCAGAATACAGCAGTGAAACATTCGCCGCGGACGGGCAAAATGCCGATATTGCTGCCGCAGCCAGAAAGCAGCGAATCGAATAAACTCCTGATTTGAAAATTTTAAGGTTCATTTTATTTTTGATAATTCGGGCTTTTTTGAGGTATTTTTCCGTATAAAAAAATATATCCGGCAAAAAAATATATTTTTTAAGCAAACATCTCCATATCTATACTCATGCCTTTTACTTTCAGTTCTTCAAGGAAGGTCGGTATAGTACCGGTCGCACGGAAGCCGCCTACCACCTTTCTGGTAGCTTTGTCGAGTCCGGTCTGTTTGAATTCAAAAATCGGGGCAAGTGTTATCGTCTCGCCCTCCATACCGGTTATCTGGGCTATCTGGACAATTTTTCTTGAACCGTCCTGGATTCGGGCAATCTGGACTATAAGGTTTATGGCGGAAGCGATCTGCTCGCGTATCGCCCGTGCCGGCATATCTATGCCGGCCATCAGGACCATGCTTTCAAGCCTTTTCAGGCAGTCCCTGGGTGAATTGGAATGTATTGTGGTAAGGGAGCCGTCATGTCCCGTATTCATTGCCTGTAACATATCAAACGCTTCTGACCCGCGGCATTCTCCGACAATTATCCGGTCGGGGCGCATTCGCAGGGAATTTATGACGAGTTGCCTTATGCTTATTGAGCCTTTGCCCTCGCTGTCACATATGCGGCCTTCAAGACGGCCGACATGCTCCTGGTTCAGGCGCAGTTCAGCGGTATCCTCAATTGTAAGTATCCGCTCGTCCACTTTTATGAAGGAAGAAATAATATTTAACAGCGTAGTTTTCCCCGACCCGGTGCCGCCTGAAATGACTATGTTTTTTCTGCCTGAAACGCAAAGCTGCAAAAAATTAAGTATATTTTCGCTGCAACTCCCCAGCGCAACAAGTTCGGCACCGGTGACCCGCTTTTTAAAAAATTTTCTAATAGTTATCATGGGTCCGACAAGCGAAATGGGAGGGATAATTATATTGACTCTGGAACCGTCCAGAAGGCGGGCATCCACATAAGGGGTATCTTCGCTTACTTTTTTGCCGAGAGGGCCGAGGATGTTATCTATTACAAGGAGAAGTTCTTTGTCATCCGCAAATTTTTTTTCGGTCAGCTGCAGACGGCCTTCCTTTTCCACATAAATCTGGGACCCTCCATTTACCATAATTTCGGTAACTGTCTCATCCTGTAAGAACTCATCAAGAAAGCCCAGGGTTTGCATAGTTTTTACTCAATTATCTTAGGTGTGACGAAAATAAGAACGGTTGTTTTCACTTCGTTAGATTGTTTTCTACTGAATAGAACACCTAAAACCGGTATTTCGCTGAGCAAGGGGACGCCGTCAGTAAAATCTTCTTTTTTTGTTTCTATCATACCGGCAAGCGCTATGGTCTGACCGCTTTTTACGCGGACATTTGAAGTAACTTCTCTGGAAAGTATACCCGGATAACCGCTAACTTTGTTAGACCAGTCAAGCCGGCTGACTTCGCATGTTAACACGATATCTATTGATCTGTCCTTCTGAACGCTGGGCAGGATCTCTGTCTTTATACCGTAATCCTTCCACTCTATTGTCCCGCCGGAAACGCCGGTCGCAATGACCGGTATTTTACCGCCTATCAAAAACCTTGCTTTTGTGCCTGACTTTGTTACAACCTTCGGTTTTGAAAGAATCTGCGCGGCACCTTTTTGCTGCAATAAGTTTAACTGTGCCGTCAGGGCTGTGTACCTTGCCCAATCCCCGACTTTAATGATAGAAGGGATTTCAGGAAGCACTTCAGGGGTTCTGCCGGTGACTCCGCTCCATGATACCTCGCCAGTTTGTATGGTATCAAACCATTTTATCCCCAGATCATTCGCCTTGGCATTGTTTATCTCGGTAACCTCAACGGAAACCTCAACCATCTCCTGGGAAGCTGCGGCCATTGCGGCAGCAGCGGCCACTTCCTCTTCGGAAGCGCAAAAAACGTTATTGACCGAAAGGACAAACAGAGGCAGCATTAAAAAAAACAACCCTAAAATTACTTCCGTATATTTTTTATTTCTCATTATTATAACTCCGATAAACCCCGCACCCCGTGCTAAAACACAGGTCAGGAATGACACAAGGTGACCCTGTGGCAAACTGCAGAGAATTAAGAACTCCTGTTAAAAATTACAGCCGAAAGATATTTTATGTATATTGCCGAGTTCGCCAAAATATGTGAAAGCGTAGTCAATTGAAATACCGACATCTCTTGCTGTCTCGCCCAGGAAACCGTCTTTCCATGCCGTTTTAAATCCCAGACCGCCGGAAATGCCGGTCATAGAATCCGCACCTTTAATATACTCGTATCCGCCGCGCACAAGTATCTTGCTGATAATCGCATACTCTGCGCCTGCTTTTGCCTTGAAATTAGTGTACAGCGGCTTTTCTGCTTCAATAGAAACATTGAGCGGATTTTTCGGACAGGTGAAAACTGCGCCTGCCCTTACCGAAGACGGCAGTTTCTGACCGTCTATCTCCGGTCCGAAATTCAACGCCGAAAGCCCGAACACGAAATTGCTGAGTTTATATGATGCGCCTGCATCAACGGCAACGCCGTTACTTGTAACATCGTAGTAATTCTGACTGACATCTTTTATCGTTACGCCGGCGCCGAAATCTTCAAGTATCTGCCTTGCGTAAGAAACACCTATTGAGTAATTTGTCATTCCGGCTGTTTCACCCGGCATTTTGGCGAGGCTTGAATTGTATACCTGTAATCCGGAAAACCCGAGATAGAGAACGGAAACACCAAAAACATTCTTACCTAAAGGCCTGGCATAGGCAAAAGACGCAAGATTGACGTCCTGTATATATTCAACCCATGTCGCGGTCAACTGCTGGGATTTTAGAGAATAAAGCCCGGCTGGGTTTGAATATACGGAGTCGATTTTGCCCGCATAACCAACATAGGAACCGCCTAAAGCAGAAGATACAGCAGACGGGTTAATCCTTAAAAATTCGGCTGTAGGAATTTCCGCAAAAAGACCGGTGTTGAAAACTATGGAAAACAGGGCAAATCCGAAAACGGCTTTAGTCCATTTTACGCATGGACACCCTTTTAAATTTTTAATTTTTATTTTTAAATTTTTCATTGTTTTATCGTTATTTTGCCACCATTATTTTCTTTATCGTTTTGTTATTGCCCACTTCAACCCGGCAGAAATACAGCCCGTTGCCGACATCGGAGACATCCCATAAGTCAAACGGCAGAGCGTTCGCGGGAGCGTCTATTTCCTTTATCAAGTCGCCGGACAAATTGAATAATTTTATATTTGCTTTTGTCGCACCGTTAAACGGAATCTGTATTCTCACTTTGTTACCCATCCCTTTTTTAATGGGGTTAGGTCCTATACACACCTGGTCTTTGAAACTGCCCGCCGGCAGAACAAATAATTTGTATGTTTCGTTCCAGTATTTGCTGTTTTTGCCGATAAGTTTTAATGAGATACCATATTCACCTGGAGCCGACTGCGGCGCAAGGTTCATACCCACATATTTTCCAGCAGTAAGAATCTTGTTTGAAATCTGTCTGCCGTACGGGTCAGTAACTATAATTGATGATTTGTCTGTATCAATAACAGTCGCATCTTCAACTGAGACGATAACAGCAGAAATAGCGCCTGAGGCAGTCCTGTTCCTGCCGGGTGCATATGTACCAACCACAATGCCGCCTGTGCCGGTCGTCTGACCAGTGCCGGTGCCGGTATCGGAAGAGGGCAAAAATGTCCTCATTATAGTAATATTTCCGTAAATCGGCCGTTCATCGTTTGAATTATTACACGCTATAACATTGCCGTTGACCGCAGAAATTGAAAATGTGTACAACCCGTCTTTAAGGGCATTGCCGGAATTGTCATAACCGCTCCATGATTCATCCCAATTGCCCGCAGAGCGGTAGTATGCTGTGGTTGCAAGCAGCAGCGAACTGCCTGTTGCTTTCGGCTGACCGAATGTCGCACTGTTGGAGTCAACATCCACAGTTGAAAATGTCGCGCCGCCCTCGTAAATGTTCAATATCACCTTTGCTGCGCCTGTCAGACGGTAAGAAAACGCACCCTGACCGATATAATCCGTTATCGGGTTTGCCTGGACCTTCATTATCCTCAATGTGTCTTCCGGTATCAGGCCGATATAATTGGAAATCCTTCCGGAATATTCGTTAGAAGCCGCAACAGCATCATAAGAAATATAATCTTTGTTATAAGCATCAACTGATACTAAATAGATGCCGTTGCCCTGTAAAACACCGGAATCGTCCCTGCCGTCCCACTCTTCCGTGTTCCACCAGGAGGAGTCCTGCTGCTCCCCGGCGCGAGGTACTTTATGCGCAATTGTCCTTATGGGTGAATTTGAATATGTGAGAGGGAATCCGAAATCTGTCCTGCTGGTGACTGTGGTGCCAGGCGGATAAATCTTTACTGTGATAAAAGATGCTTCATGAATCTGGTAT
>Ga0315268_10006720_pt1 | contig 12214 bp, 11 predicted proteins | sample C1_top_MG_FD_204535 | JGI IMG/M metagenome (GOLD analysis project Ga0315268, IMG submission 204535) | Sediment microbial communities from Yellowstone Lake, YNP, Wyoming, USA - C1_top | ecosystem: Environmental > Aquatic > Freshwater > Lake > Sediment | place: USA: Wyoming | collected 2017-08-01 | reverse complement strand
TCGGCACAGCGTGGCTGCTCTTGCTTCGCATCTGACGCGGTGATTTCGCTCGACACCGCGCACTTAATCTGGCACAATTCTCGCGATTGGGGCGGCCGATTCCCGCGCCGCGGGGAGGCCGCTTGAGAGAATCCCATTTTGCAGCGGAGCGCTGATTCACTCGTGAATCTGAGCATATCACTGGAACAGCCCGATAAGCGACTGGCTCTGTTTGGCACGGCGGATCGTCACCTGCGGATGATCCGCGAAGCTTTTGGTGTGGCCGTAATCAGCCGCGATGACGAGCTGCATTTGTCTGGCGAGCGAGAACAGGTCGACAAGGCGGCCATGGTGCTCGATCAGATGCAGCGAAAGCTGCGGCGACAGGAGTGGCTGAGCCTGGAGGACGTCGGTTCTGCAATCAGCGCTGCGGCGACCGAGCAGCGGGAGCAATCAGCCGAGAACATCGACGTATTCGCGCGGGGGCGTTCGGTGCGGCCAAAGACCGAAGGCCAGCATCGTTATACGCAAGCCATGTTCCAGCATGATCTTACGTTCTGTGTAGGGCCTGCAGGGACGGGCAAGACATACTTGGCGGTCGCGGTGGCCGCAAGCCTGCTTAAGCACGGACAGATCAAGAGGATAGTGCTGGCCCGCCCGGCGGTGGAGGCCGGCGAGAGGCTGGGGTTCCTGCCCGGCGATCTTCAGGCGAAGGTAAATCCTTATCTGAGGCCACTTTTCGACGCGCTGCACGACATGATGGACTTCGAGCAGGTCAAGCGCTTCATGGTCAACGACGTGATCGAAGTGATCCCGCTTGCCTTTATGCGCGGGCGAACACTGAACGACAGCGCCATCATTCTGGACGAGGCCCAGAACACGACGCCGGCCCAGATGCTGATGTTTTTGACAAGACTAGGCCATAACTCGAAAATGATTGTGACCGGCGACCCCAGCCAGGTGGACCTGCCTGAAGGCACGGTCAGCGGGTTGGCCGACGCGATGCAGAAGCTCAAGGGCATCAAGGGGATCGCCACCGTTGAGCTGGAGCGTGGCGATATTGTGAGGCATCGGCTGGTGCAGAACATAGTCAATGCGTATGAAAGGCTGAAATCGTAGCCGGTTCGCGACGTGCGATCTCTGGAGGCGCGTTTGTGTGGGATCCGCACAGCCGCGAACCGGAAATTTATGCCCCAGTCTACCAAATCCAAATCACGGCGGGCCGAGATCCGCAGGAATCGGCCTGATCTGGGTTTGCTGTGGCAAAGCCTGCGGGCGCCGGGCGCGATGGGCTCGTTGCTGGCCTTGCTGGCCTTTTGGTTGGCCGCATCGGGCATGAGCCTCCTGCGCGATCGGGTGGTGCGGTATCGCCCCGGGGAATACGTTCACCATGATGTCAGCGCCCGGGTCCGCTTCGATTCGCACAACATCGAGCGCGAGAATGAACTGAAGCAGCGGGCGCGCGAAAACGCCCCGCGCGTCTACCGCCGCGTCGATGCGCCCTTCGTTGAGCTTGAGCAGAAGCTTCTGAGGCTCGAACCGTTGAGCCGCGACCCGCGGCTCAGCGGCGCTGGAGTCGATCTGCTCAAGAGCATCTTGGGCAATTCGACCCGCGTCGAGCGATACACAAAGTGGATTCGCAGCTATATCGATGGTCTGCGCGCGGCGGCCGACGGGGGAAAGCTCGTGCTTCTGCCCAAGGAAGAGCGCGAGAGCTACTTGCAGGTCCCCGACAGGAAGTTCCTGTGCATCCAGCCGTCGAATCCGGCGGCCGGCTTGTTGAGCGTCGAGATCGAAGATACTTTCACGAAGCTCTCGCAGAAGGCGCAGACCGAGCTCCTGCTGCCGCCGGCGAACGCTGAATTCGCCAAGCTGCGGCCGGAGATAGCGCTGTTGGCCGGCGCTGAGCTTCAGCCAACGCACCTGCTGAGCCCGGAACTGACGGCCGAGCAGCAGAATCAGGCCGCGGCGCGGGTGCGCCCGGAAGTCTGGCGCATTGTTGAGAATACGGTGCTTGTGCCTAAGAACAGCGTGGTCAGCACCGACCGCTGGAAGCGACTGGCCGAGGAACAGCGGGCCTACATCGACCACATGCGGAGCCAACGGCGCGCCGAGTACATTCTGGATCACATCGGCATGTCGGGGGTGCTGCTGCTGCTGACAGCGGCCATTGCGGCTTATGCGCTGGTCTATCAGCCGCGGATCATCCAGAACTATGTCCGAGCCATCGGCCTGGCAGGCCTGCTGGCGGCAATGCTGCTAATCGCCGAGCTGGCGGGGATGGGCACGGTGCCGATTCTGGTGTTTGGCGTGGCGCCTTCGCTGCTGGTGGCGATGATTCTGGCGATCGCGTATGACCAGCGCTTCGCGATGGGCGTGGCGTCTCTGCATGGGCTGCTGGTGACGGCAACCCTGGGCGAGGGCGTGGCGTTTTACCTGATCATCTGGCTGGGCGTGCTCACGTGCTGTTTTCTGCTGGATGACGTGCGGACGCGCAGCAAGCTGGTGGAAGTCGGCGCGATCACGGGCGGCGTGATGATGGCGACGACGGCCGCGACGGGGTTTGTCGCGGGCGATCCGCTGACCACCATCGGCCAGAACTGCCTTTATTCCGGCGCCGCTGCGGTGGGCGTGGGATTCGTGGTTCTGGGCATCCTGCCGTTCATCGAGCGAACGTTCAAGATCACCACGAGCATGACGCTGCTGGAGTTCGCGGACGTGAACCAGCCGCTGCTGAGGCGGCTCTCGATGGAAGCGCCCGGCACCTACAACCACAGCCTGCAGGTGGCCACGCTGGCGGAAGCGGCGGCCGAGGCGATCGGGGCCAACGGCCTGCTGTGCCGGGTCGGCAGCTACTATCACGACATCGGGAAGGTGAACAAGTCGGACTATTTCTGCGAGAACCAGCTCGACGGTCAGAATCGGCACATCAACCTGAATCCGAGCATGTCGCTGTTGATCATCCTGGGGCACGTGAAGGATGGGGTTGAGATGTCGCGTGAGTATCGCCTGCCGTCGGTGCTGCAGCCGCTGATCCAGGAGCACCACGGCACCACGCTAGTCGAATACTTCTATCACGAGGCGCGGCGGCAGAACGACAGCGAGGAGGAGCAGGTCAGCGATGTGCAATATCGCTATCCCGGGCCCAAGCCGCGATCGCGCGAGTCGGCGATCGTCATGATCGCGGACATCGTGGAAAGCGCCGCCCGCGCCATGGTTGAACCCACGGCCAATCGGATCGAAACGCTGGTTCACGAGCTGACCATGAGGCGCCTGATGGACGGACAGTTCGAGGACTCGGAGATGACCTTCGCCGAGCTCGAGCTGGTCGAGAAATCGATGGTGAAGACGCTCCTGGGGATCTACCACGGGCGGCTGACCTATCCGAGCACGGCGGCGACGACGAACGGCACCGGGCCGGAAAAGAAGACGGCGTGAAGCGGCCAGCTTGTGTGGATCGATCATTTCAGGGAGTCTGAAGGTTGAGACCCCGCAGGGCAAAGCGAGCAAAGGCGCCGGGGAGCCGTGGAAAAGCGACTGCGCGCAGAGGCGGTCTTCCGCGGAAAAAGCGGCCCCTCACCGTGCCCTCTCCCCGGAGCGCCGGGGAGAGGGGACAACGGCCAGGACGCGGGCTGTTGCTGGAGATCAGTGCGCGGACGGGGCGGGAATATGCGGGTTTCATCTCCCGCGGGATTCGCGATTGTCATCTGCTGCTGCACTCAGCGCTGCGCGAACTCTCTATCGCCCTGGTGGGCGATCGGGAAATGGCGCGGCTGCATCGGCAGTTCCTGGGAATTGACGGGCCGACGGATGTGCTCAGTTTTGAGCTGGAGCGGAATGAGCGCGGGCAAGTCGTTTCGGGCGAACTCGTCGTGTGCGTGCCGGAAGCGCGGAGAAGGGTGAGGCGGGCTGGCGCAAGGGAGGCGGCAGGAGAAAGCTCCCTCACCCCGGCCCTCTCCCAGAGGGAGAGAGAGGTGCGAAAGGAACTGCTTCTGTATGTGCTGCACGGCATGTTGCACTTGAGCGGATTCGACGATAGAACCGACGCCGGCTTCAAAGCGATGCATCGCACCGAGGACAGGCTGCTGTCCACGCTTGGAATCGGACCGGTGTTTTCCCGGCCGGCAGCACCAGGCAAAAGCGTTCGGCGGCGGGCAGGAGGAAAATGATGGCGTTGGTGGCCGGGATCATCGCGGCCGCTCTGATCTCGCTGTACTTCTCCGCTCTGACATTTGCGCTGCGCGATTTTTCACGTGCGCGTCTGGACGACCACCTTCGCGCGCGGGGCAGGGGCGCGGAGCTGGACGGGATCGTTCAGCATCAATCCGATCTGATCGTTGCCACCGCCACGGTTCGGATGCTCGCCAACGTGCTGATCGTCATCGCGTCGGTGGCGTGGGTTGCGGGGTTCGGCGCGCCTGAAGGCGCCATCTGGGGCGGCGGTTTCGCATTGGCGGCCGTTCTGACATTGTTGTTCTCGGTTGCGGTCCCGCACGCGCTGGCGCTGCACGTGGGCGAAGCGATGATCGCCGTTTCCGTGCGCATCCTGCACGCCCTGCGGGTGATCCTGTGGCCGGCGCTGGCGCTGATGCGCTGGATCGACGCGCTGGTCCGGCGGGCCGCGGGGCCGCGGTCGGAACCGGAACCCGAACAGATTGAGAAAGACATCCTGACGGTGGTGGAGGAGGGTGAAAAGGAGGGCGTTGTCGACACGCAGGAGCGCCAGATGATCGAATCGGTCATCGAGTTTCATGACCGGCAGGTGGACCAGATCATGACGGCGCGGCCGGAGATCGTGGCGCTGGAAGCCGGCGCCAGCCTGGACGAGGTGAAGCAGACGATCGAGGCCAGCGGTCATTCGCGCATTCCCGTCTACGACGGCACGCTGGATCACATCGTGGGCATTCTCTACGCGCGCGACCTGTTGAGGCACCTGGGCGAATCGCCGGCGCGGTTTGACATGAGGGCGACGATGCGCGCGGCGGTGTTCGTGCCCGAGACCAAGCCGCTGCGGGACGTGCTGAGGGACTTCAAGGCGCAGAAGGTGCATATCGCCATCGTGCTGGATGAATACGGCGGAACGGCGGGCCTGGTCACAATCGAGGACGTCATCGAAGAGCTTGTCGGCGAGATCAGCGACGAGCACGAACCGCCCGAGCCCGCGATGCTGCGGCGGGTCGATCGCGGGGTCTTCGAGGCCGATGCGCGGCTTTACATCGATGAGCTGAATCGCCAGTGTGGCCTGACCCTTCCCGAAGATGCGGGCTACGACACGCTGGGCGGTTTTGTGGCGGTGACTCTCGGACGAATCGCGCAGGCGGGGACCGTTTTTGAGCACAAGGGCGTGCGCTACACCGTTCTGGACGCCGAGCCTCAGCGCGTCAAGCGGGTGAGGATCGAGCTGCTCCAGCAGGCCGCCGGCCCCCAGGACCGCGCGTGAAACGGGGGGCCGCGCCTTCCCGAAGATTAAAGCTTGTGCTCCTGGGCGGATGAGGGCAAACTATGCGCAGGAGGCACGCCTATGCCAAGGCTCTGTGTAGAAGGGGCAGGCACAGTTCACGTGCCACACGGAAAGCGGCTGGTGCTGGCGCTGGAGGATGAAGCAGCGATTGATCAACTGCACATCTGCGGCGGACAAGGCAAGTGCACGACCTGCAGGGTGGAATTCCTGGCCGGCGAGCCGGCGGAGATGACGCGCGCCGAGCGCGAGGCGTTGCGGCGAGCGGGACTGCTGGACTCGCCCGGCGTGCGACTGAGTTGCCAGATTCTCTGCAGGCGATCAATGAAGGTGCGCGCCATAAGTCGACTCGGGGGCAGCGGCTACGCCGACACGGGCCCGCGCCCGGCCGAAGAGATCCCTCTCGCAGTCGAACAGCCGGTGGGATGCTGAGCTCCAAAGACCATACGCCTGGATTTAATTCCCTTTTAACAGGTTCTTAACGTGCTCCGCCTAGAGTTCTGGTGAACGCAATACCAGAGACCTGGAAGGAGCCCTATGAACCGAATTGCCGCGATTGTTCTGCCGGCCCTTTTCATCACCACCAGCGCCGCCTTGGGGGAAATCCGCCTCCAGGGCGCCGGCGCGACGTTCCCCAACCCCATCTACCAGAGGTGGGTCACGGAATACGAGAAGATGCATCCGGACATCAAGATCGATTACCAGTCGATCGGATCCGGCGGCGGAATCAAGTTCCTGACCGATCGCACCGTCGATTTCGCCGGCTCGGATGCGCCCATGAACAGGAAGGAGCAGGAGGCGACCGCTGCGCCCGTGCTGCAGATTCCCAGCATCGCCGGCGGCGTGGCCGTCGCCTACAACCTGCCCGCCTTCAACGGCGAGTTGAAGCTGACAGGGCCGGTGGTGGCCGAAATCTTTCTCGGAAAGATCGCCAAGTGGAACGACGCGAAGATTGCCGCAATCAACCCCGATACCAGCCTGCCGGACCTGGCCATCACGCCGGTCTTCCGCACCGATGGCAGCGGCACCAACTTCGTCTTCACCAACTATCTCGGCACGCAGAGCGATGAATTCCTCGAGAACGTCGGCGTGGGCAAGCAGGTGAAGTGGCCCGTCGGCCAGGGCGGCAAGGGCAGCGAGGGCGTGACGGCCGTGGTGCAGCGCACGCCGGGTGCGATCGCCTATGTCGAGCAGAGCTATGCGACGGCCAACCGGATCCCCGTCGTTTCGATCCGAAACAGATCCGGCAAGTTCGTGCGGCCTTCGCCCGAGGCCGTCAGCGCAGCCGGGGAGGGGGCGCTTTCCAAGATGCGCAAGACGCTGGCCGTAAGCATCTGGAACCAGCCTGGAGACAACGCTTACCCGATCTCGTCGTTCAGTTACCTCATCGTTTACCAGGATTTGAACAACCTTAAGAGCGCCGAGCGGGCAAAGGCGCTGGTGGATTTCCTGAAGTGGGCCACGACGGACGGCCAGAAGATGGCGGCCTCGATGGATTATGCACCGCTGAGCGAAGGCGTGCAGAAGAAGGTTTCGGAGGCGCTGAGCACTCTGACCTTCGACGGCAAGGCGGTCGCAGAGCTCAAGTGAACCAGGGAGGCGTACTATCACCACGCGCGCGGAACAGAACCTGATGCGGATCGAGCCGCAGGCTTTGAGCCTGCGGCCGCGCCGCGCCTGGAAATCCATCGTCCGCGAGCGCGGCATCGGCTTGAGCGGCGACCTGGCGATGCACTGGCTGGTGCGCGGCGCGGCGCTGGTCATCATCTGCATGCTGGTCGGGCTGGTGTGGGTGCTCTTCAGCGCCGCCCGGCCAAGCATGAAGGCTTATGGGTGGAGATTCCTTACCAGCAGCGAATGGCGCCCCAATGAGCTGGAAATCCGCAAGCCCAAGCGCGACGAGAACGGCGAGCTGGTGATCGATGAGGACACCGGGGCGCCGGTGATGCAGGTGGTGAGGACCATCCCGCCGGCGTTCGGCGCGCTGCCGGTTATCTATGGCACGGCGGTGAGTTCCGCGCTGGCGCTGCTGGTGGCCGTTCCGCTGAGCCTCGGAGCGGCGCTCTTCCTGGTGCGCGTCGCGCCGCGGTTGAGATTGGCCGCGCCCGTGTCGTTTCTCATCGAATTCCTGGCCGCCATTCCCAGCATCGCCTATGGCATCTGGGGGATGGTAGTGCTCGGGCCGTTTCTCCAGCAGCGCCTGGAGCCTTTCTTGAAGTTGAAGCTGGGCGGCGTGCGCGGATTCGGGTGGCTGTTCACGCAACGCGTGCTCATCGGCGGCACGACGCTCGTACGGCCGGTAGCGCTCAATGGCTTCGACATGCTGGCCGGCGGGTTGATCCTTGGGATCATGATCCTGCCGATCGTGACGGCCGTTTCGCGCGACGTGCTTCGAGCGGTGCCGCGGGCGCAGATCGAAGGCACGCAGGCGCTGGGCGCAACGTGGTGGCAGAGCTGTCGCGAGATGCTTCGATACAGCCGCAGCGGGCTGTTCGGCGCGGTCATGCTCGGTCTGGCGCGAGCGGCCGGCGAGACCATGGCTGTCACCATGGTGATCGGCAACCGCAACGAGATTCACGCATCGCTGTTCGCGCCCGCGCAGACGATGTCGAGCCTGCTGGCCAATGAGTTTGCCGAGGCCGACAGCGCGATCCATCGCTCCGCGCTCATCGAGGTGGCATTGATCCTGCTCGGCATGTCGCTGCTGTTCAACGTCGTGGCGAGATACCTGGTTGTCGGACGCCAGTCGCGAACAGCGGCGGCGCATTAACAGATGAAGCACCGCATTTACAGCACGTACGCCCGAGCTCAGAGCAGGCTGATGTTCCTGATCTGCGTACTGTTTGCGCTGATCATCCTGGGCATTCTCGGGCTGGTGATCGGATATCTAGTCAAGATCGGCGCTCCACACCTGAGCTGGAATTTCTTCACTAAACTGCCCAGCGGCGATCCCAGGGACCCCGGCGGGATGAAGAACGCCGTGATCGGCACGCTCGTGCTGATCGCCCTGGCCAGCACCATGGGCGTGCCGTTGGGAATCCTGGCGGGCATCTACCTTTCTGAATACAGCGGCGAGCGGTGGCTGACCGCGCCGGTGCGATTTCTGTCTGACGTGCTGGCCGGGGTTCCCAGCATCGTGGTGGGCATTCTCGGATATGAGCTGCTGGTTGTGCCGCTGAGCGGGCCGAACGGCTGGGCGGGCGCTTTCGCCCTGGGCTTCATCATGATCCCGATCGTGGCCCGCACGACGGAGGAGATGCTGCGCCTGGTGCCCAACAGCTATCGCGAGGCCTCGATTGCGCTGGGCGCCGGCAAGGCGCGCACGATTGTCCGCGTGGTTCTTCCGGCGGCCACGGGCAGCATCGTGACGGGAATCATGCTGGCGGTGGCGCGGATCGCAGGCGAGACGGCCCCGCTGCTGTTCACAGCCATGGGCAGCCGGCTCCTGACCTTCGACCCCAACCACGCGTTTCCATCGCTGACCAAGCAGATTTACGACTACGCGATGGGGCCGTATCCAGCCCAGAAGCAGCTCGCCTGGGCCGGTATTCTCGTCCTGATTTCCATGATTCTCGTTGTGAATCTGGGCATCCGTTACGCTTCCCGTCCCAAACGGCTGGCGATGGCCTGAAGTGAGGTTGCTGATGATCGCAATCAGGCAAGAACATCTGAAAAAGACCGCGGCGGCGCCGGCGCTCCCGCCGGCCATCGAAAACCGCATGTATCCAGGCCGGCCGCAGAACGAGCAGAGCCACGTTCACCCCGACGTGCACCTGGAGCGGCATATCCTCTGGACGGAGCAGTTTTCGCTGTTCTACGGGCGCCAGCAGGCGCTGTTTGATGTGAGCATGCGGATTCCGGACGGAAAGATCACCGCGCTGATCGGGCCTTCCGGCTGCGGAAAGTCCACGCTGCTGCGAAGCATGAACCGCCTCAACGACCTGATCGACGGCGTGCGGACCCGCGGCAACATCTTCCTGTCCGGCCAGCCGATCTACGACCGGCGGGTGGATGTCATCTCGCTTCGTAAGCGCCTGGGAATGGTCTTCCAGAAATCAAATCCGTTCCCGATGTCAGTCTTCGAGAATGTGGTTTACGCCTTGCGCATCAGCGGTGAACGAAAAAGGGGCGTGCTGGCCGAGACCTGCGAGCGTTCGCTGCGCGGCGCCGGGCTGTGGGATGAGGTGAAAGATCGGCTGCACGAGAGCGCGCTGTCGCTATCCGGCGGGCAGCAGCAGCGGCTGTGCATCGCGCGGGCTATCGCCGCCGATCCCCAGGTGCTGCTGATGGATGAGCCGTGCTCGGCGCTCGATCCGATCGCGACGGGCAAGGTCGAGGAACTGATGCACAGCCTGCGCGGCAGCTACACAATTCTGATCGTTACGCATAACATGCAGCAGGCAGCAAGAGTCAGCGATTACACGGCGTTCATCTACCTGGGCCGGCTGATCGAGTACGGCCCGACCAACAGCGTCTTTCTCACGCCGCACCGCCGCGAAACGGAGGCCTACGTGACGGGACGGTTCGGATAAATGCGCCACTTTGACGAACAGCTTCAGGACCTGCTCCACCGGATCACGCTCATGGCCTCCCTGGCCGAGTCCATGATCGATTCGGCGATCCGCTGCCTGGTCGAGCGCGACGAAAAGCTTGCCGGCGAGGTGTTCGAGCACGAGCACGAGGTCAACAGGCTGCAGGTGGAGATCGACGAGACGGCCGTGCGGCTGACGGCGCTGCAGGCGCCTGTCGCGGCCGACGTGCGGCTGCTTTTCATGGCCTCGCGGATCGCCAGCGAGTTGGAGCGGATCGGCGACCAGGCGGTGAACATCTGCGAAAACGCGAAGGTGGTGCTGTCGCAGCCACCGCTCAAGCCGCTGGTCGACACGCCCATCATGGCGCAGATCGTCCGGAAGATGGTGCGCGACGCGATCAGCGCCATGATCAAGCGCGACGTTGACCTGGCTGAGCAGGTGCTGGAGGAGGAAAAGAAGGTCGATGCGTTCAAGGACCAGATCTTCCGCACGCTGCTGACGTATATGATGGCCGACCCGGCGACGATTCCGCGGGCCCTGGCGCTGATCCTCATCTCGCGGAACCTGGAGCGCATCGGCGATCATGCGACGAATATCGCTGAGGAGGCGGTCTACATTGTGCAGGGCCGCGACATCCGCCACCCGGCCGACGTGCGTTAAAGCAAGCCAATGAGCAAAGCGACGATACTGGTGATCGACGACGAGAAGGACCTGATCGAGCTTGTCCGCTACAACCTCGAGAAGGAGCATTACGACGTGATCGCGGCGACCGACGGGCCTTCCGGCCTGCAGATCGCCCGAAAACACGCACCCGATCTTGTCGTGCTGGACGTGATGATGCCCGGCATGGATGGCCTGGAGGTATGCAGGTCGTTGCGAACGGACCCGCGCACCAGTGGCCTGCCGCTGATCATGCTGACCGCCCGCGCTGCCGAGGCCGACCGGGTCGTGGGGCTGGAATTGGGCGCGGACGATTACATCACCAAGCCGTTCAGCCCGCGGGAGCTGGTGGCGCGTGTCAAGGCGCTGCTGCGCCGCGCATCGAAACAGCAGGAAGAGCCGGTGACGCTTCGTTGCGGCCAGATCAGCATCGATGTCGACCGGCACGAGGTTACTGCGGCGGGCCACGTCGTGCAGCTCACCGCAACCGAGTTTCGCATCCTGCACTACCTGGCCGGCCGGCCCGGCCGCGTGACGTCGCGCGACGAGATCATCGAAACGGCCATGGATCGTGACAGCGCGGTGTTCGATCGCACCATCGACGTTCACATCACCGCCATCCGCCGCAAACTCGGCGAGGCGGGCGCGCAGATCGAAACCGTTCGGGGCTTCGGGTATAAGATGCGCGAGACCGGACCGGAGCTTCCGGTCGATCCTGGATAGCCGCGTGCTCAAGAGCGTCTTCTTTCGCCGACTTTTCGTTCCTTACCTGCTGCTGATCTGCGTGGCCATAGCGGCGGTCGGGGCATTCGCCGGACTGCGTTTTCGCCAGCGCTACCTGGAAGACCGGCGAAAGATCCTTCGTGATGATCTTCAACTCGTATCCGATCTCATTGAGGACGATCTTGCCCCACTGCGGGCCGATGAGCTCAATGCGCGCGCCGGAGACCTCGGCCGCCAGATCGGCTGTCGCATCACGGTGATCGCGACCGACGGCACCGTTCTGGCCGACAACTGGGCCGATCCGAAGGAGATGCAGAACCACCTCAATCGCCAGGAGATCGTCGCCGCCCGGGCAGGGCAGGAGGGAAGCTCCAGCCGGTCCAGCAGCACCATCCATCGCGAGCTGATGTACATGGCCCGGCTGATCAGCACCGGCACGGGAACGAGCTACTACCTGCGCCTGGCGATCCCGGTGAGCGAGCTGAACAGCGACTTGCGGGTGCTCTACGCGGGGTTGGGGCTGGTGGCGGTCATCGCGATGCTGTGCGCCGGCGCGATTGTGTACCTGTTCGCGCGACGGCAGGCCCGCCCGGTCGTGGAATTGACGAACCTCGCCGACGCCCTCGCCACAGGCCAACTCGAGCGACGAACGTCCCTGAGCGACCGCCGCGAGGGAGAACTGGGCAGGCTTGGCGCGGCGCTGAACGAAATGGCCGGTTCGATGCAGCAACTGCTGACGCAGGCCCAGCAGGACAAGGCCGGGCTGCTGACGATCCTGTCCAGCATGAGCGAGGGGGTGATCGCCACGGATGCACAGCAGCGAATCGTGGTGGTCAACGAAGCCGCCGGCCGGCTTTTGGGC
>Ga0315268_10006719_pt1 | contig 12214 bp, 13 predicted proteins | sample C1_top_MG_FD_204535 | JGI IMG/M metagenome (GOLD analysis project Ga0315268, IMG submission 204535) | Sediment microbial communities from Yellowstone Lake, YNP, Wyoming, USA - C1_top | ecosystem: Environmental > Aquatic > Freshwater > Lake > Sediment | place: USA: Wyoming | collected 2017-08-01 | reverse complement strand
TCCATGACGCCCTGGAAAAATCCAGGCAGGTCATCCTCGAAGTCAATTCTTCGTTCGCCAAGGAATTCGGCAGGGACCACAAGGGGCTCATAGAGGAGTATCGGACTGAGGACGCAGACGCGGTCCTGATGACAGTCGGGACGGTCACTGGCACGGCCAGGGAGGTAGTCGATGCCTACAGGGAGAAGGGGAAGAAGGTCGGCCTGATCAAGCTCAGGTTCCTAAGGCCTTATCCAAAGGAGGAGCTCAGGAAGGCCGTATCCAAGGTCAAGGCGTTCGGCGTGTACGATAGGGCTGTCGCATTCGGCGTGAGCGGCCCGCAGTTCATCGAGGCGAGGAACGCGCTCTACGGATTCAACACCCCGTTGGTCAACTTCATAGCCGGTCTCGGCGGAAGGGACGTTACCACGGCCGACATAGGCAAGATGTTCGACGCATTGCTCGACGTGGCAAATACGGGAAGAGTCAAGAAGGAAGTCGTCTGGATAGGCACAAGGGGTGTGGCTGAATGGTGAGGATAAAGGACCTACCGGACGAGGCGATTATGACGCCGGGGCACACAGCCTGCGCCGGATGTGCGGTCGCGACGGCGATACGGAACATGATGAAAGTGCTCGGGAAGAACACCGTCGTCTACAACCCAGCCTGCTGTCTGATGATATTCACGGCGATGTATCCGAACATGGGCTTCAAGGTCCCGTACCACCACGTCGCCTTCGAGAACAGCGCTGCCTGCGTAACCGGCGTCAAGAGGGCATTCAAGATGCTCGGTAAGGACAATGTGCAGGTGGTCGCGATTGCTGGCGACGGAGGTACGGCCGATATAGGTATTCAGGCGCTGTCCGGCGCTGCGGAGAGGAACGAGGATGTGCTCTACGTGATGTACGATAACGAAGCGTACATGAACACCGGCATCCAGAGGAGCGGATGCACGCCCAAGGGGGCCTGGACGACCACCACGCCGGTGGGAAAGGTCAAGGCCGGGAAGACGGAGCACAAGAAGGACGTGCCGATGATAATGCTGGCCCATAACGTACCCTATGTCGCAACCGCGTCGGTCGGTTATATGGTGGACTTCCTCAACAAGGTGGAGAAGGCGAAGTCAATCAAAGGCTTCAGGTACATCCAGGTATTCACCCCGTGCCCGACCGGATGGCGCAGCGACACCGCTAAAAGCATCGAACTCGCGAAACAAGCAGTCGACTCCGGCATGTATACGTTGTTCGAGGCGGTGAACGGTAAGTTAACCATCACCAAGAAACCTAAGATGACTCCCGTCAAGGACTACCTCATGGCGCAGGGCAGATTCAGACATCTAACGGATGCTCAGATCGAGGAGCACCAGAAGTGGGTGAATGAGAAGTGGAAGCGCGACGAGGCGCTGGCGAAGCTCTACCAGGAGCTGTGCGCCAAGCCAGTCGAAGGCAAGGCGTAGGATGGGCCTGCCAAACCCGCCCAAGATCTCACGCCATTGAACGAAATCTATTTCCAGAATGAGCAGGATGCGCTCTCCGGTGAGCAATGGACATCGTAGTCCTCGTCTACATACTTCTGATTATTGCCGCAGCTAAGATACTCGGCGAGGTAGTCACTAGGTTCAACCAGCCGCCCATCGTCGGCGAACTTCTTGCCGGGATAGCCCTCGGCCCGTTCGCAATCGGGGCGATAATCCCGCAACTGCAGGGGATGTACAGCGACGAGATCGTGCGGGGGCTGGCGGACCTCGGGATTCTCTTCCTGATGGTCATAGTCGGGCTAGAATTCTCTCCGAAGATGCTCCTCCGTTCCTCGACGACGAGCCTAGCCATAGCCGCGGGCGGTATAGTCATCCCGCTGTCGCTCGGCATCGCGGTCTCTCTGGCGTTCGGGATCAGCGGCCCGGCGATGATATTCCTCGCGTTAGCACTGTCGGTAACGGCGCTGCCAGTGACGATTCGCATCCTGAAGGACATGGAAGTCGTCCATACATTCACCGCACGCAGGATCGTAGGGGCGGCGGTATTCACCGACATCTCCCTGCTATTCGCGCTAGCGCTCGTGCTCAGGGAGGGGAGCATGTCCGAGACGCAGCTCATGGAGAATCTGTTCAACCTTGCGCTCGGGTACATACTATTCTTTACGATAGCCATCCTGGTGGGGCGCTACCTCATCCCGCAGCTGTTCAAGATACTGACATGGATGAGGAGCGGTGAGGCGGCGTTCGGGATTGCGGTGGCGATTGCGATAGCGTTCGCGGTTTTCGCGGACATGGTGAAGCTCCCTGAGTTCATCGGCGCCTTCGTCGCAGGGATGATGATGAGGGAGGCCGGCATGACCCTGAAGGTCTGGCACAGGGTGGAGGACATCCTGTCGGGGATAACGATGGAGTTCCTCGCGCCGATATTCTTCGTACTGATAGGTTTCTCGGTCGACTTCGGCGCGGTGTTCCTCGGCGGACCTTCGGTGCTGCTGCTGTTTGGCGTGGTGCTTACGGTCGCGATTGTGGGGAAGTTCGTCGGGTCGTACGTGCCGGCGAAGATGAACGGGCTGAGCAAGAAGGAGTCTCTGGCGATAGCATCGATGATGATGAGTAAGGGGGCGATGGAGCTCGTGTTCGCCAAGCTGGCGCTGGAACAGGGCGTCATAGATGAGGCGCTGTTCTCCGTGCTAGTGTTGATGGCATTCGTTTCGACGCTACTCGCGCCGATCATGTTCAGGCACTACTTCAACAAGGCGTGCACGGCGGGGGAGATATGCGAGGACAAGACGGCGACGGCTCCCGACGCATTCGATATCTGAATGCATCTGGATGACGCTGAATAATTCATTACAGAGCGACATGACCACAATAATCAATAGAATGGTAGTGTGATTTACTCCGAGGAAGAAGAGGCGCTTCGATGGGATGCAATCGGAAATATCGCGTTATGAGTTGTATTCTCATGATACTGGTATCGATGGCCTGCAGTGTATCTGGTTCGCAAGCCTGGAGCAACGGCGGCTACTCCTCCGATCCTTTGAATCCTGATTATGGCACTCATGATTGGATCGCCGAGGGAGCGCTTGCCATCCAGGTCAAAGACGTATCATTCTTATCGACGACCTATCATGCAAAATATCTTCTTGGAACCGAAGCTCCTGACAATCCTGCCTACATAGGCGACTCAACGACTCATCATGTCTACTACTATTCCGGTGGCGCTCTACAAGAAGGGGACGGCGCTGTTAGGGCATCGCAGATGTACGATCTTGCCTTGTCGTGCTACAACGCCGGCGATCTGCAGAACGCGGCTTACAACATCGGCGCAATGGCGCATTACATCTCCGACCTGGCATCATTCGGCCATACGATGGGAAGCGGGACCGACTGGGGCGCGGAGGTTCATCACTCCGACTATGAAAGTAACGTAGAATCGATTATCAGCTCGCTACCATCTCCGTCGGGACTGTCTCTAGGAGATAAATATGCATCAAACGCAGCTCTTGACTTGGCGAAGGATATCACCTTCGGGGCCGGTTCGATAAAATCCAATTCATGGATGGATGCAAACTACAACTGGGCAGACTCTATCTTCAAGGCGAGTGCAAAAGCTTCTCTCAACGCATCAATCATCGCAGTGGCGGCAGCAATCAACCATCTGATGACCTCGGTTACTCCTACCGCCCCATTGCCAGTCGTACCACTGCCAACCGCCCCATTGCCAGTCGTACCACTGCCAACCGCCCCACAACCGCCAGCATCCCTAACGGTCACAGTTGTTGATTCACACACAGTCCTCGTATGGACTTCTCCGACAAGCAATGGCGGCGCCTCGATAACAGACTTCAGAATATATCGCGGGGCAGATCAGAACTCTCCAACATATGTCGCAACGGTTTCAAACAACGTTTTCAGCTGGACGGACTTATCTTCGATGAACGGAAAGACCTACCATTACTGGGTAACCGCACGGAACTCTGTCGGGGAAAGCAATTTGTCGCAGGTCGTCTCCATCGCAATTCCAGATGACACTGATACGATTCTGCTGACAATCATTTTGTCCTCGATTTCCGCCACAACAGTCTCTGGCGGAGTGTTGATCTGGCGGAGGAAGAAACAGCGCAACCACTAACCGAATGGCATCTGTGCGATACGAAAAAAGCAGCTCTCTATTCAGTCGGTCATTTCTCTTTTGTCGGTTCGACATCTCTGGAAGGTTTCATCTGTGGGAAGAAGAGAACGTCCTTGATGGATATCGAGTTAGTCAGGACCATGACGAGCCTGTCGATGCCTATGCCGAGCCCGCCGGTCGGCGGCAGCCCGCACTCCAGCGCGGCTATAAAATCCTCGTCCACCGGATGCGCCTCCTCGTTCCCCTTAGCCCTCATCTCGGCCTGCGCCGCAAAGTTCTCCGCCTGGCGGCCCGGATCGGTCAGCTCTGTGAATGCGTTCGCGATTTCCCATCCGTTGATGAAGAGTTCGAACCGCTCTGAGAAATCGGGATCCTCCTTGAGGTGCCTTGCGAGCGGCGATATCTCCGACGGGTGATTCAGAATGAATGTCGGATTAATCATTTTCGACTGCGCAACGAAATCGAATATCTCGCCTATCAGCTCCCCCTTGGACATGTCCGATGAAACCTCCGGTACCCCGAGCTGTACAGCGATGTCCAGGACCTCGTCCTTGTCTTTCTTCCTTATCTCCACCTTGCCATACTCGAGTATCGCGTCGGCCATGCTTATCCGCTTCCACGGCGGCGTGAAGTCGAGCGTCCTGTTGCCGAACGGCAGTTTGAAGTTGCCGATCAGATCCTTAATCACGTCGCACACAAGCGATTCCGTCAACTGCATCATGCCGTTGTAGTCCGAGTACGCTTCGTAGAGCTCCAGCGAGGTATACTCCGGATTGTGCTGTGCGTCGATGTCCTCGTTCCTGAAGTTCTTACCTATCTCGTATATCTTCTCTAGGCCGCCTGCCGCGATCCTCTTCAGGTAGAGTTCAGGCGCTATCCTCAGATAGAGATCTACATCGTGGTAGCGATGGTGCGTCTTGAAGGGCCTAGCCAGCGCGCCACCATAAATCGGCTGCAGTATGGGCGTTTCAACCTCGAGGAAACCGCGCTCGTCTAGCCAGGAACGGATATATGAGATGATTCTGCTCCTCATTACGAAGGTCTTGCGCACCTCCGGGTTGACAATCATGTCTAGGTGCCTTTGCCTGTACCTCAGCTCGATGTCTTTCAGGCCGTGATACTTCTCCGGGAAAGGCATCAGGCACTTCGTCAGTATCTCGAAGTCCTCGACCCACACACTGATCTCGCCCATTTTTGTCCGGAAGACCGGCCCCGTCACGCCTATTATGTCGCCCGTCTCGAGCAGCTTGAATACCTCGAACTTCTGCTCGCCGATGTCGTTGAGCCTGAAGTAGAGCTGTATCTTCTCGTCCTGGCCGAGGATGTCCGCGAAGCCAGCCTTGCCGTGTAGCCGCGTCTGCATTATCCTGCCGGCGATGGTCACCTTCTCCGCGCTCTTTTCGTGCGTCGCCTCGGCGTATCTCTTCTTCACGTCGGCTATGCTGTCTTTGATCTGGAACCTGTACTTGTACGGCTCAATCCCCATCGAGACGAGCTTCGCGAGATTCTCCCGCTTTATCCGTTTAAGGTCCTTCTCCAAGACAGCCTCTGCTTCTACCATCGTGCGATGTCTCCTGACTCAGAAGGATAGAATGCGCCACTCTACTTAAAATTGAGCCGCTCGCTACGCCGACTGCTTCTGCTCCTCCTCGAGTTCCTCTATAGCCTTGAGGAGCGCCTCTATCCTGAAAGGCTTGAGCAAGAAGTCCTTGGCGCCGGCCTTTATCGCTTCGTTCTTAATCTGAAGGTCGGCTGAGCCGAAGAGGATTTTCGCCTTGGGATCTATCTGGAGTATCTCCTGCGTAGCTGTAACGCCGTCTTTGACCGGCATCCGCTGGTCCATGATTACTATGAATGGCTTCTCCCCGAGGGTCTTGTACTTCCTGACGGCCTCTTCGCCGTCGGAGGCGACCGCTATGACCTTGTGCCCCTTCGACTCGAGGATGTCCCGATACAGCTCCACTATGAACTCCTCGTCGTCTACCAGGAATATCTCAGCTATGGCCCTCCCCTCCTAATCTCCGGCGTCAGTTCCTTCTTTAATCGAATCGTTACTGTCAGATATAAGATTTCCTCCATACCCGAAGAACTGGATTGTATCGCGGAAGCTCAATGTGTCCATCATTTCCTTCGGAATCGCTCCGTAAACACTCGGACATCATGCCAGTATGCACGCGCCGGGCCGTAGCGCCGTCGAAAAACGATAAATACGTGGCTCGGTATTGGAACAGCAGAGGGCGAAAATGCCGAAGAGCAACAAGAAGAGCGAAGGCTTCCATTCCTCTGCAGGTCTGATTCGTTATTTCGACGCCGAGGAGGACGTGGCTCTGAAGATCAACCCATGGTTGGTCGTCGCGATGTGCATAGCGCTCTCAATAATAGTGCTCGTGGCGACGGTCGCGTTCCCGACGTGAACTCCAATCGGGACCTAGTTTCTTCTATATTCGTCGAGCGCGTAGCTCCTATCTGGCCTGCCGCCGGATGCAAGTGCTCTCTGTATGAACTGCCCGCAGTTGCTGCCAATCCTGTTCTCCTCGAGTTCGCCGATGCTCAGTATGACCTGGTACCCCTCCCTCTCGAACCTGTCGACGAATTGAGCGGAACTCTCCTCTTCGTGGGGGTCTATCGCCGATCTGAGCGATGCCTCGTGCGAGCTGACAGTGGGGTTCAGCGGCGTGAGCTTGATCACGAAAATATCCGGATCGAAGTGGCTGCGGATGACCCCCGCGTCTATGGGGTAGCCGGCGGCTGGGGCGAAGTTCAGAGTTACCTTCTTGTCCCCATCGTCCGGCGAGGAGAACCTCCTCGCATAGGAGGCGATATCGTCGAATGACCACTTCCTCGTCGGTATGAGCTCGTCTCGCTTCGCCGCGTCGGTCGTGTGTATCGAGAATTGCAGCTGGAACTTCCCATTGGGATAGTGTCTGTTCTTGACGTCTATCAGCCTTTCGAAGAAGTCGCGGGCCCTGCGGCTGTCAGGTGCGATGGTCGACAGTGAGACGTGTAGCCCAGGCGCGTCGTAGGTCTCCGGCAGGCTCTCCATGGCGTCGAGCACCGCAGGGTTCAGCGACGGCTCCCCCATCCTCGCGAACTGTATCTTGAAGTTCGGTATCGGCACATCGCCTTCGGGAAACCTGCGTTTGACCAGGAAGTCGATCTGCGAGGCTATCTCCTCCTTGGTCAGCACTCCGCCGTAGTTGCCACCTGCGTCGCACATCTTGCAGTTGATTGGGCAGCCGAACATAGAGGACACTATCAGCACCCACTTCCTCTCGCGGGGTATCGGCGGCTGCACAGATTCCACGAACTCGACGAGGCGCCTCCTCGAACCCTCTTCCTCCTTTTCCTCCTCGCGCATCCTCGCGACATAAACCTTCGCGAGTTCCTCGTCGCCGTACTCGGCTATAACCTTCACCGTCTCACCTCCGGACCGCACAATGAATCCTGGACCATCATCGCCGCCATGATGCCGCTTCCGACGGCTATGCCGGTCTGCCTGTAGCTAGCTCCGAGGATGTCACCTATCATGTAGAGACCGGGTATGTTCGTTTCCGGCCCATGACCCCTGACCTTCACCTTCTTCGACAACCCGCCTAGCACTCCCATGTCAGGAATCCTCCCGGCCGCGACGAGGACCGCATCCCCCTCGAAGGTCCTTATGCGCTTGCCGCTCCTGCACAGTATCTCCATGCCGTCCCGCCTCGTCCGCAGTTCCAGGGGCTCGCATCCGACGGCGACTGCAATCTTCTCCTTCATTGCCCTCTCGGCCAGTAGTCGCAGGCACCGAGGTCTCGATCTCGATATGATGGCAATATCTCTCCCACGTGCCCTTAGGTTCAATGCATAGTCGAATGCGGCATCGCCGCCGCCTAGTATCAGAATGCGCTCCCTCCTTCGGCTCGCTTCGATAGCCTCGTTGACGTCGTAGAACACCCTCTTGCTGGCCGCCCCACTGGCACCCTTCAATGCAATCCTCTTCGGCACTGTGCCTGTGCCGACCAGCACGCTCTTGGAAAGGAATGAACCGGAATCCGACTCCGTGCGGAAGGCGCCCCTCGTCCGCCTGACGCTCAGAACGAGCGCCTTTACAGGGCTAAGCCCCACGCTCCTCATCTGCCCTTTGAAAAGCGAGACCAGTCGCTTGCCCGAAACCCCCTCGGGGAAGCCAGGGTAGTTCTCCACAAGGTTCGCGCTCCTCAGCAGCCCACCGACCTCGCCCTTCTCCAGCAGGACAGAGTCCGCCCCAGCGCGCCTAAGGTATATTGCCGCCGCGATGCCGGCCGGTCCAGCGCCTATCACGACCGCATCCCTCATCCCAGGCAACGCAGCACCTCCTCTGTCGTGATGGGCATCGCGAATCCGTCCGTGAGCGTAATGAGCGTTGCGACATGGAGCTCCTCGTTCTCGCTAGCCGTCCCATCGATTGTGAAGAACACTTCGAAGTCCCTCATGAACGCGTCCCTGGCAGTGGTGTCGCAGCAGAGGTGCGTCATGACGCCGGTGATCAGCATCCTCTCAACGCCGAGCCTCCTGAGCCTCTCCTCGAGCCCCGTACCGACGAATGCGCTGTACCTGTTCTTCCTAAGCACGGGTTCCCCCGGGAGCGGCTCCAACTCTCGCACGACCTCGGCCAGCGGGTCGCCGTCCTGTTCCAGTTCGCTCCACCATGTGCCCATTATACCCGGGTTCTCCCCCTTGAGGTAGGCGTGCCTGGTGAAAATCACGGGCAGGCCGAGCCGCCTGTAGGCTTCTAGGATCCTGCGCAAGTTCGGGATTATCGCCGGCGCAGGTTCGAGATACGCATGGGACGACTCGTCGAAGAAGTAACGCTGCATATCTATTACAAGGAGTGCGGACTTCCCGGGGCGGAACTTGTGCGCCGCCTTACGGTGACCGCTCTCGTAGCGGGCAAGGCGGCTCTTCCACTCCTCCGTTTTCCTTGAGAGCTCGCTTCCGTCGTTCTTCGCCGATGGTCTTCCAGGCATGACAGCACCCTCTGCCATTTCCTGGCTTGAGCGGCTGGAAATCTGCGAAACAATGCCGCGAATGCAGGAAAGTCTAGCGCGATTCTGTAGATAAATCTAACCTCGGCTCACAAGGCGCCGTGGGGGCACAGCTCACGATGGCAACAACGGATTCATCGCGGCGAGTGGAATCGGAAAAATCCTTATCCGGCCTTGCCGTTTAAGTGACTGGAGGAAATCAGATGTATAGTCCTGACGATAAAGAGGCCGTCGACGGGGTGGTTATGAAAGTGCAGGTTATGAGGAAGACGGACACGGCACGGGAGCACGACATCATTTTCACGGACAGAGGAGTTCTTTTCGTTCTCGTTTCTAGAGCCCTGATGGTCGGGGCCAGGCATGGAATTCCAAATGGAATAAGTTCGGGGATAGGAGGGGCGCTCGGGATTGTGATACGCGCTGCAATAGGTCCGGCGACACCTCATACCAACGAAAAGGCGAGAGAGAAATACGGCGGGTTGACTCTGAAGCAGATCATGGAGAACGATGAGAACAATTTCTATCTCCCACACCTATCGATAAACGCCGTCGCTGTGAAGAAGAGACTTATGGGCACGTGCGGAATGAATTTCGAAACCACGGAGGGGAAAATCCAGTGCGAGTTCCCGAAGGACCTTTTAAACGAAGTCAGGGAGATCGTCAATGTGCGGCTCGGCTCTAGACTCTCATGATCTCATGCGAGCCTTATGAGCGTCCTCGTGCTGATTATCCCGTCTATCTCTCTGATCTTATCCACAATCGCATTCAGATCGTCTACATCTGCGGCTCTTATGAGGACGGCCACATCGAACTCTCCGCTAGTTTCGTAGATTCTGTCAGAGAAACTCTTTAGCTTTGCGAGGATTTCTTTCGATTTTCCGGCCTCGCTCTCCGTAAGCACAATTCCTTCAACGCCAGCGGTCTCCGTCTCGACTGTGAACTTCCTGATGACGCCCTCCTCTTGCAGATTCGTTATCCTCGCCCGCACTGCACCCTCGGTCAGGCCCACCTTCCTGGCTATCTCAGTGTTTTTCGTCCTCGCGTTCTTGCGGAGCATCTCGATTATATCTGCATCCTTCGCATCCATCGAAATACACAACGTTCTGGGTGGATATAACCTTTACGAATATCGTATTAATATTGTGTTTATCGTAACAATTAAGTAGGACCAAGCGTTACAAGCTCCCGGTAATCAGAATGTTGAGAGGATGCTACACGGCGCTGATAACGCCGATGAAAACGGACGGGTCGCTCGACTTCGAGGGTCTGCATGACCTTCTAGAGTACCAGTCCGAGAACGAGGTCGCTGGGATAGTGGCAATGGGAACGACCGGAGAGAGCCCCACGCTAGACTGGGGAGAGCACATGTCGGTCGTCTCCAAGACCAAGAGCTTCTCGAGCGACGACCTCCTCGTCATCGCCGGCACAGGCGCCAACAGCACGGAGGAGAGCGAGGATGGGACCCGCGAGGCAATCGACCTCGGGGTGACCACCATCCTGCTCGTGGATCCGTACTACAACGGCCCCAGCTCACTGGAGATCCGCAGGGAGTACTACGAGCCGCTTGCCAACGAGTTCCCAGGGGCGAACTTCATACCTTACATAATACCGGGGAGGACCGGGACCATGCTCCTGCCGGAGGATCTTGCGATACTGTCGGAGAGATGCTCAAACGTCATAGGAGTCAAGGAGGCAACGGGGGACTTCAACAACATGCGGGCGATCAGGCGTCTATGCCGAGAGGGTTTCGGCATAATCTCCGGCGACGACGAAAAGACCATCGCGATGATGACAGATCCCACCATCGCGGCCAGCGGAGTGATATCGGTCGTTTCGAACATGCTTCCCTGGACGGTGAGGGAGATGGTAAACGCCCAGCTCGACAACGATACGGCGACGGCACGCAAGATCGCTGCCGACCTGGCGCCGATGATGGACATCGTCACCGTGAAGACGGAGGAGGACACCCCACGTGGCAAGGCGATCTGCAAGGCGAGGAACCCGCTCGCGACGAAGACCCTGATGAGCATACTCGGCATGCCGGCCGGACCGTGCAGGCGCCCGCTCGGCAAGATGACCCGGGCCGGCATGGCCAAAGTCATCGAGGCGGCGACGCAGGTCTATGCCGCGCGTCCGGACTTCTTCGAGCCGCTCGAGGAGTTCTTTGAGGTCGACGTCTGGGAGAGGCTGCACGACAAGAACTGCAGGGAGGGGCTCTTCTATGACTCCTATTAGGCTGTGTCTCGTCGGCGCAGACGGAAGGGTCGGACAGGAGGTCCTGAAGGCGATGGACGAAAATTTCTCTCTGGCGGGGGCGATAACCCACACTGGCAGTCTCAACGAAGGGAGAACACTCGGAGAGCTAAACCTGCCTTGCCCGAACGTGCGCATAACCGGTCCGGAGACGTTAGGGGCCATCCTGGCCAAATCGGATGTGTACCTATCTTTCACGACGGCAGAGGCGGAGGCGGTCAACCTGCCGTTGGCGGCTGACATGGGGGTGAAGATAGTAATGGGCACTACGGGCATCCCAAGCAAGGAGATGTTCACACTCAGGTCGTCGGTCGAGGGGAGGACCGAGGCGGTTTTCTCTTCCAACTTCTCGGTCGGAATCAACTTCATAGCCGGGCTGCTCTCAAAGACGAGCAGCCTCCCGGCCGGATACGATACCAGCCTGGCGGAGATTCACCACACCGGGAAGATGGATTCTCCTAGCGGGACAGCCCTCTACCTGGCGGAGATTATCAAATCCGCCCGAGGCTACTCGAAGGAAGTGTATGGCAGGAGCGGCAAGGGCAGGCGATCCTCCGATGAGATGGAGGTCGTCGCGATGCGGGCGGGAGGGGTGCCAGGTATACACGATATCATAATGGCAGGCCCGAACGAGATGATCAAGATAGAGCACACCGCATTCTCCCGCCGTGTGTTCGCGGACGGAGCGTTGCTCGCCGCACGCTGGATAATCGGCGTGAACGACAAGAGAGTCCATTCCATGAGGGATGTTCTCGGAGTATGATGGCATGTGGAGGATAGAACCGCCGCTTAAGAACGTAAGAGGCAGGATGCACCTTGGAGGCGCGGACCTTGAGGGGATCGCCGAGAGGTACGGAACGCCCGTGT
>Ga0315268_10006718_pt1 | contig 12215 bp, 8 predicted proteins | sample C1_top_MG_FD_204535 | JGI IMG/M metagenome (GOLD analysis project Ga0315268, IMG submission 204535) | Sediment microbial communities from Yellowstone Lake, YNP, Wyoming, USA - C1_top | ecosystem: Environmental > Aquatic > Freshwater > Lake > Sediment | place: USA: Wyoming | collected 2017-08-01 | reverse complement strand
AACCTCGGCCTCGTGAGGTTGAGATGAGCTTTTCGAAAGAGATCAGGGTCCGCTACGCCGAGAGCGACCAAATGGGAGTCGCCTACTACTCCAACTACTTCATCTGGTTCGAGGTAGCGAGATCCGAGCTCATGAGGCAGTTCGGCGTTCCCTACGGAGAGTGGGAGAAGTCGGGACTCTTTCTTCCCGTGTCGGAATGTTATTGCAAATACGTGATGCCAGCTCACTACGACGAAGTCCTCGAGATCCGTTGCTGGATTGCGGAGATCCGCACGAGGGCCGTCAGATTCGAATACGAGATTCTGAGGGATTCCACTCTTCTGGCAAGAGGTCACACTGTTCACGTTTGCACGGACTGCGACGCCAAACCTTCGACCATGCCGGCCGGCCTGAGGGAGACCCTGTTAAAGGCAGAACGAGAAAAATAGGACATCCGCGCGAAGAGCCGTGCGTAGGTCTGAGCCGCGGGCAGATGCAGGAGCGATTCTCTCAGAGCTTGATGGGACTCCTCTTGCTCTTCATGTATCGAGCGACCTGGCCGCGGTCGGCCGAAGTCGAAACTCCAAAAGCAGGATTCGCCATCGCCTTCTGAATCTGCGCAAGCAGTTTCCTGGTAATCTCGCCGGGTCTTCCGTCTCCGACCAGGTTGCCGCACACTTTTACAATCGGCATGATGCCGGCGCCGGTCCCCGTCATGAAGCACTCGCGGTCGTCGCCGAGTAGGTCGACCGGCATCAAATCCGCGACTTCCTCGACCTTGTAACCGAGTTTTCTTGCGAAGTCCAATATGCAGGCCCGCGTTATGCCTTTGAGGCAATACGCCCCGATCGGCGTGAGGAGCTTCACCTTTGAGGGCTGAGTGCGGTAACCGGATTCCTTTACCACACAGAACACGTTGTCGACCGTCGCTTCTGCTATGCTTCCGTCCGCTGTCAGCATCAGAGATTCCAGGAGCTCGAGATTTCTGGTGCCCTCTATGAGACCCAGAACGTTGTTGAGATAATTGTTGCTCTTTATCCTCGGGTCGAGGATGGTGGCACCCGGCCTTCTTATCCTCTTCGAGACTCCCACCTCTATCCCGACGTCGTAGGCTTCCTTGGGGTAGAGTTTTATTGTCGAAACGACCGCATAAACAGTCGCACCCACGCACTTCTTGGGATTGAGCCCCAAATCCCCGATCCCGCGCGTCACAATAAGCCGGATGTAGCCGCTTTCTTTCTTGTCAAAGCCGACTGCCTGAATCGTGTTTATTACGTGCCACGCCAACGCTTCTTTCGAGTACGGAATTTCTATCTTCAGCCCGGCGGCAGAGTCCCAAAACCTGTCTAAGTGTTCACGATAAAGAAACACAATCCCATTTCTGATAAGGATGCCCTCGAAGCACGCATCGCCGTAAAGGGCGGAGTGATCGAGAAAGGAAAGGCCCACTTCATCAAGCGCGAAAATCCCGTGCAGACGAGTGACAGGTTCTTTTGTAGCAGCTTTCTCAGCAGCGTGAGAGTCCACAAACGCACGCGGAGTGACTCCCTTAATGACCGGCATGCTCACGAAAACTCTCGCCTTTGCACCCACTTCCTCGAGAGTGCGAATGGCCCCTGCCACCACTTTTCTGTCTGCCATGATTTTCCTCCTGATGGAGACGACGACCATATGGATGACGAACGGGGCTTTGGCGGATGCTAGGGCCGCACAATGAACGCGCCAAAACCAAAAAATTATACTCTGAAAACCCGCTTTTGAGAAGAGGATTTTCGGAGCCGGAAGCAAGCCGGAGTGCCTCGATTCCAGCCCGGGCGCCTCGATTCCAGCCGGGGGCGCCTCGATTCCAGCCGGGGGCGCCTCGGACCCATTGAAAAATTGACAAACCGGAACAGTGCCTATATACTTCCCCGACGCAGAATTTTCTTGCGAGGCGTGAACCATCACCGGCAAGCATACCTACTTCTCCTCGACGGAGAGAACCAGATCAGTTCAGGAGGAACCAATGGACGCGGGACTTCTTAAGGCAGCGAGGACCGCCCTGGTCGAGTGCATGGGCATTTCCAAGAAAGAGGTTCTTCTCGTAATAGTGGACGAACCCTTGAGAAAAGTCGGCTACGCATTCTGGGAAGCCGGAAGGCGCCTTGGAGTCGAATCCATACTCACCGAGATTATCGAGCGAGAAATGCACGGAAGCGAGCCGCCTGACGCAATAGCCCAGCTCATGGGCACTGTGGATGTTGTTATCGCGCCGACAACAAAGTCCCTCTCTCACACAAATGCAAGACGAGCTGCCTGCGCCAAGGGAGTGCGCATCGCCACTCTTCCCGGCATAACAATCGACTCGATGAAAAGAACGCTCGCCCTTGATTACAAGAAGAAGGTCCTGGGTCCGACGGTCAGATTGGCGAAGCTTCTTACTTCTGCCTCTCAAGCCCGCGTCGTGACACCGGCCGGCACGGACATCACCATGTCTCTCAAGGGGAGAGAGGGCGAGGCAGACACCGGTATAGCTCACAAGGCAGGCGCCTTCACAAATCTCCCGGCCGGAGAAGCTTACATCGCACCTGTGGAGGGCACGGCCAACGGTAGAATAGTGGTTGACGGCTCCATGGCGGGCGTCGGCCTGGTAAAGCGTCCCTTCACAATGCACGTGAAGAGCGGATACGTCGTGAAGTTTGAGGGAGACAAATCTGCGGACACGATTCGCCAGCTCGCGTCGAAAGTGGGCAAGCTCGGCACAAACATCGCGGAGCTGGGCATTGGCACAAACGTGAAAGCTCACATCGTCGGAAACGTTCTCGAGGACGAAAAGGCGATCGGAACGGTCCACATAGCCATCGGAGACAATCGCTCCATGGGCGGCAAGGTCTCGGTTCCCTTGCATCTCGACGCAATATTGTGCAAGCCCACGCTCTCTCTCGACGGCAAAGTAATAATGAGAGACGGAAAGATGGGGCGATAGAGCCTCGGCCTCCGACCGATCGAAGTATGGACTTTGCAGTAGTAACAAGAAATCTATCGAAGGGCTACGACAGGTGGACGCTTGCCGTAGATTCCCTGAACATTTGGATAAAGACAGGCGAGATTTTCGGCCTTCTTGGGCCGAACGGCGCAGGTAAAACTACTACCATAAGAATGCTTCTCGGCCTCCTCAGGCCCACCTCCGGGCAGGTCTTTATTCAGGGCGAGCTCATCACGATGGGCAGACAGAGGATAAAGGCCAAACTCGGCGTTTGCCCGCAGGAAACCGTGCTCTGGCCGGAGCTCACAGTTTTAGAACATCTCCAGTTCATCGGAAACATGTACGACGTTAAGAGGCGTGACATCAAAGGAAACATCCAGAATTTGATAAAGGGTCTCGGCCTCGAAGATAAACGCAACGTGCAGGCGCGGAAACTCTCCGGAGGGTTGAAGCGCAGACTCAACCTTGCGCTGGCTCTGGTTCACGACCCCGACGTCGTTCTTTTGGACGAACCTTCTGCCGGCCTCGACCCCCAATCGAGAGCACTGCTCTGGGAGAGGATTTCCGAGCTTTCCAAAAACCGGAGCAAGACCATAATCCTGACGACTCATTCCATGGAGGAGGCCGACCGGCTGAGCGATCGAGTCGGCATCCTTGACCACGGGAAGATGCTCGTACTGGAGACGCCCGAGAACTTGAAGAAGAGCATAGGAGAAGGAGACGCACTCGACATAGAGCTGGAAGGCCGTCCTTCGGACACGCTGGTGGATTCGATAAGGCAATCCACCGGCATTAACGAGGTCAGCGTTTACGAGAATACCCTGACCATACGCGCGCTCAATATCATGGATAAATTCCCAAGAATAATCGAGATCTTCTCCTCGCACGGAGTGGCGCTCAAGAACACGCGCCTCAGACCAAATTCACTTGAAGACGTGTTTTTAAAGCTGACTGGAAGGTCGTTGAGAGACGCATGAGAGCGATTTCCATTTCACTGACTGTCTTTCGAAGGATGACGAGAGATTTCTTCACTCTCTTCTTCGCCATCTTATTCCCCGCGTTCTTTCTTCTCATTTTTGCCGTCGCGTTCGGAAGGAGCGGACCGCTCAGAAATCAAAGGCTTGACCTCGCCGTCTTGAACAGGGACGAGGGGGTCGCCGCAAATTTCGGCTCTGGCCCGGACACGCTGCGTCTCGGCGCCGTTCTCGTTGATGTTCTGAGGTCGTTGTCCTATCCGGCCTCATCCAATTTGATGAAATCTGATTCCACCCTCACGTCGCTCGACGCAGATTCCCTTCGGCTCTCGGCGCGTGGGACGCGGCGCGCCAGGGCGGCCGAGAACGCAGTCTTCGGCGTCATCGACACGCTTTCCGAGGAAAAAGCACTCAAGAGGATAGCTTCCGGAGACTTGGACGCTGCGCTCATAATCCCTGCGGGATTCTCAAAAGCCACCATGGCGATGGCAATGCAGAACGTAATTGAGAAGATGTTCTCCGGTGCCGTCGACAAGTTCTCCTCGGATTCAGGCCTATTCAAGCAAAAGCCCACGGCTTCGAGCGTTCAGAAAATGATCGACGACATCTCGAAGAAAGTCGAGAAGAAGCAGCAACAAGCGGGCGTGTCTTACAGTTCTATATCCCTTCCCTCCAGAAAGGCAGTGCCTGTCACCCTGGAACTAGCCGGCGACCCGTCCAGGCTCAGTTTTTCCATGGCCTCGGTCGTGGTGAACGGCGTGCTTGAGCAATTCATCAAAAAAGTGAACGAGACAAGCCTCAAGAAGGCCATGGACTTTTCCCCAATCGAAATCACTCCACCGAAGGAGCTCATCTCTGTCAAAAGCTCCAGCATCGCGGTCCAGGGCAGGACCGTTTTCGACTATCAGGTGCCCGGAGTAATAGTCTTCGCGCTCCTCATGCTTGTTTCGCTGGTATCAATCAATTTTGCGATGGATTCAAGCCAGGGGCATCTCGAGAGACTGAGGCTCACAAGAATGAGTGTGCTCGATTACTTCTTGGGAAACACGGCGCCTTGGGCGGTGCTTTCAATCGTGCAGCTGTTTCTTCTTTTTGGTGTGGGGAGTGCTCTCGGCTATCACGGCAGAGGAAACATCTTGACCGCCGTAGGAATAGTGGTTCTCACGAGTCTCTCTTCCATTTCTCTCGCTCTCATCATAGCCGGCCTGGCGAAGAACGAAAAGCAGGCCTCCGCAATATCCACTTTGATAGCAGTGCCGATGAGCTTCTTGAGCGGGGCCTTCTTCCCGATAGGCGACGTGATACTGACGAAGAATCTTTTCGGGAGGCCTTTCGGAATAGCAGAGCTTTCTCCGTGGACACACGGCACAAAAGCCCTGATGGCAGTGCTGACGTTCGGCAAGAGCGCTCACGAAGTGCTGTGGTACGTGGCCTGGCAGGCGGCGCTCACACTGATCCTGTTCGCCATAGGTCTCTCACTTTTTTCCAAGCGCCGGCTCACCACGTAGATTCAAAAACACTTTCTCGTGCAGGTAGCGGAGCAATCGGCCGTCTTGCCCTTCTTCTTTGTCACCTTACCCTCGGGTGTTACGGGATCCTTGCCCTGCTCCTTCCCCGCCGCGCTGGCTGCCGGAGGCTTGCCGGCCTTGGCAGGGTCCAACTTGAACCTCTCGGCCACGGCCCGCCACTGCGAGCCGCCTGACCTGGCGGAGATCACTTCTTGAAGCGGGGCACCGGATAGCGCGGAGACGTTGACCGCCATCGTTATCTCGTCGAAGTCGTAGCCCTTCTCGTTCAGAAGCGCCAGGCCGTCGCCGCCTGGAATTCCGTAGTAGGCGGCCAGACACTGGGCCAGCAAGTATCTACGGAACAGCGAATCTTTTCCCTTCGCCTTTTCCAGAGCGGGCGGCCGCACACCGAGCTGCTTTGCGATGGCGCCCCACCCCAATCCTCGCCTCTTGAGAACTGCGATGTCCGCGGGGTCCTTCTTGGCAGTCGCGGCAATCTCCACCATCAAGGCGACGTCTCCGTAGTCGTATCCTCGATCGTACAGAGAGGTCACAAAACTGGTCTTGATGTTGAATGAGCTTGCCAGGACCCGCGCCCAGATGTCATTAACGCTTCCTCTATCAAGCGGAGAGATCTCGAGCTTCGCCGGTTTCTTTGCGACGTCGGGGGCGATGGCCCAGTTCACTCCCGCCGCACTCGCGTCCTGAAGGAGCCCCGACGACAGGAGAACAACGAAGAGAAACGTTGCGAAGCAAAGAAATCGCACCGCAAACACTCTAGTTTCCGGATAACGGCATCCTGCTTGATGTGAAAGCCCGGTTGTTGACCTTTTCACAGTGAAACCTCCGCGGTTTTGTCATGGGCGAGAAAACGACGAGCTCGAGAAAAGACGACCACCCGCCGACCTGGTTCGAAGACGGACGCCAAACGACCGCTCGAAGACGAGCGCCAAAAGACCGGCGGCACCGAATTTCATCTATATGATTCTATCAAGTATGAAACCGGCTGCAACCAATATTCCGGTGAGCAAATGAATCATGATTGTCGCAGCGTTTGCAGGCGCGAGTTTGGTCGAGTCGGAGTGATGGAGGACGGCCACGTTTATTGCTCTCATGCCCAGAGGCAGAGTAACGAGGCCCAGAAGGCAATAAGGCGGAATTGAGCGCGTGATCACCGGAATCAAAATCGACACGTAGGCAGCAAGGGTTATCGTCAAATAGCCCCAAACCGCTTTCTCCTTCCCCAATCTGGCGACCAGGTGATTCTTGCCGACGGCCTTGTCGGCGGCGAGGTCGGGGAATTCGTTTATGTAGAGTACATCCGCGATCAGTAAGCTCACGGGCAGGGACGCGAGAAAAGCGGCCAGAGAAAACTGCCGGGTCTGGACGTAATACGCCCCGAGGGTCATAAGGGCTCCGAAATTAAGCCCGACTACAAGCTCGCCCACTCCTCTCGAGACTATATTCACCGGCGGAGCAGTATAAAAGAATCCGCAAAAAGCTCCTATTGCTCCGAGCAGGAGAATCGCCGGACCCCTTGTTACAGAAAGATAAATTCCAATCGTGCCGCCGATCGCAAAAAGCACGAGAGACTCCGTGAGGACCGCCCTGGGCGTGAGAAGTCCCTTTTGAATGAGACGGCTTCCGCCGGTGAAGGGTCTTATGAATTCCACGTTTATTTCGTCGTTTCCGCTCTTGTGATCAAAATAGTCGTTGGCGACGTTGGTGCCGCCGTGCATGCACATTCCGGCAATCAGGGTGAGAACAAAAGGGACCAATTCGAACGTGCCGGTCAAAGACCAGGCCGCGGCCGTTCCGAGAATCACGGGAATCACGGACGCAGCGAAAAAAGGAGCTCTCAATTCTTCGAGAAGCAATACGAATTTATTCATCAATTGCTCAATTCCCCTGGCAGATTGTTTGGGACAGATTATTTGCGGCGAAAGAAGAGAATATCATTACATAAAAAATGGGGGCCGGGAAGGGTAACCTTCAGAAACGGCGACGATGGAGGTCGAACGGGAGCCTCGCCTGCGTTCCTTACCGCAGCTCGTCCCTGCGGGATCACCCTTTGAGCCCCGGCCTCTGTGCTCATGGTTCCGCACAGCCCTTTTACCCCCGGGTGCCATCCTATTACTAGGCAAAAATTTGTCAATACACAAAATTACTTCAGACAACACAAAGTTGGGGGTTAGTTGGGGGTGGAAAAAAGTCAATTCAGAGCCTCGGCCGGTGCTCGCTCTTCCGTTCTCGGCCGAAAACGCTGATCGAGAAGAGAACGCACAACAGCCCGAAAATGGCGATGGAAAGGAAGTCTTCCGCTCTGCCGCCTGCTTCAGGCCTTCTAAGCGCGAGCTTTGAGATGAAGGGAACCTTCTCCCCACCCGCTAGCGTCACGGGAATGACGGTGAGCGCGGCTATGAGGATGCCCATCAAGGCGTCACCTGCTATCAGGCCGGAGCTGTAGAGAGTTCCAATCTCGTGACGCCTGGTGAAGACACCGCCTTTGCTGAGTCTCGTCACGGCCCAGGCGGCTATCCCGCCCACGATTATTGGCGACGAGGTCGAGATGGGCAGATAGATTCCTATGGCAAACGGCAGAGAGGGCACGCCGAGCAGCTCCACCACGATGCCTATCCCCGCGCCCATGAATAGAAGCCCCCACGGCAACTGTCCGCCCATGACTCCTTGCACGAGATCGGCCATGAGTCTTGCCTGCGGCGCGGAGAGCTCCTTTGAGCCAAGTCCGTAGGCCCTGTGAAGGAGAGCGAGAACCCAGCCGATAACGATCGCTGTCGGGAGCATCCCCAGGATTTCTGCCCACTGCTGTTTCCTCGGCGTGGCTCCAACAAGCGCCCCCGTCTTCAGATCCTGAGCCATGTCGCCCGAAAGACATATTGCCATGCAGACTATGGCGCCCACTGTCACCGCAGCAGCCATCCCGGACGCACCGGTTTTTCCGGTAGCGACAAACACGAGGCTCGTGAAAAGAAGCGCCGTTATCGTCATGCCCGAGACCGGCTGAGAAGTGGAACCGATCAGGCCGACCATCCTGGAAGACACGGTCACAAAGAAGAAAGACATGACGACCGCTATCAAAGTGCCGAGCCCGCCTATGCCAAACTGCGGCAGGAAAAAGATCAAAGCAATCGTGATCAGAGAAAGTGCGCCCACTATCGGGAGGGGCATGTCCTGCTCGGTCCTTAGGCCGCTCGCCTTGAGGCCCGCCCTGGAAAGCCCCGAAAGACCGTGTCGCGCAGTGGAAACGATGGTCGGAACCGCCGCGAAAAGGCTTACCAGACCGCCGAGCGCGACACCGCCTGCACCGATGTAGCGCACGTAGAAATTCCATATGTCGTCGGAGCTCATCTGAGCGATCGGGATCGTCCCCGGATAGAGAGTCGTGCCGGACTTTCCGCCTATCAAATCGAACAGAGGTATGAGAACGAACCAGCCCAGAAGACCGCCGGAGAGCATCGTGGCTGCTATCCTGGGTCCTATCAGATACCCGACGCCGAGAAGGATCGGGGAAAGTTCGAATGAAATTGCAGCTTTGTGAAGCTTTTGGAAACTCCAGGCCGGCGTGTCCCTCCAGAGCCTCAGCCCCGCCATGCCGAATCTGTACAATCCCCCGACCAGAATCCCCGCAAACACGTGGCGCGCCTTACCGCCTCCCTCCTCTCCGACAATGAGGACGTTCGCGCACGCGGTGCCCTCCGGAAAAGGAAGAGTCTTGTGCTCTTTCACCATGAGATAGTGTCTGAGTGGGATCATGAGAAGAATGCCGAGCATGCTCCCCATCACGGCCATCAGAAAGATGTGAAAGTTGGAGGGCTCCATCCCGAGAAATACGAGCGCCGGTATTGTGAATATGACACCGGCGGCCAAAGACTCCCCGGTGGATCCCAGTGTTTGAACTATGTTGTTCTCGAGTATGGTTCCGGTCTTAAAGACGCCGCGCAGTATCGCCATCGACATCACTGCAGCCGGAATGGATGCGCTAACAGTGAGGCCGGTCTTGAGTCCCAGGAATGAGTTCGCCGCGCCGAATATGATCCCGATAATAGTTCCGAGGAGCATGGCTCTGAGCGTGAATTCCGGCACACGCTGCGACGGAGAAACGTAGGGGACAAGCTCTCCGCAGCCCGGCGGCAAGGTGGAGGCAGATTTATCTGGCGACAAGGTCGGGGCAGACTCGTCTTTTGTCACATCACACTCCTGTTGTCCGCTTGAGCGCTACTCTGGAGCGCTACGCTGGAGCGCCGCTCTGGAGCGCCACGCTTGAGCGCTACTCTGCAGATGTTCGCTAGATGTTCGCTTGCGCCGTCGCCGCCGAGTGACAAAACGGCAATTCTTCCGAACCGGGATTCTATTGCAGCGGACGGCGAGTGTCAAACCATGTATAATGTGACGAAAACCCTAACAGAGGAGAAAACGTATGAACATTCGCTCGGGCTCGGCATCGTCAAGAATGCTGAGAAGATTTCTCGTCCTCAACTTGGTCGCCGCGTTTTTCCTGTTCCTTCTCTGCCCGACATTTCAGGGAGAGGCCAATTCCGCTCCGGCAACTTCTAGAGGCATCCACTCGCCTTCGCAGCCGGACACCGCAAAGATCCTGGCAGACTTAAAGTACCTCGCCAGCGACAAGCTCGAAGGAAGGGGGACGGGTCAAAAAGGTGGAGACCTTGCCGCGAAGTTCGTGGCCGGTGAGTTCTCAAAGACGGGGCTCAAACCTGCCGGCGGCCCGGGAAGCTATTTCCAATATTTTGATGCTACCGTCGGCGTGCTCATGGGAACGGGAAACTCCCTCACGATTTCTCTGCCCGGATTTGAGAAGACCCTGAAGGCAAGCGGGGACTTCATCCCCTTCAGCTTCTCGAGCGTCGGAAGCGTGTCCGGCCCGCTCGTGTTCGCCGGCTACGGCATAAGCTCGGAGCACTACGGCTACGACGACTATGCCAAGGCGGACGTAAAAGGAAAGATCGTTCTTGTGATGAGGCACGAGCCTCAGGAAAACGACGAGAAGAGCATTTTCGCCGGAAAGCAGCTCACCCACTATTCCGACCTTCGCTACAAGGCCACGAACGCGCGAGAGCACGGAGCCGCGGCCATAATCATCACGGCCGATCCCGCGAATCATCCCGAAGAGGAAGACGAGCTTCTTCCCCTTCAATCGCTTGAGGGACTTGGGGACTGCGGCATTCCTGCCGTTCAAATGAAGCGCAAGGACGTGGAGGCGATGCTGAGCGCAGCAAATTTCGACATGAAGGCTCTGGAGCTCAAGATAGACAGCACGCTCGTGCCGTCTACCATGGAGATCCCTTCTGTCACCGTTTCTCTTCAAGTCGACCTCGTCAAAGACAAGAAGAGAGTTCCGAACGTTATTGGCATCGTCGAGCCCTCTCGCGGCGTTTCTGAATACGTAGTCGTGGGCGCACATTACGACCATCTCGGAACTTCGAGCCAGTTTTCCCTCACAAGAACTGAGGGAATACACAACGGCGCCGACGACAACGCCTCCGGTGTGTCTGCAATGCTCGAGCTCGCGAGGATTTTTGCGCCGATGAGAGACTCTCTGAAGCGTGGAATAGTGTTTGCCGGATTCACTGGCGAGGAGCTCGGCGTCCTTGGCTCCACTTATTACACTAGCAATCCTGTGGTGCCTCTCGAGAAGACCGTTCTGATGCTGAACCTGGACAGCGTCGGCAGAATGAAAGACAACAAGCCGTATGCCGCCGGAGTGGGAAGCTCGCCGATGTTGAAGGACCTGGTTGCAAAGGCCAACGAGCCTCTGGGCCTCAAGATCGAGGAGACCGAGGGCGGCTTCGGTCCGAGCGATCATTTCACTTTTTACGCACACAACGTGCCCGTCCTGTTCTTCTTCACCGGAGCACACAGCGATTATCACAAAATCAGCGACGATTGGTACAAGATTAACGTCGACGGCCTCGCATCCGTAGTGAAGCTCTCGGCGCGCGTGCTTTCCGATCTGGTGTTCGACACCACGCCCGTTCCCTTCACGCGAGCTGCCCCCGACACGGCAGGCCCCCCCGGCGGAGAGGGCTACGGACCGGGCCGCGGAGCGTACTTCGGGATAGTGCCTGATTTCGGAGGAGAGCCGGGCAAGGGAGCGAAGATTTCGGGAACGAGTGAAGGAAGTCCTGCTGAAAAGGTAGGACTGAAGCCGGGTGACGTAATAATAAGTTTCGGGGGAAAGACGATCACCGGTCTTTACGACCTCAGTTTTGTGTTGAAGGAGAAGAAGCCCGGAGACGTGGTGGACGTGGTCGTGCTGAGAGGGAACGAAACGCTCACCTTCAAGGCACAACTCGGGAGAAAGACAGCGAAATAGTCAACGGGCCGGGCGCCGGCTCTTTGCCGGCACTCGGCCCTGTACATCCTCGGACGAGCCTTGACCGCGCCCTTTCGCTATGGCGCGGCGCCCCTCCGTTATCGCGCGTCGCCCTTACTGCGCCCCTTCGCTATGGCGCGGCCCTCGATCACTGGACAAATACGCTGTGCGGGATGGCGTACGCCCACATGGTGATGAAGATCCCGATGAGGCTCAGTCCCACGAAGATCATCCCCGAAATCCTGCCGGCCCGCGGCGAGTAATCGCCTCTCTGCGGCTTCCAGCCTATCGCCAGGAGGATCATCCAGTAAAGGACAAGCACGAGAGACTTGTTATCCGTGATGTCCGTTCCGAACGGAATCCCCGACCACCCGACGCCGTAAGTCGTCTTGGCAATGGAAATCCCCAGAGGCAGCACCGATATGGTGAAGAGTATC
>Ga0315268_10006717_pt1 | contig 12216 bp, 13 predicted proteins | sample C1_top_MG_FD_204535 | JGI IMG/M metagenome (GOLD analysis project Ga0315268, IMG submission 204535) | Sediment microbial communities from Yellowstone Lake, YNP, Wyoming, USA - C1_top | ecosystem: Environmental > Aquatic > Freshwater > Lake > Sediment | place: USA: Wyoming | collected 2017-08-01 | reverse complement strand
TCAAGGACATGAGGGCGGAGACTTCCCTAGTCTACACGGATAAGGAAGTACTAAAGAGAACAGAGGAGAGCAAACCCGAGATAGTTGCCATCGATGCGCCTCTGAGTCTACCGGCAGGAAGAGAGTCGATAGAACAGAGAACACCCGTTCACCTGAGAGAGTGCGACAAAGAACTCCTACGAAGAGGAATAAAATTCTTCCCAATCACCCTCGGCCCCATGAGAAAACTGACCAACCGAGGCATCAAACTAAGAGGAATTCTCGAAAACAAGCACTTAAGAGTGATAGAAGTCTATCCGGGAGGCGCCCAAGACGTTCTCGGAATTCCCCGAAAGCAACAGGGACTCAAGAGATTGAGAATGGGGTTAGAAAAGGTAGGGATAGTAGGGCTGAACAGTCGAATGAGCGACCACGAGCTTGACGCCGTCACATGTGCTCTTGTAGGAAAACTCTTTCTGGAAGGAAAAAGCGTTACTTACGGAACTTCCGAGCAGGCAATAGTGATGCCTGAAGGGCGGGAAAGCAATGGCCAGCAGCGAAACTGACTGTAAGTGAGCGCTTACACTATTCTGAGAAAAAACAGCCACAACGTAGTTTTTCTGTAAAGAGGATTGTTTTGTTCTAATCCATTCTTCTAAAACTTTACTTTATTCACGCCTGACGATAAAAGAGAATTTATAAATGCAGTGACGACAGATTAACCTGGAAGTGTGCAGCATGCGAATTGGTTTTTTCGTCTGGGAGTATCCACCGACGCTCGTCGGAGGTTTAGGCACCTACGCTGAATACATCACTCACGAACTCGTTGAGCTGGACCACGACGTTTCGGTTTTCACTCTGAACCCTGACGGTCTCAAGACGAAGGAGATTCTAAGAGGAGTTGAGGTCCATCGACCCGTAATCGTGAACGCGAGCAACGTTTTTCCAATGATAGTTACTGACGACTTGAAAAACTGGGGCACGAACATCCGCCTATTCAACGATATATTCATCTACAACATTCTGAGCGCGTCAAAATTCATAAACGAATTGATAAAAGAGGAAGGGTATGTTTTCGACATTGTGTGCGTGCACGACTGGCTAAGCAGCATGGCAGGACTGATAATCAAGAACGAAACAAAGATTCCGTTAGTCTTTCACGTTCACAGCACTGAATGGGGAAGAAGCGGAGGTCAAGGCTCAAGCGTTATCTCACATCTGGAATCAACAGCAGCCCAAACAGCGGATAGAATAATCACTGTTAGCCACACGATGCGAGACGATTTGATTCGACACGGTTGGTCTCAGTCAAAGATAAGCGTTGTTTGGAACGGGGTAGACCCGCAGCGCTATGACCCGCAAAACTGCTCGAAGGAAGATGTGCAGAAGATTCGAGAGAAATACAACATTCCGGACGATTGGAATATGCTTCTGTTTCTCGGAAGACTAACATGGGTTAAAAGTATCATAAACCTCATCCAAGCCATCCCGATGGTCCTAAAGGAATACCCAAAAACAAAGCTTGTTATCCTAGGCAAAGGCGAAGAGCAGAGGGATATTACAGAAATGGCAAACCGTCTGGGAATAAAAGATAACGTCATCTGCCGTTTTGAGTTTGTGCCAGAAGAAGAAAGAATCTTGCATTATGCGGCAGCAAACGTCTGCATATTCCCGTCAGTCTACGAACCGTTTGGCATAGTAAGCCTAGAAGCAATGTCCATGGCTAAGCCCGTGGTTGTTGGAGCTCGGGGGGTGGTTGGTTTTCGCGAGCAAGTTGTCTCAGCAGGCTCCGACCAAAACGGGATTCACATTAACGGCGAAGAACCAGCTGATATCGCTTGGGGAATAAAAGAGACACTCAGAGACCCGGCAACAGCAAAAATATGGGGACAGAATGGACGCAAAAGAGTCTTGGAATACTTCACTTGGAGAAAAGTTGCTGAACAAACTGTAGAAGTTTATAAAACGCTTTTTTAGAAAAATCCTGAAACCTAGGAATTGCTTAACTCTTTTCTGAATCAACAACTTTTTTAAACAGTTGCAAGTCGTTAAGGTTCGGTGTTCCAAGTTGACCTTAGCCGTGGAGACAGAGAATGTTGTCAAGCTTTTCGGCAACATTCGCGCTCTTGATGGACTGAGTTTCACGGTTAGCCCCGGAGAGATTTTTGGGCTTATAGGTCCTAACGGCGCCGGGAAAACGACCGCGCTGCGGATAATCTCCACTTTGTTGTTGCCCACCTCAGGCACGGTGGAGGTCTTTGACATAGATGCTGCCAACAACGCGGGCGAAGTTCGCAAGATTATAGCGTATCTTCCTGAAGAAGCTGGCGCCTACCGAAACCTCTCAGGCAGGGAGTATCTGGAGTTCATGGCCAAATTCAGCAGCAGAGACAAGAACAAAATCAGTGGAATGGTCAAGGACGCGGCAGAAATCACCGGTTTGGGCGAGCGGCTAAAGGACAGGACTAAAACGTACAGCAAAGGAATGAAGAGAAGACTGCTGGTGGCGAGGGCTTTGATGACCAAGCCCAAACTAGCCGTTTTGGACGAGCCAACAAGCGGGCTTGATGTTCTGCATGCGTACCATGTTAGGGAGATAATCAAAAGATACGTGAAAGAACACGGCGTAACAGTGCTCCTCTCAAGCCACAACATGCTCGAAGTCGAACACCTGTGCGACAGAGTCGCACTGATAAACAAGGGCAAAATCGTAGCAGAGGGAAAACCGCAGGAACTCAAAGAAAAGTTTGGAACAGCAAACCTAGAAGAGGTTTTTGCGAAGGTGGTTGGGCTTGCTTAAGGGATTCGGAAACTTTCTGCTAAAAGAGCTCAAGGAATTGGTCAGAGACCCCAAGATATTCTTGGGCATGATCATCGTTCCAGCAATAATGTTTCCATTGCTGGGCAGCATAATGAGCTACTCAATACAGTCTGCACAAGAACAGGCGCAAAAAGCAACTCTGCTGGTTTTGAACAACGACGGAGGAAACTGGTCAGAGGCTTTCATAGGCAATCTCACCTCGTACGGCGTGAGAGTTTTTGTCATCAACGACACGAGTCCAGAAGACGTGATAGCTCACAATCTGTTAGCGGAGTACAATTCTACACAGTTTATAGAGATTCCGCCGGGCTTCAGTTACAATCTGACCCGGCACACACAAGGAAACCTTAATGTGAATGCTTCGATAGAATTTTACGGAGTTTTCTCCGGTAGCAGCATGTTCGAGAGCATCGGCTCTACAATCATCGACAGCCTAGTGAACCAATATAATAGAGCCCTAGCCCCAGACGCAGTGTATTCTGAAAAATCTTCAATAATCAAAGGAGAAATCGCTGAAGGAGTAGACCCAAGCACGCTCTCTAGTCTAATGATTTCGCAAGCGATTGCCATGCCAATCACCATCATGATCCTGCTAACCTACTCGATGCAGATAGCCGCGACCTCGGTAGCCATGGAGAAAGAGGAAAAGACTCTTGAGACAGTGCTGACTTTGCCGATGGACCGCTTCTCTATTCTCATGGGAAAACTGTCCGGCTCAATCATCATCGCGGGTGTAGGTGCTCTGGCGTACATGGTGGGCTTCAACTATTATATGGGTTCTTTCACTGGGATGATTCCCTCTGGGACATCGTTGGATTTGGCTTCTTTAGGACTTGTTCCTTCAGTTTTTGGGTACTTCCTCTTAGGGATTTCGCTTTTCGTCACGCTTCTGTCGGCGTTAGCGTTGGCAGTGATAATATCCGCCTTTGCAGAAGACGTGCGAGGCGCCCAATCCGTCGTCGGCTACATATACCCACTGATATTCATTCCATCGCTCGCCCTGATGTATTTAGACATCAACACGGTGCCTCTCGCGTTTAGAATCATTCTTTACGCGATTCCCTTCAGCCAACCGGTCATAGCGTCTAAAGCCATCATAATGGGCGACTACACAACCGCCACGTTTGGCATCGTCTACGTGGCTGCTTTCACACTGGTAATAATGTATGTAGCCTCAAGGTTGTTTGCAACCGAAAAGATCCTGACGGCAAAACTGAGGTTCAGGGGACTAGGCTTAAGGAAGCGCGGAAAGGCACCCAGCGAAGAGATGCAGTAAAGCTTTTCCACGCAGAACGCAGACTTGTTGCTGGTGCCAACTGTTGGGAATTCAACAGATAGAAGTTTACCCTGTAACCCTAAGATACAAAGAACCTTTCAGAATCGCTCCGGGAGCAAGCATCGAAACGCATAACGTGGTCGTTAAGATAGTCACGGATTACGGCGTTGTCGGCTGGGGAGAATCCTCACCGTCGAAAAGGGTGACCGGCGAGACCGCAGAAACAGTTGTTGAGACTCTTGACAAAATCGCCCCTAAGCTGATTGGAATGTGTCCTTTGAGAATCGAGAAAGATGTTGAAGTCATGGACACAATTGTGGAAGGAAATCCCGCGGCAAAAGCAGCCATCGACATAGCCTTGCACGACATTTTAGGGAAAATTGCGTGTAAGCCTCTTTTCAGGCTGATGGGTGGTTATCGCACAGAAGTTCTCACAGACATAACTCTGGGAATCAAACCACCGAGAGATATGGCTAAAGACGCCGCTAAAGCCGTTAAGAGAGGGTTCAAAGCCCTAAAAGTAAAGGTGGGAGTAAGCCCCACAGAGGACATTGAGCGTGTTAAACTCATACGCAAAACAGTCGGCGACGACGTACAGATAAGAATTGATGCAAACCAAGGTTGGACACCGAAACAGGCAATAGAAACCCTAAACAAAATCGAAAAGTTTGACATACAATTCGCCGAGCAACCAGTGCCAGCCGAAGACATCAAAGGCTTAGTAAAAGTTAGAAAAGAGTCGCCGATACCCATAATGGCTGATGAAAGCGTACACTCGCCTCGAGACGCCCTAAGCCTGATTCAGGCAGAAGCCGCCGACCTCATAAACATCAAACTGATGAAGAGCGGAGGAATACTGAAAGGAAGAAAAATAGCCGAAGTTGCAGAGGCTGCCGGAATTCCGTGCATGATTGGGTGCATGGGCGAGTCAGAGATAGGGATAGCAACCGGAGCCCACCTAGCCGCAGCAGTTAAAAACATACAGTACGCAGACCTAGACTCCGACATCCTGCTCAAAGACAGACTTGTTAAAGAGGGCGGAACAAGAGTCAAAGATTCGATGCGAGTTTTCCCGAAACAAAATGGACTCGGCATAAAAGAAGTAAATGAGCAACTTCTGGGAAAGCCGAAAAAGATTTACAAGTAACCAAAGTTAGTAGCGTGTGGGAGTGTACAATCGTTGGTTTCGCTCAGAGCCTTAGCGCCTTCACTCACAAGAATTACAATAGCCGCTGCAGTGGGAGCTGCACTGCACATCGGTCAAGGCAACCAAGACGCGATAGACGCAAACGCGGTGAAGTTTTCAAGGGCTGTGCTGACCCAGACAGACGTGGAAGGAGAGGTCATCTCTTGCGAGGGACCCAAAGACAACGCACCAGCCTTCTTGAAAAGAGAGAAGGTCGGAACTAGCAAGGGACCAAGAGTCGAGTTTGTCGTGGACCCCGTTGACGGCACAACCGCCGCCTCCAAAGGCAGAAAAGACGCCATCTCCGCTCTCGCCTGCGCGCCAGCCGGCTGTTTTCAGGTACTACCAGACGATGGATACTATTTCAAGGTGGCAACCGATTATCGTTCTGCCGGAAAAATCTCTTTGGACATGACCGTCGAAGAGATTGTGCGAACAGTAGCTCGGGAGAAAAAGCTTCCCCTTGAAAATTTCACCGTCATAATGCTAGAGCGGGAAAGACATCTAGACATCCTCAACAGCCTCAGAAAACTTGGCGTAAGGATAATCCTAATTCCAGACGGCGACATCGCAGGGGCAGTCGTCACATGCATTCCAGGCTCAGGCGTTGACCTTCTCGTAGGCGCGGGCGCTGGACCAGAAGCAACAATCGCTGCGACCGCCGTGAAATGCTTGGGCGGCACAATGCTCGTCAAAGTGTGGAAGGACAAAAAGGACGACCCCAATCGAATGGACAGGCTTAAAACTGAAGGTGTCGATGTAGAGAAAACTTACAGTGAAGCTGAGTTAGCTAAGGGCAACGAGTTGGTCTTTGCGGCTTCAGGAGTGACAAAAGGCGAGTTGCTGGACGGCGTTCGTTTCATCCCTGACGGCGCCATCGTAAACTCGATATGCATGAGACTGCCGAGTGGAACTGTGGAAAAGTCAGAGACAACACTACGGTTCAGAGGACACCCAGTCTACAAGCGGTTTCTGACCTGAAAATCTGTCAGCGACGCCTCGAGGTGGGTTGATGGAAGAGGTAAACATAGCAGTCATCGGAGCCGGCGTGGTCGGCTTAGCCGTAGCGGCAAAGATATCAGAAAAGAATGAAGGCGTTTTTGTTCTTGAAAAAAACGCGCGCTTCGGTCAAGAGACCAGTGGTCACAACAGTGGAGTAATCCATTCTGGCATTCATTATCCAAAAAATTCTCTTAAGGCTATTTTATGTGTGAAGGGCAATCGGATGATTTATGAAACGTGCAAGAAGCACCGGATTCCCTACAAGAAGTTGGGAAAACTGACTGTCGGCATTGAAGAGGAGGAGTTGGACGAGTTAGACAAGCTGATGAAGATGGGCGAAGAAAACGGCGTGGAAGGAATGCGGTTTCTGGAGAGAGACGAGGTTAAGAAACTAGAGCCCAATATTGAGGTCGAAAGAGCACTGTACACACCTTCAACCGGCATAGTTGAGCCGGACGAGCTGATGAACCATTACTATACAGTGGCTTCTAGGAATGGCGCAATCTTAACCACGAACACGGAAGTAACGAGCATAAGAAAAACAGAGGACGGGTACAAGATAGGCGGAATCAGCCAGGGCGAAAGATTCAGCATCGAAGCGAAAACCGTCGTGAATTGTGCTGGCCTTTACGCGGACAAAATCGCAGAGATGCCGGGAATAGACATAGACAAAGCCGACTATCGAATTCACCTCTGCAAAGGCGACTACTTCAGAGCGGCTGGAAAGCCTCCTGTGAAAATGCTGGTTTATCCGGTTCCAAAAGGACCAGGGTTAGGCATTCATTTAACTCCGGACATGGCTGGAGCGGTCAAACTGGGACCAAACGCCTACTACGTGGACAACATCGACTATGCAGTGGAATCAAGTGTTGCAGAGTTCCGGAACGACGTAGAAAGGTTCATGCCTTTCATCACCAAGTACGAGTTAGTGCCTGATATGGCTGGGATACGACCGAAACTCCAAGGTCCAAACGACGAATTCCGGGATTTCGTGATAAGGAACGAAGCAGACAAGGGCTTTCACGGTTTCATAAACTTAGTCGGGATTGAGTCTCCGGGATTGACTAGTGCATCAGCTATTGGAGAACTCGTTGCAGAGATATATCAAGAAGAGATAAAACGGTGAAAAGTAAGCCAGAATCAGTATTCCAGAATAGAATTTCAAATTCGTAAAGATTATCTGTTCCTCTAATCACCCCTAAAACGATCAGTTATGTCTCCGAAAGATCAGAAGAAAATGAAAACTCAGAAGGACCAAAAAATAGAGGTTAGCGAGAAAGCCGTAAGAATCCTAAGGACACTAAAAAATGAAGAAGCCTTCTACTTCTATGAGAACGTCGGGAAACCCACTGGAGAGAGCGCTAAAAGCCTGTCTGACTTCCTCGAAAAGGTGAAATCTGTCAAGCTGGAGAGTTTGCTGTTTCATCTTCAGAGGAAAGACTTCCAAAACTGGGTCAAGGAAACTCTTGGTGACTCTACGCTTGCCGGAAAGATGGAGAAAATAACTCCTTCAAACAGTGAAGGCCTTAGAACGAAAATTCGCTCGATGGTTGAGAATCGCATTGAAGAATTGAGAGACATGCCAATGAGATTGTTGATTAACGAAGACTTGGTTGTCGCTTCTTCAAGTTCTACGGCATAGAATTCGCTAGCGCTGTTAAAAAACGGACCAAAACGCCCCGAAAATCAAGAGACTGCGCTATTTTCTGGCGGTTTCACAGAGCAGTACGCAGTGGGGCCATTTTGTTTTTAGTTCGCTCATCCGCTTCTCGATAACTTTTTTCTGATCGGTGTTCCTGATTTCCCTTAGCTCTTCTTTTATCTTTGGATGGTTTCGCTGCAGTGATTCGAAGTTCTTGCACTCTGCGAGTTCGTCGCACTGGCTGCAGTTGGTCATGTTTTTCTTTAGGGCGCAGATTCTGATTTCGCAGGTTGGGTTTCCTCCGCCCTTTTTGCAGCCTGGGCACAGCGGCATGGCTTGTATTTGGGTGAGGTTTTTGATGAGTTCGTTGAAGTTGAACTCTTTGGGAGCCCACTTTTCTAGTGCGGACTGACTTTGCTTGATGAACTGCTCGTATTTTCTTGTCAGTTCCAGTATGGCGTCGTTGCCACCTAGGCAGCTGCCGCACCAGATTCCGCAGAAGCCGATTTGGTCTTTTACGTTCTCGAAGGCTTCGGTCAACGGGCATTTCTCCGAGTGTTTAGAATTTCTCAGAGTGCGGACATGCGATATAAATGATTTGGAGGAGGCACGTCTTTCAGAACAAGGTTTGTCAGTTGTGTGCGCCCCGATGGACTCTCGCTGTTTCATGTATCCTTAAAAGTCGGAACAACTCTTGTGGTTACAGAGGTTGAGTGTTTTGTTCTTCAGACGCAGGAGCAAGTTGAAGGTAGATTTGGGTGAATTGCGGGATGAGAGAGAGCCTCTTTCCGGTTTCTTGCGCTCAAGCCTCAAGGTTGATGTTGCCTCAAGCGGCAATAAACTGTTAGTGTATTCGGAAAAATTGTCTTCACAAGAGCTGAAGGAGTCAGTGAGCAGGTTTGTCTATCATCAACATCTGAATAACGCGTACTGGGTTGCTCTGGAGGGTGATGACGTCAAGATCAACAAGTTTAAGGGCGTTAAGAAACGCGAAAAGCGCAAGAAAGCGATTCCTCCATCAACTATCAAGCACGGTTGGTAACATGCGCCTGTTCGTGGTTGGTTTAGTTTTTGATGGTGCGTGAGCATGGGTTCATGGACCTGCCCGAACACCAAGTGCGAGTATGACAAGCAGCTCAAGCCGGGACAGTGTTGTCCATTGTGTGGCGAGGAAGCTAAGGAGTTCGATTTTAGTGAGCTTGGCAGCCTGTGGAAAGAGAAGTGGGACTTCAAGAAGTCGATTGAGAGAGCCAGGAAACAGGAGAGAATCTTGGAGAGAATAAAGTACTGTCCAAGATGCGGTTCCTCAAACATCAATTGCCTTGTCTTTTATCGTCCTTCCGTCTGGAGATGCCTCGACTGTGGCTATGAAGGTGCCTTCATAGTAGAAGACGGCAGGCTTGCGGAGAAGATACAAAAGCGTTATCAAGGCAGCAGGGGAAGACGGGATTCGAACCTCTGTTAACTGGTTACGACTCTCGCTTGTGCGTGTGTGCGTGCAACAGCGCTAGACCCCTCTATTAGGAGCCAAATATGTTTGCTTGAGATAGGCTTAGAATGGTTTCAGAGTTGTGAGTGCTCCGGCCGGGATTGGAACACGTTTTTACTAGTAAAAATATGCTTTTGTTATGCCTGGGGAGAGTTCGAATCTCTCCCGGCTACCAAACGCTTATGCGTGTGCGTGCAACGGTGCTAGGCCCTAGTGTACGACTCTTGTTGCTTAGTTCGCACTACCGTTTGCGCAATTCTTAATTTGTCGGCAGTGTAAAGATTGTTTCTGGTGAAGAAATGCCGAAGTATAAGATCACGGCCAAATGGATCGAGAATGTCCGTTCAGTGGTGGACAATGGTAGAACACACAGCGTGGTCTGCGATCTTTCCACCCCTGCAGGTGGAGACGATAAAGGTCCGACTGCTCTCGAATTGGCTATAATGGCTTTAGCAGATTGTGCTGTGACGATATTCGCTGATGTCTGTAAACAGAGCAAGATTGAACTCAGCAAAGTGGAGACCGTCGTAGAGGCTGAAAAACCTGCTGACTCGCCAATACTGAGTGGAGTGACAATTAAAACTAGAGTTTCCGCGACGGCAAGAAAGGAACTGCTGGAAGGCGCTTGGAGAAGGACCGAAGCAAATTGCCCAGAGCTGTCCATATTCAAGGAGCCGATACCATTAAAAGTGGAATTTGAAGTCGTTTCCAGATAACGGTCTATACATGCCCTCTTTTCTTTCACTTTTCAGCGTGCGGTAAGTCAAAATTTGGAAAAAAGCGTGCTATGATTAGCACGTTCTAGAGTTTCAGGCCTTTTGCCACTCGTTTGCCAAACTCAGGGTCAGCCTTGGTAAGGTTTTCGACCATGCATTGCTGTATCGGCTTATCTGCCTTTCCGAGAGAATCAACAATGTTGTCAACCAGGTGGTCCTGATCCATTTTGCTTAGCGAGCGATAACGTTCGCCTGCCTGTTCAAAGTCGTTGGTCAAACTGATCTTTTGACGCATGATGTTTCCTTCGACATGTCCATGGGTTGTGACGGTGGCCGGTACTTCGCGTGGCATTCCGCCCGCCAGAGTGTTGGGTTCGTAGTTGACTGTTCCTCCACCGTAAGACGCGTACTGCATGGCTCCGTCGCGTTGGTTGTTGCTTACCGGTACCTGTGGCCTATTGATTGGAAGTTGCAGGTAATTGGGACCGAGCCTATGTCGCTGCGTGTCCGCGTAGGAGAAGATTCTGCCCTGCAAGAGTTTGTCAGCGGAGAAATCGATTCCTGGCACAATAGAGGCTGGACAGAAAGCAGCTTGCTCCGTTTCAGCAAAGAAGTTTTCAGGGTTGCGATTCAGCACTATCTTCCCCACTGGCATAAGCGGGAACTTGTCTTCAGGCCATGTTTTTGTGGCATCAAGCGGGTCGAAATCCTGTTTAAATTCATCAGCTATTTCCATGATTTGGACACACAATTCATATTCTACTGTCTTACCAGAGGCAATGGTTTCGTACAAGTCGCGAGTGGCAATGTCAGGATCCTCGCCAGCCAGACGAGTAGCCTCATGGCGGTCAATAGTCTCTATTCCTGCTCTTGGCTTCCAATGATACTTGACGTAGACAGCCTTGCCTTCAGTGTTGACCCACTTGTACGTATTAACACCAAATCCTTCCATCTTCCTATAACTCTTCACTGTTCCCCTATCCGAAAAGAGCCAAGTAATCATGTGCGTTGATTCAGGAGTCAGCGAGATGAAGTCCCAGAAGCGGCTGTTTGCCGACGAGCTTGTAGGGAAACCTGTGTCAGGGGCAGGCTTGAAGGCGTGTACCATGTCAGGGAATTTGATGGCGTCTCGGATGAAGAAGACTGGCAAGTTATTGCCTACCAAGTCATAATTACCGTCTTCAGTGTAAAACTTCACGGCAAAGCCTCTGGGATCGCGAGCAGTATCTGCAGATCCTCTTGAGCCGACAACTGTGGAGAAACGGACGAAGACAGGCGTCTTTTTCTTCGGGTCTTGAAGGAATTTTGCGCAGGTGTATTTTGCCATGCTTTTGTATACTTGGAAATATCCATGGGCACCGGCACCTTTCGCGTGGACCACACGTTCAGGGATACGTTCACGGTCAAAGTGTGCTAGCTTCTCAATTAAATGCACGTCCTGTAGCAACGCAGGGCCGCGTTCGCCTGCGGTGAGTGAATTTTGGTTGTCAGAGACAGGAACACCTTGATTCGTTGTAAGATGTTTATCTTTCATAATTAACGACACCTCCTTCTTTGCGTTTTTATGATTTCTAATAATCTGACTCCCCAAGGTTTATTTAAGACTTATTATTATCTAATAAAAGGTATGAGTCGCTCTTACAAATCAGACACATCGATAATCGAAACTCTCCGCAAAAAAGGATACAAGGCCACTCCACAAAGGATAGCGATTTGTCGATTTGCCCTCCGAAGTCGAGACCATCCGACCGCGCAGAGAATCTACGATGAGGTCAAGAAGGTGCATCCAACAGTCAGTCTAGCCACAGTCTACAAAACACTTCAAATTCTGACGGAACAAAGCCTAATCCAAGAACTGGATTTGCCAGCAAGCCAAGCAAGATTCGATTCCTACGTGGAACCCCACATTAATCTAGTCTGCCTGCAATGTGGCAACATCCGGGATTTCGACGATAGTACTGCTCGAGAAATGGTTGAGAGAGTGACGGCCAAAGCAGAATTCACGCGGACAGGACAACGCATAGACATTTACGGTATATGCAAGACATGCCGCGACAGAACCAAATAGACCGGCATCAAAAACTTGGACAACCAAGGCACAAGAG
>Ga0315268_10006716_pt1 | contig 12217 bp, 9 predicted proteins | sample C1_top_MG_FD_204535 | JGI IMG/M metagenome (GOLD analysis project Ga0315268, IMG submission 204535) | Sediment microbial communities from Yellowstone Lake, YNP, Wyoming, USA - C1_top | ecosystem: Environmental > Aquatic > Freshwater > Lake > Sediment | place: USA: Wyoming | collected 2017-08-01 | reverse complement strand
AAACCCCTGACAACCTAAACCCCTAAACCCCTTTTTTTCCTTAGAGGATCAGATCAGGAAGGGAATCATGAAGCAGGTCATGAAGCAGATCAAGAAACGAATAGGAAGCGAATCATGAAGCAGGTCATGAAGCAGATCAAGAAACGAATAGGGGGCGGGTCATGGAGAGAATGAGGTATATTCTCTTTTTAGGTTGCACTACTCCGACCAAGGTCCCGCAATATGAGCTTTCAGCGCGGTGGGTTGCCCGGTACCTGGGCATCGAATTGCTTGATCTTGAGGACATGGCCTGCTGCGGTTCCAATCAGATCAATTTGGACCTTGATCTCGGGCTTCTGATGGCAGCCATGAACCTGGCCCTGGCCGAAGCGCAGGGCCTGGATATAATTACTCTGTGCAGCGGCTGCACCGGAGCACTGACTGAGGCACGAGAGGAATTAAAGAATGAGGAGGTGAGGGACAGGATCAACAGAAAACTTTAAGCCATCGGCCTGACCTACCAGGGAAAGTGCAGGGTAAGGCATTTCTCCAGGGTCCTCTACGAGGATATTGGCCCGGATAGCCTGAAGGCAAAGGTGACACGGGATCTCTCAAAGCTGAAAACATCTCCCCATTACGGCTGTCATTACCTGAAGCCAAAATCCGTCTACGAAGGATTCGACGAGCCGGATAACCCAAAGACCCTTCACCAGCTCATCCTGGCTGCAGGCGCCTCGCTCGTTGAATATGAAACCCTTCTTCTTTGCTGCGGAGGGAAAACCTTTCCAAACTCGCAGGATATAGCCTTCTCCCTGGCCGGAATAAAGCTTGAGAACCTTCTGAATAAGGGAGTGGACTTCATCACCCTGCAATGCAATACCTGCTACGTCATGTATGGTCTCAACCAGCCCTCCATCTCTATAGCCAAAAAACTTGAAAGACCGTATAACATCCCCGTTCTTCTCTACCCTCAGCTCCTTGGCCTTGCCCTGGGTGCGGATCCGATAACTGACCTTGGGCTGCATCTCAACATCCCCTCCCCAGCCAAGCTCCTTGAAACCTTGAGTTAAGAGATTTCCCAGGGGTTACTACTCAGGTAGGCGCAAAGCAAAGAGACGCACAGGCGTACAGGAAAAAGACAGGCACAGAAAAAAATGAAAAAACTTTGTGCCTTTGCCCCTTTGTGCCTGAGTAGTTACTCCCAGGGAATGATTTCAGATGACGGGGGTAGTTGACTCCTCGAGAAGGTATTTGATCGAATACGGTTTTTTAGAAAGAAAGCCTGATGGAAGCCAGTATTGGCTGAAAGGTAATCCAGTGGAAAAGGAGGGAAAAAATATGGACCGGAAGAAAGAACTAAAACAACAATATAAAGAGGTTAAAACTCAGGCCGGCATCTATTAGATAAAAAACACTAAAAATCAAAAAATTCTTATCGCAAGCACCATGAACCTGAAGACGATGAATGGAAAACGATTTGAACTGACAATGGGCAGCCACAGAAATAAATCACTTCAAAGTGATTGGAACGAGTTTGGAGAAAATGCATTCGTTTTTGAAGTGTTGGAAGTTTTGGAAATAAAAGAAGACGAATATTTTGACGCAAAGGACGCATTAGAAAAGCTCGAGGAAAAATGGCTCAATGCGCTTCAACCGTTTGGAGAACGTGGATATAATAATTTATAACTACTTGTTTACATTTTGTTTACATTTTTTTGTGCCCAGGTCAGGTGGATAGGCTATAGCCCATTAGCCTACAGCCTGCAAACCCTTAGTACAGGCCGCCGCAATTAGGCAGCCAATTGCTTTAGCTGCCTTGTGCACAGGCGAGACGCCTGTGCCACCGTTACCCTTATGTGCATATCTTATGTGTGCATATCTGTATGTGCATACCTGAATACTAACGATTTCAAAATGATATAGTGTGTGGAGGTAGAGAAAAAGTTTACCCAAAGAGCGATAACTTTAATATCCTCTTGAAAAAAAAAGATAGATGGTATATAAGGATAATAAAGCCTAATTGGCTCTTAACCCAGCTTGTTAGTGGAGGCCAGAATTGATTATACTTGTCGCGTCTATGCCTTTTGAGACGGCTTGGATTTCCAGTCAGTTGAGCTGTCCGCGTCACATCCTCCTGGGTAAATTTACCGCCCTTCAGGGCAGTCTCAATGGGGTCAAGGTACTCATATTCCATTTGGGTGTCGGAAAAACCAATGCAGCTCATGGGACCACCCTGCTGTTGGAAAAATTTTACCCACGGCTTATGCTTCTTATCGGCTGCTGCGGGGCCTATCGCGGATCAGGTCTTCAGCCCGGAGACGTGGCCATAGCCAATAAGGAAATTTTCGGGGAGGAAGGTGTGATCACGCAGCAAGGGTGGAGGTCCACCCATTTCCTGAATCTTCCTCTCCTGCGCAAGGGGGATCGGGCCTATTACAATTCTTTTGAAATGGATCAGGCCGTTTTGAACAAGGCGCATGGTATCCTGCAAAAATTCAACCCTAAGATTGGCCCTTTCATCACCATTTCCGAAGTCAGCGGCACTCAGCAAAAGGCCGAAGAGATGGAGCAGCGCTTCCACGGCATTTGTGAAAATATGGAGGGAGCGGCTGTAGCTCAATTATGCACTCTTTATGATGTTCCGTTCCTGGAGGTCAGGGGAATCAGCAATCTGGTCAAAGAGAGAAACCGGGATGAATGGGATTTGTCTGCCGCTACCAACATCTGCCAGCAGGCTGCCTTGGCTCTGGCTGTCCACTGGGGAGAGGATGCATGACTGCGCTTTCATTTGTCTTTCTACTGTCTCTCTACCGATTCCTGGAGTAACGTCTATTATCCTGCTATTCCGCCGCAAGATATGATTAATACTTTCTGCTAAAGCCATCCGTACAGATTATTGCCCCTTTCCTTGTAGACCCTTACTATTCTTTCCTTGGCTGGGTCCATAATTTCATATATAATTATGATGAATGCAGCATTATCTCGCTATTTCGCTGTCAGAGTCAGGAGATGAATCAGGGAATCGGAGAATCAGGAAATTACCAGAACAGCGGAATTATCGGAATAATGGAATGATTACCTATACCTTAAAACTATAAAGTGAGTGCCTGGATGGAGGCAGGGGATTGTGTCAAAGAAAGTTGATCCGTATGACCGGAGTCTGAAGATACTGGCCAGGCTCTACCCTGGAATATTTTTGAGCTTACTGAGCCTGGGGGAAACAATAGAGGCAGCGGTGGATAACCCGGAAATCAACCTGCCGGAGAAGCGGGCGGACGATGTTATGCGGGTGACTGCCGCAAGTGGAGAGGAAGGGCGCGTTATTTTCGAATTCCAGTTCACTGGCAGCAAGGATGCCTTAAAGAGATGCTTTGTCAAATGTGCCCTGGTGCATGAGATCACTGACCTTCCGGTCATTGGGGTGATTGTCTACCTCACGAAGAAAGGCTATAGTGAAGTATACGATATGTGCTTTGAGGGGTGCCAAAACCAGTATCGATTTGAAACCATAAGACTATGGGAGTACAGGGAAGAGATAGAGAGTGGAAAGAGAAAGGAGCTTGCACCTTTCCTCATCCTGTTTACCGATGAGCCTGGCAGGGATGTTTTGGATAAAGAAAAAGCCCTTATCATGCAGGTAGAGGATGAGAAGGAAAGAGCAAATCTTTTATCACTGGCCATGACCATTGCCTTTCACCGGCTCAAGGAAGCTTGGGTCAGGGAGTATTTCAAGGAGGAGATTGCCATGATTAAAACAGCGGATATTATCCAGGAATGGATGGAAGAGAGTATGGAGAAGGGGAGAAAGGAGGGAATGGAGCAGGGTTTACAGCGGGGCATACAGGAGGGCATCCAGCAAGGTATGCAGCAGGGTATGCGGGAGGGGCTGTTGAGCGCCATTTCGCTTGGACTGGAGCTAAGGTTTGGGATAAAGGGGCTGAAGCTTTACGAGCGGATTGGCCAGACAAGCTCGGTAGAGAAGTTGACGGCTATCAAAGATGCAATCAGGGCAGCAAAGGATCTCGAAGAGATAGAGAGTTTGCTTTAGCAGCCAGGTGTTTTGATCAGCGCAGTTATCAGAATAGAGGAATGAGTACCTGTGCCAACATCTGCCAGCAGGCGGCGCTGGCCTTGTTGGCTATCCACTGGGGAGAGGATTCATGACTACTACACTCACCTTAGGTTATTCGCCCTGCCCGAATGACACCTTCATTTTTTATGCACTGATTCACGGCAAGGTGCCTTTGGAGGGGCTGACCCTGCGGGAGCGGCTCGAAGATGTGGAAACCCTGAATCGAATGGCCTTTCGGGAGGAGTTGGACATCAGCAAGGTCTCGTATCATGCCTTTGGCCACCTGCAGGACCGATACGCTCTGCTTCGCTCCGGCGGTGCTTTGGGCAAGGGATGCGGTCCGCTCCTGGTGAGCCGTGGAGGGAGTGAAACAACAGCGGTGGACCTGGCTCAGCAGGCTATTGCCGTGCCCGGAGAATTTACTACTGCCTCTCTTTTGCTGCGGCTGTATGAGCCAAAAGCGCACAACATCATTATCCTTCCCTTTGACCAAATCCTTCAGGCCGTCCGGGAAAGAGTGGTGGATGCAGGGCTGATTATCCACGAAAGCCGGTTCACTTACCAGAATTTCGGGCTGCGCAAGATCCTGGACCTTGGGGACTGGTGGGAGCAATACAGCGGCTATCCGATTCCTCTTGGGGGCATCATGGTGAAGCGGACATTGGGTAAAGAGGTTGCCTGCCGCATTGAAGAGGCTATCCGCCAGAGCATCCGCTATGCCCAAACCAACCCTGAAGAGGCAAGGGCCTATATTCGAAGCCATGCCCAGGAGATGGATGACTCCGTAACTACGCAACATATCAACCTATACGTCAATGAATATTCCCTGGATGTCGGTCAGGATGGAGAGAAGGCCATCCGTTTTCTTCTGGCCGAGGCTGAAACCAGGGGCATTATTCCCGCATCTTCCTTTGACCTTTTCCGGTAGAGGCAATCTTAAAGTGGGGGAATTCCGCTAATTATGCAGCGTTCCAGGTCTCTTAGGATAGACGATTAGCGACTCCACATAGACAAGTTATTGAAATTAAATCTCCAAGTGGTATTAATGAGGATGATATTTAGAAAATAAAAGATGATATAAACAATAAAATATTATAATTACTTATATTTTAAGTGTGAAGCCAAACCAACAAAAATTAAAATTTCGACGTATAAATCCATCGGGCCTTTGGCTGAAATTTTAATTGTTTCACCTTCTGGAAGTACCTACAATTCCTCAGCAAAAACCCTCTTTCCGGCTAAAGAAAACTACAATCAAGAAGGATGCCTTTGAGCCACTTAGGAGCAAAGCAGCGCAAAAGCATTCCTTCTTAACCCATAAGTGTTAAACCCATTATCCTTTATCAGTCACCATAAACTATCGTAGTATCCTGAAGAAATAAACCCCATAGTATTAAATTTACTTTATGATCTACATGGTGAACTCTGGAAATGCCACCGTTTTTCATTGCTGCATCTACACTGGAGTCACCGAATGCAAACAATCCAAGAAATGCCGAAGCACTGGCTTCTCCAGTTTTCATACTTTTTGCGTCCTTATCAGTTGCTACAGTTAAATGTTGGGCGGGGCTCTTAACATTGGTAATTAAAATACCGGCTGGAGTAGGTCCTCCTGGAAATAAGTTAGATGCGCACCCTGATAGAAATATGGTTAAAACAACTACAACCAAGCCAAATAAATTCAAACGTGAAAAATGTAACATTTAAAGATACCTCCAAATAAGTTGACAAGCTTACATTAGGGTTTCTTACTTGGTACCTCTTCACAGCTAAGTTTGTGCTGTCATTTCGACTTATGGTGTCATTTCGAGCGGAGTGAGAAATCTTATGGCGGTAGCGCTTCAAGATTCCTCGTCGCTATCGCTCCTCGGAATGACAAATTTAAGTGTGAAGAGGTACTAGTGGGGGGCAAGAACTTTGAAGTTCTACAACTACTTCCGTATCACCTCCTTTATAATTAGCAGCTAACGATATAATCAGCAGCTAACGAATTATTAAGAACTTTCATCTCCATTTATCAAAACGGCTTATTATTCTCCACGAAATCCTCTACAACTCAGAGCATCATACAGATCCTATTCAGGTAAACTATCAAGAAGCAAATATATAGATCAAGAAGTGAATATATAGAGCTATTTACAACTATAAAACTTATTCATATCATCATTATAATCTAATTATCGCAAAATAGCAATATCAGTTTAATTTGCCCAGATGTTCCCCATCTTTGTTATGGGGAAAGATTTGACAGGATAACAGGATAAACATGATAAGGAACGGTGATTAAATAACTTCCTCATTTCAATTTTGGTATTTTTTCCCGCACAGACGCGAAGACGCAGAGGATATCATTCGTCCCTTTGTCATTTTCGGTCATTCCCTTAAGCCTCTGCGACTCTGCGGGAGAGATCATTCTTCCATGGATAACGGAAACCCGATAGGGAAGTTATTTAAACCTCAATCCTAAGCATGATATAAGGGCCTGGCCAATCCTGTTATCCTGTCAAAAAAATATTCTCAAGATGGAGAACATCTGTAATTTGCCTAGTAAGCCAATTGAGTTGATACCTGTCTTTATATACCCGTATATACCCGTTTTCTGCATCGCTGTTCAATAAATTATCAAACCTCCCTGATGAAAAAGAACACATTACGCGCCGATTAAGTAGGAGTGAAGATAAGTCCCTCTCTCAATTTCTCTGACTTTTCCGTCTATTTTCTCATTCAAGTGAAAAGGTTTTTTATGGTACAGGATATGCAAAGATTAAGCAAACAGCGGTGATGCAATATGGTCGTTTAATCTCATCATTTGAAGGAGGGAACAATTCACCATGGTCCAACGTAGCCGACTGCTTGATTCTCTTGCTCTGTTGCTATTTCTCATCATTTGTATTGGAGGGGTAGCGTTTTGGGGCAGCCCTGCTTATGCCCTCTTCTCACCCAATAAGGATAAGAAAGAAAAAAATGTAACCGGAAATAATATTCAGATCAGGGAAAGTACTCGAAGTGTCTCTCCTGAAGAACTCCAGAAGGATGCATCATGGAAATCCTTCTTATCAAAATATGGGGGGGGATGGAAGGTCCTGCAGAATCAGACTGCAAATTACCTTCGGGTGGATAGCACGGACCTTTCAAGGAAGCCATTGAGGAAGCTGAGCAATCAGACAGATTTTGCCGAGGAGGCGAAAAAATTCGTTCGGGAAAATGAATCGATTTTCAAGGTAAGCTATCAGAATCTGCGGCTGGAAAAAGTTTACCAAAGAGCAGGAATGTGTTATGTGAGATTCACCCAGTACTTTTCGCTGCCACAGGGGTTCCCTGCGCTACAGGGGATCCCTGTGCCACAGGGAACCTCTGGGCCAGCGCTGGCGGCGGATATTCCTGTTTACGGAAGTAGTTTGACCTTCCGTTATCAGCAGCAATCGGGAAATCTTTTGACTTTTAGCGGAAACATCTATGCGGGGATAACCCTTGATCCGCAATCCTCGCAGGGAGCCCCTGTGGCGCAGGGATCCCCTGTTGCGCAGGGATCCCCTGTGGCTGTGGACAGCCAGGCAGCCATACACATTGCAGCCGACAATCTTGGTCTTTCCCTTGATTCTTTGACCTGTAATGAATCACGGCTGGTTATCTACCCGTACAGGGAGCAGGGTAACCAGAATTTTACCTACAGGCTGTGCTGGGAGATCGAAATAACCTCAAGCCGGAAGGCAAAAGGGTGGAGATACTTTATCGATGCCCGGGACAGGACCATTATCGGCAGCTTCGATCGGGCGCGATATACGATCGCCGGAAAGATTCAAGGGCAAATCTATCCCGAATATCCCAACATGACGATTGCGGCCCCATTCCCAAACCTGAAGATCAATGTTCTCGACAAGACCACACCCTTGATGTATAACAATCTCAACAGCAATCCATCCTGGTCCGGGACATCGATGTTTGGCTGGGAATACGGTGTCCCTGTGCCGGATGCTACGAATGGCACGGGGGCAGATCCAGGTTCAGGTCACAGCGGGACCAACGTCTATGGATATAACCTTCAGGGTAGTTATCCCAGTAACCTCCCCAATACGGAATACCTGACCACTGCGCAGATTGAGAGGATTGGTGGAGGACGTAAGGAGACGATACTCAGATTCTGGCGATGGCTTGGAGTTGATGGGTCTGATTCAGACAGCGCTAATATCCAAATCAACGATTATCCAGGCACCTGGCGTGCAATCTGGTCAAACCCCAAGGAGTCGATTTACGATGGAGACTGGAAATTGGTTTATTATGACCTCTCTTCTTTCCTGAGTGACAGTAAAAATGCCCTTCTTATCCGCTGGGGCCTTGGACCGACCAACAACTCGTATAATTACTGCGGGTGGAACCTCGACGATATTGGCGTCTATAACGCTGTTCAGGGAGTGAGCAACGAGAATGGAAATTTCACCGTTTCGAATGAGGCAGACAACAACATCCTCGACATCAATCTCAATGGAGTCTATTTCGATGTAAAGACGACGCTGGGGGAGGGACTGGTTTATACCAATGGCAGTATCAATCGAAACAACACGAATGTGAATATTACTCTCAAGCCCAACAGCGACTATAGTTCCCAAACTGATAGCGGGGTAATCAGCGCATCAGCGGATATGGATGAGCTTAATGCGTATTATCACGCTAACCATCTTATCGAGCATTTTCAAGCACTGGATCCGAACTTTCCCGGTAAAAGGACAGGCTTTTTTCCCATTTCTATTACGGTGCATGACACTGAGGAACCAACCAATTCTTATTGGCTTGAGGGTGAGGGGATTTACTTTGGGGAAGGGAATAAGTATGAATACCAGGACTTTGCTCAGTATTCGGATATCATTTATCATGAAGTGACTCATGCTATCACCGATAGTATATACGAAGATAAAGCCCAACCACAAACCAACTCGACCCGATTTACCATGTTCGATGCCATTCACGAGGCATTTTCCGATTACTGGGCCTGCACCATGAACAATGATTCTCAGATCGCCGAGGGCGGATTCTGGACCGGCGGGGTACTGCGAGACCTGGAAAATACGCTGAACTATCAGGATAATTACGGAAGTGAGCTGTACGAAAGCAGCCTGGTTCTATCCGGGGCCATGTGGGACCTGCGCGAGGCACTTCGGAGTAAATATAAAGGTGATCCAGGAGTCAAGGTGGCCGATACCCTCTTTTTATTCGCTACCTATTCAGAGCCGACCACATACCTGGATTTTTTCGATGATGTTCTGCTCGTAGACGAGACCAGATATGGTAAGGCCAACGAACGTCAGATTAGAGACGCCTTCGGCAGCAAAGGCATAGCCGATCCACCGGCCCGTCCGGAATCAATTCAGGCCTCAGTTGATCACTCGACCGTCAGACTCAGTTGGGGGCCGGTTGATGGTGCAACTGGATACAATCTCTACTATGGTGTTTCTTCAATCAGGGCCTTGCAATCATCGAGCCGTTACAATACCGGAGGTACGCCCGGTATCCCCGGCGGTGGAGGCACTCCCGGCGGCGATGGAAACAACGGAGGTTCTATGGATGGTAGTGGTGGTACACCAGGAGGAAACAATGGGTCAGGGAACAATAATAATATCACCAGGAACCTGCAAAATAAGGTCGATGTCGGGGATGTGACCAGCTATAACATCAACAACCTGCAAAGTAATACTACTTATCTTATCCTGATTACTGCGTATAATGATTATGGTATTGAAAGTTCCCCATCGCAGGATATTTATGCTACGCCAGTAGACCCCAACAGCACGAAGCAGGATTATATTCTTGTACCCGGTTCTTCCCAATCGTCAAGCAAAAAGACCTGCTTTATTACATCCATCGGCAGTTGGTTGGGGGCTAGATAAGAAGGTTCAGGGAGAAGGTAAAGGTTCGGGAAAAAGGCTCTTAAGGAGGTTCAGTAAGAAGGTTCAATCGGATAACAATACGGCCTCTCCTGATACCTTTTCAGGAGGGGCCGGTTCCCCTGAAAAGGGGAGTCTTTTTTATTCCCTCCTCTTGGAAACCGGTATTGCAATGAATAGCTTACTCATGAGCACTTGGATTGCATCAATCTATAATGGAGGGCGCTGCTTTGAGTCAGCGCCTATATCCATAATAGGGTAATGTCATTAACTCAGGATTGAGGTTTAAATAACTTACCCATTTGATCTGCATGCTTCATTTCCTGCACTGGATTGACTCTCAATGACATTGATCCATAGGGGGCAATGTCATTAAGTTAAGCATCCGGGCACTGATTTTGGAAGAAACCCTTTTGAAAAAGGGTTTCTTCCAAGCCATTTTCCTAAAACTTTTAAAAGTTTTAGGAAAGGGGTTCAAGGGGAAAACCCTTTTCCAAAAGGGTTTTCCCCTTGAGTTAATGACATTGATCCCTAGAGGGAGGGGAGTAAGCAGTCACAGGCAATACTGTGGCGCTTAAGTAGCCTCAATCAATTTAAAAAAAATATAGCTTGGAAAAGACATGGCTGAAGGATATAAAGATGTATCTAATAAACGGCTTATCAATGAGTTACAAAGGAAACGAGGTTTAAAATCGAGTATAAAACAGGATGGTCGAGCGACCATGAAAGATAGTAATTCCACGTATTTGATTGACCCTTATCCATTATTTTGGTTATTATATGCATAGTGGTGAAAAAGATGAAATAATTTCACGGTAAAATCGGAATGATAGAGCAATTTGGAATAGAATGATATAATAATTAATGATCAACTATGATGAAGATGAAAAGGAGCTACCTTATCGTTGGAGGAAGCTCTCAGGGGAGGTGATAGTCAGCAGGTGGTAGAGCAGGTAAATTAAAGAGAATCAATGGAAACTAACGTACGTTGCTCGTAACTGCTCAGGTAGATAGATGGCAGGCATTTAGATTGAAGGAGGAGACAGCGCGTTCAGACCGCAAGAAAGGCTTTTAAACTAATAGCCTTCAGCCTGAACAACCTGAGTAGTTACCGTTGCTCAAAAAAGGTTGTGAACGTTAGTAGGTTAGTTAATGAGTAATCGAAGAAGGAAAAGGTTTATGAGAAGGCATAGTAGGTTAAAGGAATTTTTCTTTATGAGTGTGGCAGTATTGTTCACGCTAACTGTAGCCACAACAGAAATCGCTTTTAGTCAGCAAATGGTGACAGGAACGGCTTCCAGCCAGTGGATGTCTGGAGGTTCCTGGCCATGCAAAGGGCACGATTCAGGCCGCACCGGTCAAAGTCCATTTGTCGGGGCGCAAACCAGTGTATTGAAGTGGAGATACCAGACAGAGAACAAGGTGCATTCTTCGCCGGCTATAGGCTCTGACGGCACGATCTACTTCGGAAGCATGGATAATAGTCTGTACGCAGTAATGCCCGACGGCAAACTGCGCTGGAGCTATCAGGTGGGCGGTCAGATCTATTCTTCACCGGCCATAGGAGCGGATGGCACAATCTACGTAGGAAGCAGCGACGGCAAGATCTACGCTTTAAATGCCAACGGCACTCTGAAATGGGCCAGCCAGACAGGATGGAATATCGAGTCCTCACCGGTCATAGGGCCTGATGGAACGGTTTATATTGGAAGCCATGATGGTATGCTTTACGCCTTCAACCCGCAGGATGGCAATTTGAAATGGAACGTCCAGACAGCTCCTCTGTATATGTACTCCTCGCCAGCTCTTGGCGTGGATGGCACGGTCTACGCAGCAGGGAATGACGGACAGGTTTATGCCATAAATCCTGACGGCAGCCAGATCTGGAGCTGCCAGCCTGATGAAGGAAGTACCTCACCCCTGGTAGGGCTTGCCATAGGATCTGACGGTACCATGTATGTCGGAAGCTATAGTGGCAAGATTTATGCCCTTGGGTCCGATGGAACTCTGAAATGGAGCTTTAAGACCGGTGACCAGGTCCATTCTTCACCTGCCATAGCCCGTGACGGCACAATCTATGTCGGGAGCCATGACTGTATGATTTATGCCTTAAGGCCTAACGGCAAACTGAAGTGGAAATACCCGACTGGAAGCGCTGTTTATTCTTCACCAGCCATTGGTGCTGATGGCACGATCTATGTTGGAAGTTTAGATGGCTCGATCTATGCCTTGCGGCCGGATGGCAGCCTGGTCTGGAGCTATAAAACCAGGGCACAGATTTATGCCT
>Ga0315268_10006715_pt1 | contig 12217 bp, 8 predicted proteins | sample C1_top_MG_FD_204535 | JGI IMG/M metagenome (GOLD analysis project Ga0315268, IMG submission 204535) | Sediment microbial communities from Yellowstone Lake, YNP, Wyoming, USA - C1_top | ecosystem: Environmental > Aquatic > Freshwater > Lake > Sediment | place: USA: Wyoming | collected 2017-08-01 | reverse complement strand
TTCTCGAACCATGTTGCCAGCCTTGTCGGAGAGAACCGGACGTTTATTGAACAGGTCCAGATACTGCTCCTCAGGTTCGGCATACGAACCCATATCTTCAGGGATGGAAACGTCTTCCGGCTGACCATAACCGGAACCGAAAACCTTCAGAAGTACAGCAGGCATATCAGCTTCCTTTCGAAAAAGAAAAAGGAGAGGCTAGAAGCTTATCTCAAGACCAACGGAAGATACAGGAACACGACAGACGTCATCCCGGGCTGCTCAGATGCCGTATTCAAACTGCTCAAAGAGCTGAAAATCTCAGAGCATCGCATCCTCGGCTTCGGTTTTGCGTCGCAAAAAGAAGGGTCTAATTTCACACGGAAGAGTTTCGATGCTATCTGCGCGAAGATACGGCAGAAAATCGAGGATATCAGGGTAGAATTGGCGCGCTTGGAAGAATATGATTATGAAGGGCTTATCAGGCTCCGTGAGAAGCTAGATTTCTCTCAATACGACCTTGAATCAGCGAGCGGCATAAAGAGGGCGACCTTGTCGTATTGGGAGTGCAGGAAGATTTTCCAGGACAGATATCGGTCCTCAATGAGGTCTTTGCTGACAACAAAACTTGAATCGGAAAAAAGCTTCGGGTTCATAGAGAGATTCGCCATCGGAGAAACCGGGTTTGCGGCCGTGAAGAACGTTGAGAAAGTGAAAAACCTGGATCAGGAGTGGGTCTATGATGTCACGGTTCAGCCCTCCCAGGCGTTTATATCGGAATGCGCGGTCCTGCACAACACGATCTCGGTGGCAAAGGCGGGAATTGTGGCTAAGTTCCGCACAAAGACGGCCATACTCGCAGCAGCCAATCCGAAATACGGGAGGTTCGACCAGACCAAGAATCTGGCCGACCAGTTCGATGTCCCGCCTACCCTGCTGTCCAGGTTCGATCTGATCTTCCCGATAGTCGATGTGCTCGATGAGGAGAAGGACGCGAAGCTTGCCGAATACATATTGTCCACGCACATGGGAACCGACAAGGGGGACGAAGGCACCTATTTCGACAAGGAGCTCCTGCGCAAATACATCGCGTATGCGCGCAGGAAGGTCTTCCCGAAGCTCCTCCAGCCCGCATCCACGAAGATCAAGGAGTTCTATGTCGAGCTGCGCAGAAAGAGCAAGGACGCCGGCTCGGTGGCGATCACCCCGAGGTATCTTGAAGGGCTCGTTCGGCTCGCCGAAGCGAACGCGAAGATCAGGCTCAGCGATACGGTCGAGGAAGAGGACGCGGAGATCGCCACAGGCCTCTTCAACTACGTTATGCAGCAGATAATGACCGACAAGGCCACCGGCGCCTTCGATGTCGATACCGTGGCCACAGGAAAGCCGAAATCAGAGCGCGACAAGCTCCAGAAGGCAGACACCATCCTGGATATCATCAGGGAGCACCTGAGGAAGAATGACGTGGCCGAGGTCGAGCAGGTGGTGGCTGATGCCAAATCCTATGACATAGACGAGACGACCGCGAGGAGGCTGATCGCGGATATGCTTCGGCGCGGCATCGTCTATGAGAAAGAGTATGGGCATATAAGGATAGTGGGTGAATAGTCAACTCAAGTGAAGGCCGATGATAAGACTGCTCTCCAGCATGCTTGCACTATTCATAATCGCGCAGGTGCTGGGGATTCTCACGGGCACGATCATCATCCGGGACCTGACCGAGAACCCGTATGTCAGCAGCATGGTTGTGACCACAGATGGCGAAAACCCGCTGAATGCGCTGTTTTTCCTAGGATATATCCTGCTCGGAGCAGGGATGATGATATTTTTCATCCGCAGGTTCAAGCTTTTCTCGTATATATTCAGGCTGATGGAATTCTCGCTTGTCGCGAGCGCAAGTTCAATAGTATTCTACGCGTTCCTCCGGATGTTTAGCGGTTTTGACATCAGCACTTTCGCCGGGGTAGTCATAGCGATCTTCTTCTCAGCAGCAAAGGCCGTCAACCCCGGCCTGAAGAATGCCGCCGCCATCCTCGCCACCGCAGGCGTGGGGGTCATATTCGGGATCTCTCTTGGCCTTGTGCCCCTGCTGATCTTCCTGATGATGCTCTCGATCTATGACTTCCTATCCGTCTTCGCCACCCATCACATGGTCGAGATGGCCAACTTCATAGTGAAAAGGGATCTTGCGTTCACGATCACAGCTCGGGCTCCTCCTGAGAAGGCTGGGCAACGGGAGCAGAGGATAGATCTGGGGACAGGGGACATGATAGCGCCGATCATGATGGAGATTTCTCTTCTCAGTTACAGCCCGATCGCGACCTTGTTCGTGTTCTTCGGGGCGAGCATATCGCTTGGCGCTTTCCTGGTATTGGTCTGGAAGAAAAGGATGGTGCTCCCGGCTCTTCCGCCGATCGTCCTCGGGATGACCACAAGCCTCCTGATAGGGTTTTTGATAGGCGCCTATTGATTTTTTTGGACAATGATATCTATTACGGCCTGGACAGTGGCTGGGGAGAAAGGACGGACTATGCGCATGGATGAGGGCTCGGCGGATACGCCTGAGAGTTTAGCTGCATCTTTGATGCGCATCAATGGTTCGATGAACGGGGCTTTGGCATCAGAGAACGTGTAGAAGTGGATTGTTCCTTTGTTCTTCACTGCCGAATATGCGACATCGAGGAATTCGTGCGCGCCTTTTGGAAGAGGCATGATGACGCGGTCGTAACCGCTTTTATCAAAAAAAACCTTCTTCACATCGCCTTCGACCGCTTCGATGTTTTGCATCTTGTTGAGCGCGATGTTTTCTTTCATGTATCTTACAGCTTCGGGGTTCAGCTCGACAGCGGTTATCCTTGAGTTTGGCTTGTTTTTCGCTATCACGAGCGCGAAAGGCCCCACGCCTGCGAACATGACAAGCACTTTTTCGCCGTCCTGGACAAGATCAGCGATGCGTTTTCGTTCTGTAGCGAGGCGCACAGAGAAATAGACCTTTGCTACATCGAAACGCATACGCACTCCGCTTTCTTTGTATATTGTTTCGGTCCGGTCCTCGCCTGCGATGCACTTGAGTTTTCTTGTCCTGTACTCGCCTTCCATCGGCCCGAGCTTTTTCAGGACGGTCTTGAGGTTTTTATGAACGCAAAGAAGCGCTTCCCCGATCTTTGCTTCGTGTTTTTCGAGCGCTTCAGGTATCTCGATTATGGCTATGTCTCCGATGAGGTCGAAGGAGGCGACCAGGGATTCGAGTTCGTCTTTCCCCAGGAAACCCGAGAGCGCGTCTTTTAGTTTTTCGTGGCGGATTTCCCTCGCTTGCGCCTTCCGCTCGACAACCTCGTATGCTTTCCACTTCCTCGATCCGCTCGCCACGTCCGTAATCGGCAAAAAAACAAAATCTCCCTCGCTGATTATCGCGTAATCTTTGGAAAGCAGTCCCTCTGAGGCCAGCGCACGCCTTGTCTTCTCGCCATCTCCGCGGGGGACCTTGAGGAACTTCATGAGAACCAGAGCTTAGTTGGAATAAAGGTTTTTTTAATCCGAAGAATCGCGGTTGATCCGGACTTTCCATGTCTCGGTCAGGGCGGTTGGAGGGGGAGCGCCGTAGTCCGGATGGATCGGCAGGCCTTTATCGAACGCGTCCTGGAATTCCCGCGCGTCAAGGGCGTTGGCAAGGGTGATATCCGGATTTTGCATGGCATATGAGCGTATCATCCAGAGCATCATGCGCTCCTGGAGCTTTAGCGGATTTTTTGTTTTCAGCCTCTCCAGCTCCAGGACAGCCTCTCTTTTCGATATCTTCTTGTTTTTGAGGCAGAAGAGGCGCATATGCAGGTTGAGCACCTTCAGGTCGGCATGCCGGGCAGTCAGCTCGCCGTTATCAAAGCCGAAGATGCGTATGCATAATCTCGCTTCAGGGCAGACGAACAGCCTGCCGGTCTTGGAGATTTTGTCGAGCGGATTTATGGCGAGGCGGTATTCGTGGGCCACCCGTTCGATCGTCTTGTTTATCGGCACGAGCAGATAGCGATTTTTGTGTTCGAAGCCCTTCCACCGTGCATCAGATTCGTTGGCAAGGGCGATCCAGTTGAAGCGCAATACATCTGCTACCGCCCCCCTGCCTTGGTTTTTTTCAAGAGCATCAAGCCGGAAAAGCATTTTTTTGAGCCTAGATGTCTTATAGGTCAGTGCCACGGCTTCGATGCGCTTTTTCGCGCCTGGGAAATCATGCTCTTTGATAAGCGATATGACCCTCGCGCGCATCTTCCGCATGCCCAGCCAGCGATACCATTTCTTGTCTTCGACCGTCAGGACCCATGCGCAGCTACGCGGAACGAGCTTCCTGCTGGCGTCTCTCAGCACCCCTAGTTCGGAAAGGCGCTCGAGTATGCCTTCAGCAGAGAGCCTTCTTTTTTTCCTGCGCTCAAGAACAGACGCAACAGAGGATTCGTCGAAAAACTTCCCCAAGGACAGGATCATCTCGCTCTCCTGCGATTTGGCGTTGGACTCATAAAGATAAGAGCGCACCTCGTTCTCGAATTTCTTTTTCGAGACCGAAAGCACCGAAGATGGGCGGCTCTTGAGTATAGCCGTCCAAGCCTCGGGAAAATCCTGCTTGAGATATGCGACCCTGGAAAGGACAGTCTCGTGGGAGAGGGTGCGCTTCTGATATCTTTGAGGCGCCTCTGATTCTCCGAAAACTTCTATGAGTATGGATAATACCGCATTTTTCTTTTCGCCCTTTTCAGCGTTTCTTGAGCATAAGCCGGCCAGCCAAGATTTGAAATGCGCAGGGCATGATGTGAAGATGTACGGGGTCTCATTTGCAGCCGTCTGCATGAATTTTGGTCCATAATTCTTCTCAATCATCCTGAGGCGGGATCTCGCCCTCCTTCGCTCTTCAAGGCAGGAGCACCGCGAGACGATCTCTTCGCATGCTTTTGCGCCTACAATCCTTTTTATCTGGGCGCGGCACGTCCGCTTCGATTTCGGCGCCCGGAGCCGGCTCTGAGTTTTTTTAATGAAAGAATCGAACTCTCGCGTATTGCCAAAGAATTTTGCCCACGGAAGATCGAGCTTTCTGAGAACGTCTGGTTCTCCAAGAGACCGGAACACGTCGAGGCGCTTGAGAGCGGTCTCAAGAGAGCAGGATTTGATCCGGAGGACATAGAGCTTGACAAGCCGTTTGGCCTCGTCTTCAGAAACCAGGTCAGAAAGGCCGGAGATGAGCGTGCATTTCATGAAATGCGCCTGCTCCCTGCGCATCTGCGTATTGGATAAGTGATCGATGTGATCCTTCTGATAGCAGGGACTTTTGAGGAAAAATGAGCAGTCTTCGCCAGCGATGTCCTGGAACCGTTTTTTCCATCCGCCTTTGAACATCTTCTGGATGTGGCTTACGCCTTCGAGCACCTCTTTCGGATTCAGGATGATCCGATGACGAGCCTCGCCGCTGATATTTGCCACGCCGGCTTCGGAAAACGCCCGGAAAACCTCCTTCCGGGCTTTTGCATCGCGCATCTCTTTTTTCTTGAAATCCGAATATCCGCTCGAGCCGGAGTAGATAGCGGACGGCGAGCGTCTCATCAGGATGGGGAATGCCTCTTTACCCATGATTTTTCTTAGCTGATTGAGCCGTTTCTCTATCAAAACTGTGCTGTACCTTTTTTTTGTGATTATCCTTTCCAGATTCTGCGCCTGCTCCTTTGTGAAGACAGACGAGAGAATACGGTGGAGGTTTCGGCCGGCATCATCCCGGCAGGTCTCGATAAGGGGCTCGGGCAGCAAAAGCTTTAGCCGCGGGATTGGTTTGCGGGATTGGACCGGTTTGAAGCTCGCCCCTCTCATAGAAGTCGTAATAACAATAGGGGGATGGTTTTATAAAAAGTAGTTATGGGTGAAAAAAGATGGTTTATTCGATCACGATCGCAGGCTTATCCGGCAAAGCTAGCCTTGCCTCTTTTATGATAGCTTTTTATATGTTTTGTTATCATAAAAGATAACAAAGATGGTTAAATGGATGATATAATCAGAGCGATGAAAAAGGCGAACCGCGCGGCATTCAGAACCCGGGAGTATGCGGCGATGCTGGGCAGGAAGGGGTATGCGCGCTTGGTCCTCCATCGCCTAAAAACAAAGGGGGAGCTCGTATCAGTCAAAAACGGGTGGTGGGCGTTTCCGGATTCGGTCCCGGAGGCCGTAGCATGCGAGATATCGAATCCGGCGTATATCTCGTTTCATTCCGCATTATACCTGCATGGAATGACCACCCAGACTCCAAGAAAAATACAGATCGCAGTCGCAAGAAAGACGAGGTCATACTCTGTTTTTAGGATTCCGGTGAAAGAATACAAGGTCAAACGGGATCAATTCAGCTACTTCTATAGAAAAGAGGGGATTCTTCTTGCTACACCGGAAAAAGCATTCGCGGATTCCCTCGCTATCCCCAGGGCTTGCCCGGAAATCGTCCTTATTGAGGCTGCTGGAAAGATAGATAGGGAAAAGGTACGTGGCATGCTCATAAGCGCATCGGCAAAAAAACGATTCAGGAGATTGATCATATATGCTGACCAGAAACGATCTTGAGACTTATGGCCCGCCAGGCTTTCATCTGGCTCAGAAAGAGAAGGACTATGTCCAGCATTGGATGCTCGCTTTCCTTTCACAATCGGGTTTTGGCGGTGTCTTCAAAGGAGGCACCTGCCTTCAGAAGGCATTCAATCTTCCCAGATTCTCTGAGGATCTTGATTTCACAATCAATGAAGCAAAAGAACCGGATGAGAAGGCCATTTTCGCATATCTTTCTTCAGCAGGGTTTTCCGGCCTTGTCTGGAAAATCGAGGCCAGAGATGATTCTTCTGGCGCAAAGCTTCGTTTCCGGGGGCCGCTTTACAACGGCTCATCGATAAGCGAGGGGGTAATTAGCCTTGATTTTAGCAAACGTGAAAAAACGATGCTGGAGGCGCATGCGATGATGATAAGCCCGCCATACCCGGATATACTTCCATACCAGCTCAAGGTGATGGATAAAACCGAGATAGCGGCGGAGAAGATCCGGGCTATCCTGAGCAGGAGGTCGGCCAGAGACCTTTTTGACCTTTATTTCTTGCTCCATAATAAGACGATCATCCGAAAGGGGGTAGTCAAAGAGAAGCTTTCATATTATAAGCTGAATTTCGATTACAATGAGTTTGAGGCAAAAGTAAAAAAACTAAAGGATGCGTGGAAAACGGAGATTCCGGCGTTGACGCCGAATATGATAGACTACGAAGTGGTGGCAAAGGCAGTTCTTTTTGGAGTGAAAAAGCGGATCTGATTTATTCGATCACGATCGCCGGCTTGTCCGGAAGCGCAGACTTCGCTTTTTCGTGCTTCGCCTCCTCTTCGGGGAGGACGATTACTTCGCAGGAGTATTCCTTTGCCAGGAAGCTTTCTGCGTCTTTTAGCGCATCCAGTTCGTCCTTCTGTGAAAGCGTCTTTGGAAGCGAATGAACATTCTTCATCAGGCCTTTGGCGATCGTCTGCACTGCCTTCATGTCGAATTTCTTGGCAGCTGCCGCCTTCATCAGGCCTTCGAAGGACGGATTCGCTTTTGCGAGTTCGTATAGCTCGCGCTTCCATCCGCCAGCCACATAGATCGTTACTTTCGCGGGCTTCTTGCCGATAAGGCCCGATATCTTCTCTATGTCCCCGTGCACTTTCACTATCAGATCCTCGCCGCGCTCGAGCGCATCGTCGATCTTTGAATGGTCTGGTTTGGGGAACTTCTGGAAGGCTACAAGGCCTTTCCCGCCAAGCATTTCCCAGAACTCCTCAGCGTAATGAGGCATGAACGGTGCGATAAGCATGGTCCAGGTGTGGAAGAAGTCCTTTAGGTTCGGCTCTGGCTGCCGTTTCATGTACCACTGCAGGTCGCTCATGACATCATAGAATATCTCGAGGGCGAGCTCGCGTATCTGGAGCGACTCATACATCTTTTCTGCTTTCTCGATCTTCCGGTTCAATCTTGAGAGAAGCCAGCGCTCGATCCTGCCGTGGGGCTTTGAGGTCGTGAGTTTCGAATCCTCGACGAGCTTCGAGATTACGGCAATCCTAGAGCGGACGCCGTCTGCCACGCTCCTGTTGAAATCAGTGTCGCTTGAGAGGTCAGCCCCGCAGACGACAGCGAAACGGATGACATCGGCCCCGTATTCCTTTATCGCCATTCGAAGCGGTAAGATGTTGCCCATCGACTTGCTCATCTTCATGCCGTCCATGGTTACGAATCCGTTTGTCACGATCTGCCTTGGCCATAGTTTTTTATCTGAAAAGATACCAACGTGGTTGAAGATATAGAGCGTCAGATGGTTGCGGATCAGGTCGCCGGCCGAGTGGCGCGAATCCACCGGATACCAGTAAATGAAGCTGCCACGGAGTGGCTCTAGCTTCCGGTCTTTGCTTTTCGGCCCTTTGCCAAGGAAAATCGCGTCAAAGAACGCTTCGTCCATATCTTCTGCTTTGATGTCGTGCAGAAGATGGGCGATAGTATAATATGCCATGTAGATGGTCGAGTCTGAGAGCGCCTCGATCATTTTATTCTCATCGAACGGGAACTTCGTGCCAAGACCGGCTGCGCGCGTGCACGGCCTTGTCTTTAGCCAGTCGATGGTGTAGAGGTACTCGCTTCTGGATGCTTCCGGGATCGTTTTCATAGCGCTGAGACATTCTTTCGCCTTCTCTTTCCATTCCGGAATGCCGTAATCGATGAACCATTGGTCCTTGAGGATGTTCACGCAGACATGGGACCCGCACCTGCAGAATATCGGGCCATTCGCGATCGTCACGATCTCGAACGCTTTGCCGATGCTTTTGAGCTCTCCTGCGATCTTCTCTTTTGCATCGATCGCCTTCTGGCCTTTGTATTTTCCTACGGCCATGACGCCTTCGTGCGCTTCCTTTGTGTAGATCTCTTTTGTGGCTTCTTCGGCTTTCGGGTCATCCTGGTTTTTTACGCCCATCTTCTCCACAAGATCTTTGGCAGGCGCAGGGCCATAGTCTTTGAGGGATACCACCTGAGGCATCGCGATCCCGCCTTTTCCAAGATCGCGCAGGGCCAGATAATCGAGCGGGGCATGCGCAGGTACGCTCATCACGATCCCCGTCCCTACTTCAGGCGACACGAAGCTCGCTTCGTAGACCGGAACCGGTTCGTTCGTCATCGGATTGACCGGGCGCATCTTGAGCAGCTCTTCGGCCTTCACCTCGCCAAGGATAGTAAGGCCGAGCTGGAGATTCAGCACCTCGACCGCCTTTTCCGATATCACTATCGTTTCGTCTTTGTATCGCGCTTTGACGTATTTCGCCTTGGGATTTATCCAGATATTCGTCACGCCATAGACGGTTTCCGGGCGGTAGGTGGTCACAACGAGCGACGCTCCCCCTTCGATCGCGAATTTGATCACAGTGACGTTCTCCAGCTCAGGATCCACATCGCCCCGGGTGTCATGGGCGCTCACGGCATTCTGATCAGACGGGCACCATGCGATCGGATACTCGCCTTTCACCAGATAGCCAAGCCCTTTGAGCTTCCGGAACTGCCATTGGATGAATTTGTTGAATTTTTCGTCATAAGAGTAGAATTTGCGCCTCCAGTCTATGGAATAGCCGATCTCCTTCATCCCCTTTTCTATCTCGTCTGAGAAATATGCCACAAGAGGCCTTGGCTCTTTTAGCGATTCGGCTTTTGCCGGAGGTATCCCGTAGATCTTCTCGAAAACACCCAGGACGTCAGGGTCCTTGGCCCCGATCCTCTTGGCCATTGCCAGAATCGGCGTTCCGGTGACATGGAAGGCCATTGGAAACAGCACGTTGTAGCCTTTCAAGCGGAGATAGCGCGCATAGATGTCTGCGGTGGTATATGTCCTGCCGTGGCCGATGTGCTGGGGCGAATTCGGATACGGAAATGCGGCGGTTATGTACCGTTTCTCTTTCTTAGGGTCAGGATCAGGCTCGAACGCTTTTTCCGCAGCCCAACGCCTGGACCATTTTTGTTCTATAGCAGAAGCATCCATACGTCGCTATACACTGGGAAGAGTTTTTAATTTCAGCGCTAAGGGGCGGAGAAAAAGGCGGCGGCCGGGCTATAAGTTATAATAGATGGTTAAAAGAGAGCATATTTAAACACCTCCCACCTTAGTATATACTATAAGTCGGGGTCTTAAGTGCATTTTTAAAGATTTCCGACAAAGGTAATGGGTATGGGAACAGATTTGAGAGTGGGAGACGTCATGACCAAATCGGTCATTGTCGTACCATTCGGAAGAACCATCCTAGATGTCGCCAAGCTCATGAAAAAGAATAGCATTGGCTCAGTCATTGTCGTCGAAGATAAAGAAGGCAAGCACGCAAAAGGGATTATCACTGAACGCGACATCGTTTATAAGATTTTGGCAAAGGGGATGGACCCCTACAAGATCGGCGTTGAGGACGTCATGTCCAAACCGCTCAGGGTGGTCAAACCCGATACTACCATAGAGGACGCTGCCAAGGCGATGCGGGAGAACAAGATAAAGAGGCTCCCGGTCGTCAATGATGATAACGAACTTATAGGAATAATGAGCGAAGCGGATATCATGAAGATATTCCCAGTAGTCGTTGATCTTATAGAGGAAAGGGCCGCGCTCTCTTGATACTGACGCTGTGCACGGATGGCCACCTGAGCCATTTTGAGCTATGATGGAATGACGCTCCTCAAAAGGGGGCGATAAGCCCGCAAGGGCGGTCAACAGTGCACAGTTTCTCTCTCATTCTCGCGAGGGGAGCCTCGCACCAGCTGTTCCCGGGAGGAAGTGTGTGAAAGCGGAAGAAAGGCTGGAAAAGATCGGAAAGCTGCTCGAAAAGCTCAAAGACGGGTGGATATTCGTCGAGGGGAAGAGGGATAAGGAGGCATTGACTGCCTTCGGATTCGATAAGATCCTTACGATATCCGGCAATCTGAGATTGAGCTGCGATAAGCTGTCCGTCGGACCGGTCGAAAAGGTGTATGTGCTGACTGACTTGGACCGCAGAGGGGATGAACTGGCGAAAATGGCCAGGGATGAACTCGAATCCCGCTCGATAAGGGCGGATATCGAACTGCGGACGATATTGGCGCATATGCTTAGGATAAGATGTTTCGAGGACGCCAGGAGGGCGTACGATAAGATAAAGGAAGAATATGAGGAGGGGCCGAAGGCTCCTTTTAGGAGAGGGTGAAATAAATGGCAAAAACATACATAGATACTGTAAAATATTTGATATACACGAACGTTGAGATTGGGGGTCTGGTTGAAAAGCCGGATGTTGTCGGCGCGATCTTCGGGCAGACAGAAGGCCTGCTCGGAGACGAGCTCGATCTGCGCGACCTGCAGAAAAACGGCAGGATAGGCAGGATCGAGGTTGATCTTGCCGGAAAGGAGGGCAAGACCTCAGGCACCATAAAGATACCGAGCTCGCTTGACATGGTCGAGACGTGCATCATCGCAGCCGCTCTCGAAACCGTGGACCGGGTGGGGCCGTGCGACGCCAAACTCAGGATAACCAAGGTCGAGGACACCAGGAACCTCAAGAGGAAACAGCTGGTGGATCGGGCGAAAGGCCTGCTCAAGACCCTGCTGAACACCGAGATACCTGAGAGCAAGGAGATTTCCCAGCTCGTACGGGACGAGGTCAAGACCGCAGAGATCGTCGAGTATGGACCTGATCGGCTTCCTGCCGGGCCTACCATAGACCGGAGCAACGAGGTGGTATTCGTCGAGGGCAGGGCTGATGTGGTGAACCTTCTCAAGAATGATGTCACCAATGTCATAGCCATAGGAGGCGCCAGGGTCACAAGGACCATAGTCGAGCTTTCCAAGAGGAAAGAGGTCACGCTCTTCCTTGACGGAGACCGAGGTGGGGATATAATCCTCAACGAGCTTGCCCAGAGCGGGGTAGATATCGATTTCGTGTCCAGGGCTCCGACAGGCCTCGAGGTCGAGGAACTGACGCGCAAAGAGCTGATCAAGCACCTGCGGAACCGGACGCCTTTCGAGCAGAATGTCAAGGGAATGAAAGGCCTTGAGAGGCGGGTCGTGGAAGTGCCCAAATTCAGGCAACCGGAATTCCGGGGCGAGGAGGAGAAGAAGGAAGAGCCGAGATTTAGCGAGACAAGGGCTCCAGAACCGAGGTTTGCAGAAGCTCCAAGGCCAGAGCCCAGGGCAGCTGAGCAACGGATCCCAGAACC
>Ga0315268_10006714_pt1 | contig 12217 bp, 7 predicted proteins | sample C1_top_MG_FD_204535 | JGI IMG/M metagenome (GOLD analysis project Ga0315268, IMG submission 204535) | Sediment microbial communities from Yellowstone Lake, YNP, Wyoming, USA - C1_top | ecosystem: Environmental > Aquatic > Freshwater > Lake > Sediment | place: USA: Wyoming | collected 2017-08-01 | reverse complement strand
ACGAGTCGGATGTTCCGCCCGTGCAGCCGCAGTGCAATAATGGCATTGATGACGATCACGACGGTCTTATTGATATGGCTGATTCAGGTTGCTCTAGCCCATCAGACAACAACGAGTCTGATCATCCAGTTCTTCCTCAGTGCAGTGATGGCATCGATAATGATGGCGACGGTAAGATAGATATGGCTGATCCGCAATGCCTGGGTCCATGGGACAATAACGAGGGGCCTCATTCAGTTCAGGGAGACGGTAGGACTGTAAGAGCTGCGCAGAAGACTTTTGTCGATATGGACGATCTTCTAGTCAACAAGATAATCATAGATGATAGTGACATGAAATATGATGGCAGCATAAGGATGAGTGTTGCTGTTGAGAATACATTGAACTATGATCTGAAGGATGTCAAGGTTGTAGCATCTATCTACGATTGGGATGTAAGGGCATCTGCGATGGTGGATGAGTTGGATAGCGGAGATGAGAAGACGATGGTCTTTTACCTTGATGCTCCAAATGATGTTGAGCCTGGAGTCTATGATGTCAGGATTGTTGTAAGCACTGATGACCTCAAGCGCGTTAAGATGCGGGAGCTTGTCATCGATTAATTTTTTTAATTTTTGCAACTTCGGGAAAGTTAACAAAATTAACTACTTGAAAATAACAAAAAAGGCGAAACATTTAAATATAGGTTGTCATTAATACGGAACATATATTGGGTTTATTGTTGGGGGTTATCATACTCTTAAATAAACAAATCGGATGATTTGGAGGATGGAAAGATGAATAGAGGCAAAATACAGTTTTGGAGCGCAATTATGCTCGTTTTAGTGGGTATTATTGCTCTAAGCGGTGTTGCCAACGCTTTAGCCGCCTCACTTGACTCTGTCAAGGTAGACGATGAAGAGCTGGCTCCGGGAGCGAATATACTCCAGAACCTTGAGCGAGGCAATGACTTCGAGGTCAGGGTTAAGGTTACAGCGCAAAGTGACATAGATAATGCAGAGATTGAAGCTGTCATATCAGGTTACGACCACAGCGACAGGGTCTCAGCAGTCACAGATGTCTTCGACATGAAGGCCAATGTTTCTTACACAAAGAAGCTCACATTGAAGCTTCCTGCAAGGATGGATATTGATAACTACTTGCTGAGGATCTATGTAAGGGATAGGGCAAGCGCAGACCTTGTATCAAACTACTCATTATACATAAACACTGTCATGCACAGTGTCAAGATACTTGATGTTGACATGTATCCATCAAGTGTTGAAGCAGGTCACTCAGTGACTGCGATTATACACTTGAAGAACTACGGCTCAAAGGATGATGAGGATGTGAAGGTCATGTTCTCAATTCCAGAGCTCGGATTGGCATCTTTGCCTGACTACAAGAGCGTCTCATCTGACAAGTCAGAGGTTACTGAAGAGCTCACAGTCAGGGTACCTACCTGCGCAGAAGCGGGCGAGTACACAGCAAACGTGAAGATATCATATCAGGATGGAGACAAGGTAGATTCCAAGAATGTCCCTGTCCAGATTGTAAGTTCACCGATTTGCCCGAAAAATGTCCCAGCAACACCAGCACAGCCAACAACTCCAGCACAGCCAACTCCTTCACAGGAGAAGACAGTCATAACAGTCGGTTCTCAGCAGCAGGATTTGACAAAGGGAGAGGGTGGAGCAATCTATCCATTGACCTTCACAAACTCTGGCAGCGAGACAAAGACATATGTTGTCGGAGTCACCGGAGCTGATGATTGGGCAGCAGTCAAGATTTCACCTCTCCAGACAGTCACTGTTGGAGCAGGAGAGTCAAAGTCTGTCTATGTCTATCTCTCAGCAAAGGAGACAGCAGAAAACGGTCTGCACAAGTTCACTGTTGACGTCAAGGACGCTAGCGGAAACGCAGTCAAGCAGATCGAGATGACAGGCAATGTTGTCGAGCCGGCTGGAGCAAGCAATGATTCCGGAAGCCTCAAGAAGGCTTTGGAGATTGGTCTCATTGTCTTGGTTGTCATCCTCATCGTAGTCGCTCTCATTGTCTTCCTGACAAGGAAGAAGGACGACGAGGAAGAGGAAGCTGAGGACGAGATCAGCGGCCAGACATACTATTAATGATTTTAATTTTTTTCTTTTCATCCTCCTCATTTTCATTTTTTTCTTTTTTATTTTCATCAAGGCATAGATGAAATTCTATTAGCAGCGGCACAGTGAATACTCAAGGCAGTGCCACCGCCAGTTTGCGAGCCTCTGCTGTTTGATTTGCCACCTTTTCAATGAAAAAGCATTTAAACCCCCTTTGTTTGATTATCATTACAGGTGACCGGTGACCGGCAAGCCTATTAAACGGGGTGTTTTGATGAATCGCGCAGTCCTATTGCTTCTAATCATTTTAGCCATGCCTTTTGCAGCTGCATACGGGGTGACTTTCTATAGTCCTCAGAAGAATGCTCAGGAAGGCAGGGTCTTCGATATGGTTGAATCCTCGAAGCCATATATCATTGAATTCAAGAATCCGGATATTGCTTTGACTAGACTGGTGTTTACAATCAGTCGCAATGCAAGCAATGCAGGCATAACAGCATATCATTTGATGTCGATACCTCAGACACTCCCTGTTGTTGCTGAGAACGATTCTTATGAAGTTGATGAGCTGAAATATGTTGGTTTTGTGCCTTTTGACACGATAAAAGTTGTCTATGATTTCAAGGTCGCCAAGGGCTGGCTTGAGAATATGTCTGTTTCAAGAGAAAGCATAGCGCTTCACGTATATGATCAATCAACTAATTCTTGGCAGGTCCTGGGTACCAAGATTACCAGGGATGATTCTGAATATGTCTATTATAGCGCTGAAGCAAAAGGTGTCCATTATCTTTTGATAGGCAAGTCCCAGACAGGAGCATTGGCAGCTTCTGCAATTGTTGAAGTGCCTGAACAGGAAATTACTGTTAAATCTGAAGAGAAGCCAGAGACTCAGGTAACAAAGGTGGATCTAAGTAAGCCAGCAGAACCTGTGCCGGAAACTCAGGTCACAAAAGTTGACCTTGAAAAGCCAGCTCAGCCTGCAGCACCTGTTCAACCAGTGGTGCAATCATCTGTATCCAATAACGGACTTTTCACAGGAGTCGTCGCAATTTTGGCCATAGCAATTCTCGCTGTAGTTCTTTACTTTATTTTTGGAACTAGACCTGTTGTGTCGAACGTTGACAAAGAGCTGAACAATTATATCAAGGAGAGCTTGAACAGGGGCAAGACAAAAGATGAGGTCAGGAACCGCCTTTTAGAGGTCGGCTGGCATCATGAGAGGGTTGACAAGGTCATGTCCAAGCACAAGGATGCAGTAAAGCCTCTAGGCAAGCCAGAAGTCGCTGGAAGCAAGAAATTGTGATTGTTCTTGGAAATGTTTTTAAAGGGTTTTTTCTTATTGGCTGTTGAAAAGAGGTAAAGGTATGAAGAGACAGTTCATCTTAATGTTGTTGTTATTGCTGTTTCCTTTAGTTTCATTCGCAGACCCTGAGCCTGACAATAGCCCTGCTACTGCTAATTGGATTTACACCAACAAGACAGTGTTGAACTTTACCTTTGATTATGCTGGCGATGAAGATTATGTTAAGTTTAATGTTACAGCAGGTTCATATTATCTTATTCAGACAACGAATATCACGCAAGTGGATATAACGTACACAAGAATATTCTTGCTTTATACTGATGGAACTACGCCTCTGTCTGCGGATGATGCGGACCTGGTTGGTTCCAGCTATTCTGCCAGGATTGTGTGGCAGGCTCCCACCACAGGGACATATTATATTCTGATAAATGAATCGAACAACACAGGAGGAGGCAACTACAGCATATACGTTGAAAAGCAGGGTTTTCTGGAGCCTTATCTTGTCTCGCCATCTTCATGGACAAATGTCACAAAAAATAACTTCTTCAATTTCACTGCAGGAGTCACTTGTGTGGGGGGTCCTTGCTATACTGTGAAGGCGATTCTTGACCCTGAGCAGCTTCCTGTAAAAATTGATGGTGAAATCAGTTCATTGATTGAGAAAGATGGTGAAGTCAAGGTAATTGTCAAACTGAAAGATGTGCCTGTTGATGCTTTGTCTACTGCAGAAATAACGGAGTTCAGAAAAACAGCAGGTGCGGGAAAGCAGTCCTCGGATAAGTTTAGGCAATTGCAGAAGGATGAAAAGAGAAGAAGGCTCAAGGCACAGATAAGAGATAACCAGGATGGTGTTCTTGGCAGCTTGGATGTGTTTGATTTATCTGCCGAAAGGAAATCCAATCTTGCTGCGGCAGGAAAAGATGCTGATTTCGGGTTAATATATCGTTATTCTACTGTCAATGCGTTTGCAGGGACAATCACACAAAAAGGACTTCAAAAACTTATGGATAATCCTCTTGTAGAAAGTGTTTCATTGGTTCAGCAGGTGCATGCTATACTTGATGATTCAGTTCTTTTGATAAACGCGGATGATGTCTGGGGTCTTGGCAGCAGTAGTATTAATGGCTCAGGTCAGACCGTCTGCGTTATTGATACAGGTATCAATTATAGTCATCCGTATTTCGGTGGTTATGGAACCTACCCTAATGCAAAAGTCCTTGGTGGATATGATTTCATTAATGGTGATGCAGACCCTGTCGATGATCACGGGCACGGTACGCATGTTGCAGGTATAGTTGCATCAGAAGATAGCACCTACAAGGGTGTTGCTCCAGGAGCAAAACTAGTTGTTATAAAAGCCCTTGATGCTTCAGGCAGCGGCGATACAATGCAAGTTCTGGCAGGAATAGATTGGTGTGTGAATAATGCCTCTACATATAATATATCAGTCATATCGATGAGCATCGGAGTCTATAGCGTGTATGACAACAACGGCTTTGGATGCGAGGATTTTGAATCTCCCTTTACTCAAGGGGTAGATAATGCTGTGTCTTCAGGGATTTTTGTTACTGCAGCAGCAGGCAATAACCTTGATTTGGGTGATGTTGGGGTAACCTATCCAGCTTGCATAAAGAATATCACATCTGTAGGCATCACCGACAAGTCAGATTCTATGGTAAGTTGGGGGCAGCGCAGCTTCACTCTGGACCTTTTGGCTCCAGGTTATGATATAGTCTCTGCAGCTTTCCACGGAACACATACATCCATGTCAGGCACTTCAATGTCTACTCCGCACGTCGCAGGCGCTGCGGCATTGATACAGCAGTATTTCAAGCAGAAATATTCAAGGACCTTGGAGCCATCTGAAGTTGAGGATCTTTTGAAATTCAACGGTTTCAATATATATGATTCTGTGACGCATAACACTTTTGCAAGGATTGATGCGTATGCTGCAGTCACAGCCAAAGGTGCTGTATCGACGGATGTTGGCGCAATCCCGTTCTATACAACGACTGCCAATCCTCATGACTCTTCATGCCTGGTCTACATGGCAAATGGCACATCATGTAATGTATCATGGGTGGTCAATGCCACTGGTGAAGCTGCAAATTACACCTTCTTCACCATCTTCGAGACAGATTATATGAGCAACACGACTTCAAGGATTAACATCACGATAAATAACAATAATCCTCCAGCACTTTCCTCTCCAAATGTCATTCCTGATATTGGGAACACTACAACTGTCTTCAATTTTAGCGTGAATTATTCTGACGCTGAAAATAATACTCCATCGTTCATCTATGTTGTTATCAATGGGGCAAATCACGTGATGAATCCTGTAGACATATCTGACTCTAATTACATAGATGGCAACGTATATTATTATCTGACAACATTCATGGAAGGTAACTATTCACACTATTTCAATACTAGTGATGGCATTAATACAACTTCCACTTCTGTTGTATATGCCCCTAATGTGACAGATGTACTTGCACCATCGCTGAATATCACTTCTCCAGTAAACAATTACAACACATCGTCGGCATTCCAGGTTTTTGCTTTCAACGCCAGCGACGAGTCAGCATCATCCATTAACTGCTCGTTGTATTTAGATAATGTCATGGTGAATTATACAATCCTTTCAGGGACTGTTACAGCAGTCTTAAGTACAGTCATTTCATCGGAAGGCACGCATTACTGGAACATCTCGTGCTTTGACGGAAAGAACACGAACACCTCATCCACAAGAGCGTTGAACTATGACTATACCTCTCCCGTGGTTTCATTAGTCTCCCCTGTAAATGCGACTGCTCTGTTGAGCAATATTTCTGATTTCATGTTAAATGCCACTGACAATTTTTTCCCTTCATTTGCATGTGACCTTTATGTTAATGGCACTAAGAAAGCATCGAACTCTTCTGTCGCAAACAGCACCAATACAGCATTCTATTCAATATCCCTTATATCAGGTTCATTGTCCTGGTCAGTCAACTGCACTGATCCTGCAATGAATACCGCCACTTCATCGGTAAGAATGCTCATTGTTCCGAAGGAGAATGCTACATCAGCCGCAACCATCACTGGAAATGTAACATATAACATAAGCGCAACGAGCAATGTTGATGTCAATATTACTACGACGCAGGATACTTCAGGCACTGTTGTTGTTGCTGAGTACAAAAACAATCCTGAGAATGTCTCTGCATCATCCTTGAACGGCTTTGCAGCTTTAGGTGTAGATACATTTGTATTCATAAATGCCTCTGAGAACATAGCAACGAACCTTTCCTGGTATCTGCTCAACATATATTACTCTGATTCATCTCTTCCTTCAAATATCGATGAATCCAGCCTGAGAATATATTATTTCAACTCGACAACAAAATTATGGGTGCAGGAGCCTAACTCAGGCGTAGATACTGTAGCAAACAGGGTTTGGGCTAACATAACGCACTTCTCGACTTATTCGGTCGGCGGCTCCCAGGCATCTACCCCTCCATCTGGTGGTGGCGGTGGCGGAGGTGGCGGTGGAGGCGGCGGTTCAGTAGCATCAAAGACGCCCATATCAGTTACTCCGTCAAGTTCAGCGTCGCTTGTCGAAGCTCCAAAGAGTCAGGAGATTAGTGTGGTATATGCAGGCAAATCATACGGCTTTAAGGTTGTGAGCTTCACAGGTTCTATGCTTACGATAAAGGCTCTGTTAGACTTCTCAGATATTGTCTTGGCTAATGGTCTCACGACAACGCTTGACCTTGACAAGGATGGGAGAAATGATGTCCAGATGGGATACTCAGGCACAAGTAACAGTAAGGCGCTTATCGTCTTCTATCTTGTTCCTAGGCAAGTATCAATACCATTGCTTCCGCCAGCACCAAGGACAAAGCAGGCAGAGACGCCTGCTGTTGAGGGAGTGAAAGAGATAGGTATAGCAGAACAGCAAGCTCCTCCTGCTGAGATTCCGCAAGCTTCAGAGGCAATTGTTCAGCCTGTTGAGCTAAGCGCACAACAAGTATCATTCTTTGACAGGAATAAGCTATTGTTGCCGTATGCATTTGGAATTTTGTTCATCTTCTTCTGTGTTACAGTTGTGATGCATATCATCACAAAGCACAAGTCTGTTGATAAGCATAAGAAAGAGATAATTGATGCGATTGAGAAGATTAAAAAGAGCAAATGATCATTTTAAGTTGCAGCGCCGCCGCTTCTGCGTCGATAGGAACAAAGAATCGGAAACCGGCCACTTCGAGTTGAAAATTCATTATTGCGTTAGCAACTTCGTCTGAATAAAGCGTTGATTGCCGGCAAATCAATTTAGCAGCGCGGCGCTGCGATAATCCAGAAAATTATTTGAAAACTATTGTTGCGTATCCCACAGCATTCTTGTAGTCATTCACCACGTCGCCAGACGTGTAATAACTTAGCAATTGCCCTTTCCTTTCTGTCTTTAGGTATTTCATAAGCCATAGCAGGACTGCTATCCCATATCTCCCGCAGATTGTGGCGCCAGTCCTTTCTGTATATTCCAAAAAGCTTTTAGGGTTTGGTTTTGTGATGAAATTGACTGCAGTGATGTCCAGTTGTCTCATATTTTTTGCAATGTCTGACTTGAACGGAACATAATCGTAGTTTGGTCCATGGTGTGTGAAGTCAGATGAGCAAATGATCACGACTTTACGTTTAGTCTCATTTATCGTTTCCTTTATTATCTGTCCCCATCTCTCGAATCTTCCGTCAGCTATCATTATCGGCACTATCTTCAGTCTCTCAGCTTTGTCTTTACTGACAAACTGCAGGAATGGCAGCTGGACTTCTATAGAATGCTCACATCTATGTTCTTTTTTGTTGATAGGGATTCCTTTAGGTGCTAGCTTATTCACGAATTCTATATCGCATTTTACTGTTCCAATTGGAGTTTCCCAATCCTCGTCGCTGGTGCATGTTGCCGGGCCTGAATGATTGACTCCCAGTATTATGTACGTGTCTGGGAATTCAGACTCACCTATCTCCTTGTACACCCACGCTGCCCCTGCTCCTGAGAAGAAATATCCTGCGTGTGGTGTTATTACTGCATGAATCTTCTTTTTTTCTCTTTTTGCGGGGCTTGTGCCCGGTCCAAACTTGCTTGTGAAGCTTTCCGCTATTTCGTTTTCAAGCTCTCTTTTGTCTGAAGAGTAGAACTGTCCTGCAACAATTGGTTTTCTCAATTTATGTGCTAGAATGAGTAATGTTATATTTAATCATTGCGGCTTTTTTTTATGAAGCCAAGTGCGATTTTTTCTGCCAGTCTCAACGAATCCTCGTTTATGAATTGTGGAAGGTCTGTATTTCTGTGATAGTTCCTGAATGTTGCTGACTGGTAGAATACCCTGATATTGAACTCTTGTAGAGTCTTTAAGTCCTTTTTCATGTCCTCTGCCTTGATCTGTTGTGCTTCTTCAAGGAAGTGGGCATCTTCTTGGCATCCGAGTGTCAGGCAGATTGCGTCAGGCACTCCTGTGTATTGGAAAGATGTATGATCACCTGCATTCATTATTATGTCTTCAACAAAATAAGGTTGGGCGCCTGTTGCTAGTGTTGCATCCTCGATTGTTTTTTTGTATTCCTGGCTTTGGTTTATTAACGGCCAGAATACTGGTACTTGTCCTTCTCCGACAAGCTCGAAATTAAGCACTGCTTTGATATCATCGGTGCCGTTTCTCTTGATGTAGTTCATAGAGCCGTTTAGTGCTCCATAAATGTGGTAATTTTCTTCCATATCAAAGAATGCGAGCATGACTGGCACATCAAGATGTGCATCTTTAAGTTTCTCTGCGAGGCCCAGGACAACCGCAACAGCCGAAGCATTGTCATTTGCTCCGGGGCTGCCCTCGACTTTGTCATAATGTGATGCGACAATTATCTTCTTTTGTCCCGGATCCTTTGTAGGAAGATCGACAAGTATATTCGAATGCATGCGGCAATAGAATTTCTGTTCTTCATATTGTAAGCCTAGGCTTTTCAGGTGCTCTTTTACGATTTCTCGCCTTTGCCTATTGCTTTTGCCAGAAAGTTCATCGACTATGTCTTTAAGAGCCCCCATGATTTGTAGTTACTATTTAGTAGTATAAAAATCTTTCTGTTTATTCGATTTGCTCTTAAACCGCCCCATAAGGAGAAAATATGGACTTATAGCCTTTTTAGGATGAAAGTAAGGTTTATTAAGATGCAATCAATATGACTCTTTATGGAAAAAGAGACAGAGGACCTTCTGGTAAAGAGCCAGTGGTTGGTTCAAGAGATAAAAAAGCTGAAAGGTTACAGTGAATACCTCAAAGCATATGTTTATTCTTCAAAAAAAAGGGACATCCTCTTCAAGATATCTGCTCCTATTGATAGGGAGAAGGAGACTTCAAAGATTCTCAACCTGTTTGTTGACATGATAGTTCCGATGTCACAGGGAATTCTGCAGAGGACAAGGATTTATCTGGAATTGTTGAAGAAGCAAGGTGTAATCAAGCAGGATAAGCGTCACAAGGAAGCGGTAAAATATACTTATAATGCAATCGCTGAGGAAGAGATTCTTGTCAAGGCAGTTATTGGAATAAAAGAATTGGTCATCCAGCTCAAAGATGAGAACATCACTTACAAGAAGATGAAGAGCATATCAGATGACTTGAAAAAGTATTTCGACCAGTGGGACAAGGCAGCAAGCGAGGTTGAGAGTTATATTGCATATTTTGAGGGTTGTTATCGCATCGAAAGATATATCACGCAGAACGGGGATGAGCTGGAAAAGTACAATCTTTACTATCCGCAAAGGATGCAGTACCTCAAGACAGGGGATATATTCATCTCATTCAAGACCATGAAATATCTTAAGATATATGAGGGTATAAAATTCAGTGAATTGAAGGTGAAGGATCCTTCTTCAAAGGTGAATGCGTTTGTCGCAAGGACGAGCGAAGCAGTCTCGCTGAGGATTTCTGACTGGATACACCGCTTTACTGATTCGCAGGTTACTCACGTCGCGCTCTACATACAGACAGACCCTAAGAATCCAGAGAGCGGTAAGCTATTTCACTCATATGGTGGCTCATTTGGCTTCAGGGAGTTGGATATGAGCTTAGGCACATTGTGGATTGTACTCCGTCCCAAGCTGAATTCTGACCAGAGGATGAAATTATTCAGCATCCTGCGTGAGAAATATACTGAGAATGTCCGTATGACATTTTCGTCTTTCATCGGAGTGTTTGTTTCCGGCATGTTGAGCAATTTCGTGAATTTCTTTTCAAGAAAGCACGTGCACATTAATAATGTCATGGCAAATGCAAAGGCAAAGGCGTTCTGCAGCCAGTTCCTTAACCAGGTTTTCAAGGAAGCCGGATTTTATCTTACTCCTAAGAGCAAATACAGCGGTATGGTATTCCCTTCAGATGTGGCAGCGTCGAAGGATGTAGAATTCGTCGGGGTGCTGTTTGATGCGTCAACTCAAGAATCAAAGGAGATGATACTCAGCGAATTTGCTCAAGGAGTAAGGGTTTGATTTTCTGCCTCTCCCCATACCTTCTCAAACTCTTTAGAAAACATTGCAGCCATTGCAGGGTCATGTATGATTAGCAGGTTCTCGTCATTCCTCTCTTCTGCGTTCGCAGTGGGGTTGAAGCTGCCGGTAATCACGGTTGAATTGTCGATTATGAATACCTTGTGGTGCATGTTGTACTTGTTGCCATCCCATCTTACATCCAGTCCAGCAGATTTCAGAGGATAATATTCTGTGAAGTTGTTTTCCTGCGATGTCTCAAACACACCTTTGACATTAACTCCATTTTTAAAGCGCTCTATGAGCTGCTTTCCTATTCCATCGTGTGTGAATGAGAATGTCATGAATTCTATTGACTTGTTGGCTTCCTGCAGCTCGTATATTATCTTGCTTGCGCACCAGTCCTCTGGCGCGAAGCATACCTCGATCTTTATGCCATTGATGATGACGACAGGATTCTTGGTCTTATCTCCTTTTCCGAAGCTCTTGTTCCACATCTCAGCGAACTCTGCCTCATAAGCATCTGCGAGGAATCGTGATTGGTAGAAGACAGCATTGTTGTTATTTTTGTAATTGTCCCGTTCTGTCGGGTTGAAGCTTCCTGTCCACACTGCTTTGCCGTCGAGGATGCAGAATTTGTTATGCATCAGGCCTTTGGTACCGTCCTTTTTTACGAAAGTCATGTTCGAGACTTTCTTGTAGTTATCATTGTCAGTCACTATCTTTACATCTATTGTTTTGCTCTTCTCGAGCAGCTTTTGCTTGAGTTCATCAAGTCCTATATCATATATTGCGCAGTGTATGCTTTGCTGGGCAGCGTCGAGCCATGCAATCATGTTCCCGATGCAGTCATCCTGCGGGCAGAAATATACTTCAGGCTCTGTCGTGTTCTCTTCAAGAACTTGTGGAGCCACAGATTTGCCAGTTATGCTGGTCGCATTTGCCCAGTCTTTTATTGTGTTCCAGTTCAGGATGACTAGAAGTATGAGCAGAAACAGTGTTGTTATGAATTTTGCCCGGAGTCTCATCTTAGATTACTTAATGTTTCTCCGCTTCTTAAAATTGATGTCTTTGTTCCCGGATATTTTCTGTCGAATCTATCTAGAATTTCGTTTATTTCGGTCTTTTCCGGATTATGCACAAAAATGTCGCAGACGTTTTTTGGCAGGGATTTACAACCAGAACCTTTAAGGCGACATTTTTGGCATCCTAAAAATCGGTCTTTCGGCCGATTTTTATGATATGCAATCTTTTTTATCTTGCAGTATGCCTTGACATCATCTTTTGATAATGCATAGAAGAGTTTGATGA
>Ga0315268_10006712_pt1 | contig 12217 bp, 8 predicted proteins | sample C1_top_MG_FD_204535 | JGI IMG/M metagenome (GOLD analysis project Ga0315268, IMG submission 204535) | Sediment microbial communities from Yellowstone Lake, YNP, Wyoming, USA - C1_top | ecosystem: Environmental > Aquatic > Freshwater > Lake > Sediment | place: USA: Wyoming | collected 2017-08-01 | reverse complement strand
GGAGCGCACGGAAGCCGGCGCCATCGTGCGCGAGGTGACACTGGAATTCGGCCCGGCGCGCCAGGCTACCCTCCACCTCGAACTCATCATCCCGAAAGGCAAGGGCCCATTTCCGGTATTCCTGACGCAGGACAACCACCGCCGCTGGGCCCTGGTAGCTGTGAGCCGCGGTTACCTTGGCTGTGTGTATGCTGGCGCTGACTCCCGCGACGACACCAGCGCCTGGCCCGCCCTTTGGCCGGACTTCGACTGGACCAAGCTCGCCCGCCGCGCCTGGGCCGCCAGCCGCTGCATTGACTACCTCTGCACCTTGCCCGAGGTTGACTGCTCACGCATTGCCCTCACGGGCCATTCGCGCAACGGCAAGCTCTCCCTCATCGCCGCGGCCCTCGACGGGCGCATCGCCGCGGTGATCTCCAGCAGCTCAGGCGCCGGCGGGGCCTGCACGTATCGGTTCTTCTCGGAGACCCAGTTTGGCGAAGGCATCGAATTGATTACGCGCGCGTTTCCTGATTGGCTGCATCCGCGGTTGCGCTTCTTCGTGGGCCGCGAGAACAAACTCCCCGTTGACCAGCACGAGTTGGTGGCCTGCATCGCCCCGCGCCCGTGCCTGATCTCGACCGCCTTGAACGACAATGTGGAGAGCGTCTGGGCCATCGAGCAGACCTGGCGTGCGGCTCAGCGTGTCTATGCCCTGCTGGGCGCGCCGGACGCGCTGGCCCTCCGCTATCGGCCCGGCTTGCATGGCACCGGCGCTCAAGACATTGAGAGCTACGTGGACTGGCTCGATTCCCGGTTTGGCCGCGGCAAGCCTTTTGCGCCCAGCCGCCCCATCTATCCCACTTACGAGGAATGGCAACAAGCCAGTGGCGAGCGGATCAACCCGCGGCACTTCCCCGAACGCGGCCTGGACGACCTTTTGCGCGCTGAGGACGGCGCCGCCGTCACCAACCCAGCCGAGTGGGCGGCCAAACGGGTCGAAATCACGCGCCGCATCGAATGGGCCTTGGGCGAGGCCCCGCCGGCGGCGGCTGGCACACCGGGGGACTACGGCGCCGAAGGCAAACAGGTGGCCGCCATGCTCGGACGCGCCGCCGTGCCCGCGAACCTCGTGAAAGAGAGCCTGAACTTCGGCAACTACATCGCCGGCGACCTCTACTACCCGGCCAACGTTGGCCAAACCAAGCGGCGGCTGCCCGCCCTTATTTGGCTGCATCCGGTCTCCAATTCCAACGGCTACGTGCCCGGCTACTACCGCGGCGAACCGCCGCACCTGCTTTTGGCCCGCTCCGGTTACGCCATCTTCGCCTACGACCAGATCGGCAACGGCGCGCGGTTGGAGGAAATCCGCGGCTTCTACCACCGCTATCCGCATTGGTCGCTGTTGGGGAAAATGGTGCGCGATGCCATGGCGGCGGTGGACGCCCTGGCCCAACACCCGCACGTTGACCCCAAGCAGATATTCCTGGTGGGCTACTCCACGGGGGCCATGACCGCCCTGCACGCCGGCGCCTTGGACGAACGCATCGCCGGGGTCATCGCCGTGGCCGGCTTCACGCCCCTGCGGCTCGACACCGCTGAAAAAGCCACCGGCGGCATTGCGCGCTGGTCGCAGTGGCTGCCGCTCCAGCCGCGGCTGGGCGCTTTCGCCGGCCAGGAGGCGCGCATCCCCTACGATTACCACGAGCTCCTGGCGCTCATCGCCCCCCGGCCAGCCCTGGTCATCACCCCGCGCCTTGACTACCAGAGCAGCTTCAATGACCTCAAGCTCTGCGTGGAGCAAGCCCGCCAAGTCTATGCCCTGCTCGGCAACCCAGCCGGCCTGGTCTTCCAACGCACCGACGACTACAACCATTTCTCACCAGACTTGATCTTCTGCCTGTGTGGCGCCGAAACGATCCGGTGACGACGGGGTGGCACAGGCGGAGGCAAAGGGACAGAGAATTGCAGATTGAAAACTGAGGTCGCCTGGCCCCCGTCCGTGTTTCGTCTGTGTCCGTCCGTGTCCCCCAGCCGGCGTGGCCTACCACCCCTCGTAATGGACGAACGCCGCGTTGTAACGTGTGCGCGGTTGTTTGACTTCGCCCGGGCGGCCAATGGCGACGCAGGCGACCGGCAACACCGAGGCGGGCAACCGGAGCACCGTGCTGATGTGCTTCATGCGCTCTTCGCGGGGATGGACCCCCAGCCAACAGGCGCCCAGGCCCACCGCGTGAACACACAATAACAGGTTCTCAATCGCGGCGGCGCAATCTTGCAGCAGGTAGCTCAGTTGGCGGTCGTGCGCCGCCTCCAGGTCGCCGCAGACGACGATGCCAACCGCCGCCTTCGGCAACATCTTGCCGTTGGGCAAAGCCTCGGCGATTCGGGTGAGCGTCTCTTTGTTGCGCACCACCACAAACCGCCACGGGTCCTTGGCCACGGCGGAGGGGGCGGCCATGGCCGCCTCCAACAACGTCCGGACCGTCTCGTCACTGACCTCGCCCGGCGCGTAGGCGCGCACGCTGCGCCGGCCAAAGATGAATCCGAGATTTGCTTTGGTTGTCGCGTCCATAAAAAGCCCTATTTGCTCATTTCGCACGCCTCGGCATGTTCCACTTCAGGACACCCGGCAGCCTTATCTTCATTCGGTGCACGCCAGCGCCAGTCTTGCACCATCGTCCGCCGATAGCCACCGAAAACTTCTGACGGGCAGCGGCACAAACTGTCGGTTCATGCTGCCGCACCCGTGACGAAAAGAAAGATTGCGTAGCAGCTAGTTGTCTAGTAGGTTGGATGGATGAACACGATTGGATTGTCTGAGGCGAAAACGAAGCTCTCGGCGATCTGCGCGCAAGTGGCGACCAAAGGCGCCCCTGTGGTGGTCACGCGGTGGGGCAAGCCCCTGGTGCGAATCGAGGCCATTCGCAGCGCTCTGGCGAAGCCCAACGGCGTGTGGGACCGCCGCGCCCAATACCTGAAGGTAAATGGCCCGCTGGAAGAAGACTTCATGCTGCCGAGGCGCGAAAAGCAGACCTGGCGTCACCCGCTGGACGATTAGCCCCAGCCCTCAGCCCGCGGCTCGCCCGCCTTCTCCTCGTCCGAGACCTCATCGGACAGCGGGAGCGTCATTCCACCCGCTGCCACCTGCAATCCCCATCCCTCATCTAGACAATGTCCCCTTCTCATCTGCTGGATACTTGCGTCTATTGCCAGCCCATCAAGCCGGTGCCGTTGCTCTCCGTCGAGCGGCGCTGGCGCGCCCTCGGCGACGACGCCTTGGCCACCTCCATCATCTGCGAAGCAGAAATCCTTTACGGCTTGGCGCTTAAACAATCGGCGCGGCTAACGGGGCTCTTTGAGCACCTGCTCAAAAACCGGCTGTTGGTCCTGCCGGTGGACGCCGCGGTCGCGCAGACCTTCAGCGAAATCAAGGCCAACTGCCGCAAGAAAGGCTTCGCGGCTTCTGACTTCGACTTCCTCATCGCGGCCACCGCCAAAGCGCATGGATTGATCTTGGCGACCCTCAACGTTCGGCACTTCCGCGGCATTGACGGGCTTGGCGTGGAGGACTGGTCTTCGTGATCGAGCCAGCCGCCCGCGAACTGGTCCGCGCGATTCGGATGGCTCAAAAGCACTCGTGGGGCAGATTCGTGTAATTAAGGTGTCTATCAAGGGCGGAACCAGGTATGTTCTGGTGCGTTGCGGTGGCCTGCGCCACCGTGCCTGAAGCCGGTTAACGGTGGAAATGACGCCAAATAGGCTAACTTTTGCCAGCGCCGCGGAATGCGCCAGGCGGGCCAACACTTGGGGCCCACGCTCGGGCGCGCCGCGCCGCGGCCTGGTTGTTCGCTCCTTGCCTTTTGCCCTTCGCGTCAGGGCCTTTGCGCTTTGGTCTTTGCTTGCTGCCGTTTGGTTTTCCGCGCTGCAAGCCCAGCCAGACTATCAGGCCACACCTGCCCCGGTGCCCCAAGCGCCGCCGCCCGCAATTGTGGAAAGCAGGGCGGCCATCAAGGGCCGGGCGCGCCAAGCCGTGGCAGTAGCCAGCCAGCCAACCCTCTACTCCATCGGCGAGCCGACGGATGAAGAGCAGCTCATAATCGAATGGCTCAACTGGGCACGGGCCAATCCCGTGGCTGAAGGTCAACGGTTGGGCGCCACCACCGATCCAGACGTGCTGGCGGCCTATGATTACTTCAACCTGGACGTCAATCTGATGCTGTCCCAATTCGCGGCGCTAGACCCAGTCCCGCCATTGGCCCCCAACGCCGCCCTGACCGTCGCCGCCCGCGGGCACAGCCAAGACATGCTCACCAATGCCTTCCAGGACCACCGCGGCAGCGACGGCACAGGTCCTGGGGACCGCGTCACCGCCGCCGGCTATGTGTTCTCCAGTTGCGCTGAGAACATCTACGCCTACGCCAAATCACCCTGGCACGCCCACGCGGGATTCGAGGCCGACTGGGGCCCCGGCCCGGCGGGCATGCAGGACCCGCCGGGGCACCGGCTAAACATTCACAGCGGCAATTTCCACGAGGTGGGCGTCGGTTTGGCGTGGGGCACGAACGGCGTCGTGGGGCCGCTGCTCGTGACGCAGGACTTCGCCAAGCCTTCGTCGCTGAATGCCTGCATCACTGGCGTGGCCTACTACGATTTGAACACTAACGGCTGCTACGACGCCGGCGAAGGGCTGGGCGGAGTCAAAGTCACCGTCAGTGGCGCAAACTACCACGCGGTCACGGTTAATTCTGGCGGCTACGCCGTGCCCGTCCCGCAAAACGGCCCCTACACGGTCACTTTCTCTGCTGACGGCCTGGCCGACGAGCAGAGCGTGGTGACCGTGACGGACCTGAAGAACGTGAAGGTTGACTTCGTGCCGGTCTATCAACCACCGGCGATCACGGGCAAAGCCGAAGTCCTCGTGGGGCGCGCGGCGGCGTATCAGTTCGGCCCCGTGGGCGGGGCCACCGCTTACCAGTGGCGCCAGGTCCAGCGCGTGAGTACCAACCTGGTCGAAGACGCCGAAGACGGCTTGGCTGATTTCACCGCCGACACCACCCCGGGGTATTCAGTGGTGGTTACCGACGTGAAGTCCGCGGGCAACCAGGCGTTTCACTTGGCCCAGCCGGGGCCGACTCTGCAGACGCTCACGCTCAACCGCCTGCTGCGCCTCAACGCCGACTCGAAACTGGAGTTCATGAGCCGCCTGGGCTGGGCTACTGCTAGCCAAATCGCTCGCGCCCAGCTCTCCACCGACCACGGCAAGAGCTGGCAAGACCTCTGGAGCCAGGCTGGCCAGGACAATGTGAGCGAAACCGCCTTCCAACTGCGGTCAGTGTCGCTGGCCGGCTTTGCCGAGAGCGAGGCCCTCGTGCGTTTTGCCTACGACTTTACTAGCGGCAGCTACTACAGCAACACCGACGCCGGCGTCGGCTTTTACCTGGATAATATCACCCTCTCGAACATCGAGGAACTCGTCGCCCCGGTCATCAGCGCGGCCCAGGCTGGGCAATCGTTTGCCTTTGTGCCGCCCAACGCGGGCGATTTCGCCTTGAGCGCGCGGGCCATGGTGTCCGGTCGCTGGCTTGACTGGGGCCCGGCCAAGCTGGTGCAGGCCTCCGTGCCAGTCACCCCAACCGCCGAGATGCGGCTTGCTATGCCGGCACTGGGGCCAGGCAACCAAGCGTCGCTGGACTTCGAGGTCACCTCCGGCGTTGCCAACGAGTACGTGCTGGCGCGCGCTCCTGCCCCCCTGGGGCCATGGACGGAGGACACCGCGGCAACACTCCAGCAGCTCGCCGCGGGCAGATTCCGGTTCCTCACCCAGACCGGCGGCGCCAGCCAGCAGTACTACCGGGTCATCGCGCGGTGAGACCAGAGCTTGCAATCGGGCCCTGGAAGCCCTACGTTGGGGCCAAGTGATGGCGTTTGCACGGCCCCGGGTCAAAACCGCAGGGCCCTTGACTGAATGAGCACGTTATCAGAATCCGAGCTCGATCTCGATCTGCATTTTCTGCCGGCGTGGGCGCGCCAGTCGCCCGCGGAGAACCGTTACGCCAAATACGAGGGCGAGCCTGAGGAGGACCGGACGCGGCGGCGCGGCGAGCGTTTTGGGGGGCGCGACCAGCGCCGCGACCGTCCGCCCCGCCGCGAGCCAGGCCCCGGCAGGCCACCCCGCCGCGAAGCCTATCCCGCGGAGCGCGCTGAAGGCCGCGGCGAGCGCGACCGCGGTTTCCAGCCGCGCCCCGAAGGTAGGCGCGGGGGCAGGCGTGAAGATCGCCGCGAAGAAAAGCGCGAGCCGCCGGTCCCGCTGCCCGAAGTCAACGTGTCCATCACGCCGGAGGAAAAGGGCGTGGAGTCGCTCGCCCGCCGCATCAAACTCACCGGCCGGGCCTATCCGCTCTTCGACATCGCCGGCTTGGTGCTCAGGCAGGCCGATCGCTACCACGTCCACTTCAGCGTCAAGAAAGACGGCGAGGGCAAGATCATCCAACCGCTATACGTTTGTTCCCTCGACGAGTCGCTGTGGCTTAACGAAGACGAAGTGGCAGCGCACGTGCTCAAAGACCACTTTGCCATTTTCTACCAAAGCGAGCGCGTGCCCACCGAACCGCCCAAAGGCACTTACACCTTCGTCGCCCAATGCGGCATGAGCGGGGTCATCCTCGGCCCGCCGAACTACCACGATTACCAGAACAAGCTCCGCAAGCTCCACGCCGAGCGGTTCGCCAACGTGCCTTTTGACGTGTTCAAGTCCCGCGTCAAGATCATCCGGGACGAGGCGGTGGTCAAGAAGTGGGTGGAGGAGCAAAGCTTCAAGACTGAATACGTGGCGTTGAACGTGCCGGAGGAGGTGCGACTCTCCAGCCGGGAAGCGCTGGAGAAGCACTTTCGCGAGGTCCATCTGCAGAACCTCCTGAAGACCGTCGAGGACTTCACGATGCAGGCGGGCCGGCCAGTGGCGATGTCCCCGCTGTTGCAGATGCGGATGCGGCGGACGCTGGAGGAGCAGCGGCGTTTCCCGCTGCGGGTGGCCACCGTGCTGAGCCAGCAGTTCGCCAACCAGGGCCTGCAGTTCTTCAAGGTCAACAAGACCATCACCCACGTGTGCGTCGCCCGGCCGCGCTATCTTGACCTCCAGACCACTGTGGTTTCAGAAGGCGTCAGGCGGATTGTCGAGTTTGTCAGCCAGACCGCTGGGTGCACTCGGCGCAAGCTGCTGGAGGCCTTGGCCCCGGCGCCGCCACCGCCGACCCCGCCGGCTTTGGCCGCGCTCGAAGAGGGCACCCCGACCGCCGGCCCGGTGCCCACGCCGGGTGCCCCCATGCCGGAGCAACCTACGCCGGAACAGACCGCCGTTGTTACCGACCTCCATTGGCTCATCCATCAAGGCCACGTCCTGGAGTTCAGCGACGGGCGCATGGAGATCGCCTGGCCGCCCCGGCCCAAGCCCCCGCCACCACCGCCCAAGACTGTCAAGGAGCCTATCCAGCAAGCCCCGCCCGAAGCGCCCGCCGAGGAACCGCTCCAGCCAGCCGGGCCGGAAGCGCCGGTCGAGGCGCCGCTCCAGCAAGCCCCGCCGGAAACGCCCGCCACCCCGGCGGAAGCGGCTCCGGAGTCAGCCGCGCCAGCCGAGCCGCCCCCGCCCCTCAGCCAGCCCCCGGTTGAGGCTGAGCTGCCTTTTGAGGAAGGCCTGCCCGTGAAGGAGGACATAATGTTGGCGAGTGCTGCCGCCGAGAACGAAGAAGCGACCGTGCCGGGCGAGCCGGCGGCCACTGTCCCGCCTGAGCCGCCGGCGACTGTGGCACCCGAAACGCCGGCGACCGTAGCGGAACCAAGCCCGCCTCAGCCGGCGTGACGAGCCTGCCCCGCCGGGCTTACTCCAGTCGGCGGCAGAGGTCCTGCAGGCCGTAAATGAAGTAGCGGTGCGCCTTGATCGGGCCCAAGGGCGACTGGATGAGTTGTATCTTCGGCCCGTCGTAGCCCACAATCACCACCTTCCCTTGGACGGCCTTCGACTCAACCTTTCCGCTGAGCAGATCGTGGAACTTGATGTACCCAAGCTTGTCCGCCGCCGGACAGCGGATTTGGACCCGGTTCTCGGCGTCTAGTTCGATGGTCTTGCCCGCCAGCGTCAGCGACCTGCCCGGCGCGAGTTTTGCCGTTGTGTCGAACGCCAGTTCGAGCGCGCACAAATGAAGGCTCTTGACCACCTTTCCCTGGTATTTCTCCACCATCGGCGTCCAGCCGGGTTCGGGCAAGTCCACAAAACCGACACCCTTGGCCTTGGCGCTGAGCCTGGCCAACGGTATCCAGCCACTCTGCCCTGAAAAGGCCCGCACCGCGCTCGGAAGGACGCCCGTAAGGCAGAAGTTTTCGGGAAACGGGTTGGGCCGATCCTGGGTATCGTCAATCCGCGCTTCAAGCAAAACCGGCAGCTTCCCCATTGCCAGCGCGAGCCTGGCGTCACCATCCCCTTCGCGGGGCAGATCAAAAAAGAACTTGAGCACCGCGCCCTTGGCCTGCCCCTGGGCCAGACGCTCGACGGCCTGGGCAATGTATTTCCGGTCGAGCGGAAAGCCGCCGTATTGGGCCTCCGTTTGCGCATCAATGAAGACGACCGCAAATCGTTCGTCGAAAGACGACGGCCAACCTCGGAGAACGAACACCAGCCATAGGAGCAAGGCGAGTGCGCGGATCATAAGGCCTCACTTGTCCAACGCGATTCGATCAGCCTCGAACTGACCAGAAAGTGCCGACCAACCCCGGCCGCGCGAACCATCCCTCAGCCATCTTTTTGCCACCTTTTTGGTGGGCAAGCCCCGGGAGTGGGTGAGACCAGCCCGTCAACGCGACTCCCCTCCCGTTGGCGGCACCCACTGCAAGTGCACGATTGTCCCTTTGCGTATCGTGTAACCCTCTGTCCACCCGTGTCTTCGGACCCTCCACGCGGCGTCGAACACCGCATAAGGCTCAACGCCAATGGGATTGAGAACGTACCGCTCTGTGCCGACGCGGCGAAGGGTGAAGAAGTCAGGACCGTACTTCAAGTAGGGCGCAAGGTCGGCCTCAGTGACAACCTGCCCTGGGGGCAATCGTTTGTCCAACGCCAACTGCTCTTTCGCAGCATCAATCTGCATCAGGTTCGTCCTGATTGCCGGCACCGGGGCGCGAGGGCTCGATGGAAAGCTGGGCCACAACGGCAACGCGAACAAGGCGGCAACCAGCGCTGCCAAAAGCACGGACCAGCGAACGCGCCAGACATATCGCGCAAGGCGCTCGCCATCGTCCTCTGGCCCAAGACGGGCGTAGCCGCGCCAGGCGAGAAGTCCGCTCCCCACGCCAAGAACACACCAGTAGAAAACGATCGTGGGCGGCCCAAGCCCTCGCAGTTGCGCGTCAGTGAAGTCAAAGTGCACCAGCAACGCTGGCAAAGGACCGCAGAGCAAGTTCACGGCCCACAGGAACACCGGCCCTTTGTTCAGCCGCCAGGCGGCAATCCCAGTCAACAAAAGCCCAGCGGCCACGAGCCCGGCGGTCACCATACCGTGACGAACGAATCGGCTGCGCGTCGGATTTGTCATGCTCGTCAAAGGGTCGGGTCATCAGGTGGGGAAGCGGCCATCTGGGAGTTGCCCCCGGCTACCGGCCGTGGAGAGGCGCCTTGCTCTCGCCAGCGGGCGCGCGGGCCGCGGAATCCAGCTTCTGCTGCCAGAAGCTCGCCGCCGCGCGCAACGATTGCAGGACTTCCTCCCGCTGCGCCGGCTCGTCCAGCTCGAGCGTGGCCATGCGCTCGCGCACCCAGTCGAGGAAGAACTGCGCGGACTCGCGGCGAACCGGTTGTGGCCGCGAGCCGATTTCAACGTGCCACGGCCCCGTTGACCCAAAGCGGAACGTATTCGTCACCGTGGCCGTCGCCCGGACGAGGAACCAGCCGCTCTCGTTGAAGCTCACCGTGCTTGGCAGGGCCAGCCGCTCCACGTGGCCGTCGCGCACCAGTTCAACAGCGGCGATAGGGTCGCGCGAGTCCAGTTGGCCCTCGAGCCGGACGGGCAGCGGGCCGCCACTCTTGAAAACGTGTCCGGGCCACTGGCCGTTGGCGCGGCAGCGGAGCAATGGGCCATTGGAAACAAACACGCGCCCGGCCCGCAACCCCTCCCACCATTTCGCGTAGGTCAGCTCGCCGTCCACGTGGACGTAGGCGCGATCATAGCCGACCGGGTTGGCCAGCACGCCCGACGCGCTGCCCGCCGAGGGCGGCAGGCGCAGCCCGCAGTCGAGCGCGTGGTAGTAGATGTCCTGCGTCCACAGCCCGTTGCCCCAAGGCGGCGGGTATCGCTGGCGGTCGCGCGCCTTGCCCCAGGCCTCGCTGTCCATCACGCCGCCGCGCTGCAGGTGATTGTGCGCAATGCCGATCGAATCCACCAAGCCGCTGGCCAGCCACACCGGCGCGTCCCACCAGAACGGCTTCTCGATGTCCACCCACACCCGCGGCTGCCGCCGGGCCCGTTGGAGGAACCTCAACGCCGAGGGATACTCGCGCTGGGCCCCCGCAATGGGCAGCGGCTGCTCCAGGCCGAAGTAAAGCAGGGCGCCCCCGCCGCGCTCGTCTTCACCGGCCATCAGGTCATAGAAACGGTCGCCGTCGAACCGCACCACCGTCTCGGCCGGCCTTGGCTGCTTGGCCCAAGGATTCGCGTCATTCCACCAAGTGATGACTTCCGCCAAGTGGAGGTCTTCGGCGCGCATGAGCAGTTCAATGTCTGCCAGCGGGCGGTGCACGTGCGTTTCGCCCGACCACCAGCCTTCTTTGGCGAGGTCGGCCAGCCGCCGCAGCGTGTTGGTCAACCGGAGTGGTTGGCCCTCAACGACGGTGAACTTGCCGGTCGCCGCCCAATACTCCGGCCCGCGCTCCACCGCGAAGGCATAGTCGCCCGGGGCCAGTTCCAGCGTGGCTTCGCCCGCGCAAACAAAGTGGTCGTGCCAGAACGGCAGGCCCTGGGCGCGGAGCGGCTTGCCGGCAGCGTCTTTGAGGTGAATGCGGCAAGGCACGGGCTGGCTCGTTGGTGCCTCGTTCACCCTCAGCACACACAGTGAAGCGGAGGCGGCGCTGGCAGCCGTCATCGCCAGGCCCAGCGCACAAAACCAGGCCACCACTCGGCTTAGACTCCTCATCACAACGACCATTTGCAGCGTCAATCGTACCAGCCACGCCAGAATTGGAAAGCCAAGAGATGAGTGGGCGCGGGCCAACTACAACCTTGGCCTCAAGCATTTCACCTACGCTTCCGATTTGCCATTTGCTATTGGCTATCGGCTGTCTGCCATCAGTTATTTGGTGTTCCCCACGTCCTCGGGGAGCGATCGCGCGCCACCCCCCAACCCCGCCAGTTCGTATCCCACGTCCACCTACAGCCGTTCCGGCTTCCGCTCCGAAGTTCATCGGCCCAACGCTACCGCGTCGAGGTACTCTTCATCCTGGTCGGCATAGACGGCGTCGAGCAGCAGCGGGGCATTAGGCGCCAGCGCAGTCCACTGGCGGGCCGAGGCGGCGTCGGAGCCATCGTGAATCGGCCCGTGAGCATCCCAGAGCTGGCCGGCAATGTCGCGGCGCGGCGCGCTCACCAGCCAGAGGCCGGTCTTGGCCGCCAGCACAGGCGCGAGCGAGTCCGGCTCTGCGCCCCTGGCCATCAGCAGCGCGGTGGCGGGCGCCAGGCGCAAGTTGGGCGCGCCCACTTGCTCCAGCAACCGCGCGGCTTCTTCGAGGCCTGAAGGCGGCTTGCCGAAGCCCACGCGCAAGTGCAGCGTGATTTGGCGCTCCCCTGCCTGCCGGGCCAGCGCGCGGAGCGTCTCCACAAACGCCGCGCGGGTCTGCTCGCCGGTGAAGTTATTCTCCGGGTGGCGATGCAGCGGCAGCACCGAGTCGCGCGCGCCCAGGGTTTCCATCTTGGCCAGCACGTCGGCGATGGCATTCGTGCTGGCCGCGTAGTCCGCCGGCAGGTTGTTGACCACCCGCAGGTCGGGATAGAGGTTCACGCCGGAGCTCAAATCCACGTACACGCGCAGGCCCTGCCGGCGCAACCAACCGGCTTCCTGCGCCAGCGCCGCCTGCTCGCGCTCGTGGAGATAGCGCCAGTCCACCACCACGCCGTCGAAGTGCTGGAAGAAGCATGGCCGGGCGAGGATTTCTTCTTTGATGGAGACCGCCCGGCGCAACGGTAAGACACGTCCAACCGGC
>Ga0315268_10006711_pt1 | contig 12218 bp, 12 predicted proteins | sample C1_top_MG_FD_204535 | JGI IMG/M metagenome (GOLD analysis project Ga0315268, IMG submission 204535) | Sediment microbial communities from Yellowstone Lake, YNP, Wyoming, USA - C1_top | ecosystem: Environmental > Aquatic > Freshwater > Lake > Sediment | place: USA: Wyoming | collected 2017-08-01 | reverse complement strand
CACGACCGCCTTCGTCGTCGTAGCGGCCGGCCTCATCGTGGCCAAGCACGGAAACCGGGCGGTCTCCAGCGGCTGCGGAAGTGCGGACGTCCTGGAAGCCCTCGGCGTCAAGATCGACGCGGGGCCGGAGATCGTCGAGGAGTGCCTCCAGGAGATCGGTATCGGCTTCCTCTTCGCCCCCCGGCTCCACGGGGCGATGAAATACGCGATCGGCCCCCGCCGGGAGATCGGCATCCGGACGATCTTCAATATGCTGGGGCCGCTCACGAACCCCGCCGGCGCAACCTCCCAACTCATCGGGGTGTACGATCCGAAGCTCACGGAGATGTTCGCCGGGGTCCTCAGGAACCTGGGAACGCGGCGGGCCTTTATCGTCCACGGCGCCGACGGCCTCGACGAGGCGACTGTCACGGGGGAGACCCGGGTCTCCGAGCTGAAGGAAGGGCTGGTCACGACCTACAACCTCGATCCCCTGGATCTCTTCGGCGAGACCTACCCGGCTTCCGACCTCCGGGGCGGGGACGCCGAGGCAAATGCCCGGATCACGACGGAGGTCCTGAGCGGCGGCCGGCCGGGGGCGTGCCGGCAGATCGTCGTCCTGAACGCCGCCCTCGCCATCGTGTCGGGGGGCAAGGCCGAGACGATCCAGGAAGGAATGGCAACCGCCGGGGCGTGCATCGACAGCGGCGCGGCACTCAAGAAACTCCAGGCGCTGGTTACGAGGAGCAACAGTTGACAACTCCGCAAGGGAAAGGACGCACAGAGTGATACTGGACGACATCGTTGAGGTCAAGCGCCGCGAGGTGGCCGAACGGAAGGAAACGATCCCCCTCTCCTCGCTGGAGAAGACCATCGAGGGGATGCCGCCGACCCGCGATTTTCGCAAGGCGCTTACCGGAGGTGGCTGCTCGATCATCGCCGAGGTGAAGCGTCGCTCTCCCTCCCGGGGGGTGATCCGGAAGGATTTCGACCCCATCCGGATAGCAGGTGCGTATGAAGAACACGGGGCGGCCGCCGTCTCCGTCCTTACGGATGAGACCTTTTTCGGCGGGAGCAGCGAAGACCTCACCGCCGTAAAAAGCTCGATCTCGCTTCCCATCCTCCGGAAGGAGTTCATCATCGACCCCTGGCAGATCCGCGAGTCGCGGGCGATCGGCGCCGACGCGCTCCTCCTTATCGCGGCCATCCTCCAGGAAAATGAACTCCGGGAATTTCGTGAACTCGCCGTATCGCTGGGGCTGGCCTCCCTGGTGGAGGTCCACGACCGCCGGGAGCTGGAGAAGGCACTCTCCTCCGGGGCAGAGATCATCGGGATCAACAACCGGGACCTCCGGACCTTCACGACCGACATCGCTACCTCGCTTGCGCTCGCCCCTCTCGTCCCGGCGGACCGGATCGTCGTCAGCGAAAGCGGTATCCGTTCGCGGGCGGAGATCGAGACTTTGATGCAGGCGGGGATCCGGGGCTTTCTGATCGGCGAGACGCTGGTCGCATCGCCGGAGATCGGAACAACATTGAGAGGTTTTCTGGGAAGATGACGGAGATCAAGATCTGCGGAATCACGCGCCTCGAAGACGCCCTCTGCGCCGCCGAGAGCGGGGCAGACGCCATCGGGTTCATCTTCCATCCGGCGAGCCCGCGGTACATCGCGCCTGAGCGGGCCAGGGAGATCATCGCACAGCTTTCCGGGGAGATCACAAAGGTCGGCGTCTTCGTCAACCGGGAGGCAAAAGAGGTGAAACGGACGATGGAGGCGTGCGGCCTCGATCTGGTCCAGCTCCACGGCGACGAATCCCCCGCCTACTGCCGCCTCTTCCCATCCGGGCGGGTGATCAAGGCCGTCTTCCCTCGAACGCCCGAAGAGCTCGGTAAGCTTGGGGCCTATGAGGTCCGAGCTTTTCTGATGGATGCCAGCGACGCGGACCGCTATGGGGGGACGGGGAAGCGGGCCGACTGGAAACTCGCGGCCAAACTCGGAGAGTCGCACCCCCTGATCCTCGCCGGCGGTCTCGCCGAGGAAAATATCGCAGCGGCCCTGGCCGCCGTCGCCCCCCGCGCCGTGGACATCAACAGCGGTTGCGAACTGGCGCCGGGGATCAAGGATCACGACCGGATGCAGCGGATCATTGGGATGATTCGGGGGATGATCCGCACAGGAGGGGCGCCCGGGCCGAAGGTCATTTTCGGAAAGGATAAATAGGACCATGACACGAATACAACCGGACAAACGCGGTCACTTCGGGATCTTCGGCGGGCGTTACGCGGCCGAGACCCTGATGCCCGCCCTGATGGAGCTGGAGGCCGCCTATCGCGCGGCGAAAAGTGACCCCTCCTTCAAAAAGGAGTTCGCCTCTTATCTCCATGACTATGCGGGACGGGAGACGCCCCTCTACGAGGCGCGCAGACTCACGGAAGCCCTCGGCGGCGCGAAGATCTACCTCAAGCGGGAGGACATGAACCATACCGGTTCGCACAAGATCAACAACACCTTGGGGCAGGTCCTCCTCGCCCGGCGGATGGGGAAGAAAAAGGTGATCGCGGAGACCGGGGCGGGCCAGCACGGCGTGGCCACCGCGACGGCGGCGGCGCTCTTCGGCATGGAGTGTCGGATCTTCATGGGGGAGGAGGACATCCGGCGGCAGTCCCACAACGTCTTTCGGATGCGGATCCTCGGCGCCGAGGTCATCCCCGTCGCCGCCGGAACGGCGACCCTCAAGGACGCGATGAACGAGGCGATGCGCTATTGGGTCTCCGCGGTCCGCGACACCTTCTACGTCATCGGCACCACGGCCGGCCCCCACCCCTACCCGGTCATGGTCCGCGATTTCCAGAGCGTCATCGGCCGGGAGGCGAGGCGGCAGATCCTGAAGAAGGAAGGGCGGCTCCCCGACGGCCTCATCGCCTGCATCGGCGGCGGGAGCAACGCCCTGGGGCTCTTCCACCCCTTCCTGGGGGATACCGGCGTATCCTTGACCGGCGTCGAGGCGGCCGGAAAAGGGCTTGACACGGCGCTCCATGCGGCGAGCATCACGGCAGGCTGGATCGGCGTCCTCCACGGGAACAAGACCTACCTCCTCCAGGACGAGCACGGCCAAGTCCGCGACGCCTACGCGATCGCGGCAGGCCTCGACTATCCCGGCGTGGGGCCGGAACACGCCTGGCTCCACGACACGGGGCGCGCCCGCTACGTCGCCGTCACGGACGCGGAGGCGGTGGAGGCCTTCGTCACCCTCTCCCGTCAGGAGGGGATCATCCCCGCCTTGGAGAGCGCCCATGCCGTCGCTTACGCGGTCAAGACGGTGCCGGCCATGGCAAAGGAGAAGATCGTGATCATCAACCTCTCCGGCCGGGGAGACAAGGATGCGGAGACCATCGCCGCCATGAGGGAGGGAAAGGGATAATGGGACGGATCGAAGAGAGATTCACGGCGCTGAAAAATGCGAATCGGAAGGCGTTCGTCGCCTACCTGACGGCGGGCGACCCGGATCTAGAGACCACCGCAAAACTGATCCCCGCGCTGGAAGCCGCCGGGGTGGATGTCATCGAGATCGGCGTCCCTTTCTCCGACCCGACGGCGGACGGCCCCGTCATCCAGGCCGCCTCTCAGCGCGCCCTCAAGCGGGGGGCCACCCTGGCGAAGATCCTCGCGATGATCGCCGGGCTGCGCCGGACGAGCGAAATCCCAATTGTCCTGTTCGGCTACTATAACCCGATCCTCAGTTACGGACCGGAGAAATTCGCGGCGGACGCGGCGGCCTCCGGCGTGGACGGCATCCTCGTCGTCGATCTCCCCCCCGAGGAGGCGGACGAGCTGCGCCGCTTCACGGACCCGGCGGGGCTGGCGTTCATCACGCTCGTCGCCCCGACGACCGATCCGGCACGGGCGCGGAAGATCCTCCGGAGGGCGACGGGGTTCGTCTACTACATCTCCATAACCGGCGTCACCGGAACGGCCGTCCCCCGGCCCGACGATGTCCGGCGGGATGTGGAGAGACTCAGGGGAATGACGACGCTTCCGCTCGCCGTGGGCTTCGGCATCTCCACGCCCGACCAGGCGGCGGCCATCGCCCCGTTAGCCGACGGCGTCGTCGTCGGGAGCGCCCTGGTCCGCCTGATCGGCGAGAAAGGCACAGGCGGCGATCTTATCCCGGCCGCGGCCTCATACGCGGCAACGATCCGCCGGGCGATCGACGCCGCGACCCCGATCAAGGCCTCAACATAGTCCTCTCAAAATGACCAAACCGGAGCTCAAAGCCAAAATCCGCGAACTGAAAGCATTGAGATCGTAGGCGCTGGAATCCGATGAAAACAAGAAAGTCATCACGCTGCGGCATCAGATCAGTCAGTTGAAGAAAAAATCGAGGCGCATTGCTGCGGCCTGAACTTTTTTATTTTACCACTACTGTCGAACGCCGCTTCCGTGAAGCGCTTCAGTGCAGACACCGTTTCTGCAAACCTGACCCTTTGAAACCAAACCGGCATCGCTGATCGTGTTGCAGCACCATCACATCGAAAACCGCAGATATTCATCCTTGCTGCGCATCTGCCGACCGTTTGCGAATAAACTGTACCTCGTCTTCCGATATCCCCAGTGTAAGCAGAAACTGGTGGTGAGCCTCCGGTGCCCGTCGTTCAAACTCGGTATGCCACCTCCCCATAGCGGCTTCATCCATCCCTGCGGCCCGAAGCATTTCAATCCAAGCCTGCTTATCAACAGTAACCGGCAACTCTCCCAGCGACTGAACCTGCAACATTTTCCCAAGCAGATGCTGCTGGGTCTGCAAGATGCGAATTTCATCTCCAAGTTCCCGCATGCGCCGCTGCAAAACCAATCTATTAGCATCCTCTTCCTTGGACAATACGCGTCGAATATCTTCGATGGTCAATCCGGCTTGACGAAAACTACAAATTGTCGCCAACCTGTCCCGGTCATCCGGAGAATAGAGACGATAGCCTGCTTCACTACGTTCCGATGGTGTCAATAATCCGATGTGGTCATAATACAGCAAGGTGCTGCGCGAAAGGCCAACGTGTCGTGCAAGCTCCGTAATTCGATACATAGGCATTCTCGATTCATTTACCTTGTGTTTCATCTGTTACTCCTTTCGTCTCGTATTTTTGCATCACGGTCGTGACAAAAACAAGGTTAAAGTGTGAAGCAAAAAAAAAGCTTGACCTGACTACCGCCTCATAGTTCAGAATCAAATGCAAGAGACAAACATGACGACATCCAACTCAAGGGCAACTAGGGGACAGTTAACGAGTTAACATCACATCAACAAAAAGGAGACCCTTCCGATGCAAAACAGACTCATGATGGGATTGTGGCGATACATGCTCAGCGTCCCTCCGTTCCTGTGGGAAAAGCAGATCGCCAAAGGGAAAAAGAAATTCGCGAATCACCTTGCCTTTATGTCCGAGGAGCACCGGCTGGTACACCACTTCGCTGTCCGGGAACTTCCGGTTGCAGGGAAGCCGTTATCGCCGGAATATATCTCGAATGCCTTGAATATTCCCGTCGGACGGATCACCGCCATCCTGGATGACCTGGAATCGCACATGACCTTCATCTTCAGAAACGCCCAAGGGGAGATTGAGTGGGCATATCCCGTAACGGTTGAAAAAACGCCGCACCGGGTGACTTTTCATACAGGCGAGCAGCTGTACGCAGCCTGAGCGGCCGACGCGTTTGCGACGCCCTTCGTGCAAGGGCGACTCAGAAAAAAATTCGTATCGGTTGCAATCAGAACGGAATGCGCCCACTGCTCCAGACCAATGGAAATAGAGATCGACAGCGATCTCAACTATCATGTGAAAGAAGAAGGGTGCGCCCCGATTGTCTTCGTACCTGATATCGATCTGCTCAAACTTGAAGAGCCAAGCATCATCAACGCATTTTGAAGGGAGAGCGTCTTCTTCTGGTCAGAAGAACATGCACGGGAATATCGACAGCAGGTTCACCGGCTTCGCGGGGCATACATGACCGCGGAGCAGATGAGCAAAGTCACAAAAATTATCCAGAGCGCCATTTTTGCATTCAGGCAGGAGGATTGACGGACTCGCAAAGAGTCGTAGATCGCCGTTTGTCGCCGCTCCAGCAAACGTTGGCAACCCACGCCATCGAACCCAGATGTCGGAAGGCGCATTCAGGAAACCTTCAATCGGAAGACATGTCGGCGAGTACCTGCACGACCGACCTCGCAGAAACCCGCGATCTCGAACGCAGGGACGAAGCCCATGAATCGGTAACTCGGTGAATCTGGAGCTACGGGGTATGCCTCCACAATTGACGCGCCTTTCGACTTGGCGTGTTCGATGGCTGCGGCGATGATGCGCTGAGTGATGCCCTGCCCTCGCAACCGACGAATGACAAAGAAGCAAGCAAGCGACCAAACACCCTCATCGGAAGATTCATCATCGACGAGACGACGATACGTGGAACGCGGGGCAATAGAGCACCACGCGACCGGCTCTTCATCAAGGTAGCCGAGTAGCCCGACAGGCATTCCAGCTGCGATGCGCCTAGCCATTGCTGCTTTACGGCTAGCGCCATCCGTGTGTTTGGCTTCTTCCGACGTGGCACGCCAGACCATGCACCAACACGCTTTCGGGCCTCCTCGATTCTCGAATAGCCTTTCAAAATCGGGCCATCGGCTTTGGTTGACCTCATGGAAGACGAGTCGGTCGAGTTCAGACGGTTTAGTCATGAGTAGCCCAACGTTTGAATTCGCCGGCCTGCACAGCTTTTTGCGCAGGTCCGATGGAATGATGGGTTGGGCGTGGTCATTTATCCTCCCGCCAGCTCTCTGATTTTGCAAACTGTTCTCCAGTTGCGGTCTGTCATCGGCACGCCTAGCAGCCTTTCGGAACTTGCAGCGAGCTTGGATCTACCCACTCCTTCGGGCGCATGTAGATAGAACACGTTATCGCCCAGATGAAATCTCTCACTCGCCTTCTTAAGGCTGTTGAGTTTCTTTAGGTCGGGGTTCTTGGGAGTGGAAGCTAGAAAACCCAGATGCAAACTGCTGGGGTCAGCTTCTGCCTCGGAAAACGGATTTTCCGCCATTGCCTTATTTATTGCTTCGAGTCCAAGAAGGAGAACATGGGGTTCAAAGCCGAGGCGCTTCTTGATTTCAGCGGCCAATTGTTTGGAAAGTTGCGAAGGACTCTTTTCTATGCTTTGAAATACCACATTGCCGCTTTGGATATAAGTTCTAACATTTTTCGCACCAATGTCTTCCAAAAGGGCAACGAGCTCTTTCATCGGCAAAGAGTTTTTCCCGCCAACGTTGATGCCTCTGAAAAGGGCAATGTAAGTATTCATTCGATCACCGATTGATGTTGCGCCACCAGTAACGCCCAACGACCATCATCAGCCGACCCGGCCACAGACGCTAAACTGAAAAACGGTTATTCCGGGTCGGCTGGATGATTTTGTTCTACGCTGCCTTGTAATTTCGTTTTTCAGAGTATGGCCTCACCCGCGATTTCCTTTTTTTGAATTACAGGATCGATGAGTGAGAGCAGCATTCGCTATTACAGTTTTGCCGCCTTTGCTATGGGGTTTTATATGGTCAGCAGTATAGTCTTTCCAAGTCACTGACCGCCCACAAATGGCGCACTTAGGCACGTCCTCAGTATTCCAGATTATCCGTCTCTGTTCCATGCTATAAATTCGTACGTCGTCCTTTTTTTCATACAAACTTTCTAAAATGCCTTTCAGAATCTCTTCGCGTTTTCGTCTCTGTTTGATATCATCAGTGCTCTGTGAAACTGTCAGGAGATATTCACGATATAATTCTTGGCCTGGCTGAATCCCCCTGGCTTTCCTTTGCAATTCCCTGGCTTCATCGACGCCATTGGAAAAATTTTTAAGAAGATCAAATGCTAAGATATTTCTTTTCTTATCGGTAAGTATGAAACCGTTTTTTTCAAATTGCCAGATAAGCACTGCAAGAGTGTAGAAATCTGAAAGCTGAGAAAAACGAGTTGTTTTCAAATGTGGAAACATGATTTTCAAACGGTTAAGTGTCTTGACACATTGTTCCCTAACATCTTTAACATGCTTGCCTGAGATGGACTTAGAATCCATCACCTTATCAAGTGCTTTTTTCTTATTAATAACATCTCCCTCGTGAATGGAGACCATCAGTTCGCAAATGAGTTCAACGTGCTTCATCCGTGTGATCTGGTTCTTGCTAAGTATATTATTCGACCGAAAATAATCTTCGTAGCGCTCAGCAACTTTTCCAGCTGCACGAAGAAATTCGCTATTGTAATATTTTGCATGGCGTTTTTCAGCGGCTGTAAGTGCTTTGCCAGTTGAATTGATGCGCACAAATAAATCAATAATGTCGGACAACTCGCCCGAAACTTCCATGCTTTGCACTTTATAGCCTGTAACTTTATGCTGCCACTTTCTCTTACAAAGTAGTTTCCAGTCTATAGTTTCTTTTTCAGTGTCATCGGCAAGTTGTACCTTAGTAGCAAATCTATGTCCTTTTATAAGACCCATGAACATTAAAATTGATTCCATGCGTTGTTTGCCATCAATCACATCATAAATGTAATGTCCATCGTGTTCTCTCTTATAAAGGAAAATTGAAGGCAATGGGAAATTACGTAAAATGGAATCGATGAGTTTTGCCCTGTCGGGTATTGACCAAACAGAATCTCTTTGAAATCCCGGCGCAAGATTCAGCAGATCCTTTTCATAAAGACTGATTAAATCCTGAATTGTTTTTGGATCAGACTCATATCTTATTTGCTGCATAATTCACACCTCTGAAAATAATCTCATTTTTGTTTTATTGCCTTCAATTTATTCGTAGAACGAAAAGCTAAGCCGGAGCGGCCCACGGGGCCGCGATCGGCTTGAGTGGCTTGTTGTGTGATTTTATAATTTAGGTTTTGCATACGCCAAAAGGTTGTTGATATGAGACAAACGAATTTTTCCAAGTTCTTTATAATATTCTGGCCCCAATGGACTCTCTTTTATTTTGTTTTCTTCATCGGGATTTTTGTATTTCTCCCAAGCAGCGTTGAAGCCAATCAATATATCATTAGGCAAGAAGGCCTCAAAAATGATTTTAGCTTTTTCGTTGGCGATATCAATTTCTTCGCGCCGTTCACCAAATCTCTGAAAAAAGGGTTCAACGTTTCTTCGGATATGGAATATTTCATCCACAAAAGTGGCCCGGAAAACGGCAACAGCCTTGTTAAATTCCGCGATCTTTTGAATTTCAAGTGCGTTCCTGTATGTAATCAAGGCACCAAGGAGCGTACCGATGATAGTAAAACCGCCAACAATAAGTGCTATTTCGTAGGCACTAAGGTTCATTTTTGATTGGTTCTCCTTTCTGGAGGATTAATAGGAGCATTATTAGGTGTTGCAATATTAAAATGTATTCTCCATTTCACACAACAATTAATATATCCAACTGGTTTTTTCCAGACTTTCGTGCAATTCTACTCCATTTTAAAAAAAATAAAAAGGCGAAATTACAACATGAAATCAAGAACAAATGAGTTTCCACCATTGGGTATTTTGTGGTAATAAAGACCAAAAACCAAGTGGGTAAAATATAGGAAAAATGAAAACAACGCTCGATGATAAGCTGCCGGCGTTCCAAAAGTACCTTCTGGAAAAGAATCTGGCCCCGGCTAAGAATGTGCCTTTCTACGCCCATTGGGTCAGCCGGTTTCTCGATTATGCAAGAAGACATGGATTTTCTGCTTTGGAATATCAGGAGGCTAGGGTGCGTGCAAATCTCGATGACGCACCAACACCGTCTCGATCAACGCGTATTCCCGGCCACTGCGACGCTCATGGTTGCTGTCATCTTGCTCACGAGGGTCCGGGTCGTACCAGAAACGGCGATGACCTCCGCCTCAACGATAATGAGCGCTTTGCCCTGCTTCAGAATCTGAGCGCGACAGAATAACGTTTCCCCGACGGCAGGGCGGAGAAGATTAATCTTGAACTCGGCAGTAAGAACATACTGGCCCTGCGCGAGCATCGTGGTCGCTGCGGCTCCTGCCGTATGGTCTGCGATGGTCGCCTGGACGCCCGCATGAACAACGCCTCCATGCTGAAGGTGGCGAGGAAGAATCGTCATGCCGGATTCGCACCAACCCGGCCCACACCCAAGAAAAGAGATGCCGATATCCTTGACAAAGGCGGCGCTTTTAAACATTGATTCAATAAGTTGCCGATACTGTGGATTCTTTATTTCCATTGCCTCGTCTTTCGTTTCGAATATCAGACATCAACTACGACTCTGCATGCTCGTCGGGTGTTTAACTTTCAGCATTCCCGGTTGTGACTTTCAACAATTCATCCCGAATGACCACGCCGATTTTTTCCATCGTGTAGGGCTTATTGACATAGGCGCCTGCCCCCAACTTCTGAGCCTTCCTGACTTGATCGGTTGCCGAGAAACCGCTGACGATAATCGCTTTCTGCTTCGGGTTGGCCTCCCGCACCCGCTCATAGGTTTCGAGACCGTCGATCCCCGGCGCCATAATCATGTCCAGGAGCAGAATGTCCGACTTATTTTCCTTGAGATATTCCACCGCCTCCTCTCCACTGGAAACCACGTGAACACTATATCCCAGCCTTGTAAGCAAGCTGGCGGCAATATCCCGCTGCTCGGCAATGTCATCAACCACCAACACCGATTCCCCTCTGCCCATGTATCGTTCTATCGGCTCCCTTTGCTGTTGTGCAATCAGTTCCTCCCGGGTCACCGGGAAGTACAGGGTAAACGTGGTTCCCTCGCCGACTTCCGTCTGTACATCAATATACCCGTTGTGATCTTTTACCGTTCCCCAGACAATCGTCAATCCCAGCCCGGTCCCGCTCCTGCCCATCGTCTTTTTCGTATAGAACGGTTCAAATATCTTCTCTCTATTCTCGGCAGGGATCCCCATCCCCGTATCGGATACGGTCAGTACGGCGTAATCCCCCTCCTTGATCTCGTCATAGCCCCTGACGGGTTTGTCAAGGTAGCGGCTCTCCGTCCGGATCGTCACCTTTCCTTTGCTGGAAATAGCCTCCGCCGCGTTCGACACCAGGTTCATCAGAGTCTTTTCCAGATGGACAGGAGAACCTTTGATCTTCAGAAGGTTCTTGTCACACTCTGTCCTGAATGTCACTCGGGGATGATAGTCCTTCATCTTCTCAAACACCGGAGTCCTGAGAAAGCCGGAGACAACGCTGTTAAGATTGATCACCTCTGATACCGTGACACCCCGCCTGGCCAAGGTGAGAAGATCGTTAATGATCGCGGCTGCTTTCCCCGTGGACTGCAAAATCTTTTCAACGTGACCTCGGGACCGATGCTCCTCAGGAATTTCCTGCAGCAAGAGTTCCGAGTGCCCGCTGAGTACCCCCAGGACGTTATTGAGATCATGGGCCACGCCGCCCGCCAGTTGCCCGAGGGCTTCCATCTTCTCCGCACGCTTCAGACGCCCCTCGCTTTTCCGCAGCGACTTTTCCGTCTTGCTGAGGTCTTTGAACAGCTGTGCATTGGCTATCGCTCCGGCAATCTGGATCCCGATCCTTTCGGCCAGGCAGAGATCCTGTTTGGTGTAGGCGTTCGGCTTTTTCGACCCGAAGAACAGGATACCGATCACATCGCTCCGGTAGATCAGAGGAATGGCCATCAGAGAACGCAGCCCCGTCTGAAATGCGGCGGCAAGGGGGGGGAAGCGTTCGACGATCTCGCGAATGCTCTCAGGTTGGATCAGTATGCTGGTCCGCGTGCGGATGATCTCTTCACTCAACGTGCCCGCCAGAACGAGGGAATCCCCCTGTCTCCGACCGTCTATGACCGCCCCGGAAACGTAGGCAATGCGGATGGTATGCTCTTGAAAATTTGACAGGTTGATGGCAAGCCTGTCAAAGTCGATTAGTTTTCGGACCTCGGCCGTGAACCGTTCATACACCTCGTCGATGTTCAGGGTGGAGCTGATCAGTCTCCCGATCTCGGCGATGACGGCCATCTCTTCGGCCAGTCGTTCCGCTGCTTCACGATTCCGACATAACGCCTCCTCTGCCTGTTTGCGATTGGTGATGTCAATCCCAATACCGATGTTGGAACCGTCCGAAAGCCGTACATTGACCCAGGATGTATCGAGCACGTGTCCATCGCGCCTCCTGGTCTTAAAGTCACTCCACTTTCCTGCGGCCCTCTTGATATGACCCAACACATTCT
>Ga0315268_10006710_pt1 | contig 12220 bp, 12 predicted proteins | sample C1_top_MG_FD_204535 | JGI IMG/M metagenome (GOLD analysis project Ga0315268, IMG submission 204535) | Sediment microbial communities from Yellowstone Lake, YNP, Wyoming, USA - C1_top | ecosystem: Environmental > Aquatic > Freshwater > Lake > Sediment | place: USA: Wyoming | collected 2017-08-01 | reverse complement strand
AGTGAAACGCCGGACAACCAGCTGTCATTGCACCAGTTCAACGGCCACGCGCTCGCACCCCAGCCGGCGCCCTCGCAGGCTTAATAAACTCCTGCGATAAGCTTCCCGCATGCGCGCGCAGATACGCACCGGGGCGATATCCAAGAGTTTTGGCAAGCTAAAGGCCGTCGACCGTGTTGATTTGTCCATCAATGAAGGCGAGGTCTTCGGGTTGCTGGGGCCGAACGGCGCCGGCAAGACCACGCTCATCAACATGCTGTCCACCTTGTCGAAACCAACCGAAGGTACGGCCATCGTCAACGGCTTCGATGTCATCACGCAATCGCTGCAGGTCAGGAAGAGCATAGGGATAGTCTTCCAGGAGCCCAGCGTCGATGATTTGCTTTCTGGAAGGGAGAACCTTGAGCTGCACGGCCTGCTCTACGGCGTGCCGCGCGAGCTGAGGAGGAAGCGCATCAAGGAACTGATGGAACTTGTTGATCTTTCTGACCGCGCCGACGACCCTGTCAAGACATACTCCGGCGGGATGAGAAGGAGGTTGGAGATCGCGCGCGGCCTGCTGCACCTGCCCAAGGTCCTTTTTCTTGACGAGCCGACACTGGGCCTGGATCCCGCGACGCGCGAGGTCATCTGGAACTACATAAAGAACCTGGCAAAACGCGGCGGCGTCACCATACTTCTCACTACGCATTACATGGAGGAAGCTGATACCTTGTGCAACAGGATAGCCATCATAGACCATGGAAGGATAGTTGCGTTGGGCACTCCGCGCGAACTGAAGGAGAAGCTCGGCGGCGACGTGGTGATGATAAAGGGCAAAGTAAACCTGGCCAGGGTCCGCAAGCTCAGGTTCGTGAAGGCAGCACGAAAGACAAACTCCGAGGTGATGCTGACCGTCGACCACGCGGCGCGTAACCTTCAGGCGTTGCTGAAGGTGACTGGCCGTGTCGAGAACGTCGAGGTCAGGACTCCTACACTCAATGACGTCTTCCTGCACTACACCGGCCGCCAGATCAGGGAAGCAGATGCGGAGGGCGGCTTCTTCGAGCGCGTGATAAGGAGCGAGACGGTGAGATCATGAGTTGGCTGAAGGACGACCTGCGCGTTGTTTACGCGATATGGCTGCGCGAGATTAAGGTCTGGCAGCGTGAGAAGAGCAGGGTCGTTGGCAGCGTGCTTACACCTATTCTCTGGCTTGCCGTGTTCGGCAGCGGCCTTTCCGGAATGAACGTAGGCGGTGTGGGCTACCAGCAGTTCATCTACCCGGGCATCCTGGCGATGTCGATACTTTTCACCAGCATCTTCTTCGGCGTCTACATAATCTGGGACCGAAAGATAGACTTCCTCAAGGAGGTCCTCGCCGCGCCTGCCTCGCGCGCCGCCGTGTTCTTCGGCAAGGTGGTCGGCGGAAGTACCGATGCGATGCTGCAGTCCACCCTGCTTCTGGTGGTCGGCGCGTTCTTCGGCATCCACTTCACCATACTGCAGATAGTCCTTGCTTACGTCGTTTTGCTGCTACTATCGTTCTCGATGGTCAGCATAGGCCTCGGCATAGGCAGCCAGCTGTCCAGCCCAGAGGGTTTCAGCATGATATCCAGCTTCCTCATATGGCCGCTGTTCTTCCTTTCCGGTGCGCTTTATCCCATCGACAACCTGCCCGCGTGGCTCGGGCCGCTCGTCAGGATAGATCCTGTGACCTACGGGGTTGATGCTCTGCGTGGCGTGCTGATCGGTGCAGGTTCGTTCCCGCTGCTGCTCGATATCGGTGTGCTCGCTGGCTTCACGGTTATCATGGTAGCAATAGGCGGCTGGCTATTCTCTAGGATGAAGTAGGTTTTCGGTTGGATTCGCGCTTCCATAAGCTGTCATCGAGGCTGTCGTACAGCACGGCTTCCTCAGTAGGCTTTTCCTCTTCGTGTCTGGTATCGCCTTCTGGCAGCGTCATCCGCGGGCTTGGTACGTAATAGAATATTCGCCAGTCATGGCCATTCACCTTCGCGTCCTTGCGCCGGCTGTTGAACAGGCCGGCATCTTCCAGTCCATAGATGATGCCGTGGCCGTCGTCCTCTCTGAAGTCGTTGTCAAGCATGATCCCGTTGTTCAGCATCTTACCGGCCAGAATGTCGGCCTGCGCTTCCGCGACCTCACGGGGCGAATTGCACGTCCTCATTATGGCGCTTACGATGATGTCCCGCTCCGGGCGCTGGGCCTTCACTTCCTTCTCGATGCGCGCCACTATCTGCGGTCGGAGTTCCGGCCAGTCCTTGTACGTTGGGGTTTTGGGCTTGTCTTTTTCAACTGGCGTCTCGGCTGCTTTTGCAGGATTGTACCCCCTTATCGGCCGGTTGAACCATATCTCGGCGATTTCGCCCGATCCAGTCTCATAACCGCTTTCTGAAAGTTCGATTTTTATCATATGCCAGACTTCGCGCAGTTCATCGGTTTTGCTGGTTTTCGTCCAGTATGCGTCCACAAGTCGCTTGGTCTCAACTTCCGCTTTCCGGTCCATGCCCTAACCAAGCGCCATCGTGGATTTAAGCTTATATTCCGGCCTCGGCAAGTTGTTGAATGGCAAAGAAACCGTTCGGCGGCTACCATGTGAGCTTCAAGAAGGTGGCTGACGTCCCCCTCGGCAAGGTGTTCGGCACCGGTGCGTTGGGTCCGGCAGAGATGACGAAGAAGCTCTGGAAGTTCGTTAAGGGACACAAGCTCGCAGGCAAGTAGCTGCGCGTCCTGTAGCTGAAGAGTACATCCGTTTAGAGGTATTTTCATCTTGCTTGCTCAGAATTGCATGGAGATATCTGCTCGGATTGAATCAAGAGAAAAAGAAACGGGCAATCGGCTTCGTTTACGAGATCAGCAGCCAGGAGCCGGAAAGCTTCTTCGTCTTGGCCTGGCGCTTGTGGCTGTGGCAGCGACGGCATTCGTAGATCCTGTGGCCGTGGTCTGCCTGCACGTAGCCGATGGTCTTCAGAGATAATAGTGCTTTGCAGTTACCACACTTCAGAATATCGCCCACGCACTAATGTCATCGAAAGGATATAAACTTGTGAAAGGAACGGCAATCCCTTAACTCCTATACGTCAAAAGAGCTGTAAAAAGCCGCTGTTTTTCATACGCGGGCATTACAGCCTGCCCATTTTTTGCTGGAAACTATAGTCTGGAGATACGAAATCGGTTTATATGTGACCTGCGAAGTGTGCAATCCCCACTAGCTCTTGTGTTCCACAGGAAACCGACCACAAGAACTTGTGTTTTGTACAATACAGATTAACAGCTATATTATATGTGATTAGATGCGTTGCCCGCACTGCCAGTCCGACACCAAGGTGGTTGACAAGAGAGACGCCGGTGAACATACTAGGAGAAGAAGGGAGTGCCTGAGCTGCAGCCAGCGCTTCACCACATACGAAAGGCTGGAACCGGTGGAACTCATGGTCGTCAAAAAGGATGGACGAAGGGAGGCGTTCAGCAGGGACAAGATGAAGACAGGCATAATGAAGGCCCTGCAGAAGCGCCCTGTTGGAATGGAACAGGTCGAGAAGACCGTTGACGAGATTGAAGCCGAGATGCGCAAGACGTTCACCACCGAGATACCCACCCGCGCGATAGGTGAGGCCGTGATAAAGAGGCTGAGGCAGTTGGACAAGATCGCATACATCCGGTTCGCTTCAGTCTACAGGAACTTCACCGACCTCGGCAGCTTCGAGAAGGAGCTCAACGCCCTCAAGCAGGAAACGCAGCGGCCATCGGCCGCCAAAAGCGCTCAAGCTGCTGATGCGATAAAGGAGTGATTTTTATGGAGACAACACAGTTGCAGAGCATCGACCCGCGAACCGAGACATCGGCCCAGAGGCTAAGGGAGACCGCGCCGCCGCTGAAACCCGTCACGCTCACGGAGAACCAGCAGAAGGTCATCCGGGACAAGTACCTGCGTGACGACCCTTCGGTGGAAGTATGGTTGTGGAGGATAGCTGAGAACGTGGCACTGCCCGAGCTGCTTTACGATCCTTTGGTGCCGCGCCAGGACATCCTTGCCGGCGTCAACCACGAACTTAAGGGAGTTGATGCCGGTTCCGGCCAGAAGACTGAACTCTTGCTAATACATTCCGGCCTCAGCGAGCACAACGCTAGGATACGGAACCACAGGCGTTTCATTGGAAACCTTTACCAGTTAGCCAGGACAAACCAGAATGCGCAGGCATTGGTAAGGGAATGGGCACTCCGCTTCTACGAGATCATGGCCAACTGGGACTTCCTTCCCAATTCGCCCTGCCTGATGAATGCAGGCCGCGAGCTCCAGCAGCTCTCCGCCTGCTATGTACTTCCAATAGAGGACAGCATCGAGGGCTGGGGAGAGACCCTGAAGAACACGTTGCTGATTCACCAGTCCGGCGGTGGAACGGGATTCTCAGGCTGCAGGGTAAGGCCAAAGGGCGACACCGTCAAGTCGACCAAAGGAGTAGCAAGTGGCTCGCTGAGTCCGTTCTTCATGATAGACAACACCACCCAACATGTGAAACAGGGCGGTACTAGAAGGGGAGCTAACATGGGCATCCTGCCGTGCTGGCATCCCGACATATTCGACTTCATAGATGCGAAGCAGACCGAGGGTAAATTGGAGAACTTCAACATCTCCGTCGCTGTTGATGCGAACTTCATGGATGCGGCCAAGTCCGACGGCGAGATCGAACTGATAAATCCGCACACGAAGCTGGCCGTCCGCAAGATCAAGGCCAAGGAGCTGTTCGACAAGATAGTTGATAATGCATGGAAGACCGGCGACCCGGGCGTGATCTTCCTGGACCGCATCAACAACAGCTCGAGCAACCCGACGCCCGCACTGGGCCAGATAGAGAGCACCAACCCGTGCGGCGAGCAGCCCCTGCTGCCGTATGAGCCCTGCAATTTGGGCAGCCTGAACCTGCGCAACTTCGTCAAGGACGGGCAGATAGACTGGGCGCGACTTGGTTCGGTTGCAAGGATTGCTTACCGTTTCATGGACAACGTCATCGACGTCAACAACTACCCATTGCCGCAGATAGAGGCGATGGCGAAGGGCAACCGGCGCACCGGCTTCGGTGTGATGGGTTGGGCCGAGATGCTCGCCCTGCTTGGCATACCCTATGATTCCGAGGAGGCGCTTACCAAGGCCGAGGAGGTCTCGCGCTTCATCGGCGAGCAGTGCCTGGAGGTCTCCTGCCAGCTCGCGGCCGAGCGTGGTGTGTTCCCGAACTTCAAGGGTTCTGCTTTTGACACCGAAAGCCCCAACTACCGCAGCTGGGCACGTGGAAAACCCAGGAACTGCGCCCGCACGACGATAGCACCCACCGGTACAATAGCGATAGCTGCAGGCCTGCAGGGTGGCGGGATAGAACCGTTCTTCTCCATAGTGTATGTGCGCTACAATGCCAAGGCCCTTGATTCGATAAAGAAGGGCGAGAAGCCCGAGGAATCTGATGTGTTCTACGAGATCAATCCGATCTTCCGCAAGGTCGCTGAATCGAACAACTATTGGGGAATGACGCCTGCAGAGCTGTGGGCAAAGGTCGATGCAAACCACAAATCGGTCAAGGGGATCAAGGAGGTGCCCGAGCACATTCAGCGCGTGTTCGTAAGCAGCCACGACATAGCCGTGCCCTGGCACGTGCAGATGCAGGCTGCATGGCAGAAGTACACCGACAATGCAGTTTCAAAGACAATAAACATGCCCAATAGCGCAACTGTTGAAGATGTCAGGCAGACATACCTGCTCGCGTGGGAGACCGGTTGCAAAGGGATAACTATCTACAGGGACGGCAGCAAGACGCACCAGGTGCTCAACCTCGCTACAAAGAAGGAAGAGAAGAGGGAAGTGAAGCCTGAGACCGATCTGTGGGGCCGCGTCATCCCGAGACCGCGCCCGCCCGAACTGGCCGGCAGGACGGTCGGTGTTCAGACTCCGGCAGGCAAGATGTACGTTACCATAAACGAGGCGCTGGGCAAGCCGTTCGAGCTCTTTGCAACCATAGGCAAGGCCGGCTCGGATATCACAGCGATGACCGAATCGCTTGCCAGGCTGATCTCGCTCAGCATGCGCTGTGGGATAAGCGTCGACCACATCGTGGACCAGCTCATAGGCATAGGCGGCGCACACAGCGTAGGCTTCGGTCCCAGCAAAGTGCGTTCAGTGCCTGATGCGATGGGCCAAATACTTGCCTCGCGCTACCTCAACATCGTGCCGGCAAGGCCCGATGGCGGGATGGAGATAATACCTACCCTTGTCAACCCCGCCATCGCTCCGATGGAACCTGTTGCCCCATTGACCAGCTTCCAGAAGAAGGCGCAGTTCGACCTTTGCCCTAGCTGTGGTAACAGCACGGTCATCAAGGCCGAGGGCTGCACCAAGTGCCAGGCATGCGGTTGGGGAGAGTGCTGAGCATGCCTTTCGTTGCGCAGAACTTCGAGCGTCTGCTTGGAACACCTGGCTTCAGCGAGCAGCTTTTGAAAAATCACTTCGCACTTTACCAGGGCTACGTCAATAACACGAACACCTTAATCGGCAAGCTCGATGCCCTCTCGCGTGATAAGAAACTCGATACGCCTGAATGTTCCGAGCTGCAGCGCCGTCTGGGCTGGGAGTTCAACGGCATGCGCCTTCACGAGCTTTACTTCGGTAACATCTCCAAGGTTCCTGTGCCTGTTCCGACCGGTCTGAAAGACAAGCTCTCAAAGCAGTACGGCAGTTGGGATGCCTTCGTGGCCGACTTCAAGGCCGTGGGCAAGATGCGCGGCATAGGCTGGGCCGTCATGATCTGGGAGCCCGTATCCAGGGAGTTCTTCAACATCTGGATTAACGAGCATAATGAGGGGCATTTCGCTGGCTGCAAGCCGTTGCTGGTGATGGACGCGTTCGAGCATGCTTTCATGACTGACTATGGCATAAAGCGCGCCGACTACATAGAGTCTTTCTTCAAGGCAATTGATTGGAAGGCCGTTGAAGCGCGCCTGGTCTAGCGCTTGCTTACTACAGTGAACAGCAGCACGGCAGAAATTATTCCCATTCCGGCGCCGTACAGGAACGCGTATGCGGGAGCAAGCTGGTACAGCAGGCCTGCTATGGCTCCGGCCGGCAGGGTCGCCATTCCTATCGTCGTGTGGAATGCTCCCAGCGCCGTTCCTCTCTGTTCATGCCCGACGAGGTCGACGACATACGCCCTCTGGTTGCTGTCAATCAGCGCGTTGAACAGCCCGTACGCTGCAAAGAGGATGAGAAGGCCTGTCAGCTCGCCGTTCATTGCGAATCCTATGCTTACTAGCGCGAACAGGAGGTAGCCCGCGAAGAGCATCTCCTTCCTTCCGACCCTGTCCGATATCCTGCCGAACACCGGCAGGCCGGCAGCGAAGAACATGTTTGACAGCACGTACAGCCCGACCGGTGCGATGGTTGCCAATGCTCCTGTGAAGAAGCCGCTCGCCCTTGCTATGAAGATGAAGTACGTGAAGTTGCCAAGCGCGAACAGAGTTGAAACAGCCAGGTATTTCTTGAACTCCTTCGGCAGCCCGTTCAGGCTCACTCCGAGCCCGCGCAGTACCGGTCTTGCGGGCTTGTCCTTCACCAGCATTATCGCGAAAAGAGAACTGAGCGATACCAGTCCGCCAAGGGCGATTATGGGCGAGAACGCCACGCCTATTCCTACAAGCGCGAGTGCAATCAGCGAACCGGTTATCGCCCCGGTCCGGTCCATCGCCTGCTGTATTCCGAAGGCCTCGCCCCTTATCCGCAGGGGTACGCTGTCAGCTATCAGCGCGTCACGCGGCGGGTCGCGCAGCTTGCTCATGCGTTCGATCGGGCTGATGACGAGGAGTTGGGGCCAGCTCGTTGCCATCGACATTACCAGCTTCATGACACCGCCAAGTCCGTAGCCTAGCCACAGGAACGGTTTCCTCTTGCCAGTCCTGTCCGACCACCAGCCGGCAAACACCTTGATGAAGCTTGCCGCCGCGTCCCTCAGGCCGCCTATCATGCCGAGTGCGAACCCGCTGGCGCCCAGGCTGGCTGCAAAGAGCGGCAGCACCGCGTTCATCATTTCCGAGCCGGCATCGTTCAACAGGCTCACGACGCCTAGCAGCCAAACGTTCCGTGAAATGGGCATACCAAACATGCATGGCCGCTACAAATAAGTGTCGGTCAAATGGCAACACGGCGGAAAGGTAACATTATGAAGAACACTACTACGGAAAGGAGCACTATGACGCCTCCGCTGTCGATGTCCGTGGCAATCGACAGCGCTGTGCCGCCGAGCACGGCCGCTATCGATATCACGCCTGCCAGCATAGCTGTCTTTGCGAAGCCGCGCCCCAGCATTATGGCGGTGGCCGCGGGCACGGTTATCAGCGACGCCACCAGAAGCAGCCCGGTTATCTTTATGGAAGACATCACCACCACCGCAGTCAGCACGAGCAGCCCGTAGTCGAGCGCCCTGACCGGCACGCCTCCCACTTGGGCGGCCTCGTTGTCGAACGTCGCAAATGCGAGCGGTCGGTAGACAGCGGCAACGACTATCAGCACAATCGCGGCCAGGCCGCTTATCAGCGGAAGGTCGGCCGCGGTTACGTTGCTGGCGTTGCCGAACAGCAGCCCCTCAAGATCTACTTCTGGCGCGAAGCTCAGCAGGATGGCCGCCAGCGCAAGGCTTGCCGCGAAGAAGACCATGATTATAGTGTCGCTTGGGAGCTTGGTGTGGCCGCTGACCCATCCGATGCCAAGTGCGGCCAGTATGCCTGCCGCCAGCGCCGTCGTTGTTGTGCTTATGCTCGCAATCAGGCCTAATGCGACCCCGCCCAGCGCGATGTGTGCGAACCCGTCGCCCAGGAACGCGCGGTGCCTCAGCACCAGGAACATCCCTATGCAGGGTGCCATCAGTCCGATGGCCAGTGCCGCCAGCAGTCCTGCAGTTGCACTCATTCTATCGCCTATGATGAAACTCCCGCGCCACCGCTGCCATCTTCCGACTGGCGAAGAAGCGCTTTGTCGGGCCCAGATATTTCACCGTCCTGTCATTGATGTAGATGAGTTCGTCCGTCAGTCTGGCCACCTCGTCTATGTCATGGCTGGCCAGCAGTATCGTCAGTCCGTGGTCGTTCAGCCGTTTGAGCATGGCATAGAACTCCCGCCTTGCTGATATGTCCACACCGACTATCGGCTCGTCTAGTATCAGCAGTTCGGGCTCGCTGGCGAGCGCACGGGCTATCATCACCCGCTGCTGCTCGCCCGTTGACAGTGCACCTATCCTTCTCTTGGCCACTCCGAGCATGTTTGTTGCTGTAAGTGCCGAGCGTATCGCTCTTCGATCGGCGGGCCCGAGCCGACCAAACAGGCCGAGCCGCCCGCAACGTCCCATCCCTACCACTTCCTCTACGGTTGCAGGGAAAATCTTGTCGAACGCTATGGCTGTCTGCGGCACGTAGCCTATCCGCCACCACTCCTTGAACTCACCCAGAGGCTTTCCGAAAATTTTCACCCAGCCGTGCGGATGTGGCTGTAGGCGTCCGAGCGCTACGCGCAGCAGCGTCGTCTTGCCTGCCCCGTTGGGGCCTATCATTCCGGTGAACGAGCCCTGACGCACTGAAAATGTCACATGATGCAGGTTCTCGCCCCCGTTCCAAGAGAAGCTTATGTCCTGCAGCTCCATGACAGCATTCATACAACCACAATGGCAACATTAACTAAATAAAGCATTGGGCGCGGCTCACCCTTCGTAGTGTATCTTCTTCAGGTAGCCCTTGCGCTTTAGCCATGCCGCTTGCGTGCGGGTGTACTTCCACGCGATGTCGGCCCGCTCATCGGATTGCACAGTCCACGGCTTTATGAGAACCAGATCGCCCAGCCGCACCCACACGCGCTTGCGCATCTTGCCAGGCACCCTGCAGATGCGCGTGAAGCCGTCGTCACATTCCCCCCTGATGCGGTCGGCACCAAGCATCTCTATGGCGACCGCGAACACTTCCCCTTCGTGGGGCAGCCTCGTTCTCGCTATCTCTTCCGCTTCCTGTTCCGGTGTCAGCGGGCCGCGCGGTCCTCGGCGATGTTGCATGCGTGTTAGTTGGATTCAGGGCTTAAATAACGGCTTCCCGACCTCTTCCTCTTCGAGGTTCGGCACGGTCTTGCTTTCAGGGAAGCGCACAGCTATCGTCAATCTTTGGATGCGCTTACTGTCTTTCATCCCGACCAGTTTCGTGGATTTGGTAAGCTCGGCGCCGAACCTTATTTTGAGTTCCTGCGCCACATTCCACGCCGCCCGTTTGCTTCCTACCATCACATCCAACCCGCCCTTGACCGGCTTGTCCCTGTGGAAAGCATATCTGTCCTTTCTCTGGAGCTCCTCAAGCCTGTGCTCGATGAAGTGGAAGTTCTCCCCTATCCAGTCGCCCCTGAGCTGCAATATTGCTTCAAAGTAGCCGCCCCGTGCGGCCTGGTGCACGTTGCACGGGCTGTCCTTGTAGATTAGCTTGACGAAATGTCTTTCAGAGGTCGGATGGCCTTCGCCCAGCCAGCCGGTTACTATGACTTCCATCCCGTCCTTGGCCGGCTGGATTTCCCAGTTGTCGACCTCGCCCTTTATCTTGGCTGCATGCTTTGCCGCCTTCAACGGGTCAAACGGCAGCCACTCATCCCCGTGCAGGACGAACCCGTCCTCGGGGCACTTACTGAGCTTCATCTCCTTCGGCAGTTCTATCAGCTTGTCCACCAGCTTCGGTGGTTCAGGTGGTGGTCGATACCTTACCCTAGGCATGACAGAAGATTGGAGAAGTGGAATAAAAAGAAGGCTAATACTCGCCCATGCCAGGTGGCATGCCGCCGCCCGGCGGCATCGCGCTTCCCTTGTCCAGCCTGCCGGCGGCTATCACGTCATCTATCCTCAGTATGAGGTCCGCCGCCTCGGCCGCCGAACTGATTGCCTGTGTCTTGATCTTCAATGGTTCGATCACGCCGGCAGCGGCCATGTCCACTATCTTGCCCGTGTACACATCGACGCCATGGCTGATCAGGCCGCGCTCATGCGCCGCCCTCAGTTCTACAAGGATGTCGATTGGGTCAAGGCCTGCGTTCTCTGCCAGGGTCCTTGGTATGACTTCCATCGCTTCTGCGAAGGCCAGTATCGCCAATTGTTCCCTTCCGGAGAAGCCCTGCGCGAAGTCCCTCAGTGCCCTTGCCACGGCTTCCTCGGGCGCGCCACCGCCGGCGACTATCTTGCCGGTCTCCAGTGCGCTTGAGACGCCGCCCAACGCGTCCTCCATCGCGCGCTCGACCTCATCGATGACGTGCTCTGTGCCGCCCCTTAGCAGTATGCTTACCGCCTTTGGTTCCCGGCAGTCTCTTACGAAGATCATCTGTTCGCCGGCTATTTTCTTTTCCTCAACGAGCCCTGCATAGCCTAGGTCTTCCTTGGAGATGTCCTCCAAGCTTGTTACCACACGGCCGCCAGTTGCCCTTGCCAGCTTCTCCATGTCGCTCTTCTTCACGCGCCTTGCCGCCATTATTCCTTTCTTGGACAGGAAGTGCTGCGCGATGTCATCTATCCCCTTCTGGCAGAACAGCACGTTGCAACCACTGCTTGCTACTTTCTCGGCCATGGCCTTCAACATCTTGTCCTCTTGGTTCATGAACGCCTGCATCTGCTCGGGGTTGGTTATCTGTATCTGCGCATCGGTCTCCGGTTTCTCTATCTCAAGCGCGCAATCAAGGAGGGCTATTTTGGCGCCGTTCAGCCGCCTGGGCATCGCCGGGTGCACCACTTCCTTGTCTATGATGAGCCCCCTGATGAGCTCCGTGTCCGAGTTGGAACCGCCCTGTTTCTTGACCAGCTGGATGTTGTCGGTGTCTATTTCCAGCTTGCCGCCACTCCTTTCCGCGATGGTCTTCACCGCTTCAACTGCCAGTCCGGCAAGGTGTTCGCTGGCCTGCTCCGCGCTCTTCCCTGTCATGCTGGTAATCGCTATCTTCAGGAGGGTTTCCGTGTCGTTGAGCTCGACCTTCTTGGCTATCTTATCCAGGGTCTTGAGCGCGTGCTCGCGCGCCAGTTTGTAGCCCTTGGTTATGACGGTCGGGTGTATCTCCTGGTCAAGCAGCCCTTCCGCTTTCTTCAGAAGTTCGCCTGCAAGGACAGCGGCTGTAGTGGTGCCGTCGCCCACTTCCTCGTCCTGCGTCTTTGCTACTTCAACAAGCATCTTTGCCGCA
>Ga0315268_10006709_pt1 | contig 12220 bp, 12 predicted proteins | sample C1_top_MG_FD_204535 | JGI IMG/M metagenome (GOLD analysis project Ga0315268, IMG submission 204535) | Sediment microbial communities from Yellowstone Lake, YNP, Wyoming, USA - C1_top | ecosystem: Environmental > Aquatic > Freshwater > Lake > Sediment | place: USA: Wyoming | collected 2017-08-01 | reverse complement strand
AGAAGGCCAGATCGTGCGTGTCAAAGTGCTGGAAGCAGATGAGAAGGGCCGTCTGCGTCTTTCCATGAAAGCGTTGCTTGATCCACCCGCACAACCGGCGGAAAAGAAGCCAGAGCAAGCCTAACTTCCTGAGAAATACGCACCCAGAAAAAAGCAGCCAATGGCTGCTTTTTTCGTTTTAGTTTTGGTCGAGTTCAAGGCACGCTGATGCCTTCGTTATACAGCATATCGACTAGGGCGATGAGCGGCAGACCGATCAGCGCGTTGGGGTCTTCACCGTCGAAGCGTTCGATGAGCGCGATACCTAAACCCTCCGATTTCGCGCTACCGGCACAATTATAGGGGCGCTCTTTTTCCAGATAGCACTCAATCAAGCCCTCACTTAAGGTGCGAAATTTGATCGTGATGGGCACCACGCGCGTTTGCATATTGCCGCTACGGCTGTTGAGCAGGCAGAGCGCGGTATGAAAGACCATGGATTTTCCGCTGGCGGCCAGAAGTTGTTTTTTTGCATTCTCGAAAGTATGCGGTTTACCAAGTTGTTGTGTGCCGAGCAAGGCTACTTGGTCGGAGCCGATGATGAGAGCGTCGGGAAATGTGGCGGCCACCGTGCGCGCCTTAAGTTGCGCTAAGCGCAAGGCAGTATCTTGCGGCGCTTCCTTACTGAGGGGGACTTCATCCACCTCGGGCGACATGACCTCGAAGGGAATTTGCAAGCGCGCGAGCAATTCGCGGCGATAGGGAGAGGAAGATGCAAGGATAAGGCGCATCCCTCAGCCCAGGTTATTCGGGTTGAATCTCTAGCAGCGATTCGTCCGGTGTGACGGCGTCGCCCTTGGCGACGAACACGCCGATGACGGTGCCGCTTACGGGCGCTTGCACTTCGTTTTCCATTTTCATCGCTTCAATCACCAGTACCGGGTCGCCGGCTTTGACTTTTTTGCCGATTTCTACCAATACATCGACGATGGCGCCGGGCATGGCGGTGGTGACATGGCCTTGGTGCGCGGGGCGAGGACGATTATTGCCGGCGGCTTGGGCGCTGATTTTGGGTTTAGCGCGATTCCCGCCGTTACTGCCGACTTCGACTTCGCTCAAGGTTTCGACGAAAACTTCCTCGTTCACGCCGTCCACCGATACGTAGAATGGGCGTTGGTCTTCACCCGATTGGCCGCTGCCGGTGAGCTTGATATGGTAGGTTTCACCATGCAAGGTGATCTTGAATTCATTGGGCGCATAACGTTCGCCCCCGGCTTGTATCGCTTCTTTGGGGAGAAGAGGATCGAGTTTGAGAGAGCCGGCTGCGCGTTCTTGGAAGAAGGTGCGCGCCAGGTCGGGGAACATGGCATAAGTCAGCGCGTCTTCCTCGGATTTGGCCAAGCCTTCGATTTCATTGCGCAGCTTATCGAGCTCCGGCTCCAGCAAATCGGCAGGGCGGCAGGCGATGACCTCGGCGTTGCCGATGGCGAGGCTTTGCACTTCCTGATTGACCGGCCCCGGCGCTTTGCCGTAGAAGCCTTGCAGATAATGCTTCACTTCGGTGGTGACGCTCTTGTAGCGGCCACCGGTGAGCACGTTGAGCACCGCTTGGGTGCCGACGATTTGCGAGGTCGGCGTCACCAGCGGCGGAAAGCCCAAGTCTTCGCGCACGCGCGGAATCTCGGCCAGCACGTCATCCATGCGATTGAGCGAGCCTTGCTCTTTAAGCTGATTCGACAGATTGGAGATCATGCCGCCGGGCACTTGGTTCACCAGCACGCGCGTATCCACGCCGGTGAAATCGCTCTCGAACTGCCAGTATTTCTTGCGCACTTCACGGAAGTAGGCAGTGATTTCCTGGAGTTGTGCCAGGTTCAAGCCGGTGTCGTATTCCGTGCCCTGCAAAGCGGCGACGATGCTCTCGGTAGAAGAGTGGCTGGCACCCTCGCCGAGCGCGGAATTGCAGGTGTCGAGCATTGTCGCACCGTTTTCCACCCCTTTGAGGAAGCACATGGCGGACAGGCCGGATGTGGCGTGGCTGTGCAGATGGATCGGCATTTTCACCGTGGCTTTGATGGCTTTCACCAATTCGGCGGTAGTGTAGGGTGTAAGCAGGCCCGCCATGTCTTTAATCGCGATAGTATCGCAGCCCATGCCTGCTAGTTCTTTGGCCAGAGCGACAAAATGCGGAATATTGTGCAGCGGGCTGGTAGTATAACAGATCGTGCCTTCGGCGTGCTTGCCGGATTTTTTCACCGCTTCGATCGAGACGCGCAGGTTGCGCAGATCGTTCATGGCGTCGAACACGCGGAATACATCCACACCGTTGTCGGCGGATTTCTGCACGAAAGCGCGCACCACATCGTCCGGATAGTGGCGGTAGCCAAGTAAGTTCTGGCCGCGGAGCAGCATTTGAATGCGCGAATTGGGCAAATGCTTACGCAGCGTTTTCAGGCGTTCCCAGGGGTCTTCGCGCAAGAAGCGCACGCAGGCATCGAAAGTCGCGCCGCCCCATGCTTCGAGCGACCAGAAACCGGCGCTGTCCAGTTTAGACAGGATAGGCAGCATGTCCTCGGTGCGCATGCGAGTGGCGAGCAACGATTGGTGGCCGTCGCGCAGGACCAGTTCAGTAATGTGAATCTTCGTCATATTTTTATAACACGCTATCAAAGACCTTCATGAGCCGCAATTGCACTCGCGATCGCAACCGCCAATAATTCCTTGGGCCGGGGAGTATGATACTGCGTCAACTCGGGATGCGTTTCCACGAAGCTGGTATCGAACCGGCCTTCCCGGAATTCAGTATTTTGCAATATCTGCTGGTAATACGGGATCGTGGTCTTGACGCCATATACCACCATGTCATTCAAGGCGCGCCGGCCGCGCGCAATCACGCCTTCCCAAGACAGATTCCATACCGTGAGTTTGGCGCACATCGAATCATAGTAGGGCGGAATGACATAACCGGTGTACATGGCGGCATCGGTACGCACGCCTGGGCCACCGGGCGCATAATAACGCGTCACGCGGCCAAAGCTGGGCAAAAAATCGTTTTGCGGGTCTTCCGCGTTGATGCGGAACTCCATGGCAAAACCGCGATAATTTACGTCGGTCTGCTTATATTGCAGCGGCAAGCCACTGGCGATACGAATCTGTTCTTGCACGATGTCGACACCGGTAATGGTTTCCGTCACGGTATGTTCCACCTGCAAGCGGGTGTTCATTTCCATGAAGTAAAATTGATTATCGGCGTCGAGCAGAAACTCGATAGTGCCGGCGTTCACGTATTTTACCGCACGCGCTGCCTGCACCGCGAGCTTACCGATATATTGGCGCTGCAGTTCGGTGAGCTGGGGCGAAGGCGCGATCTCGATCAGCTTCTGGTTGCGGCGCTGGATCGAACAATCGCGCTCAAATAGGTGGATCACATTGCCGAAGTTGTCGCCCAGCACCTGCACCTCGATGTGGCGCGGGTTGACCACGGCTCTTTCCATGAACACTTCGGGTTTGCCGAAGGCTTTGCTGGCTTCGGAGACGACACGGTCGTAATTCTTAAGTAGCTCTTCTTCGTTGTTGCAGCGGCGGATACCACGCCCGCCGCCGCCATTGGTGGCTTTGAGCATGACTGGGTAGCCGATTTTTTTAGCCAGCAGCACTGCCTCATCGACCGAATGCAAGTTGCCTTCGGAGCCGGGTATCACGGGGATGCCAGCCTTGATCATCGCCTGACGCGCGGCGATCTTATCCCCCATCTGGCGGATCACGGCGGCCTCGGGGCCGATGAATTTGATACCGCGGCGGGCGCAAATTTCCGCCAATTGGGGATTTTCTGATAGGAAGCCATAGCCTGGGTGCAGCGCATCGCAGCCGGAGGCGACCGCGAGATTGACGATATTATGCGCATTGAGATAGCCCATCACCGGATCGGAGCCAAGGTTATAAGCTTCGTCGGCCTTCTTCACATGCAGCGCGTGGCGGTCGGCGTCGGTGTATATCGCCACCGATTTAATCCCCATTTCGGAGCACGCACGCACGATGCGCACCGCGATTTCCCCCCGATTGGCCACCAGAATTTTATGGAACACGCGCAAACTCTCGTTTTGACAGCTAAAGCCTAAAATTGTATCATGCGCGGCTTATGTCTGAACAGGTCGTGGCCGATCCGCTCGAGTTTGCGCGGGGGTGGAAAAATCTGGATGGCGACATCGCCATCGCGCACCTCGGAAGGACGCAGGAATATTTGGCATCGACTGCGGGCGAAGTCCACTTTCAGTTGGCCGGTTACCTGAACGAAAACGGCGAACCGGGCTTGCGCTGCCAAGTGCAGGGAACGCTCAAGCTGGTGTGCCAACGCTGTCTGGAAGCGATGGATTACGCGCTGGAAATTGACGTGTCGCTGTTGCTGGCGAGCGATATCCACGCTCTGGCAGAAGATGATCCGGAAGCGCCAGATTGGATCCCCATGCAACGCGATATGCCGGTGGCAGCGTTGGTGGAAGAGGAAATACTGCTTGCGCTGCCGATGGCACCCCATCATCCGGAAGGCACATGCAAAGGCCAGGAGCAGGGCGAGATTGGAAAGCTTCATCCGTTCGCGGCATTGGCGCGGCTGAAGATCGATAAAGCAGGATAGTTTAAGGAGTTTGAATCATGGCTGTACAACAGAACAAAAAATCCCCGTCGAAACGCGGCATGCATCGCGCTCACGATTTTCTAAGCAATCCGCCGCTGGCGGTGGAACCCGCCACGGGTGAGGTGCATTTGCGCCACCACATCAGCCCCAGCGGTTACTACCGTGGCAAGAAGGTACTTAAGACCAAGGGTGAATAAGCGTTTTGTCCGCAAGCGCACCCAGCGCTAGCGATTCAATGGATATCACTGTAGCAATTGACGCCATGGGCGGCGATCATGGCCCCCATGTCACTGTTCCCGCCGCACTCGCGGTGCTCGATCGCGACCCCGAAGTCAATATTATTCTCGTTGGCTTGCGTGACGCGCTGGAGGCGGAACTCGCCGCGCAAAAGCGCGCACTCAGTCCTCGATTACGTATCCATCACGCGACCCAAGTGATCACCATGGACGATCCGCCGGCGCTCGCCATGCGCAACAAAAAAGACGCTTCAATGCGCGTCGCGATCGATCTGCTGAAAGCCGGCGAAGCGCACGCGGCCGTCAGTGCCGGCAATACCGGCGCGCTGATGGCGATTTCGCGTTTTGTATTGAAAACCCTGCCCGGTATAGATCGCCCGGCAATCTGCACCGTGTTACCGACATTGAAGGGTCGCGCGTATGTGCTGGATTTGGGGGCGAATGTCGATTGCAGCGCGGAGCACTTATTGCAGTTTGCGGTGATGGGCGCGATGCTGGCGTCGGCGGTGGAGGACTGCCCGCGTCCGAGCATCGGTCTGCTCAATATCGGCACAGAAGCGATCAAAGGCAATGATGTGGTGAAAGAAGCCGCCGACCTGTTGCGCCAGAGCCATCTCAATTTCTACGGCAATGTCGAAGGCGATGATATCTACAAAGGCACCACCGATGTGGTGGTGTGCGATGGTTTCGTCGGCAATGTCGCGCTCAAGACATCCGAAGGCCTCGCGCAAATGATGGGCACCTTTCTCAAACAAGAATTCCAGCGCGGTCTACTATCAAAAATTGCCGCCGGCGTTGCTTGGCCGGTGTTGTCGCGCTTCAAACAGCGTGTCGACCATCGGCGCTACAATGGCGCAAGCCTGCTCGGTTTGCGCGGTATCGTGATTAAAAGCCATGGTAGCGCCGACAATTTCGCTTTCCAATTCGCCCTTAACCGCGCTATCGAAGAATGCCGCCGCAGCGTATTGCGCCGCATTGCCGAGCAAATAGCCATCGAACACCCACAAGAAGCCGCATGATCTACGCCCGCATTATCGGTACCGGCAGCTATCTTCCGGCATATATCCGCACCAACGCCGAGTTGGAAAAACGTGTCGAGACTTCGGATGAGTGGATCGTTTCGCGCACCGGCATCCGCGAACGGCATATCGCGGCCGAGCATGAAACGACCAGCGATCTCGCGACCGCGGCGGCGCGCGCGGCTTTAGAGGCGGCAGGGATTGCACCGAATCAAATCGATCTGATCGTGCTGGCCACCACGACTCCAGATTTTATTTTTCCGGGTACGGCTTGCCTGGTGCAGCAAAAGCTGGGCATGACGCAGGGTTGCCCGGCGTTCGACGTGCAGGCAGTGTGCAGCGGGTTCATTTATGCGCTTGCGACCGGCGAACAATTCATTCGCTCCGGGCAATACCAGAAGGTGTTGGTGATCGGCGCGGAGACCTTGTCGCGCATTACCGATTGGGACGATCGCACGAATTGTATCTTGTGGGGTGATGGCGCGGGTGCGGTGGTACTGCAAGCGTCTGACACGCCCGGCATCCTTTCTACCCACTTGCATGCCGACGGCCGGCATGAAGCGCTACTCAAAGTGCCCGCCGGTCCCTCGGCGGGTTACACGGAAAAAGCCGCAATCCAGATGGAAGGCAACGCCGTGTTCAAAATGGCGGTGAACACCCTGGATGCGATCGTGGACGAGACCTTATCGGCGAATGGCATGCAAAAGAGCCAAATCGATTGGCTGGTACCGCACCAGGCCAATATCCGCATTATCCAGGCTACCGCCAAGAAACTCGGCATGAGTATGGATCGCGTGGTGGTGACGGTGGACAAACACGGCAATACCTCCGCTGCCTCCATTCCGCTTGCGCTCGATACCGCGGTACGCGATGGCCGCATTAAGCGTGGTGAGACGATTTTGATGGAGGCGTTCGGCGGAGGATTTACCTGGGGTTCCGTGCTCGTAAAGTATTAATACTGGGCAGAAGTAAGGGTTTTAATGATGAAATTCGCATTTGTTTTTCCCGGCCAAGGCGCGCAGTCAGTCGGCATGATGGCCGGCTTCGAGGGAATGTCTATGGTGCGCGATACTTTTGTCGAGGCTTCCGATATCTTGAAGCAAGATATGTGGAAACTCGTGACCGAAGGCCCGGCAGAAGAACTCAACCAGACGATCAACACCCAAGCGCTGATGTTGACCGCCGGTATTGCTGTGCATCGCGCTTGGCATGCTTTGGGCGGCCAGGCGTCGGCAGTGATGGCCGGCCATAGCCTGGGTGAATACAGCGCACTGGTGGCGGCAGGAGCACTCCACTTCGCGGATGCGTTGCTGCTGGTACGCTTCCGTGCCCAAGCTATGCAGGAAGCCGTGGCGGAAGGTGTAGGAGCAATGGCGGTGATTCTTGGCTTGGACGACGATGCGGTGCGTGCGGTATGCGCCGAGGCAGCCCAGAATGAGGTTTTAGAAGCCGTCAACTTCAATTCGCCCGGCCAGGTCGTGATCGCCGGACATAAAGCCGCGGTCGAGCGCGGGCTTGAGTTAGCTAAAGCAAAAGGTGCCAAGCGCGCGATACTGCTGCCGATTTCCGTGCCTTCGCATTGTGCCTTGATGCAGCCTGCCGCTGAGCGGGTGGCACAGTATTTGGCATCGGTACCCGTGACCAAGCCGCTAATCCCGGTGCTGCAAAACGCCGATGTAACGAGTTTCGATGATCCGGCTAAAATCAAAGCCGCGTTAGTGAAGCAATTGCATTGCCCGGTGCGCTGGGTGGAGAGCGTGCAACAGATGGCGCAAGCGGGTATTCAGCTCGCCGCCGAGTGTGGACCGGGAAAAGTATTGGTCGGGCTAAATAAGCGTATAGCGGCTGATATGAAGCAGTATGCTTTGGTAGACAAAGCCGCTATTGAAAATTTAATAGTTGAACTACATTAGTTACTTATAGTATACTGTTAATCCAATTTATAGAATATTGGCGGGAATATGCTTTCAGGTCAAATCGCGTTGATTACCGGGGCCAGCCGTGGCATAGGTCAAGCCTGTGCAATCGAGCTGGGGCGCCAGGGTGCCACGGTAATCGGCACCGCCACCGGCGACCAAGGTGCGCAAGCCATTACACAATACCTCGCCGATAGCCAAATCACAGGCGTTGGGATTAAGCTCAACGTCAACGATGGCGTTGAAATCGAAACGGCTATGACGGCCATGCGCGGCCAGTTCGGCGAAGTAACGATCCTGGTCAACAATGCCGGTATTACGCGCGACAACTTATTAATTCGCATGAAAGACGCGGAGTGGGACGAGATTATGGAAACCAACCTGAAATCGGTATTCCGTATGAGTCAAATTGTACTAAAAGCCATGATGAAAGCGCGCTATGGCCGTATCATTAGCATCGCTTCGGTCGTCGGCACCATGGGTAACGCGGGACAAAGTAATTACGCCGCCGCCAAAGCCGGGATTATCGGTTTCTCCAAATCGCTGGCGCGCGAAGTGGGAAGCCGCAATATCACCGTCAATTGCGTGGCGCCGGGCTTTATCGATACCGATATGACGCGTGCCTTGTCTGACGCGCAACGCGAAGCCTTGTTGGGACACATTCCGCTGGGGCGCTTGGGCCAAGTCGACGATATCGCCGCGGCAGTGGCATTTTTAGCGTCATCTAAGGCAAGTTATATCACTGGCGCCACGCTACACGTGAATGGCGGCATGTATATGGAGTAACGCGGTTTGGCCGGCCTACCTTTTTTTGGTAGAATACCGGCGCTTTTCTACTACAGCAAAGGAAAGGGAATTAGATGGAAAACGTAGAACAACGCGTCAAGAAAATCGTTGCCGAACAATTGGGCGTCAACGAAACCGAAGTGAAAAGCGAATCTTCCTTTGTGGATGATCTGGGCGCTGACTCGCTCGACACCGTCGAGCTGGTGATGGCGCTGGAAGAAGAGTTCGATTGTGAAATCCCGGATGAAGAAGCCGAGAAAATTACCACCGTCAAGCAAGCGGTTGACTACGTCTCCGCCCATTCAAAGTAAGCAACCGACCCCTTCCCCCTACATTTGGAGCCAGCTTGTCCAGACGCAGAGTAGTCGTCACGGGGCTAGGTATTATCTCGCCGGTCGGTAATACGGTGGATGAGGCCTGGGCCAATATCGTGGCTGGCAAATCCGGTATTACTCGGATCAGCAAATTCGACGCGAGCGCTTTCGCTTCGCAGATCGCGGGGGAAGTGAAAGGCTTCGACGTTACGCAATATCTCTCGCCCAAAGAGGCGCGGCGTATGGATATCTTTATCCATTACGGCTTGGCGGCGGGTATCCAAGCGATCAAGGATGCCGGGCTGGAGGCGAACCCCGCGGATGCCGAACGCATTGGCATCAATGTCGGTTCTGGCATCGGTGGCCTGCACTATATCGAAGACACCCATACAGACTATTTGGCGAATGGCCCGCGGCGGATTTCGCCTTTCTTTATTCCCGCCTCGATCATCAACATGATTTCCGGCAATCTGTCGATCATGTATGGCTATCAAGGCCCGAATTTATCTTGCGTGAGCGCCTGTGCCTCGGCTAACCACAGCATCGGCGAATCGGCGCGGCTCATCGAATACGGTGACGCCGACGTGATGATCGCGGGCGGCGCGGAGTCCACCGTATGCCCGCTGGCGATCGGCGGCTTCTCCTCGGCCAAGGCGCTTTCTACCCGCAACGACGATCCCGCCACCGCGAGCCGACCGTGGGATACCGGACGCGATGGCTTCGTATTGGGCGAGGGTGCGGGCGTGGTGGTGCTGGAGGAATACGAATACGCCAAGGCGCGCGGCGCAAGAATTTACTGCGAACTTGCCGGCTATGGCATGAGCGCGGATGCTTATCATGTGACGGCGCCGACCGAAGACGGCTCGGGTGCGTCGCGCGCGATGCGCAATGCCCTCAAAAACGCCCGTCTTGATGCCGAGACCGTCCACTACATCAACGCCCACGGCACCTCGACGCCGCTCGGCGATTTGGCCGAGACGAAGGCGATGAAACACTGCTTCGGCGAGCATGCCAAAAAACTTGCGATCAGTTCCACCAAATCCATGACTGGCCACCTGCTGGGCGCCGCCGGCGGGATAGAAGCCGTATTTACCGCACTCGCGATCCGCGATCAACTCGCACCGCCGACCATCAATCTGTTTGAGCAGGATCCGGAGTGCGATCTGGATTATGTGCCAAACATCGCGCGCCAGATGCAAATAGATGTCGCCTTATCGAATTCCTTCGGATTCGGCGGCACCAACGCGACATTGATTTTCAGCAAGGTTTAGCGGCGGGGCAGGGCCATGCCCTTCACCAGCCTGCCTTATGCCGTCGATCTTTTGCGGCTGCACGCCGCGCATCCGGCGCGCTATCCATTTCTGTTGCAAACCCTGGGCGGCACGCCTGGTTGGGATGTGCTTTGCGCGTTTCCCGAACAGAAAATCGTGAGGCATCTGGGGCAACCCGGCGCATTTTTAGAGCAACTCGATCATGCTTGGCGCACGGAAAAAAATGCGCACGAAGGTGATGGCAAAGCGAGTTGGCTGCCATTTCGCGGCGGCTGGTTCGTCTACCTGGGCTATGAATTGCTGCACGAAATCGAATCCCGCGTGCCAAGCCGCGCAACGCAATCGGATTTTCCCATCGGCTGTGCCACACGCGTGCCGGCCGCGATATTAGTCGACCGCGAGCACGATACCACTTATCTTTATACGGAGCCGGCGCATGCCACACTGCTGGAACTAATCCATCGTGATATCACGCATGCGCCGCCGTTGGCGACGGCTTCTATTACCATGGCTTCTCTGGAAGAGGAAGCTCCGGAGCAATTCTTAAACGGCGTGGCGCGCATCCAGCGCTATATCCAGGCGGGCGATGTGTTTCAGGTTAATTTAGCGCGGCGCTGGCAAGGCCGCCTTAACGGTGATGCGATGGGGCTGTATCACGCGCTGGCGCACAGCAATCCGGCACCTTTTGGCGGGCTGGCCGATCTGGGTAGCGGTGCGCATATCGTCAGCTCCTCGCCCGAACGCCTGGTACGCGTCCGTCACGGCGTGATCGAAACCCGTCCCATTGCCGGCACGCACCCGCGCTCGACCGATCCCGCGCAAGATATCCAGCTCAAGGCGCAATTGCTCTCCACCGCGAAAGAACGCGCGGAGCACATCATGCTGGTGGATTTGGAGCGTAACGATCTGGGGCGCATCTGCAAGCCGGGCAGCGTTACCGTGCCGGCCTTGCTTGAGGTTGAGACATACGCGCATGTGCATCATTTGGAATCCACCGTACGCGGCGAATTGCGCGATGGCGTGACACCCGGCGAGACCATCCGCGCATTGTTTCCGGGCGGCACCATTACCGGCTGCCCCAAAGTGCGATGCATGCAAATCATTCGTGAATTGGAAGCGGCGCCACGGCTCGCCTATACCGGCAGCATGGGCTATATCAATCACGATGGCAGCCTCGATCTCAATATCCTGATCCGCAGTTTTATGCTGCAAGATCGGCAACTGCAATTCTGGGCGGGCGCGGGAATCGTTGCCGATTCGGTGCCGGAGCGCGAGTTAAGCGAAACCCGCGCCAAGGCCAAAGGGCTGTTGCGCGCATTGCGCCTCGATAGCGCTTAAGAATGCACCGCAGGACTCGACAGATGCGGGGAAGTATTGGAATATGCCTTTAGCCTATGAAAACTGGAACTCGAAAATCGTGATTCTCGTCAACGGTGAACAGCAGGGCGTCATCCGTGTCCTGGACCGCGCCGTGATGTACGGCGATGGCGTGTTCCGCACCATGCGCATGCGCGGCGGAGAAATCGCTTGTTGGCCGCTGCATTACGGCAAGCTCAACGCGGATTGTCAGGCGCTGCGTATCCCGTGTCCCGTGCGCACTGTCCTGGAGCAAGATATCGCCCGGATCGCTCGCGGGGTGGCTGACTGTGTCGTGAAAATCATCATTTCGCGCGGCGCGGGCGGGCGTGGTTATGGCGTACCAAAATCCCTTTCTCCCACGCGTATGGTGTTGGCTTTTCCCGCGCCGGATTATCCCAGCCATTTCTGGCGCGAGGGCATCAAGTTGCATATATGCGAAATACGCTTATGCCACCAGCCGCGGCTCGCCGGGATAAAACATCTCAATCGCTTGGAAAACGTGCTGGCGCGCATGGAATGGGATGATCCGGATACGCCGGAAGGGCTGTTGCTCGATGCAGAAGGCTGGGTGGTGGAAGGCACCCTATCCAACTTATTCATGCGCCGGGGGAATGCGCTTATCACACCGGATTTATCGGCTTGCGGTGTCGCCGGCTTACAGCGCGAGCGGGTTTTGAAATATGCAGCGCAACTCGATCTAAGAACAG
>Ga0315268_10006708_pt1 | contig 12220 bp, 7 predicted proteins | sample C1_top_MG_FD_204535 | JGI IMG/M metagenome (GOLD analysis project Ga0315268, IMG submission 204535) | Sediment microbial communities from Yellowstone Lake, YNP, Wyoming, USA - C1_top | ecosystem: Environmental > Aquatic > Freshwater > Lake > Sediment | place: USA: Wyoming | collected 2017-08-01 | reverse complement strand
GTCCTGGCCTTGCTGCGTGCGCAAGGGTGGACAAACATCGCCGATGGTCTGAGGCACTACGGCGCCTCTGTCAGGCGGGCACTTGAACTGATCGGAGCACTTCCAACCTGACTTTGACAGGGCCCTACACCCTTGCGAAGGTTCCAAAACCTTCGCAAGGGTTTCCCCACAGTTGGCGGTCAAGAGCCAGGCGAGAAGTATACCCGTATTGGTGCTAAATGTCAAGGGCTTTGGGCGACTTTTTAGGGCCCTGTCAAAGTCCGTTCGTCTGTCATGCTGAACGCAGTGAAGCATCTCTTCATGGCGGCGTGGAGACCCTTCGCTGCCGCTCAGAGCCTGCCCTGAACGTAGTGAAGGGGTGACAAATCCGTGTTGTGTGGGCATCCAGCGCGACTTTGACAGGGCCCTAGCGACTTTTGGGGAGAATAAAACGTGCGACGCACCTTTTCTGGGCCTACAAGGCTGGCCATAACTGCTTCAGGTGCGTCGCACGTTCCAGCAAAGGTTCGTCTCAAGCTGACTAGATTTACCGCAGAGGCAGGCCGGTTCACCGAACCCCCCGCTGCGGCGGGGCGGAGGACGCAAAGGTTTTTGTTTTCATTCTCCTCTGTGCTCTCTGTGTCTCTGTGGTGAGAAAATCGGCCTGAATCACAGCAGGTCTGGCACCCGGGCCAAAGCAGCGGCGATCTGGCTGCTGTCCTTGCCACCAGCCTGCGCCAGCTCCGCTCGCCCGCCGCCCGAGCCGCCGGTGGCCGCCGCCACCTCCTTGACGATCCTGCCGGCGTGGTAGCCCTTCGCCACCAGATCCGGCGTGACGGCGGCGACGAAGGCCGGTCGCTCACCCACCACTGCCCCCAGGACGATCACCGCCGAGCCCAGGCGATCGCGCAGCCAGTCGGTCATCTCCCGCAGGGCCTCCATGCTCGTGGCGTCCCCTGAAGCGCCAGCACGCCCGCCGTTTCGGGAAGTAAGGCGTGCTGGCGCTTCAACCTGGGCGGCCAGCACCTGGACTCCCTTCACCTCGCGCACCTGCGCCAGGAGGGCCTGCACCTGGCCCTTGGCCGCCTCGCGTTGCAGGCGCTCTATCTCCTTGCGCGCCCCTGCCAGGTCGTCGAGCAGCAGGGTGAGTTTGCCGGGCACCTCGTCTGGTGTGACTTGCAGCCGAGACGCCGCCTCGTCCAGGAGGGCCAGGCGCTGGCGCACGTAAGCCGCGGCACCGCGGCCGGTGACGGCTTCAATGCGACGTAGGCCAGCGCCTACGCTGGACTCACTGAGCAGCAGGCAAAAGCCAATCTGCCCGGTGCGTTGCAGGTGCGTCCCCCCGCAGAGTTCCTGGCTGTAATCACCGGCCTGCACCAGGCGCACCGTCTCGCCGTACTTCTCGCCAAACAGGGCCATGGCCCCCTGGGCAAGCGCCTGGCCGTAGGTGGTCTGGGTCACTGTCACCGGCAGGTCGGCCCGGATGGCGGCGTTGACCTTATCCTCGATCTGGCGTAGCTCCTCCGGCGTCACGGCCGTCAGGTGCGTGAAATCAAAGCGCAGCCGGTCCGGGGCGACCAGAGAGCCGCGCTGCTGGGCATGCTCGCCCAAGACCTCACGCAGAGCCTTGTGCAAGAGGTGCGTGGCCGTGTGATTGCGGGCGATGTCCAGCCGCCGCTCGATGTCCACCGAAGCCAGCACTTCATCGCCCACGCTCAGGCTGCCCTCCGTGACCTGGCCGATGTGCACGATGACGCCACCCAGCGCCCGTTGCGTGTCGCTCACGGCGACGCGGCCCTGCGGCCCGACTAGCAGACCGACGTCGCCAACCTGCCCGCCGGCCTCGCCGTAGAAGGGCGTGGCGTCCAGGATCACCTCGACGGCATCGCCAGCCACAGCCTGGGGCACAACATCGGGCAGATTGTCACCTATCTGGCGGTACAGGATGGAGAGCACCTTGCCCGTGGCCTGGGTGGTCTCGTAGCCCAGGAAGCGAGTCTCCGGCAGGCTCAAGGTGCGGTAGGTCTCCTGCCACTGGTCCAGGCCGAATTTGGCCCCCGCCCGGGCGCGTTGGCGCTGAGCCTCCATGGCCGTCTGGAAGCCCGCCTCATCCACGACGAACCCTCGCTCCGCCGCCCGATCCTTGGTGATGTCCAACGGAAAGCCGTAGGTGTCGTAGAGGCGGAAGGCTTCCGCACCAGGCACGGTCTTGATGGCCTGCCTGGTCAGATCGTCCAAAAGCAGGTCGAGGCGCTCCAGGCCCTCGTTCAGGGTCTCCAGGAAGCGCGCCTCCTCCAGGTTGACAACCTTGCGAATAAACTCGTGCCGCGTGGAGAGCTCCGGGTAGGTGTCGCCCATGAGGTCTACCACTACGCCCACGGTCTGGCTCAGGAAAGGCTGGCGCAGGCCCAGCAGGTGGCCGTGGCGCACGGCGCGGCGCAGGACGCGGCGCAGGATGTAGCCCCGGCCCTCGTTGGACGGCAGCACGCCATCGCCGATGAGAAAGGCGACGGCCCGGCTGTGGTCGGCGATGACGCGCAGGGAGAAATCGGCCTTCTGGCTGTGGCCATAGCGGATGCCCACCAGGTCGGCTGCCCGCTCGATGATGGGGTAGAACAGGTCGGTCTCGTAGACGGAGTTCTTGCCGTTGAGGACCATGGCCAATCGTTCCAGACCGGCCCCGGTGTCTATGCTGGGCTTAGGCAAGGGTGTGTCCTGGCCGTCCGGGCCGCGATTGAACTGCATGAGCACCAGGTTCCAGATCTCCAGGAAACGCTCGCAGTTGCAGCCGGGCCGACAATCGGCTTTGCCGCAGCCGTGCTCCGGCCCGCGGTCGAGGAAGATCTCGGTGTCCGGGCCGCAGGGGCCGGTCTCGCCCGCCGGTCCCCACCAGTTCTCGCGCAGGCGGACGAGGCGCTCAGCCGGAATCGCCGTAAGCTCTTGCCAGAGCTGGAACGATTCATCGTCAGTAGGGTAGACGGTGGCCCAGAGCCGCTCTTGGGGCAGCTTCCAACCCTCGGTGAGCAGCTCCCAGGCGTAGGCAATGGCGCCGCGCTTAAAATAATCGCCGATGGAGAAGTTGCCCAGCATCTCAAAGAAGGTGAGGTGGCTCTCGTCGCCCACGCTGTCAATGTCTACCGTGCGGAAGGACTTCTGCGAGCTGGCTAGGCGGCGATTGGGCGGCACGGCCTCACCCAGGAAGTAGGGCTTGAACTGCACCATACCGGCGTTGGTCAAGAGCAGGGTCGGGTCGCCGTGGGGCACCAGCGATGAGCTGGGCACCACCGTGTGCCCCCGCTCCCGGAAGAATTCCAGGAATTGGCGGCGAATCTGGCTGGAACTGATTGACATCTTTGCTCCATAGTTGGTCTGATAGTGATTGCCGTGCATTGTAATGCATCCGGTCTGTCTTGTCAACTGGTGGGAGTTGTGGGGTGCATCCAAGATCCGTGGATGACTTTTCAGCAGGGATGTAGACCCAATTTTGGGGGCCAAATGTACCAGTCTGAGGCACTTTTGCCCTCATTTCAGCCTCAAAACCGGGCTTGTGGAAGCCTTCTGCGGCCCATCAGACACTTCTCCCAGATCTTGGATGCACCCGAGTTGTGTTATACTTTAGCACAGACATCCCAGGTTTATATCACCGAGAAGCTTTCTGAACATGGAGTGTGTGGGCAGATGAAGCAGTTGAGTTTCCTTGAGCAAGGCGATATTCTGGCACAGACTGTCAAGCAGACGGCAACGCGTACAGACCGCAGCCGCCTGGAAGACAAGTTTGCCTCGCGCCTGCGTGAAGAACCTCAATTGGCGAATTTGGTTTCCTATGTGGGTAATAAAGGCATACCTGTGCTTCGGCTCTATCGCTATAAAGAAGCCTTTGCCTTCAGCTTTGTGGAAGAGTTCATTTCACGCTTTGGCTTGAGTGAGAAGGACTACATCTTCGATCCCTTTTGCGGTATGAGCACAACGCTGTTCGCCGCTTCTCGAAAAGGCATTCCTTCCATTGGCGTAGACAAACTGCCGATTGCCGTTTTTGTCGCCCAAACACTGCCGCTTTTCTACTCCTTGAATCCAGGGCAGATTAAAGAGACCTTTGAGCAGTTAAGGTTGAGAGTTCAGCAAGCTCCTCCAGCGTCCGTTGCCCTGGACGTCGCGATTATGAAGGTGGCTTTTCCTCCTGACACGCTCCTTGAGTTGCGAAAGTGGAAGACGGTTATAGATGAGCTGGGCTATCCTCTCAGGGACGTTTTCTTGCTGCTGTTTTTCTCCACTCTAGAAGCTTGTAGCTATACATCCAAGGATGGTCAGTTCTTGCGCCTGGTTAGGAAAAAGATGACTGCGGATCCCGAAGAGGCACTGGAGAACCGGGTGAGTGAGGCGGAAAGAGATATCCAGTTGGTCAGGCAATTTAAGTGGGATCAAGCGGTTCAATTGCCCACAGTCCATCTTGGAGATACTCGCGACCTCAGCAACATAGATTTTGGCCGCCAACCGACAGCCATTATTACATCGCCACCTTATGCTAACCGCTACGATTATACGCGCACGTACTCTTTAGAGCTTTGCTTGCACTTCGTCAGGAACTTTGCTGAATTGAAGACTTTACGCTTCGGTATCCTGCGTTCACACATCGAATCGAAAGTAGGCCCCCAGGAACAACCACCACACACAGCGGTAAGAGAAGTCGTGGATATCCTTAAGTCCAAAGGTAAAGAACTCAACAATCCACGAATTCCCACCATGCTCATAGGCTATTTTGTGGACATGCAGCAGGTGATCAGAGAATGGGCGCGGGTTTTGGCGCCAAAGGCAAGGGTTGCTATGATCGTGGATAATGTGCGGTTTGAGGGGGAGATGTTACCCGTTGACCTTGTGCTTTCGGAGATGGCGGAAGAAGCAGGATTCCAGGTTGAAGAGATCGTTGTTGCTCGCTACAAAGGGAATAGTTCTCAGCAGATGGGGAAGTATGGACGAGTGCCGGTTCGAGAAAGCGTTGTGGTGTGGAGGAAGCCATGAAAAAGTCATCTACGCAATCGGGCATGGATTACAAGACATGGTCCTTGGATCAGTTTACCAAAAGCGAGTTCTTCCACCAGAAGCTCCACGAGTGGGGGTTGCTGGCTATAGCAGCCGCAATAGAGAAGATCAAAGGAGAAACCCTGGATTGGGAACTGAGCCTGTTGGGAATATCCAAACAGGCGTGGGATAAGGTTATTCACCGGGGTATCAAGCCGGTAATCGTCTTTGCACATCCCGCCGTTTTGCAGAGTGTACCTGGCTCTGTCGGGTACTACCGGATGCTGTCCATGGTGTCCCAGAAGTCTATGAGTCGGGTAGGGGTTTCGGTTACTCGCTACGAGGGGTGCTGTATAGCTAAGCCGGGAAGGAATGCTGGTCTTTAGGCGGCGGAAGGCGGTAGCTCAGCAATTCTTCCAGGCTCCAGATGTGATCCGTGATCCCTGCAGCCATCGCTGGCGTACGCGGCTCCCATTTGCGACCATAGGCCCCACGTTCTGGCAATTCGAGGCGCAAAGCGCCATGGGGACGGACAAAGTTGTAGACCGCATCTTCCAAAGCGATATGCCGCAACAAGAAGTATTCCTTCTTGGAATGCGATAGGGTTTTGCGCACCAATCGTCCATTGCTTTGGCGCGAGGTCAAGTTATCCCGTTCCACATAGGCGGTGTTGATCTGCGAGCCGCAGTCATCGGCTTCCAAGATGCGTGCAATGTCCTCTGCGGAACCGAAAATGATATGTCGCCGCACTTCCACTACACGCCCACCCTCACGTCGCTTGTCTACCTGCGCGTAGCATAAGTCGGGGTTGAGCACACGTTTCGGTTCTTTACGCGGACGGCCTGGCCCACGTTTGAGCGGAGGTGGTTCCACGGTACTATAGTTAGCAACCAGGGCGGTGATATAAGCCGGGAGCTTATCGCTGGTGAATAAGGGTGTACGCCCGGCAGTTCGTGCTTTGAATTGTGCCAGGAAGGCAGTAGCTTCCGCTTCACTCCGCTCATGGCTGACATAACTGACGACGCGCAGGCGACTGGGCAGGGCTATGGCTCTCCAAATCCATGTATCACCTACTTCAGGTGGGTCGTCGGGTTGGCGATGGGCTTGCTTCTTTCGGATGAAGGTCCAAAGCTCGTCCACTTGTGCCTGTGTGAGATGTATGTCGTGGATGAAATGCGCACTGACCGCCGCTACATGTTGCCCAGCCAGGTCTAACCAGTGCAACACGGTGTTGGGTGAGCGATCCTGCAAACGCTCAATTGCGCGAAGGCTGTTGCGCTCGCCCAGCATTGCCAAAGCTTCAAGGACAACTGTACGGTCGTTACGCAACGTTTCAAAGAACGTCCCCTTGTCGGCACTAAAGGTATGGAGACAACTGGTGCAATAGAACCGTCGCTCCACGTAACTGTAGACTTTGATGTTGCCTGCACCGACCTTTTCCCAATCTGGGCAAGTTGGCTGATCACACCATTGTCCTTTGAGCTCCATGATGTATCACCTCCAGAAGCAAATGATACATCAATGTGCTCTTGCTGACTAGCCAGTGCAGGAACCAGTTTTCCCGGCTTAGATATACAATTGCCTATTTTCCCGGCTTAGATATACAGCACCCTACGAGGTCGGTAAAGGTAATCCCGACGGTGAGACTGCGCTGGTAATCGCCAAACATTTAAATTAGATAATCAGCCATCTCGTCGAGCTTGATGAGAAGATAGATGCTCGTGAGTTTGAACTGTGGCGAGGGATGGCCGCAGGCTCACAGGCCCAAGGATCCTGGCAAAATACGAAAGGCAGTAGGGTTGAAGTCATCGTCAAGGGAATTCTGCTGACATCCGTGCATAAATGGTCAACCATACTACCTGTTGAGTTTCAAAGGCTTGCAAGCCACAACTGATAGTAGGCATTTGGATTTATGCACGGATGTCAGGACGAAACGGTTGACACGGCTGGGCGGATGTGCTATACTCTAGGCGTGGAGAGAGCTTTCTCTCCCAGAGGGCTGTTGTCTGTGGTAAGGGGCTAACCCTGCGTGAGCGGCAACTCCTAAGGACAGGCCCGGCCAGAGGGGGCACGACAGAAGCCCCCACCAACCAGGCTCAACCCGGATGCTGGCGAATCTAAGGTCAGCCCCAGAAGGCAGGCTATTGGCATGCCCTCTGGGGCTTTTCGTCCCCAGAGGGCGATAGGAGATTGACCCATGACTACCAAGATCAGCAAGCAAAGTCTGAAGCGCATCGGCGAGGTCCTCTACGAGGTGCCCAAGGACTTTCGGGAGGACATGCGCGTCCCTGCCCGCCTCTACGGCGATGAGGCCATCCTGGAGGATGCCCTGGAGGACCTGTCGGTGGAGCAGTTGGTGAACACAGCCACCCTGCCTGGCGTGGTCAGGTACACCCTGGCCATGCCCGACGTGCACCAGGGCTACGGCTTCCCCATCGGCGGGGTGGTGGCCACCGAACTGCCGCACGGCGTCATCTCCCCCGGCGGCGTTGGCTACGATATAAACTGCCTGAGCGGCGATAGTTTGGTTCTGCACGCCTGGGGCTACACGCGCCCCATCGCCGAGATGGCCCAGGACTGGCCGCAGGCCACTTTGCGTTGCCAGGACTTTGCCGCCGGCCAGGAGACGTGCACGGCGATTGTGCGCTACCTCAGCCGCCCACCCAGCGCACCGCTTTATCGGCTGACCACAGAGGCCGGGGATGAAATCGTGGCCACAGCCGATCACCCCTTCTGGACACCGGACGGCATGGTGGAACTCGGGCGGCTGGCCCCAGGCGACCGGGTGGCCCGCCATCCCTTTAGCGGCGTGCCTTACCAGCCGCCGGACAACACGGTGTTGGTGGATGAGGGCGATATCGAGCGCGTGCTAGGCAAGCACGGTAAGGGATCCAGGGGGAACACCCTGGGACAGGTGGTGGCTCAGTTGAAACGCTGCCACCTGCTCCCCCTGCATGCCGACTCACCGCAATTACCCTACTTGCTCAAGCTACTGGGCTATCTGTTTGGCGATGGCAGCACATACTTCAGCGGCGGCTCTGGCAAGGGCACAACCTGGTTCTACGGTGACAAAGCCGACCTGGAGCAGATACGCGCCGACGTGGCGGCATTGGGCTTTACCCCTTCGCGGGTCTACACGCGCTCCAGGCACCATCGCCTGCGCACTACCTACAAGGAATACGAATTCGAGCGCCAGGAGACGGCGTTCAAGGTTGTGGGCAGCGCCTTTGCCGTCCTGCTGGCTGCCTTGGGTGCACCGGTGGGTGAGAAGGCGACACAAGACTACTGCCTGCCCCGCTGGCTCTTCGCCGTCCCGCGCTGGCAACAGCGTCTCTTCCTGGCCGCGTTCTTCGGGGCCGAACTGTCGTCGCCCCGCGCCTTCGTCGAGCGGAACTACAATTTCGTCACGCCCGTGCTCGGCCTAAACAAGCGAGAAGGCTATGTAGAGAGCGGGCGGCAATTCCTGGCCGACATAGGGCAATTGCTGGCCGGGTTTGGGGTGGAAAGCGAAGCACCCAGCCAGCGGCCGGAACAGACCAATGCCGATGGCACTCGCTCCTACCGCCTGCGCCTGGTTATCTCCTCCCGGCCGGAAAGCCTGATCAACCTTTGGGGCCGCGTCAGCTTTGAATACAATCGCCAGCGGCAGACGGCGGCGCTGGTGACGGTGGAGTACCTTAAACGCAAGACCAGGGTCGTCGCCCGGCGGGACGAGGCGGCAATCCAGGCTGTAACGTTGCAGGCCGCTGGCGCCGCCCCCCAGGCGATTTACGCTGGCCTGGCGGGTGAACACGTCAACCGTCGTTTCCTGGAACGTTCTCTCTACGCAGGACGCCTGACCGGGGCGCGCATCGGGGCCCAATTTGCCACCTTTGAGGAGTTTCGCTCCCATGCCACTCGCGGCCTGGAAGGGAGTGGCATGGTTTGGGCGACTATCGAGAAGATCGAGCCGGTGGATCTCCCCACAGACGGCGACAGAAACGTCTACGACTTCACTGTTGCTCACCAGGACCACAACTTTGTCGCCAACGGGTTTGTCGTGTCCAACTGCGGCGTGCGTCTCCTGGTCTCCAACATCCATCGTGACGAATTGCTGCCCCACGTCGAGGCGGTAACGAACGCCTTCTTCCACGGCGTGCCCATGGGGGTGGGGCGCGGCGGCGACGTCAAGCTCTCCCGTGACCAGACGGACCAGCTCCTGGAGAAAGGCGCTGCCTGGGCGGTCAAGCACGGCTACGGCAGCCAGGAGGACCTGGAATGCACCGAAGAGGGCGGGGCCATGCCCGGCGCCGACGCCAGCAAGGTGTCCAACAGAGCCAAAGAGCGCGGCAAGGATCAGGTAGGCACCCTGGGCAGCGGCAACCACTTCGTGGAGTTGCAGGAAGTGGTGGAAATCTACGACCGCGCCGCGGCGGACGCCCTGGGGCTCTTCGAGGGGCAGGTGGCGGTGCAGGTACATTCCGGCTCGCGTGGCCTGGGGCATCAGGTCTGCACCGATTACGTGCAGCTCCTGCAGCGCGCTATCGCCAAGTACGGCATCAAGATCCCCGACCGCGAACTGGTGTGTGTCCCCTTCGACTCGCCGGAGGGCCGCGACTACTTCGCCGCCATGGCCGCCGCTGCCAACTACGCCTGGGCCAATCGCCAGATGCTGGCCCAGCGCGTACGCCAGGCCTTCGATCAGGTTCTGGCAGGCAAGATCAAGGATCGCACCCTGCGCCAGATCTACGACGTGGCGCACAACATCGCCAAGGTAGAAGAATACGTCATTGACGGGCGCAAGGTGAAGCTGTGCGTGCACCGTAAGGGGGCGACGCGGGCCTTCGGCCCGGGGCTACGGGAGGTGCCCGCGGCCTACCGGCAGATTGGCCAGCCGGTGCTAATTCCGGGCAGCATGGGCACGGCCTCCTACGTGCTGGTGGGCACAAACCAGGCCATGGAGACCACCTTTGGCTCCACCTGCCACGGCGCCGGGCGCGTGCTCTCCCGCGCTAAGGCCAAGCGCGAGACGCGGGGCGAGGAGGTGGTGCAGGAGCTGGCCAAGAAGGGCATCACCGTGCGGGGGGTCAGCCAGGCCGGCATCGCCGAGGAGGCGCCGGAGGCCTACAAGGACATTGACCGCGTGGTCAACGTGGTCAGTAAGGCCGGGCTGGCCCGCAAGGTGGCCAGGCTGCGGCCGTTGGGCGTGATCAAGGGATAGACGGCGTGAAGCGTCAAATGTCACGTTTCACGTTACAGCATCTTCGTCTTGTTGATGATCACCTCAAACTGGCAGCCCAGGAAGGCGGCGGCGCGCCGGGCGATGATCATGCGCGTCATGAAGATCTCAAAATACTCCATCACCTTGGAGACGTTGGTGTCAATGTCCACCTCCAGGGAGATGGTCTTGCGTTCGCCGTCCACGCGCACAAAGGAGCGCTGGGCGGCGTAGTTCACCCGGTCGTGGATGTCAAAGGCTACGGTGTTGGGGTTACGTACGCGGCTGCGGTGCACGTCGGCCTTATCGGCGATGATGACGGCGGCGCTGATCTCGCCCACGGGGTCGCCGCGCTCCTCCTCGTGGTTGCCGATAGCGCCCATGATGATGGCGATTTCCTCTGGCGGCATGCGCATCTTGCGCAGCACGTCCATGGCGATGATGGCGCTGGAATGGGCATGCTCCTCGCGATGCACCACGTTGCCGATGTCGTGCAGGTAGCCAGCGATGGCGGCGAGTTGCGCGGCGCGCTCGGCATAGCCCAGGCGCTTGAGGATGTTCTGGGCGATGTTGGCCACCAGGCTGGCATGGCGCTCGCCGTGCTCCGTGTAGCCCAGGACGCCCATCTGCTCATCGGCGCGCTTGAGAAAAGCAATGACAAAAGGGTTCTGCCGTACGTCTTCCAGAGTCAGCAGCACCCGCTCGTTGTTGGTTGAAGTTCCCTTGTTATTCATGTTAAACCATCTAGTGAAGCCTCGCCGTAAACCAACGAGGCAGGCTCACCGCAGAGAACGCCGAGAGCGCAGAGAGTTTTGGTTTATCCTCAGCGTTCTCGGCGTGCTCTGCGGTGACATCTTGTTTGGTGTCTACCAGATTAGCGGATGGCCAGGGCCGCCACCAGCATGCCGAGCAGCCAGAAAAGCTGTGTGCGTTGCAAGAACCAGGTGCCCCTCCCATCTGCCCGGCCTAGCCACGATGCCAGCAGCAACGGAGGCAGCAAAAGCAGCCCTACTGCGCCGGCGTACAGTGGTCGCTGCAGGGCGATGAGCAGGACGATTACCAGCCCCTGCGCCCCGGCGAAGGCGGCCAGGCCGCGCCACAAGTCGCCTCGGCTCAGGGCGATGCCGCCGGCGTAGGCGATGGTGTACAGCCCGGCCACGGCCAGGCTCGCCCCGCTCCCCGGCAGGCGCAGCTCGCGGAAAGCCCCCTCGCCGATGAGCCAGGCCAGTCCCAGATCAAAGATCGCTGGCCAGATGGTGGTTCCCAACCAGCCCCGGCGCTGGCCAATCGCCTGCACCACGGCTATCGCCAGTGCTACGAGGAGCAGCGCCACAATCGGCCGGCCCAGCACAATGGCCACGGCGAGGGCCAGGATGGCCAGCCCCACCAGTTCCCCCACGGCCTGGGCGAGCTGCGCCCCGCTGGCCGTGCTGAGGCGAGCCAGCCAGGCGCTCAGCCAGGCCGTCAGCCGGGCGCTGGGTGAGCCGGGCGCGGTGTACGGCAGCGGGGGCAGAGCCAGGCGCTGCTCGCCGTTCGGCGAAGTGTTTGCCCAGGCTTCCCAGGGCGATTCCACCACCACCCGCCACAGGCCGCCCAGGAGTGGCTCGGCCAGGAGCAGGGCCAGCAGCAGGGTCAGCAGGTCGTGCCACCCGTCACCCAGCCGGCCCGAGGCGATAGCGCCACAGAGCACGGCCCAGGCCGGCCCCAGGGCGATGAGCTTACCGGCAGGCTCCAGGCGCAGGCGGGCCCAGCGACCGAGGCCGCCCGCGGCGCGAGGTGCAGGCCCCGTTGGCATCTCGATGGCGCATCCTCCTCGGCGAATGTGGGGGTATATTATACCACACCTGTCAATACGGGGGGACGAAGGACGAAAAGACGGACGAACGACGAAGGCCGAAGGACTAGCCTAGCTTTTGTGCAACCAAACGGCTTTTCGTTCTAGCCGCTTGAAAAATGGCACTTTAACAAATCGCTCAGATGGTGTATGCTTATCGTGACCCAATCTGTATGCCGCCAAGGAGGTCACGG
>Ga0315268_10006707_pt1 | contig 12221 bp, 8 predicted proteins | sample C1_top_MG_FD_204535 | JGI IMG/M metagenome (GOLD analysis project Ga0315268, IMG submission 204535) | Sediment microbial communities from Yellowstone Lake, YNP, Wyoming, USA - C1_top | ecosystem: Environmental > Aquatic > Freshwater > Lake > Sediment | place: USA: Wyoming | collected 2017-08-01 | reverse complement strand
ATCGTTGAGGCCGGGGCAGGCCGGGAATAGACGCGGCGCCCCAAAATTGACCCAGTTGAGATATGAATGAAACGAGATGGATGAGGTGAGGAAGAGATGAGAAAGGAAAAGAAGTCCTGCGAAGAGCTCTCGCGTCTTTATGCAGCAGGCGAGATGAGCTCTGCTCAAGCGTCCGATTTTGAGGCTCACCTCTCTGGTTGTGAGACCTGCAAGAAGCAGGTGCGCGAGTGGGAGGAGCTTTTCTCTGCTCTCTCCAGTCCTCTTTATGATGTCGAACGTCTCGAGCCGCGGGCTGATTTTGATAAACCTGTGATGGCATTTGTGCGGAACCTCATTGGCGAGCGTGAACGCGCTGCTGCTCGGGTGGCAGAGATTACGAAGCGCGCTCCTGCATGGGATCAGGCCGCCGCCTCTCGTGCACCCGTGCCAATCGACGCGAGCGTCGAAGCCGGCATTCGCCGTCGCGCAATCTGGGTGGGCATTGCCGCGATCGCGGCCGTGCTCGTCATTTTCTCCAATATGCTGAGCAGGTTTGCGCCTGGTAGCCCGGAATACGGCAGGCCATACGTCGTGGCTATCACGTGGGCACTTGACGCGTTTCACAAGGGCTTCGAGTGGCTTGTCTTCAATTTCCTGCGAAGCATCAAAATCGGAGAGGTCGTTGTTCTTGTGTTCGAAAAAATGCGACCCATTTGGAATAGCTTGGGTGTTGCGGCAAGGCAACTTGATCCGCAGCTAGTTTTGGTGGAGGTCCTTCTGCTCATGCTGAGCCTGGTTCTTTTGAGAGGATTTCTGGGCGCAGCGCCGAAAGGAAGATGTACAAATGTCGGGATCATCATCTAAGTTCAAACGCTCTAGGTCTACAGCCGCGAATGCGGGACGGGCGCATGCGGGACGGGAACTTGCGCCCCGGAAACTGATCGCACTCGGAGCCTTTGCAGCAATCGCGCTGATTGCGCTGTTGGCTTTTGCGCCGGTGCCGGCTGCCCAGGCCGGCCACTTCAGGCTCTCTATCACAATTCACACGAGGGCTGACGAGGGAGCGGCTGGTGCACTGAACTCGGCGAATCAAGCCGCAGCACCGTCCGCCGCTTCGGGCGAGCAAGCTCAGACCGCGGTCCCTAAGACCCCGCCGCCTGCTCCGAAGTCTCCGGCTGAAGCTAAGCCCAAGTCCGAGGTTCTCAAGATCGTTGCCGGTCGGGACACGATTAATCTTGGGGAAAAGGCAGTTCCTCTCGGTGGAGTGAAAGAAAAGCCTGAGGTCACAGAAGATGAATCACAGGGTGCCCAGGGTTCGCGTCACCGCGGCCTCGATTTCGAAGTCGAGAAACGTCATCCCAACGACGTCAAGATCACGATTGGGGGAGACAGGAATTACGGTGACGGCAAGGACATCGTCAAGCTTGGCGAAGACATTATTGTCGCTGAGCCCGACACGGTCGACGGAGACGTGGTATCGATCGGCGGCAGTGTCACCGTCAACGGCGTAGTTATGGGCGACTGCGTTTCCATCGGCGGATGCATCAACATCGGGCCTCGTGGCGTCATCGAAGGTGACGGCGTGACTATCGGTGGATGCATCAATCGTGAACCCGGCTCGGTGCTCAAGGGCGACGAAGTGGTTACGGGTGGTAACATCCCGAAGTGGGTTTTCCGCGGTGGTTGGCCGCAGTACGGGCTGAGCGGACTAAAGGTTCTCGGGTTTGCGTTCGCTGTCGGGAAGGCACTGGTCTTAATCTTCCTGGCGTGGCTTGTCGTTTTGATCTTCCGGGACAGGACAAAGGTAGTTGCCGACAGGGCCAGAGGAAATCTCCTGGCGGCATTCGGCGTCGGTCTCCTCACAATTGTACTAACGCCTATAGCAATGGTCTTGCTCTGCATAACCCTCATCGGGATTCCGGTGGCAATACTTCTGCCCATCGTGATTGCCTTGATTGCGCTCTTCGGTTACACGGCAGTTGGTCTTGCAGTCGGCATGAAGATCTTGGGCGGTGAGTCGCGAGGCGCGTCAGTCGTGAAGGCCGCGGTTCTCGGTGTTCTAGTCATGGAAGTCATCCCGATAGTCGGGCGAATAATCGGCCTGCCGGGTGGATTCATGTGGGGTCTCTCGATCCCGATAAGGGTGATAGGCTACGCAATTATAATGTGCGCGGTCATCATAGGACTTGGTGCTGCGATCATGTCTAAGCTGGGTCGCGCGCCGAAGGCTCCTGCAGCCGGCCCAGGCGGAGCAGGAGCGCCGCCGATTGCGGGTGGTTCAGCGCCAGGTGTGCCTGCCGGTACTCCGGGCCCGGTGCCCCAAACTCCAAGCGTGCCGGGATATGGTGCACCGGCCGGAGGTTGACGTGCAGCGCGCGGGCCCTATGGGGCAGTGCGGCCTCGGCAGTAGTGCGCGGGCCTCGGGAGCAGCGCGCGAGTCGACAACAAGAGCTCGGTTACGACAGAAGAAACCCGCTTCATTGCGGGTTTTTTCTATTCTGGGCATTTCCAGTTTTGGCGTTCGGGAATCGATTGCGCTTCAAGTGCTTGCAGGGGCAGCTCCACGGCGCAGAGGTAGACAACCCCTGCGTCAATTTCCCCAAATTGGTCTTCCGGCAAAAAAGCTCGAGTCCGCCCGTGACCCGAAAAATCACCCCGCGAAACCCGAATCAACCCGTCTTCAATTTTCCTGACTCCTTAATCGCATGTAGCTCAATGTCTTACAGCCCAAGACAGATTGGGTAATTTTCCGCGTGCCATTTTTCCCAAATTTTCTTCCCGGACTGGAACGTGGCATATGCCTTGCGATGGAAACTGGTTAGAGAAATTGAGAAGAGGTCCCTACACAGGGTTTGATTTTTCCGCCAATATTTGGTACGGCTGGTTCAAATGAAGAAAGAGAGCAAGAAGCAAATAAATTCCGCGGGTCAAGTTGGCCTTCACGTCGCGAGTGCCAAGAGCGAGGACGAGCACCGTTCGAGAGCTCGACGCGCAGGGAGCCCCTCCGACCTCCTCAGTCGTGCACCAGTTGCGTGCCGGGCTCTCACCTCGGTGCAAGCATCGCCTCGCTTCGCGTCCCCTCCGGCCACGAACTTGTCCCGCGCATCATTCTATTCCGGCGGTTCGGACTCTCCCCGCGTTTCACGCTCGTTGCGAACCTCCCGCGCATCATACTCGTTGCGCTCGTTGAGCGGCCTTCTATTATTGATCCCTCTCGCAGTCGTCCTGTTGTGCTCTGCTGCTCCTGCCGGGGCAGTTCCTGTGGTGCACGGCGTTGACGACGTTCTCGCCAACTACACGTATCAAATCGACGGCAAGCTCTATTTCGCTTCGCCGGCCGGTCAGAGATGGGAGCTCATCACAGATGTGAATGATCCGGAAATCATAAACAAGGGTGACGGTTCCTTCCATCCCGTAAACGGCACCCTGGTGGACGAAGCCCTTGCGCAGATTTCGTATCGACTGAGTTCGGTTCCGGTTCAGGTTTTCATCCTGCCGTATCCGAGACGTGGACTGATTGAGTCCTCAGCGAGCCCCGGCGAAGTCTTTCTCTCGCCCGGAGTGCTGGAATGTTCAGCAGAGGTCGTGCACTTCACAATCTCTCACGAGCTTGGTCACATAGTTCACAGGCGCTTCATGCCGGACGAGAACGGTGAGCTCTGGACGAGATACAAAGAGATTCGTGGTATCACAGATCCATCAGTCTATAGCACTACGGCCGTTCACAAGAATCGGCCGAACGAAATTTTTGCTGAAGACTTTCGTTTCCTTTTCGGCGGAGTCCTCGCGAATTACAGCGGAACCATCGAGAACGGAAGCTTGACGCTTCCGTCGAGCGTTCCCGGCTTGAGAGAGTTCATGCTCTCGCTGGCAGGCCGGATCGTCGGGCCGGACAACGAGGCGGAATCGATAACTCTCAATAGTTTTCCCAATCCTTTTAATCCCGTGCTCAACGTGAACTTCACCGTCGGGTTTCCTCTTCCGGAGCTTACGCCTCGCTTCTCGTCAGCTCCGGCTGTCTTGAAGAGCGCGCTTAGCAAGGCTTCCTCGGCGGGCTCTGACATTTCGCAAGGGCGAATTCTACTGAGGATATTTGACGTCAACGGAAGACTCGTGAAGACTCTGTTGAATGAAGAATACTCGACGGGAACCCACTCGGCTGTGTGGAGCGGTGACGACGAACAGGGAAGGGTCGTTTCTTCCGGAATCTACTTCCTCAAACTCGACGCAGGTCAGGAGACGCTCACGAAGAAAGTCATCCTCTCGCGCTAGCGACTCTCGCTTGCCCCGGCAATTTCCGACATCCTAAACGCCGTGCTTTTCGCCGAGATTGCCTCGTCCCCGAGGCCCGAAAGCCCCACTATCACATCGAAAAGGTAACCCGGTACTGCGCTCACGCCTCTTCTTCCCTCGGGTTTTCCGTCGCGCAGCCAGGATTCGACTTGGTCGATGTCCTCGGGCGAGACCGGCCGCATGACTGCCCTGAGCACGACGTAATAAGTGGAAGTCGGGTCCATGGCAGTCAAACTTCCGACAATCGCCTTCGCATGAACGCAAAGCGAGCGCTCGACGTGCTCAATGTCCAGGACAATCGGGCTCGTGCCGCGTCGCGTTTCAATTTTGTAGCCGTCTTCCCACGGGTCGTATCGTATCCGGTAAACAAGCGTGTTGACGAGCGTGAGCTTGTCCATCCAGAGCCGTCGCGATTTCCAGAGTTGGATCTGGTAGGTGAGCGTTGCGGGAAGGCCGCGGCCGAGGGTCTCGACGATTCGTGGAGAGAAAAGCCCTTCGGCGCTGAAAGTCACCGTGAGAAAGCCCGAATTCTCTTCGACTTTCTCTATGGTCAGCGCAGGCCCGGGCGCGGAGAAGCAAATCGAGCTGAAAAGGGAAAGCGCCAGGAAAAGGAATAGCACGAGGAGGAATAGCGCGAGGCCGAGAAATCTAGATGTTTTCATTAAAGTCATGGCAGTGACTTAAACCGGGCGATTGAGCGCATTGCCGGCCGTCCCGCCGCGCCATGCGCATCAGAACGTGCGCTGCAGTCTCAGCGTCCAGATAACTTCAGAATGCTCCTTCTGCGGATTTTTCGCGGCAAAGACCCTGATTCCTTCACCGACACCGATGCCGATCCCTACATCGAATGCGAGCGTTTGATCTTCCAATGCATCGCGGCCGGACCATGCCTTCCCGGCATCGGTGAGCATGATTACCTGAAATCTCTTCACGACGTTTATCGCGTACTCCGCGTTGAGAAGGATCATGTGGTCGCCGCGGAACTCTTTATATCTGTGAGCAGCGAGGGTGCCGATGCCGCCGACATAGAATTCCCGCTGGAAGGGAAGAGTGCCTCGCGGCGTGGCACCTACCTTCAGTCTCGCCGAAAGATACTGACCCGGATTGAGATTGAGATACGCGCGCAAATCGGCAGCGAGCCGAGTGTAATCGCCGTAGGACTCGCCCGGCTCAAATCTCAAGCCGCCATCTGGAAATATCCCGCCGCCGCCGCCCGCAAGGGACTCGGAGTGTCCCCATTCCGACTCCAGCCTGTACCAGTGTTCGGTGGGGCCCGTCTGCTCGTCTTGCCTCGTATCGAGCTCGTATGAGGCCACGACCGTCTGCCACTTTCCCTCATCAATCGGAGGGTTGACCCTGAACTCTCTCGATTTTCTGTAGAAGAGCGCGTTCGAAATCGAGGGCAGTGATCTGAACCTGTCGACCGCAAAATCTAACTTGACGGTGTTCCAGTTCAAGAATTTCTGCTTCACGAAAACTTCGCCGCCCTCTCGATCAAAGTAGTCTCGATTGTCTATCTTCAGTAAAAGCGACGAGAGCGTGTTCTCGATGTTTCCCGTCAGCTCTTTGTCAAAAGTGTCGGTGATGAAATAGACTGATCCGCCGAAGGAAAAACTGTTGAGCGAAAAGAGCGGTTGCTCGAGGCCGAAGTTATATCTCCAGGTTTTGGACTCGAAGGCGTACCCCTCGGTTGCATGAATTCTCGGGTAGAGTCTTTCAGAATTGCTGAAGTCCTCATTCAGAAAGAGCGAAAGTCCGTCGACTCTCTGAAAGGAGAGGGAGGGGGTCACTGAAAAGTCGCCGTTCTTGCCGCTTTTCTCAAGCGCAAGCTCCTTGAGGCTCCTTCCAAAACGAACCTCGATGTCAGGGCCCTCTTTGAGGAGAACCTCTTTCTCTGATTCCTCGCCGGTTTCGGGCTTAACGAGATCGGGAATGTAGACAGTGTCCACACCAGGGGAAGTCTCGACTGGGGAAGTCTCGACTGGGGAAGTCTCGGGTTGGACGGCGTTTTCTGCTGTTGATGAGTCCCGCGGCTGGACCTGGATGATGTTGATGACGCCGGGCGCATAGGCGGCAGCCGTGGTGGGGGTGCCCGCTGCGGCGATGCAGGCGGCCAGAAGAGCGACAATCACCGCGATTCCAATCCCGGCCGTTCGCGTTCGAGCAACTCTTGCGTGACTATGTATCAATTTTTCCATTTATGTCACCTCCGCGGCCAGGCAGAGCAATTGCTGTGCCACGCGTAAAGCGGCTTGCAAGATCCTGTTACCGGGGACGGTCTTGTCATCACGCATCGCTAACAACCCGTCTCACAATTGATTAACGACTCTCCGGTAGAGGCCATAAGATCTGATGTGGTGCTCGATCGATTCACTCGGTCGTCTACCGGAGCTCGACGGACACTAATTGATAAGGCATCAGTTACAGTTGTTGTTTTGCGGCTACAGATGTCAGCCGACTGCTCGATCCCAAATGCTCCGCCCCCCAGGGCTGCAGTGTTCTCACTCGTCCTGAATCTTCTTCTCGATTCCCAGTCTCTTCATCTTCTTGTGGAGGGTCACCCTGTCTATTCCGAGAATTCTTGCGGCCTCGGTCACGTTCCACGTCGTTTGCCTCAGTGCTTTTCTTATCGCGTCTTCCTCGGCGCTGGCCAGAGACGCTTTCAAATCCCCCTGATCTGTCAGTGCCCGGTGTCCGGTCGGGCCAGCCGACTGCGATCCTCCGGCCGGCATCGGCTGAACGTCCGACACCAAAGGCTTGCCGACAAGATCGGGACACCGATTGAGAATGTCTTCTATTGTGATGAGCGGCGAATCGGACATGATGACCATTCTTTCCATCAGGTTCTTTAGCTGCCTCACGTTTCCGGGCCAGGAGTATTCCTTGAGAAACTCTAAGGCATCCGTAGCGAGTTTCTTTTCCTCTTTGGTGTTTTCCCTGGAGGACCTGCTCAGGAAGTGCTGCGCGAGGAGAGGAACGTCGTTGCCCCTTGCTCTGAGCGGCGGAACTTGGACGACAAGAACATTAAGTCTGTGATAGAGATCTTCTCTGAAAGCGCCTCTTTCGATTTCTTGCTTGAGGTCGCGATTGGTGGCGGAGATGATTCTGACGTCGAACTTGATCGTCTTCGTGCCTCCGACACGCTCGAATTCAGCAAATTCGGCGGCCCGCAAGAACTTGGCCTGTGCTTCGAGCGACATGTCGGCGACCTCGTCCATGAATAGGGTGCCGCCGTCAGCAAGCTCCAATTTCCCCTTTTTGGCCTGCAGCGCTCCTGTGAAAGCTCCTTTCTCGAAGCCGAAAAGCTCACTCTCGACCAGATCCTTTGGAATTGCGGCGCAGTTTATTTTGACGAAAGGGAAGTCCTTTCTGGTGCTGAGATCGTGAATTGCCCGCGCGACTAGTCCTTTGCCGGAGCCGTTCTCTCCTGTGATCAAGACCTTGCTGTCAGACGCGGCGACCTTCCGGATTTCCTCCCTGAGCCTCACCATCGGCTCGCTCTCACCAATCATGGTGAAGTCTTCGCGCTCGGCTCTGAGGAGTTCATCCCGATGCGCCCTGATCCTCGCTGCATCGAGTGCGTTCTTGATGGAAACGATGAGTCGCTCCGGTGAAAGAGGTTTTTCGAAGAAATCGTAGGCGCCGTGCTTCAGTGCCGTGAAGGCCGTCTCGTAGCTTCCCTGGCCCGTCATTACTATCGCCGGGAGGTCCGGGAACTCCGTCCGGGCGGCCTTAAGAAACTCGAGACCGTTCATGCCTGGAAGGAAGACGTCCAGAATCACAAGATTAATGTTGTTCTGTTTGAGAGAACGAAGTCCGGCTTCGGCACTGGATTCAGTGAGGACCGCGAAACCTTCGTCCTCAAGCATCCCTCGGAGAGAGCGGAGTATCTCGGGCTCGTCGTCCACAACGAGGATCACATTCTTCTTTTTGTCAGGGCTCTTTTCCACTCTCCAAACCTCGATCCCTGGGGAGCTGGATTTCACACGTCGGACGTATCCCTCGTGTAGCGCCAACTCATTTCTGCGAGTTCCAATAGTATCAAGCAAGAGAAACCATTTATCGGCGGAAATGTCAAGGAGGAGAAAATGGGAAAGGGCGCGGGCGGGAACGTCGCGGCATGGGGACTGCGTCAGTGAATGGACTTGAAAAGGACCTCGTCGGGGTTTGCGGTTGAGTCGGCCCTGTCGAATATTCTATCTGAGAGAAACTGTCCACAGATCCTGCGAACGTAGACGGTTTTCACTTCGGGCAATGAGGTGAAGATCTGCTCTGAGAGAAATTGACTTTCCTCTTCAGTGAGGGTCACAAAACTGCTATCAGTGTATTCCACATACGCAAGACCGTGGCTGTTTTCGAGGCCCACGACCTTAAGGAGCAAAGTCGACGAGCCGCTCTCCGTGTTTTCAAGTTGTTTGAAGAGCTTCGCCTTCATCGCCGAATCGATTGTCTGCTTCGGCGTTGTTGTAATAGTCAAGCTAGTGAGATCGAGGGTTCTTCTCAAAACGTCGGGCGCATTCGGCCAGGTGTTGGCTCCGAGGGTGAGATAAAACACCTTCATAATGTGGTTGATTCCAAGAAGGATCGAAGGCGCTTCATCGCCCTGCATGACGACGTTTTGCATTGTTCCCTGCCAGGCGCGAGGGCAGAGCCAGAGTTTGTAGAACGGATGATATTCGAAACCGTTTGTGTGATGCAAAACCATGGACTCATCTTCAAGTCTCACGAGAACTGCTTCGGCAGGCCCGTGCCATTTTCGTGGGATCTGCTTTCGCTGAAGGCTCGCTATGTGCCAATTCGGAGGAAGAGCTTTCTCCAGGGAGACGACTATTTCTTCAAGACCCAGGTCGAATCTTGGCTCGGCGGGGGTCTCACCGGCCTGTATCGAAGCGGGATTCGAGGCCGATGCAATCGAATCAGGCATGGCTTGCGCTCTGAGCTCGCTCGCGGCGATGCAGGCAACCAATACGGATAGTATTAGGACCAAGAATCCTTTGATGCCCATTCTAATGATGCCCATTCTAAGATGCAGCCCTCATGACCGAATACTGAATCGGTAACAAGATTGTCACAGTCGTGCCCTTTGCCTCCCGGCTTTGCATGTAAACTCGTCCGCCGTGCTGTGAGATGACCTTGCTCACGACCGTAAGACCGAGTCCGGTCCCACCCTTCTTCGTCGTGAAGTGAGGCGTCATAACGCTTCCGATGAGTGCTTCTGAAATTCCGCAGCCAGTGTCGGAAAATGTGATCTCGGCGTAGTCCTTCGCGGCCGTCTTGTCTATGCGCGCCTGGCTCGCGGCCTTGCTTTCTCCGGACCTGCCTTCGCCTTGCCGCACAAGTTTGGAAGAGATGCGCAGAGTTCCACCCTCGGGCATGGCTTCGATGGCATTCTTCACGATGTTGACGAAAGCCATTCGAATTTGTTGAGCGTCAGCCGAGATCGCCGGCAGGGAACTGTCAAGCGTTAGGTCAATCGCGATAGGCGAGCAGCTTTGCGCGTCGGCACCAGCGCCGCCGATCGTTTGAGGGCCGGCAGCGCCGCCCCTCGCTTGCGCATCGCCGTCGATCGTTTGCGCGACGCCGATCGTTTGCGCGGAGCCGTCGGTCGTCAACGCGGCCTGGGGAGCGCCGGTCGCCGGAGCAGGTCTGTACAGCTCGGCCACCTCTCCTATGAGCTTGTTAATATCAACCGGGGCGAGGACGGGTTCGGGAAGCTTTGCAAATTCTGAGAACGCGGTGGCAAGCCTTTCGAGCGAGTTCAGTTCACCAAGAACAGACTCAAGACTGTCCACGAATCTTCGCTTTTCTTCTTCGTTCAGCCTTTCGAGGAAGGAACGGAGCCGATGGAGGGAGATCTTGATCGGGGTCAGTGGATTTCTAATTTCGTGAGCCACGTAACGCGCGACGTCCTGCCACGCAGCTATTCTCTCGGCCCGCGCCAGCTGATCTTTGTATAATCTGAGATCCTGCGTCATCTGATTAAAGGATTCCACGAGATACCCTATTTCTCCCCCCGCCCGTACGGAGACTTTTTCATCAAGCCTTCCGGCGGCGACTCGTTTCATGCCTTCGGCGAGCCCTAGTATCGGTTTGCTGAGCTGCCGGGCGAGCAGCGCTGCAATCAGCAGTGAAACTACAACAGCGGCGCCGAAGAGAATCGCGGCTGTCACCCACACGGACTGCTTTGCGACGCGCTTGTAGATCTCGAGTTGTCCGTAGTAGACAAGCGCGTCCGTCACTTCCCTAACGTTAGGGAAGAAGTCGTCGCCGAGCCAGTAGCCGGCCACTACCACGACGCCGCTGGAGGCGTCACCCGCGTCAGCCCCGCCGCTACCGGCCCCTGCGGCCGGCGCTTCGGCGTTTGCCAGCCTGACCGGGAGAGCGATATATCCGGCTTCGCTGCGGATCACGTCATCGCTTTCGAGAGCTCTCCGCATGAGGTCATCGGAGAAAGCTCCGGGCGGCGCCACAGCAGTATCGGCCACCTGCACGCGCAGATTCCAGGTGTTGTTTTTCTCCTCGTACACTTGCAGGAAATCGACAGAAAAAGGCTCAAGGTACTCTCGGAGGAGGAAATCCGAGTCCTTCCATCTTTGTGCCTTAAGAAGTCGAACGAGGGGACGATCGCCCGCCAACTGAGGTGCGAGCAAACGCAGGTCCTCTTCATACTTACTTAAGGATTTCCTGGCAAGCACAAGAGAACTTTCCAGAGCTCTCTTGGTCCCTGGACTCTGCCAAACATCTATGCTCTGACTAAGCCTTCTCGAAGCGAAAATTGTGAGCCCGAGAAAAGGCAATAGAGACGTGATGAGAAATAATATCGTGAGTCTTTCGCGAAAACCTGGGGGACGTCCGAAGATAGCAGTCTACCTCTCTTCAATCAGAGCCGATTATTCCACAGTCGTTGGCTCTAAAGCCCCCGTTTCGGTAACTCTACCCCGGCGTTCTTTAAGTATAGCGCAACAAATCCTGCGACTTCAACACAAAGATGCAGTGCGAAGCTAAGGCCTTGAAATCTTGCACAATGTGGTGCCGGGAAAGTGGACTCCTGTCGGTAATCGCGTGACAGGCTGTCGCCCGGGCGTTTTTGAAGTCCGCCTTACCTGCCCGCATCGGCCGGCCGCTTTTCTAGACCGGGTCACTTGCCCGCTTCGGCTCCGAGCTGACCGCAAGCAGCCAGAATGTCACTCCCTTTGCTCTTTCTAAATGTGACTGCCGGCGCACGCGGATAGAGAATCTGCATGAAATTCTTCACCGACTCGGCGGTCGGCTTTGAGAAAGATCTGCCCGGTGCAGGATTGACTTCGATAAGATTGATCTTCGACGGGAGGCTCGAGGCGATTTCGGCGAGCCTCTTGGCATCCGCCGGTTTGTCGTTCACGCCGCCTATCAAAACGTACTCAAGGGTCACGCGCCTGCCGGATTTTTCGGCGAAATACCCCACGGCCGAGAGCAAGTCCTTTAGGCGGAAGGCCCTTGATGCAGGCACGAGCTTGGCTCTTTGCTCTTCAGTTGTCGCGTTGAGGGAAAGCGCAAGGCCCACGCCTAGCTCCTCTCTTGCAAGCCTTTTTATGCGATCCGGAATGCCGCAGGTAGAGACGGTTATCCTTCTCCCGCCTACAGATAGCCCATCTGGATGTTCCATTATTCTGATAGCCCGGACAGTGTTGTCGTAGTTGTCGAGAGGCTCGCCCATGCCCATGAAGACGATGTTGAAGGCTCGGCCTGCGGGGTTGTCTCGGCCTACGGGGTCAGCCCGGCCCGCGACTCGGTCACCCTGGGAAGGACCGGAGACAGAGCGGAGAAATAGAACTTGTCCGAGTATCTCGGAGGCGGTGAGGGATCTTTTCAATCCCATCCTGCCGGTCGTACAAAACGCACAACGGAAGCGGCAGCCGACCTGGGTTGACACACAGAAAGTGTCTTTATCTCGCATTCCGATCAGAACG
>Ga0315268_10006706_pt1 | contig 12222 bp, 8 predicted proteins | sample C1_top_MG_FD_204535 | JGI IMG/M metagenome (GOLD analysis project Ga0315268, IMG submission 204535) | Sediment microbial communities from Yellowstone Lake, YNP, Wyoming, USA - C1_top | ecosystem: Environmental > Aquatic > Freshwater > Lake > Sediment | place: USA: Wyoming | collected 2017-08-01 | reverse complement strand
TCGGAGATGTTCCGGGACCCGCAATTCTTTAACGCCCTGAGAAAAGAGGTTGTGCCGCACCTCAGGACCTACCCGTTCATCAAAATATGGGTCGCGGGATGCGCTGCAGGCGAGGAAGCATACTCCCTCGCCATTCTGCTCGGTGAAGAAGGGCTTGAAGGCCGTTACCGGATCTATGCCACGGATATCAACGAAAAGATCATTCACCAGGCCGAGGAGGGGGTCTATCCGCTCGAACGGATGCAGCAGTTCACCCAGGGCTACCAGAAGGCGGGCGGGCAAAAGGATTTTGCCGACTATTATACCGCCCGTTACGACCGCGCCATCCTGGCGCACGGGCTCGGGAAAAACATTGTTTTCGCTTCGCACAACCTGGCGGTGGACGCCGGCATCGGCGAGATGCAGATGATCCTGTGCAGGAATCTGCTGATCTACTTTAAAACGCCGCTGAAAGAGCGTGTGTTCGCGCTCTTTGACGAAAATATCGTAAGCGGCGGGTTCCTCTGTCTCGGAATGAAGGAAACTCTTTCGGGACGGACGATCTCGGGAAGATACCGGGAAGTGGGACACAACACGCGCATTTACAGGAAACAGTATGCTTGACAAGGGGTCGAGTCAGTACCGTGCAGTGGTCATCGGCGTTTCCATGGGAGGAGTAGAGGCTCTCAGGGTCCTGCTCCCCGGTCTTCCCAAAGACTTCCCGCTGCCGATCCTCATTGTGCATCATATCAGTCCCGATGCAGGGAGCGGTCTTGCGACCATGCTGGACCAACTGTGTGTGATCCGAGTCAAGGAAGCGGAGGAGGGAGAGCACCTTGCTTCAGGGACGGCCTACCTGGCCCCTCCCAATTACCATGTGCTGGTGGAGAAGAACGGAACGCTGGCACTCTCCGTGGATATGCCGGTGAATTTTGCGCGGCCCTCAGTCGACGTTCTCTTCGAGTCTGCTGCGGAGGCATTCGGTCCGGCCCTGATCGGCGTTATTCTGACCGGTGCAGGTTCGGATGGAAGCAGGGGATTGAGATCGATCAAAGACAAGGGCGGGCTCGCGATCGTTCAAGACCCTGACGATGCGGCAGCAGACCTCATGCCGCGGAGTGCGCTTGCAGCGGTCAAGGCGGACTATATCCTGCCGCTGCGCGAAATGGCCCGGCTTTTCTGTGTATTGACGGACTACGAGAGCAGCACGACCACAGCATGATACTTGACTGATCGAGTGGAAAGTGCAATGAAGATCTAAGATATGTTATTACCGCAGAGGACGCAGAGAAACCCAACTTTCGAGTAACGGCACGGCAAAACATAGACAGATACTGACTCTGGTCGTAATCGGGGCATTTGAACTTAGACAAGCGTAACTTGAGAAGTAACACAGGGAGAGGAAGAACAGAATGTGCGTGCGTTATTGTAATCCGCGATTTCCTCTGCGTCCTCTGCGGTGATAGCTTTTGACAAAAGGAGCTCGTGAAATGACGGACCTCGACATGATACCTGTTCTGCTGGTCGATGATCGGCCGGAGAACCTGATCGCCCTGGAGGCTTTGCTGGAAAACAGAGGGCTGAATATTTTCAAGGCAACATCAGGAAATGAAGCGTTGCGCCTTTCTTTGAAACACGACTTCGCGATCGTTCTCATGGATGTCCAGATGCCTGACATGGACGGGTTTGAGACGGCCGAACTGATGAGGGCGAACCAGAAGACCAGCCGTCTGCCGATCATATTTGTCACCGCCGCCCTGAAGGACACGGTGCATCAGTTCAAGGGGTATGAGGCCGGGGCCTTCGATTATCTGTTGAAGCCGATCGAGCCTGCCGTCCTGCGAAGCAAAATAAAGGTGTTCAGCGATTTGTATCAACAGCGGCGCGCGATCGAGCTCCGTGAGCAGCAGCTCGAAACGCTGGTCAACGAGCGGACTGCGGAGCTTCAAAAGACGTTGGGCGATCTGCGCGAGAGCGACGCGCGCTATCGTGAACTTCTGGCGTCGGTCACCAGCTATGTGTATACGGTCGTCGTGGATTCCTGCCGGGCTGTCATGACGACGCACGGCTCGGGATGTCTTGCGGTGACCGGGTTTTCGACATTGGAGTATGCAGCGGACCCTGATCTCTGGTACCGGATGATCCATCCGGAAGACCGGCAAGCGGTCCTGGATGCCGCTCAACGCGTGCTGACCGGAAAGTCCGCCACAACGTTCGAGCACCGGATCCTGCACAAGGACGGTTCGCCCCGATGGATGCAGTCGACGCTGGTGCCGCATATCGGCCCTGAAGGACAGCTGCTGTCCTATGACGGCGTTATTCTTGATATTACCGAACGGAAGAACGCGGAATCAGCGCTTCGAAAGAGCGAATCCGAGCTCCACGAGTCCCAACGTCTCGCGCATATCGGCAGCTGGGACTGGGACGCACTGACCGATACGATCTGGTGGTCGGAGGAGTATTACCGGATCTATAATCTCGATCCCAAACAGCCTACCCCGAAATACAACGACCATCTGAAGGTGTATACTCCGGAAAGCTGCGCGCGGCTCGATCGTGCTGTGCAGCAGGCCATGGAAACCGGCGAGGCGTACGAACTGGACCTGGAGCTTGCTTGCCCCACCGCCACCACGCGATGGATATCCGCCCGTGGCGAGGCAAAACGAAATTCAAGCGGAAAGATCTACGGGCTTCGCGGCACCGCACAGAATATCACGGAGCGCAAACGGTCCGAGGAATTGATCAAGAACATCCTTGAATGCGTTGATGAAGGGTTCCTGATCATCGACCGCGATTTCCGGATCCTGTCCGCGAACAATGCATACGCGAAGATGTTCTCGATCCCTGTCGAGAAGATCATCGGCAGGCATTGCTATGAAGTGTCCCATCATGTCACCGTGCCGTGCTATCAAGTAGGGCACCCCTGCGCAATCCAGAAAGTATTTGAAACGCGAAAAACCCAGGAATGCGCTCATATGCACCAGGACGGAAAAGGAGGCTCGGTGCATATCGAGACAAAAGCCTACCCCCTTCTGAAAGACGGAGCAGGCGAGGTCGTTACCGCTATCGAAACGCTCGTGGATGTGACGGAAAAGCATAAGCTCGAAGATCAGCTGCGTCAAGCCCAGAAGATGGAGTCGATCGGCACCCTTGCCGGCGGCATTGCCCACGACTTCAATAACATTCTTTCCGCGATCATCGGCTACGGGAACATCGCGCTTATGAAGATGGCAAAGGACGATCCTCAACGTCTGAACGTAGAACATATGCTGGATGCGGGGGACCGGGCCGCGCACCTGACAAAAGATCTTTTGCTGTTCAGCAGGAAGCAGACCAGCGAACGAAAACCGATCGATGTGAACGATATCATCAGGAAAGTGGAGAAGTTCCTGAAGCGGGTCATTGGCGAAGATGTGGAATGCAGAACAACCCTTAAGAGCGACGTACTGCCGATCCTCGGCGATGCGCATCAGCTTGAGCAGGTCATGATGAATTTTGCCACGAACGCCAGGGATGCCATGCCGAAGGGAGGCATTTTTTCGATCACCACGGACCAGGCGAAGTTCGATGAAGCATTTATCTCAATCCATGGTTACGGCAAGCCCGGGAACTATGTACTGACCACCTTGTCAGACACGGGTAAGGGCATGGATAAGACCACACAAGAGCATATTTTCGAGCCGTTTTTTACGACCAAGGAGGTGGGCAGGGGTACGGGTCTGGGGCTTGCGGTGGTGTACGGCATCATCAAACAGCATGAAGGGTTCATCAATGTCTACAGCGAACCGGGCAGGGGCACGACCTTCAAGCTCTATCTGCCGCTTATCGAGGCGCACGTCGATGAAATAACAGCCCCGTCAGTAGAGCGGCCGACGGGCGGGACAGAGACCATCCTGCTTGCCGAGGATGACGAAATGGTCAGGAACCTTACCAGGGCCGTACTTCAGGAGTTCGGGTACCGGGTGATCACGGCGATCGACGGCCAGGATGCGGTGAAAAAGTATCAGCAGGGCAGAGACACGATCAGTTTGCTTCTCCTCGATCTTATCATGCCAAAGATGACCGGGAAAGAGGCCTATGATGAGATCAAGGCCATCAAGCCGGATATCAAGGTCATGTTCCTGAGCGGATATGCACGCGATATGATCAGCCAGAAGGCGCTGCTTGATGATAACGCGGTGGTCACCCAAAAACCCATTTCACCGACGCTCCTGTTGAAAAAAGTGCGTGAAGAGCTGGACAGGGGGTAATATAAAACACCCAACCCGCTCTCCTCAGGGTAGGTGATAGCGGTAAAGGAATCCTCGATGGTGGAATCTGAACCGATACCCGTCCTTCTGGTTGACGACCGACCGGAGAACCTGATTGCCCTGGAAGCGCTTCTGGACGGAATGGGGCTTGCTCTGTTCAAGGCATCATCGGGAAATGAAGCGCTCCGCCTTTCCTTGAAGCACGACTTCGCGCTGGTGCTGATGGATGTCCGGATGCCTGATATCGACGGTTTTACTACGGCAGAACTCATGAGGGCACACCCCAAAACCTGCCGCCTGCCGATCATCTTTGTCACCGCTGTCATGAAGGACACGGAACATCAGTTCAAGGGCTATGAAGCCGGGGCGTTCGATTATCTGCTGAAGCCGATCGAACCGACGATCCTCAGGAGCAAGATGCGGGTTTTCTGCGACCTGTATCAACAGCGCCGCAGGCTGGTGATGCATGAACACCAGCTGCAAGCACTCGTCAGCGAGCGCACAAAGGAACTGCAGAAGACTCTGGACAGTTTACGCGAGAGCGAAAAGCGTTTCCGGGAGCTTCTTGCGTCGGTTACCAGCTACATGTACACGGTTACGGTGGACGTGGGACGGCCGGTCTCGACAGCACATGGCCCGGGGTGTCTGGCAGTGACCGGATTTACCGCCGAGGAGTATGCGGCGGATCCCGACCTCTGGTATCGCATGGTCCTCCCTGATGACCGGCAATCGGTCGTTTATGCTGCACAAACCATCTTGACTGTTCAATCCGCGATTACGTTCGAACACAGGATTCAGCACAAGGATAGCTCGATACGCTGGGTGCGGACCACGCTTGTACCGCGAATCAATCCCGAAGGGCAGCTGCTGTCGTATGACGGTGTCATAACCGACATTACCGAGCGCAAGCGTGCGGAAGAGAAAATACGCGGTCTCAATGAAGAACTTGAACAACGGGTAAAGGAACGCACAATAGAACTGGAACGAAGAAATCACGAGCTTGAAGAGATGAACAAGGCTTTCGTCGGCAGGGAACTGAAGATGGTGGAATTGAAGGAGCGGATCAAGGAGCTTGAGCGTGAAACGGAGACGGGGGGCACGAAAACGCAAAGTGTATGACAAACGTCAGGGAGAGTGCCGAATAGTGACGTTAGCCAGGGTTCCATAATTGCTGACCCGAGACCCCGGCACATTTCCTTCAGGAGGACGACCTATGAAAAAAACCACCGCACGTTTCATGTTCTGGATGATCCTATTCGTGCCGCTCCTGTTCGGGATGTCCGCGCCTGTATTTGCTGCAGAGAACGAAGCCTATGTCTTTGCGGTCATTCCATCGGCGCCGCCGGTCGACATCCACACGCTCTGGCAGCCATTTATCGAACGTCTTTCCCGGGACACTGGCATTGGGCTTCGGCTCAAAGTGTACGAAAAAATGTCTGCGTTCGAGGGTGATATCTCGGCGGGCGGCCCGGATTTCATATTCGCCTCCCCGCTGCAGGCGGTGGTGGCGCACAAGGCGCACGGCTACACACCGCTGATTCGCGGCAGCAGCCCGGTGTCCTCCCTGATCTTCGTTCGCAAGGGCTCGCCTATCATGACGGTCGACGATCTGTCGGGCAAGAAGATTTCCTTTGCGGGCAATAAGAGTCTCTGAAGCATTTTCACGAGACACGTGCTGTCTCAACAAAAAAGCATTGTCTGGTTCGAAAAGGAATATGCGGGTTCAGCGGGGAATGTGGTCAAAAGCGTGCTTCTGGGAAAGACCGATGCCGGCGCGACCTTTACGCCCGAACTGGAAAAAGAACCGGCTGAAGTCCGCAGTAAGCTACGCACGGTTCTTGAGACGCCGAAGATCTCATCCCACCCGCTCTGCGCCCACCCCCGTGTTCCTCGGTCCGCGCAGGAAGCCGTGAAAAAGGCGGCATTGGCAATCGCTGCGACGCCGGAGGGCGCGGAGCTTTTCAGGAACATCAGGCTGCCGTCCCCTGTGGCGGCAGAGTATGAACGGGATTACCGGCCACTGGAAGAGGTAGATGTGAAAGGATTGTCGAATTGGGGAGAATGATGTGCATGTTACGCCCCGTCGTCTGAATGTACAACTGATTCTGCTGGTGTCGTGCATCTTGCTGGCCACGGGCGCCACTTCTGGCTGGATCACTGCGCGGATCCAGTCGAACACGCTCCTTGCGACCATGCGCGGTAATTCCGAGCTCATGGTCAGAAGCTTTGCGGAGAACGCCGTGCATTACCTCGTGCTCGAGGACTATGCTGGACTCGAATCCATTCTCCTTAAATCAGCTGATCTGCCTGACATCGTACGGCTCCAGGTTTGCGAAACGGACGGCACGGTCATCGGCAATGTCGAACATCTTCCCGGCACGAAGCCGCGATCGCAGCCAGTTATCCAGCATCTCTCCCCGCCCGCTTCTCCGATGCGTGCGATCGTCATCGAAAACGAAGACCTGATCATCTGGGAGCCGATCAAGGCCGGCAGCATGCTCGGATGGATCAAGGCGACCTACAGTCTTGCCGGAATCCGCAAGGCGCAAACGGAAACCTGGAAGAACGTCATTCTACTTTCCCTGTTCTGGATCGCTTGCAGTATCGCTCTGTTCCTGTTCACGCTGAGGCCGATCGTACGTGCCGTCAATCGCCTCACCGCATTCGCACGCAGCCTTGACGAACACAAAGGAGAGCAGATCGACGCGGAACAGGGGGCGATCGAGATCAGGGAGCTGAGTGCCTCTCTGAATTATGCATCGACCCGGCTCTTCGCAACAGAACAGGATCTTTTGCACGAGAAAGAAACACTGAGCGGACAATACTCGACCCTGCGGGGCATCATAGACAGTGTGAATGACCTGATCTTTTCCGTGGACCGGCAATATCGCTATACGAGTTTCAATTCCGCCCATGCCGCGGTCATGCGGACGATCTACGGCGTTGAGATCCGGACCGGTGAATGCCTGCTTGATTTTATGCAGGTCCCGGAGGACCGGGAAAAAGCGAAGCAAAACCTCGACAGGGCGCTCGCCGGAGAGCGCTTTTCTGAGTCGTCATTTTCAGGCGAGGAGGTAAGATCGCGGTTGTACTTTGAAGTCTCTCACAATCCTATCCTCGCGGTAGACGGATCGGTCATCGGTGTTGCCGTATTGTCCCGAAACATGACCGAACACAAACGGACGGACGATGCGCTGCGAAAAAGCGAAGAGAGCTACCGGCAGCTGCTCGATACTATCCAGGAGGGCATCTGGAGCATCGATCAGGAAGCGATCACCACATTCGTGAATCCACGCATGGCGGAGATCCTGGGATACGCTTCCCATGAAATGCTCGGCAAGCATCTTTTTTCCTTCATGGATGAACAAGGCAGGCTGATAGCGGAGCGCAATATAGAACGACGGAAACAAGGCATCAAGGAGCAGCACGACTTTGAGTTCATAAAAAAGGACGGATCGCGAATCTACGCGCGGCTCGAAACCGGACCTATCCTCGATGCTGATGGACAGTACACCGGAGCGATCGCTTCGGTCTCCGATATCACCGAACGGCGGGAAGCGGAACTTCGCCTTCGCGCCAGCGAGCAGGCCTTCCGCGCGGTGGTCGAGAACTCGCCCGATGTCATCGTACGCTACGACAGGAAGGGCCGGCGCATTTACGTGAACCCGGAGTTTGAGCGTGTCAATCACCTCACGGCGCAGCAGGTGCTCGGAAAGACACCTGCCGAGCTGTCGACCGAACTTGCGCCGATGGCGGATGTTTTCACGGAAAAGCTTATGGCAGCCATGACGTCCGGCGCAGTGAGCAAGATCGATCTGTCCTGGACCAGGAACGGGAAACCGGTCTGCTGGTTCGTACGGATTATGCCGGAATTCGATGAAGGCGGAAACGTGGTGAGCGCGCTCACCATCTGGAGCGACATCAGCGAGCGCAAGCGCATGGAAGATGAGCTGCGCGGTTTGAACGAAGAACTCGAACAACGCGTGAAGGACCGGACCGCGGAGCTCGTGCAGAAAAATAAGGATCTTGAAAAGATGAACAAACTGTTCGTGGGCAGGGAGCTGAAGATGGTGGAATTGAAGCAGAAGTTGAAAACGCTGGGTCACACAACGGAAAAGGACGCGTGAGGAGGAGCACCAGATGAGCGAACAGCGGGTGAAAGAGACCGAGGATCGCAAAGCGGCTGAGCAATCTCTCCGCCTCATGAAATTCGCAGTGGACCATGCATCAGACAGCCTCTTCTGGATACGGCCTGACGCCGGCTTTGCGTATGTCAATGACTCGACCTGCAGCCGTCTCGGCTACACCCGTGATGAGCTGCTGGCCATGACCGTGTTCGACGTTGACCCTGCATTTCCGCGCGAAGCATGGGCTGTACACTGGCAGGAAATAAAAGAACGCAAGTCGTTTACCATAGAGACAACGCACAGGACAAAGACCGGCGAGGTCTTCCCGGTCGAAGTATCGGTCAATTACGTTGAATATGAGGGCGCCGAATACAACTTCGCTTTTGCCAGGGATATGTCCGAGCGCACAAAAGCCGAGGATGCTCTCCGTAAGGCCAATGAACAACTGGAGATCACGGTTGCGAGCCGAACAACGGAACTGAAAAACCGGCAACGGCAGCTAGACCTCATCGTCGACGCATCGCCGATGATCATTTTTTATAAAGACAGCGATGGTAAATTCGTTCGCGTCAATACTGCCTTCTCTGAGATGCTTAACGTACCTAAGGAAGATTTTGAGGGAAAGACCGTTTTTGACCTGTATTCGCCTCAGATCGCACAGAACATGGCAAGCGACGACCGGGAGGTCCTTCAGTCCGGACGTCCTAAAATGAATATTATTGAACAATACGAATCAACAAGCGGGATTCGGTGGGTACGTACTGACAAGATCCCTATCTGCCGCGAAAACGGCATGACGGAAGGTCTCGTCGGCTTTGCACAGGATATCACCGAACGCAAACTTGCGGAAGAAGCTCTGCGCCGGAGCGAACAGAAGTATCGCCAGCTGTTTTCGGAGATGCTCGGAGCCTTTGCGCTCCATGAAATCATTTGCAACAGCAGCGGAAAGCCGGTTGATTATGTTACCCTGGAGATCAACCGTGCCTTCGAAACAAGTTTGGATGTCAAAGGCGAACAGGTCATCGGCAAGAAGGTCAGCGAGTTCCTGTCAAAGGCAGAATTGGATCACTGGCTCGGGATATTCGGCCCCGTGGCGCTGACCGGCGAATCGGCCCGATATGAAATGCATTCCCCCTCAAATCAAAAGGTCTTCGAAGGCGTGGTTTTTAGCCCGGAAAAAGGCAAGTTTGCGGTTACCTTTTTTGACGTCACTTCGCGCAAACAAGCCGAGCAGGAACGCCAGGCAAATCTCAAGTTCTTTGAAAGCATGGACAAGGTGAACCGGGCCATTCAGGGGACGACGGATCTCGAACAGATGATGAGCGATGTTCTCGGCGTCGCTCTTGCCGTTTTTGATGCCGATCGGGCTTACATCGTCTATCCGGTCGACCCGGAGGCGGCTACGTATCGCGTGCCGATGGAGCGGACGACGCCGGAATATCCCGGAGCTCTCGACAAAGGGATGGAAGTGCCGATCGATGCGGAATCGATCAAGGTATTCAGGGCGGTGTTGGGATCGGATAGCCCCGTAACGTTCGGGCCGGGATGCGACGCTGCGCTACCGTCGCACCTGACCAACTATTTCGGTGTCCAGTCGCAGGCAGCAATGGCTATTTATCCCAGAGTAGACAAGCCGTATATGTTCGGCGTGCACCAGTGTTCTTATCCGCGTATATGGACAACGGAGGAGAAAAAGCTTTTGAAGGAGATCGGCAGACGGCTTGCAGATGCTCTGACCAGCCTGCTGGCATATCAAGAGGTACGCACACTAAACGAGGAACTTGAGCAGAGGATAGGGGAGCGCACTGCTGACTCGCAGAAGAAGAGCAGGGAATTGCAGGAAAATCAGGTCGCCCTTATGAATATCGTGGAAGACCTGAACGAAAAGACCGCTGAACTGGAATCCGCCAACGTCAGGCTCCACGAACTGGACCAGTTGAAATCCATGTTCATCGCGTCCATGAGCCACGAGCTGCGCACCCCGCTCAACTCGATCATCGGGTTTTCGAGCATCATGCTGAACGAATGGACCGGTCCGGTGACAGCGGAACAAAAGGAAAACCTTGCTGCAGTGCTGCGGTCGGGCAAACACTTATTGTCGCTGATCAATGATGTAATAGACGTGTCGAAGATCGAGGCGGGCAAGATCGAGTCCATAGCCGAGGAATTCGATGCCCGGGAACTGGTATTGGAGGCGGTTGAAACGTTAAAGAAGGACATCGAAAACAAGGGACTGGAACTGCATGTCCAGGCTCCACAGCAGGTCATGTATACGGACCGGCGAAGGCTGTTGCAATGTCTTTTGAATCTGGTCAGCAATGCCGTGAAATACACGCCGAAAGGATCGATCCGTGTCTCTACGGATCTGTCAACGGACGGCTCGATGATGATCTTGTCGGTCGAAGACACCGGTATCGGCATCCGGGAGGATGAACTCTGCAAACTGTTCCTGCCGTTTGTACGTCTTACTCCGCCATCCGGCGCCATTGTTCCGGGAACGGGTCTGGGACTTTACCTGACGAACAAGTTGGTACGGGAGATCCTGGGCGGTGATATACTTGTGAGCAGCACCTATGGCACGGGAAGCCGGTTCACTCTGCGGGTGCCGGTGGCAGTGGGAAATCATTCAGCGGGCCGGTAGTGGGATCGAAAAAACGCGTCATTCCTCAATAATCGTGTTTCAGGGGGACGCATCGGGGAGAAGGAGGATCGAATGCCCACCGTGCTCGTTATTGAAGACAACAACGATAATTTGAAGATCATGAACTATGCACTGGAACGGGCGGGATATAAGGTGCTTGCGGCAGAAACCGGCGAGGAAGGATTCAACCTGGCACTCACGGAACGGCCTGTGTTTATCCTGATGGACATCAATCTGCCCGGCATGGACGGAATAGAAACCACGAAAAAGATACGGTCGTCCAAAGCCGACGGAGCCGTCCCGATCATCGCTATCACGTCGTATGCCATGACCGGGGACCGGGAGCGGATACTGGCAGCCGGGTGCAACGGGTATATCGAAAAACCGATCGACCCGATCACGATCGTGGACCAGATCAAAAAACTAATCAAAGCAAGCTGCACGTAATAGGGAAGCGCAGGTTTTTGCGGAGTAATGATGAAGATCCTCATCGTTGACGACAACCCGGATGACAGACGGCTTCTTCGCTATATAGTGGAAAAGAACGGTCACGAGGCGATCGAAGCTGTGGACGGATTCGACGGCCTCCGGATGGCGAAGCAGGTGGCGCCGGACCTGATCATTTCGGATGCGCTCATGCCCGTGATGGACGGGTTCCAGTTCCTGCGGGGGGTCCAGCAGGAGCAGGGCCTGCGTACGATCCCCTTTATTTTTTATTCATCATCCTACAAGGAATACCAGGATGTGCGGCTTGCCATGTCCCTGGGCGCGGACGCCTACTTCATCAAACCCGTGGATCCGGTCGAGCTTTGGGGAAAGATCAAAGACTTCCTCAGCGCGGGGAAGAAGGAAAAGTCCCCGCCGGCCCCGCTTATCGAGGAGGACGCGGCATATCTGAAGCAATACAGCCAGGTAGTAGCAGCCAAGCTCGAGGAGAAAGTGCGGGAGCTGGAAAGGACCCTGACGGAGCGCAACCAAGCGGTCGAAAAGCTTCGGGAAAGCGAAGAGTATATCCGCACCATTCTGAACTCGGTTGATGAAGGATTTATTGTCGTGGACCGGCAGTACCGCATCCTGTCTGCGAACAAGGCGTTCTGCAGGTTTGTGAATACGGCCGAGGAGCGGGTCACGGGACAGCATTGCTACCAGGTTTCCCACCACAGCAGCAGGCCGTGCAGTGAAGCCGGCGAAGAATGCGCGGTCAAAGGCACGTTCGAGACCGGGC